>Ga0209640_10002088_pt1 | contig 17319 bp, 15 predicted proteins | sample RifCSP10_1_FD_184018 | JGI IMG/M metagenome (GOLD analysis project Ga0209640, IMG submission 184018) | Soil microbial communities from Rifle, Colorado - Rifle CSP2_sed 10_1 (SPAdes) (version 2) | ecosystem: Environmental > Terrestrial > Deep subsurface > Rock core/Sediment | place: Rifle... | reverse complement strand
CTTTTACCATTTCTTTTGAAACAACCCCACCAACAGAAAGCCCGACAAAAACATCTGCACCTTTAAATGCTTCTAAAAGAGAAGCATAGCCTTTTTTCTGTGCAAATTCCTCTTTGTATTTATTGAGATCTTTTCTATCTGTCGTCAAACATCCTTTTGAATCAAACATATAAATATTTTCTCTCTTTGCACCAGCCCTTACATAAAGTTTGCAGCACGATATTGCGGAAGCACCTGCACCATTAACCACAATTCGAACTTTATCTAATTTTTTACCGGCAAGCTCGACTGCGTTGATCAATGCTGCACATGAGATGATGGCAGTTCCATGTTGATCGTCATGAAAGACTGGAATATTCATGGTTTCTTTTAATGTTTCTTCAATCTCAAAACATTCAGGAGCTTTAATATCTTCCAAATTAATTCCACCGAAAGTTGGCTCTAACATTTGCACTGCACGGATTATCTCTTTTGAATCTTTACTGTTAAGCTCAATATCAAATACATCTATGTCAGCAAATCTTTTAAATAAAATTCCTTTGCCTTCCATTACCGGTTTTCCAGCTTCGGGACCGATATCACCGAGCCCAAGCACTGCAGTTCCGTTGGAAATTACTGCGACAAGATTTCCCTTGGCTGTGTATTTATAAACATCTTCAACATTGTTGTGAATTTCACGACATGGTTCTGCAACGCCCGGTGTATATGCCAGTGAAAGATCTCTCGAGGTTAAACAAGGTTTTGTTGCTATAACTTCTATTTTCCCCCTTCGTTCTGACGAGTGATATTCTAGTGCATCTTCTTTACTGATTTTCATTTATTTCTCCCTTTATTGATGATTTCATTTTAATAAGATAAAAATAAAATTGTGATATGAAGTTAAATTGAAATAAAATATTAAACTGATTGGATATTTTTTTCCGAACAGATATTCTGAGGTCGGATTGATGATAGTTGGTAAGCGTGATCTATAAATTGTAAGTTCCGGATAAATTCTGTTTACATATGCTGCGGAACAATTTCGGGTGTTCATGTCGTTATATAAAAACTAAAAAAACCTCTACAAAATTACGTTAATTTTATGAATTCCCCTATGAAAATTCATCTGGATGTTATTAAAAGGCGGATTCTAGGAGAGAAAAGTTTATTTGACGATTGTTAATCATTCGAAGAAATTATGTTAGCTTGCTGTTTTTTGCTGCTTCCTGAATTAGTTTCTCAGAAAGTTCTTTGCCAAGATATAAATCTATCAGAAAATGTAAAATATATAGAAGAGGAGTAAGAATAATTGCAATTAAAAACTTATAAATATAATTTACGATTCCTATTGCCAGGACAAGTGATAATTCCCATCCGGCTCCAATATAAAATGCAATGAACAACACAACGAAGCTGTCTATAAATTGCGATACAAGAGTTGAGCCAGTTGCTCTTAACCAAATCTTTGAACTACCTGTAAACCTTCTTAAATAATGAAAAACGGTAACATCAACTAACTGACCGATTAGGAAAGCTGTTAACGAACCAACAATTATCCACAATCCCTGTCCAAAAATTGTATTAAATGCGAGATCCATATTAACTGTTCCGGAAGGAGATACTCGTTCGATCCAGAATTCTGCAGGGGTGAGATCCATTGCAAAAAATATCATAACAAAAGCGTATGAAATTAATATCGCTGCAGTGAATGAGAGAAACCTAACACCTCGTCTTCCAAAATATTCATTAATAATATCAGTCATAACAAATACCACCGGCCAGAGTAGCACTCCTGCTGTAAGATTAAAAGACAGATCAGTTTTTCCAAAGAAAGATAATTTCACAGGTTCAATGCCAAGCCAGCCTTCTAATGAAAAAATCTTTACACCAATAAATTCAGCAAGTAAAGCATTCGCTATAAAAAATGAACCAAGAATGTAGAATAACGTACTGGCTTTATCTCTCATAAATTCTTTGTAATTATTGATTGTTCTAATTTAGAAAAATACAAACAAAAAAAAGCGGTATCAACTTAATGATACCGCTTCTCTGTGGAGAGAGATTGGGTCATCGTGAGGAACTATCTTCTGCTTTTCTGTTTTGAATCTTCTTCCCTTTTATTGTCTTCAACTTTTTTATCCCGGGTTACATTTGTGTTTTTCTGCTGATCATTTTTCCTGGTTACTTCCCGGTTATTGTTGACTTCACGTTTAACGTTCTGGTTATTGTTTTCCTTCTTCACTTCAGTTCTCTGTGTCTGAGTATTTTGTTTTACAATATTCTGGTTTCGATCAACCTGTTGATTTTTATTTGTGACAGTTTCTTTTTTCCGATCGGTTTCATTTTTTTGCTGAGTATTAACTTGACCGGTTCTATCAACATTTTGGTCTTTGCTCTTCGTACGAGTCTGTTCATTCGTTAGGACTTTTCCGAATTTATCCACAGGAACATTTCTATTGTTGTTCTCATTCTGTTTGTTAACAACCTTTTGATCTTCCACTTTACGGACATTATCTTTTTGAACTTTGTTTACATCGTTTCTTTGAGTTGTTTTATCAACAAATTCTTTATTGCGTGACGAAGTTGTTCTGTTTCTTTCGCCGACTTGTACTTTTGAAAGATCTACAGAGGTTTTTCTTCTGTCCTGCTGGATATTCATATTACGATCAAATGTCTTCGTAAGTTGATCCTTCGGTACACTCAAAGTTCTGATTTCATTTTTGTTGTTATGGCCGTTTCGATCTATTTCATTTGAATCACGTACTCTGACAATTTCACGTTCCTTTATATCCTGTCCGGAGCGAACTCTGACATATTTCACATCAATGCCTCTGTTCTGAACTCTTCCATCATAATACGTGTAGTTTGTCCTGTATTTGGTTCTAGAATGAATTCTGTATTTATAGTGATCCTCTATATAATAATTATAGACGTAAGGATCACAGAAATGACCATAGTTCACAAAATGCCAGTGATTATAAGGAGTATAATATGTTGTCGTGAAAAAGATTCCCAGGCTTATTGAGAATGATGCATAAGGATGCAACGGAGCCCAGCCTATATAATCGTCATCATATCTCCATTCAACCCAGGCAGGAGCCCATTCATAGTCTGGATACCAGAGCCATCCATAATAATCGTCATAGTACCATCTACCGTAATGGTATGTAATGTAACCGAAAGATTCATAAGAATCCCAATACCATCCGTCATATGTCCAAACCCAGCTTCCCATTCTGTAAGGAGCCCAACCCATCCGGATTATCGTAGGTCTCCAAACTACAACACCATAATCTATTTCGATCCAGGTGCCGTAAGGAGAAAGATGAGTATAAAAATACGAACCTACAAAATGTCGTTTCTTAGCTTCCATTGATAATGAAGCAAATAAGAAAACTACTAGTGAAAGAATTATTAACCGTTTCATGATACACCTCCATTAAGTTTACGATTCAATAACTCAATGGAAGTGCCAGTTCGAAAATCTTAAAATAGTTGATTTTTGAAGTATAATCGAAAGTATTTTGTATATTATTGTGGACAGAGTAGTATATTAAAAGTGCGCGATAACTGTGGTGATTACCTGGTAAGCCGGCGATCCTTCCAGAGTATATTTCCAAATGAACCCATTAGCCCGGCAAATATGATGTATGGAATTTGTAGAAATTCTGTAAATAAAAATGTACTTAATGAAAGCTTTCTGAATAAAATTTTTCTTCCTTTATTCATAATCATAAACTCAGTAATTAATTTTAATACGATACTAATTGATAGAGTTATCCAAAAGTATGATGATAGAATAATTGCTATAGCAAGCTGAATGACTAATCCAACATGAAACAGATAAATCATAATTAACTTTAGCACCAGAGTGTTATCTGAATAAAACAATCCCTTGCTTGCCCATCTTTTTCTTTGGTGATAAAAATCTCTTACAGTTTTATTTGCGTTAGTTTTAACTATTGAATTTTCTTCCAGTGAAAATTTTACTTTATAAGCTGTATCTTTTGCAATTTTTTGCATCAGAAATTCATCATCACCTGATGAAAAATTCATATTATCATTAAATCCATTAACAAGTTCAAAAACATTTTTCCTGTAAGCGATATTCGCAGCATTACAAATTGTTGGATGTTTGGCACCAATCAATCCGGCTCCGGTTAAAACCAATCCGGCAAATTCTAATTTTTGAATTTTTGAAAATAGTTTTTCATTTTCTATAAACTCAACGGGACCGGAAATGAATCCGGTTTGATTATCGAAATTATTTAATAATGTTTTCAGCCACTCTTTTTCATAAATGCAGTCTGCATCTGTTGTAACTATTATTTCTCCGGTGGAATTTTCAATACCATATCTTACTGCTCTTTTCTTGTGAGCGTTGGTCGAAAAATCCTTTGGAACATTAATTACTTTTATATTTTCTAAGGTTCTATTTTTAAGAATATGTTCAACCGAATTGTCTTCAGAAGAATCATTTACATAAAGAATTTCAAATTTATTTTTCGGGTATTCCTGTTCTTCGATTGATTTAAGATTCGCAAGAATATTTTCACTCTCGTTTCTGAAAGGAATAATAACAGAAATAAATTCATCGGAAACATTCTTAGGTTTCGATTTTTTTAATTTCGAAAGTCCATTAAAAATCCTGAGCAAGAAAATGATATAATGAATCAGCAAGGAAAAAAAGATAGCTGCGAGTAAGTTGTTAAGCATCATTTCTCTTGAGCAGCAGAACTAATCCAACTATTGAGGGGAGAAGAAGATTAATCACAAACAAAAAAATTGATGCGTTAAACGCAACGGAAGCACTTTCATTCATATAACTCAGAAAATAAACAGATGCCCCTTCCCTGATTCCAAGCTCGCCGAATGAAATTGGTGGAATAATTGATTTTACAAAAATTACTAGATTTCCAGCCCATAAATAATTCAGGAAATCAAAATGGTGAGAAAATGCTATAACAAGAACCGCAAACTGAAAAATAAAACAGCAGTAAAATAAAAAAGAAACGAACAACATTTTTGCCAGGTATCTTCGATCGAGTCGTTTGAAGACTTTTAATTTTTCGAGAAGTTTATTAAAACGGTTTGATTTTCTGAGTCGTGAAAAAATCATACTATCCCAGAATTTTTCATTCATCATCAAAAGCGTGAAAAAATAAAACAGAAAAAAAACTACCAGGAAAAGCGAAACAGTTATATAAACGAAAGTTTCAAAATAATAATGAATGAATAAAATACTTGCAGTAGAACCAAGGAAAGCGACAACCATCAGCGGAAAAAATTTATCCACCAACGTAGCTCCAGTCACCTGCAATAAGGATTTATCTTTAAATACAATTGCACGACCAAAATATTCACCGATTCTCATTGGGGTAATAATCCCGGCTGATATACCATAAAACAATGAAATTAGTATTTTTGCTTTTTTGAATTCCCCCAGAAAAGTGTTACAAGTGATTCGCCACTTATAATACTGAAGGTAAATATTTAGGAAGCTGAACGCTAAAGCAATTCCAACCAATAATAAATTTGCTTGTTCAATTCCAGAAATAATATTTCGGTAATCTGTTGCATAGATTAAATAACCCAGGATTCCTACTGCAATCAGAATTTTAATTGATATAACTAAGGCAGATTTATGTTGTTGAACAAGATTGGCAAAGGACGAATTTATTTTTCCGGCTTTGGTTGTCATAAAATTTTATTGTTCTATTTCAAATATATTGACTTTAAGTCCTTCGGTACAATTGGTACACATTGAAACTGATTTTCTGTCACCCAAAACACGGCTTCTGAAGTTATTGTATTCCCTCGAATTCCACACATCTCTGAAAGTTCTACCATTGACTATACCAAGTTCAAATTCAGCATCTTTATCGAAACAGCAAGGAACAACTTTGCCATCCCAGGTAATCACGGAAGTTCGCCACAAAGCAAAGCAATGGTTTTTTAATTCTTTTCTTATACTGAAAGAACCGTTCTCAACAATGTATCTTCTATACTTTTTATTTGAGGGAAGAAATTTAATTGCGTTTTCATATGAAGAAATCTGCATAGTTTTAAAAACTACTTTATCAACTCCGACATCCTTACCATAAACTATAACATCATCAAGCTGATGTTCATTTTGTTTCATCACTATAAACTGAAATTCTACAAACGGATTTTTTTTCCTGAGTTCTTTTTTTCTTCGAACCAGTGCTCGTAGCCCTGCATCAGCTTGTGCAAAAGTTCCGCCAATCCTGTAATTCTGATAACTTTCTTCATCAAGCCCATCCATCGAAAATATGAGCTTATCGGGTGCGTTTTCTAAAATGTAATCAACATTTTTTTCTGTGATAAAATGCCCGTTCGTACTTATTGAAATGTAAACTTTATTTTGCTGCGCATACTTTATCATCTCAGGGAGTTTTTTATTTATATATGGCTCACCCTGAAAGAAAAGCTGAACATAAAACCCGGTATATTTTATTTCATCAATCAGTTTTTTAAAATCATCAGGGTTTAATAATCCAAGCGGACGTGTAAGTGAACCCAAACCAGATGGACATTCCGGGCATTTTAAGTTACAATGATTTGTCGGTTCAACCGAGTATGAAAGAGGCATTCCCCAAACTACCGGTCTTCTTATCATCCTCGAGAGTGAAAATGAGGATAATATTTTTACGGTATTTAAAGCCCGTGTAAATGTAAAATATTTGAGTAAGTTTATTTCCAATATTAAATATAATTTTAGAATGCTGTTGAATTAAAATAAGTAATAAATCGTAAACCTGAAATTAAACTATCATTCGATCAATATTAATTAGAATAATGTTTTATATTTGCAGCATATTTTATTCACTTAAAATGCTCAGTCTAATAATTAGGAGAGAGGATGTTTATTAATTTCAGCGATATTCCGGGTCACCAGAATTTATTTTTAGATTATTTATATGAGTTTGATAATGTTAAGGAGTTTTATTCTGCTGATTTCAGGAACAAAGAAAATTATTTAAAAATCTTTAAGAGCGTTTCCGATTCTAAAAATGATGCCCGCGAAAAAGTTGCTCAAATTCTCAAAGCACAATACTTATCACTTCAGCCATCAGTTCTTACATCAAAAAATATTGATTCACTTTCCGATAAAAGAACTATGGCTGTTGTTACCGGACAGCAGCTTGGAATACTTGGCGGTCCGCTTTATACTTTTTATAAAATTATTACTGCGATCAAGCTAAGCAGGCATCTTTCAGAAAGGTATGACGAATATAATTTTGTACCTGTCTTCTGGCTTGAATCTGATGATCATGATTTCAATGAAGTTCGATCTATAAAAATTATTAATGATAACAATAACATTATTAATGTCGGTTATTCGGAAGAGATTAGCGAGGATGATGCAAAAGAAAGTGTTGGTTATATTCGTTTCAACGAGAGTTTAAATGAGTTTTTTAATACGCTTATAAAAAATCTTCGTGATACGGAGTTCAAGGAACCTTTGCTTGAAAAAATAAAAGGTTTTTACGCTGAAGGAAACACATTTAAAGATTCATTCAAAAAATTAATTCACTGGATATTTGATGAATTCGGGTTGATAATTTTTGATCCCCAGGATAAACAAGTTAAAGATTTGCTAAAACCGATCTTCAAAAAAGAAATTACTGACTTCAGGCAGCACACACAGGAATTAGTTAACGTTAGCGCAAGACTTGAAGAATTTTATCATGCCCAGGTAAAAGTAAGACCCGTTAACCTATTTTTAACTGTTGATAATGGAAGATATTCTATTGAACCAGTTGAGAACGAATTTAAACTGCGAAGAAAAAGAAAAAGCTTTTCATTAGAGCAATTGCTTGAGATTGCTGAAAGCGAACCAGAAAGATTCAGCCCTAACGTTTTGTTGAGACCAATCTGCCAGGATTTTCTGTTTCCTACTGCATTTTATATCGCCGGTCCAAGCGAAATTTCATATTTCGCCCAGTTAAAACCATTGTATTCTTTCTATAAAATTACTGAGCCGATTATTTATCCAAGATCATCCGCAACCGTTCTTGAGAACAGCATCTCTAAAATTTTAAGTAAACATGATATCGCTGTAACCGAAATTTTTGTTGACGGGGACATTATTAAAAAGCGGATACTGGATTCTCTGTCTGAAGTAACACTTGAAGATTTATTCTCAAGAGTGAATACGGATATCGAGATCGCTTTTGACCAATTAAAGGAAAGATTATTTCAATTAGATAAAACCATTTCTGATTCAAGCAAAAAATATAAAGAAAAGATTTTCCAGGCATTGAATGAATTAAAAGCAAAGGCTGAGCAGGCGCAACAGAAGAAACATGAAGCGACTTTAAGACAAATAGACAAGGCTGCTGTAACATTGTTCCCGATGAAAAATCTGCAGGAAAGAGAATTGAACTTCACTCATTTTACAAATAAATACGGAATGGATTTTATTAAGCTTATGTTCAAAGAAATACAGATTAATAAATTTGAACACCAGGTAATTGAAATCTGAGATTATGATGTGATTGATTTTAGCTGAGCTAAAAAACCCGGATTAGACACTGAAACACATTCAAAGTCATTTACTCTGCCGCCTCCTTCTAAAAGTGAAGATAAAATACCAAACGCCATTGCTATCCTGTGATCATCAAAACTATTAAAAACCGGATTATAGTTATTAATATTTCCTGAAATAATAAAACCATCCTTCAGTTCCTCAACTTCTAAACCAAGTATCGCAAGGTTTAAACAGAGAGAATTTATTCTGTCTGATTCTTTTATTCTGAGCTCTTCGGCAAATCTTAATTCGAATTTTCTTTTTGCAAATACACCGGCAACTGTAAGTACCGGAATCTCATCTATAATAGTAGCAATAATATTTTTATTGATTCCAATGTTTTCAAGTTGACTACTATTTACAACTATGTCACCATATGGTTCATTGTTCGAGCTGTGTGTAATTTTATAATTGATATCGGCGCCCATATTAATTAATAATTCAATAAAACTGATTCTTGTGGGATTCAACGAAATATTTTTCAGAGTTAAAGAAGAGTTTTCTGTGAGAAGTGTTAGAACAATGAAATAAGCAGCAGAGGAAATATCTCCGGGGATGAAATATTCCTGGGTTTTGGGATAATCACTTCTGGAAACGAATGAAAATATTTTGTTCGACGTCTTCTCAACTTTTAATCCAAGCATTCTTTCTGTATGATCTCTTGTAATTGAACTTTCAATTACACTTGAAGTTTCATCACAATGAAGTCCTGCAAGAAGAATTGCACTTTTTACCTGGGCACTTGTAACGGGTAGTTCGTACTCGATAGATTTTATTTTTGATGGTGGATTAAAATTTAATGGCAGGGTGAAAGATTCAGTGGCTTTGATATTTGCGCTCATCATTGTAAGCGGTTCGATCATTCTTTTCATCGGACGTTTTGAAAGCGATTCATCTCCGATTAACGTTGATTGGAAATCTTGAACAGCAAGAATTCCACTGAGCAGTCTGGCTGTTGTGCCTGAATTTCCTGCATTTAGAGGTTGCGTGGGTTTTTGAAACCCCTTAAAACCTCTTCCATTTACTGAAATCAGATTTTTATTTTTTTGAATCTCAACACCAAGGTCTCTCAGAGAGCTTAGTGTCGAATTAACATCATCGCTGGCTGGTAAATTTTGAATCCGTGATTCCCCATCTGCCAGTGCAGAAATTATAAGTGCGCGATGCGAAATAGATTTATCACCGGGGAGTGATAATTCACCGGAAACTTTTCCTATTTTATCAAATGGCTGGATCATTAACCGTAAAAAGATTTAAACTATTTTTGGCTCCATTCATTTATCAACTCATCCAAAAGCTTTTTTGATAATTCACTTTTATCATACATACCTTTAGCTTTTCTCTGACGAAGTGCTTCATATATAACAACCGCAGCTGAAACGGAAACATTTAGACTCTGAACCATTCCATACATCGGAATTAAAAATTTTTTATCTGCGAACTCAATTGCGTCATCCGATAACCCCCTGTGTTCATTCCCGAAAACGATTGCAACTTTTTTTGTTAAATCCAGTTTATAAATATTTTCTGCATCATCAGATAATGATGAAGCATAAATTTTGAATCCATCATCCTTAATTGTTTGATAGCAATCTTTTACTGACTTGAATTTTTCTTTTTCAATCCATTTGAACGCCGATGCGGAAGATTTTTTCCCGATTTTTGGGAATGGTTCGAGATTATAAATCAGTGATACCTTTGGAATACCGGCGGCATCGCAGGTTCGGAAGATTGCACTTACATTATGAGGATCGTGAATGTTTTCAATAATAATTTTTAATGAATGCTGGCGGGCTGAGATGACTCTTTTTATTTTTTTAATTCGGTTGTTGGTTCGAATTCTTTTCACTTAATACTTTTGTTAAATATTAATTTATAAATTGTTGTATTGTGATGCCTTCTTGCTTTATCAATTCTGAATTTTTCAGACTTTGTTTTAAGATAATATGAAGCGAGTTCGAGAATTTTTTGAAGAACCATTTCCTCATCGTGAGCCCAGCTTTCGCAGCCATTGATCGAAGGAATTTCAGCAGTGAAGCCATCATTAGTTTTACTTACAATTATATCGAGAATCATTTTTATTAAACAAAAGAATTCATCACTCTAGTAACTACCCTCACCTTTTCCTTCTGTAACTATTTTTACACTTGCACTTGCACCAATCCTGTCGGCACCTGAAGCTATCAAAGCTTCCGCATCTTCTTTGGATCGAATTCCGCCAGCTGCTTTGACCCCAATCCCTTCACCGACAACATATTTCATAAGTGCAACATCGCCAACAGTTGCACCACCTTTGCTGAATCCTGTTGAGGTCTTTACAAAATCTGCCCCAACTTTTTTACATATCAGGCATGCTCTTACTTTTTCTTCATCTGTCAGAAGTGCTGTCTCAATAATCACTTTGCATAGCGCATGACTTTTTTTCGCTGTCGTCACTACCTGCCGAATGTCATTTTCGACATAATCATAATCTTTCTGTTTTAATCTTCCAACATTTATAACCATATCAATCTCTGTTGCACCATTTTGAATTGCCTGCTCGGTTTCAAATCTTTTGACTTCGGATGTCGTGGATCCAAGTGGAAATCCAACGACAGTGCAAACTCTTACATCAGTTCCTTTGAGCAGTTCACTGCAAAGAGAAACATAACCAGGATTCACACAAACGGAAGCAAAAGAGTATTTCTTCGCTTCGGCACAAAGTTCTTTAATTTCATCAGGAGTCGCATCAGGTTTTAATAATGTGTGATCAATTTTATGTGCAAGATCTTTATCTTTGAGAGAGTTGCCCACACCTTTACCTGCAGCGATACGTGATGCGCCGACATCCACAATATTTTTAACCGCTTTTGGCTGCGTGATTACATTTCTCTCCCATCCCCGGCAGGATTCACCGTGACAATAGTAATCGGCTAAAACTTTCTCCAGGAATTCCGGAGAAACATCTTCATCAAATTTTTTATGGTTCATTTTATCCGCTCCTTAGAGTCCGTCAGACTCTAACGGAGTCTGACGACCATATTTTATAAATGCCTCGAATGTATTTTTTAATAACATTGCAATTGTCATCGGTCCAACGCCCCCGGGGACAGGAGTTATATAAGATGACTTTTTAGAAACTTTGTCAAAATCAACATCGCCGACAACCCGGTACCCTGTCGGTTTCGTTTTATCCTCAATCCTGTTAATCCCGACATCGATAACAACAACACCATCCTTCACCATATTTTCCTTCACAAATTGAGCGGAACCAATTGCAGCAATTAAAATATCAGCCTGCTTGGTATATTCAGACAAATTTTTTGCTGCAGAATGACAAACAGTTACAACAGCATTAGCATAATCTTTTTTTTGAATCAAAATATTTGCGATCGGTTTACCGACAATATTACTTCTTCCAAGGACAACTACGTGCTTACCTTTTGTTTCTATTTTATAACGGATTAGCAATTCCTGGATTCCTGCGGGAGTGCATGATCTAAAAGTTTCTTTACCGATAACCAATTTTCCAACATTAATTGGATGAAATCCATCCACATCTTTATTTGGTGAAACTGCTTCGATTACTTTTTCTTCATCAATATGTTTTGGCAATGGAAACTGAACTAATATCCCGTGATATTCGGGATCGCGATTGTAACGATTTATTAGATTGAGTAATTCTGTTTCCGTAATGTCAGCGGAAGCTGTTTCAGCTTTTGTTTTCATTCCGACTTCTTCACAAGCTTTAATTTTATTGCGGACATAAATTTGCGATGCCGGATTATCGCCGACAAGAATAGTTACAAGACCGGGAACTTTTCTACCTTCAGCAATGAGCTTTCCAATATCAGATTTTAATTCTGACCTGATATCCTGTGCAACTTTTTTCCCGTCAATAAGTATCATTTTTTTTCAGTTGATAATTTCTCTGTGGCTCTCTGTGCAGTCTCAGTGTCCTCAGTGTAACTTTTTTTTTAAGAACTAACACAGAGATCACAAAGAACCTCAGAGTACCACAGAGTTTAACAATTTTTTCCTGCTATTTGATTTCACTGCTTTTAATAAAATCGGGAAAAATAATTCTCTCAATATGTATCGTCTTGCCTGAAGCAGTATCCACTTTAAAGAAAACTCCACAGAGATGAACATCGTCTGTTGCTGATTCGTACTTTTGCGGAGTCTGGTATAAAAACCTGTTAACTGCTGCCTGCACTTTCATTCCGATCACAGATTCATAAGGACCAGACATTCCAACATCGGTAATATATCCAGTCCCCTTTGGCAAAATTCGTTCATCACCTGTTTGAATGTGTGTATGAGTTCCGATTATCGCACTGACTCTTCCATCAAGGTAATGCGACATAGCAATTTTCTCAGCAGTTGCTTCAGCATGAAAATCTACTATTATAATCTTTGTTTCCGAGTCAAGTTTGTTCAGTACCCAATCAGCAGCGCGGAAAGGACAATCGATTGGAGCCATAAAAGTTCTTCCCTGCAAATTTACTACAGCAATTTTTCCTTTCTTAGTTTCTGCAACATAATATCCATTACCGTAAGTCCCTTTCGGATAATTTAATGGACGTAAGGCTCTTGGTTCATTTTTAAGATAATCCTGCGATAAATGTTTATCCCAAGTATGATTTCCTCCGGTTAAAACATGGACACCAAGATCAAATAGAAGTTTTCCTTCCTTATCTGTACATCCTTTGCCATCGGACGCATTTTCACCGTTAGCAATTACAAAATCAGCTTTATATTTCTGAATGAAACCGGGCAGCCAGGTTTGAACAAGATCCATCCCCGGTTTTCCAACTATGTCACCTATGAAAAGAATATTTATTGTGGGCATACCTGTGTGAATTTTTACTGCAAAATATATCTATAATCGGGGAAAGTTCACAGGATGGGTTATGATTTGTTAATTAGAAACCTGGAAAAATTAGAGCAAAAGATTATTTATTAGTTCGTTTAACCCACCTCGGAGCTGAATCAATTTTCTGTCTTAGAATCAGATTCAATTGACCAGAATGATGCTGTACGTGACGCAGATTGTAAAGCAGCAGCTCACCGAATTTCATTTTGACAGAACCAAACATATAAGGTTTATTTGCTTTTTCATCGGTCAAATTTTCAATTGTTTGTTTATACTTTCTGCGTCCGTGTTCAAGATATTTTAAAAGTTCAGATTTTGTGTAAATTCTTTCAGGAAGTAATCCTTCCGGATCCAATTCACTTAATGTAAATGGTTTTGGAGGAATAAAATCATCGGGCAATTCTGTAAGATAAAAATCTAACCAGAAAAGAGTGTGATAAACCAGGCACCAATATTGCGGATTTTGTTTCTGATCACTCCAAAGTTCATCACGACAGGCAATCATTGCATTTTCCAGCATTTCGATTTATGCGCCGAATTGTCCCAAAAGAATTTCTTTTATGAATTTAATATCCAATATTAACTCCGAATTCAAAATATATCATAAGCGAAGTACTTTGTTTTCTTCAAACTTAGAGAGCCTTTTCTTTCCAGTCAAGGATTAATTGTTTTATGAATTATACAATCAACGACTCATTTCGATTTCTCAGTGATTCTCCGTGCAGACTCTGAGGCTCTCAGTGTAATAATTCTTTTAATCCTTACACAGAGTTCACAAAGTAGGCACAGAGTTACACTGAGTAGCGAGAAAATATTTTTGATACTCTTTAATAATAGCCTTAGTTTTCAAGTATGGTTACAAGAGAACTTCCTTCCACACTTTTAGACGAAGCTGAATTCAGTGTACTTGATGTTGAAACAACGGGATTGTCTGCAAGAAATAACAGAGTTATTGAAATCGGGATTGTTAAAGTTAAAAATTTAAAAATTACTGACAGGTTTCAATCCTTTGTTAACCCGGGATGTGAAATTCCATACTTTATTACTCAGCTTACAGGGATAACAAATGAAGATATTTTTGATGCTCCAAATTTTGGAAGTTTACTGAAAGAGATAAATAATTTTATAGGAAATACTGTCATCTCAGGTCATAATTTAAGTTTTGATGATTCATTCCTGACTTATGAATTCATTAGAAACAATCATGAGCCATTAAACAATGATAAAGTCTGCACTTTAAAAATTGCAAGAAGACTCTACCCTTCACTCAGAAGCAAATCTTTATCCTCAGTTACAAGTTACCTTAAATTAAAAAACAGCAATGCTCACCGAGCATTGGGCGATGCGGAAGTTACGGCCCTGGCATTAGTCAAAATGATTAAAAAGCTTCAGAGAGAAGAAAACATCGAAACTGTTTATGATCTGATTGATTATCAGAAATGTGCCGTTGTGAAAAATCAGAAGCTGAAAATTTCAAAAGACCACGGCGCAATAATTAATTCTCTTCCCAATGCACCGGGCATTTACTACTTCCTGAACAGGAAAAATGAAGTTATTTATGTAGGAAAAGCAAAATCATTGAGAGACCGTCTGAAAAGTTATTTTTCACAATCAGCGTCAAGGAAAACAAAAAAAATAATTAAGCAGTCTGTTAAACTTAAAACCGAACTAACAAATTCAGAACTGACCGCACTTTTAGCCGAAGCTGAAACCATTAAGCTCATAAATCCAAGACATAATTATCAGTTGAAAAAATATGGCAATAAATATTTTATCAAGGTAACACAGACGCACAAATATCCCCGACTCGAGATATCGAATCATTTTGATTTTGACGGAAATGATTATTTCGGTTTATTCATATCAAGGAAGCGTGCTGATAAAGTCATGGATATGATTGATAAAACGTTTGCTATCAGAGAGTGTTCAGATAAAGAATATCTCAAAGGAAAAAAATGTTTTCTGGCCGACATTGAGCGATGCACAGCACCGTGTATAAAAATCAGAGATGAACATTACCACGATGAACTGAAAAAAGTTTATGAATTCCTTTCAGGGAAAAATCAAACAGCACTTGACAGGTTATTGAACAAGATGAAACTTTATTCTTCTGAAGAAAAATACGAAAAGGCTGCCGATGTGAAAGAGCTTATTGAATTGATCCTTGCCCAGACACATAAATCCTCCCTGCTTGCTGAACCTGTAAATTCAGCAAATGTACTTTTTGAAATTACTGAGAACCAAACGAAGGATTACGTTTTGATGAGATCAGGAAAAATTTTTATAAAATCATATCTGCATTACAAAAGTGATTTGTTTGAAGAGGCAATCAATGATTTTTATTCTGATACAATCAACATTAAAATGATGCCGACAGAAGAGGATCTTGAGAAAATCAAAATCACATTGAACTGGCTGATAAAAAACAGGAATAAGGTAAGGGCATTTTATCTGAAAGAATTTCAAAACGAACGGGAGTTATTTTCTGCAGCTTCACAGTTTGGTGTTTCAGGGAGTATATCTTCTGTTGATTACTACGACATAAACCAGCTTGCGAATACTGAATTGGTCACGGAATGAAAATAAAAGAGGAAGTGATTGAATAAACAGCAGCGAAATAAACTTAATAGCATAATTAAGGATAATACTTCCGGATCATCAGAACTTGTTGATAATATTAATTATTTTTTTATTCAGCACTCAGATAATATTAAACTGATTAAGAATTCCGCTTCACTATTAAAAAAAAATTTGGATCATTTCGCAGCAGTGAAAAAGTATTTGGAAACAGTTTCTAAAATCATTTTAGACAGCAGTTCAAATAAGCTAACAAAATTTTTAAACTCGTTTGAAGCAACAGAAATCAATAAGTACCAAAAATTAGCTGAAGTTTTTAGAACTAAGTATGGAATGTGCAACAGATTATTAACTATCTCAAGAAGCGGTACGCTTTTAATCGTGTTCAAACATTTAGCTTCAAAAAACAAAAAGCTCAGGCTGACAGTTTTGGAATCACGTCCGACTTTTGAAGGCAGACAGATGGCGAAATCATTAATAGACTCTGGAATTAAGGTTGAATTGATCACCGATGCAATGATGAGTTATGCTGTTCGGAATATAGATGCAGTTGTAATCGGTGCTGACAAAATACTTAAAACAGGTAGTGTTGTTAATAAAGTTGGAAGTTATCCTCTTGCATTATTATGCAAGGAGTTTAAAAAACCATATATCGTTCTAAGTACTAAATCAAAATTTTCTGATCAGAAATTATTTAAACATAAAATGGAAAATCAAAGTGAAGTATGGAATCATAAACATAAAAATCTTACTGTTAGTAATATTTACTTTGAGGAGATCAATAAGAACCTGATTACTGAAATCATCACGATATAGATCTGTTACCGAATTATAAATTCCGGAGAATTAAATGAAGCACATTAAATATTTATTTGTACTTCTTGCGTTAACAGCTAACATCACATACTCACAAAAATTATTTACTTTGGAACAGGTAATCCTGAACCAGGAAACAATCTCGCCGATAAAATTATTACAGCTTCAATGGATTGGTAAATCGGAGAATATCAGCTATGTCCAAAAAATAAATGAAGACTATGTGCTGTTCAGTGAATCAATTGAGGAAGGGAATAAATTAATTCTCACCTCGCTTAAAGAAATAAACCAAAGTCTGACAAGTAAAAACCAGGACACAGCCTCAACGTTTCCTTTATTCAGCTGGTTCAGCGAATCTGAAATCAAGTTCTGGAATCAGAACAAGCTGTTGAAATTTAATGTCGTCACAAAGACTATCGAAGTCCTAAATGAAATTTCCCTTAACGGTACAAACCAGGATTTTATCGATTACAAAAAAATAGCATATACAGTTGAGAACAATCTTTTTATATCGGAAAATTCCAAACAAATTCAAATC
>Ga0209640_10002087_pt1 | contig 17322 bp, 20 predicted proteins | sample RifCSP10_1_FD_184018 | JGI IMG/M metagenome (GOLD analysis project Ga0209640, IMG submission 184018) | Soil microbial communities from Rifle, Colorado - Rifle CSP2_sed 10_1 (SPAdes) (version 2) | ecosystem: Environmental > Terrestrial > Deep subsurface > Rock core/Sediment | place: Rifle... | reverse complement strand
ATCGCGAGCCCAGGACCGCTGCAGCGTGGGGTTAGCCGGCCCGTTGTCGCGTGCTCGGCCCATCGGTCGTACCCCAGGACAGATGAATCACGGGGCGTAGCTGCAAACGCATTGGTAGCAGACCATTGCCATCAAATGTGCCGACCAGTACTTCACGCCCACCTGCGCGCTCGACTTCCAGCCCCGCGACTCGCCGCAGGTCGAGGCGGACAAGATCGGCCCCCTTGCGTGACCAGCGAACACGCACCTCCCCATAGCCTGGCTGGATCTCGCAGACGACGCGATCCTCGCCGCGAGCAGTGTCAAAGGTCAACGAGTTGTAGGCCCACGGCACGCCCTGGTCGAGGACAGAGGGTTCGACCTCGAACAACTCGATCAACTCGTGCTCCGCGGGAAAGGGATTCATGTTCTGTCCGGCTAACGCTGGCATCAGCCGCGGCCGAAGGCCGTCGGTTGCATGCGGAGGTTATGCGGCCCCCACCTCGACGATCTCACCCTCGGAGCTTGGCGCCGGCACCGGCAAGCCATCCTGTCTCAGAGCAGCGATATGGAACTCGATGGCCTCGCGGATCAACTGCACCACCTCTGCGCGGGTTTCTCCGACCGCAACGCAGCCTGGCAGGTCCGGCACATGAGCTCCCCAACTTGTCGCACCTCGCTCCACCACCACCATGTATCGCATCATTCACCACTCCCGGCCCTCTTCAGGCCTGCCTGCTTCAGTATCGCGTTCAACGTGCCGGGCGGCACGTCCAGGCTCGGTTTCCCCGCCACGGTTACTGTACCTGGCTTGTTCGCGTTCTTGTACTGCCGATGGCTGCCGCGGGTCCTCGTCAGCCGCCATCCATCCTCCTCGAGGAGCCGGATCAGTTCGCCGACCTTCATTCACCACCCCGTGTCAGGTCTCGCGGCCCGCATAACTAGAAGTATCCAGGTCTCTATATTTCGGCGCGCTGCAGGCCTGGTCGGGATAATCCGGCCTTGGGCGCCGGGGCGATGTGGCGGGAGCGGCCTTCGGGGACGCGTGGTTGTGCATGGTCCCGGGGTGCGGTTCCAGTTTTACACAGACCTGGATATTTCCGAGAGGGGGAATGCGCGGGGAGCCGGGGTACAGGGGGCGGAGGCGGTCGGCGGGGCTCAGGACGCCGGCGGGGCCGCGGTTGAGGACGTGGGTGTAGATCATGGTGGTGGCCACGTCGCGGTGGCCGAGGAGCTCCTGGACGGTGCGGATGTCGGCGCCGTCCTCTAACAGGTGGGTGGCGAAGGAGTGGCGGAAGGTGTGGCAGGTGGCGCGCTTGGGGATGCCCTTACTGCGTACGGCCTCGCGGACAGCGCGCTGCAGCACGGATTCGTGCAGGTGGTGGCGGCGGCGCGGGCCGGTCTCGCGGTGCAGGTACGTGCGGGTGGCGGGGAAGATCCACTGCCAGATCCACTCGCGGCCCGCGCGCGGGTACTTGCGGGCGAGGGCCCAGGGCAGCTCCACCCAGCCGGCGCCGGCCCGCACGTCGGCGTCGTGCTGGTCGCGGATCGTCTCGAGGTGCTTGGCGAGGTCGCGGCTCACCGCGGCGGGCAGCATCGTCACGCGGTCCTTGCCGCCCTTGCCCGAGCGCACCGTGATCTGGTTGCGGTTGAAGTCCACATCCTTTACCCGCAGGCGCAGGGCCTCCAGGAGCCGCAGGCCCGCGCCGTACAGGAGCAGCGCCGCGAGGCGAGCCGGGCCGTCGAGCCCGCCGATCACCGCCTGCACCTCCTCCCGGGTCAGCACTACCGGGATCCGCTCGGGGTTCCTGGCGCGCACGATGTCGTCGAGCCACGGCAGCTCCTGCTGCAGGACGTCGCGGTAGAGGAAGAGCAGGGCGCTCAGCGCCTGGTTCTGCGTGGACGCGGCGACGTTGCGCTGGATGGCCAGCGCGCTCAGGAACTGCGTGATCTCGGCGGCACCCATCCCGGCGGGGTGGCGCTTGCCGTGGAAGAGGATGTAGCGCCGGCTCCATCCCACATAGGCCTTCTCCGTGCGGAGGCTCGCGTGACGGGTGCGCAGAAGCCGCCCGCACGCGGTCCAGCAGTCGCGGCGGGGGTGGAGACGGCGGAGCCGGCATGAGCGAGGCTAGGCAGGGCCGGCGCCCGCGCGCAAGACGTGGACACGCGGATACGCCGGCGGTAGCATCCAGCTTCGGATGCCCTTCGCCTATTTCCAGCGGCTCACGCGGCGGCAGCAGGCGATCTACCTGGAAAGCGACGGCATCGTCACCATGCGCCTGCCCGAGGCGCCAAGGCTGCAGCCGCTGGTCACCGCCTTGGCCCGGGCGCTCGAGAGCGGCGATCGCCCGACCACCGAGGCAGCCGCACAGCGCCTCGTCTCCGGGCTGGCCCGGGCCCTGGCCGCCCCGCCCGTACGCATGAAGGTGCTGGCGGCGCGGCCCCACGCGGGCTGGGGCGAGCTGCACGGGCTGTACGAATCACCCGGACGCGGCGGCCCGCCGCCGCTCATTACCCTCTGGATGCGCACCGCGCGACACAAGCGCGTGGTGGCCTTCCGCACCTTCCTGCGCACGCTACTCCACGAGGTCGGGCACCACGTGGACTATACTCTGCTGCGGCTGGGCGACTCCTTCCACACCCAGGGCTTCTACGCGCGGGAGTCGCATCTGTTCCATCAACTGATCACCGACGGGGGAATCCTCATGGCGAGTCCCGAAGAGCAGATGGCGCGCATGGAGCGCACGGCCGAGGAGTTCGCGGCCGCCATCAAGGGCGTGTCCGATGCCGCGCTCGGCAAGCGCCCGGACGACAAGAGCTGGTCGGCCAAGGAAACGCTCTGCCATGTGCGCGACACCGAGGAATCCTTCATGCTGCGCTTCCAGACCATCATGGAGATGGACGAGCCACGGTTCTTGCCCGCCGATCCCGATCGCTGGGCCACGGAGCGTCAATATCAGAGAAACGACGCGGGGGAGGCGCTGCAGGCCTTCCGGGTGCGGCGCGACGAGACCTTGAAGTTCCTGCGCGGGCTCCGGCCCGAGCACTGGGAGCGCGGCGGCGTGCACCCCACCCGCGGCCGCATGACCATCACGGACTTCGTGGGCCTCATCGCCTGGCACGACGACAACCACCTCGATCAGCTCAGGCGCGCCCTCGCGGGCAAGCCCTAGCCACCGCCGAGCTCAGTCGTCGTCGTGCAGGATCCGGATGCTCGGGGTCTCGAGGTCGTCGAACTGCCCCGCGCGCGCGGCCCAGACAAAGACGCCGACGGCCACCGCCGCGAAGAGCAGCGCCACCGGCAGCAGGACGAACATCACGCTCATGGCCGGACCGCCTCGCGCGCGGGGCGATCGAAGGTGCGGGCCCGGTAGGAGCTGGCGATCACGGTCAGGGACGACAGCGGCATGAGGATGGCGGCCACGAGCGGGTTCAGGAGGCCCGTCATGGCCAGGGTCACCCCGATCACGTTGTAGCCGAGCGAGAAGGCCAGGTTGCGCCGGACCACTCGCATCGCCCGCCGCGACCCCTCGAGCAGCTCGGCGATCCGGGCGACGCCCGGCCGGACCAGGAACACGTCGGCGGCGGCGAGCGCGGCCTCCGCGCCGCCGGCCACCGCGATGCCCACCGTGGCGGCCGCGAGCGCCGCCGCGTCGTTGACCCCGTCGCCGATCATGACCACCGGCCCCTCCCGCCCGCTCCCGAGCACGACGCGGAGCTTGTCCTCGGGCGCCACCCCGCCCCGGCAGTCCGGGGCGGCCAGACCCAGGTGGCGGCCGGCCGCCTCCGCGATGCGGGCGTCGTCGCCGGACAGGATGCCGGGCCGCCACCCGAGCGCGCGGACGCGGGCGAGCGCGGCCACCGCGTCGGCGCGCAGTGGGTCGCCGAAGCCGGCAGCGGCCGTCACCCGGCCATCCACCGCGATGAGCACGGGGGTGAGGCCGTCACGCGCCAGCTCCGCCGCGACGGCGGCGAGGGCCGGCGGGACGGCTCCGGCCCGGGCCGCGACGAAGGCCGCCGAGCCCACGACGAGGCGGCGCCCATCCACGGTCGCCTCGATGCCCCCGCCGTGCGTCTCCGCGATCTCGACGCGCGCGGGCGGCGCGGGCTCGCCGAGGGCACGGAGAAACGCGCGCCCGAGCGGATGGGAGGAATGCGCCTCCGCGGCCGCCACCAGCGGCTTCACCGCCTCGTCGCCGTGCCAGCGCAGCAGGGCCGCGCGCCCCTCGGTCAGCGTGCCGGTCTTGTCGAGCCACATGCGCCCCGGGCGGGTCAGCTTCTCGAGCACGTCGCCGCCCTTGATCAGGAAGCCGGCGCGCGCGGCCCGGCCGATGGCCGCGCTGACCGCGAGCGGCGTGGCGAGCCCGAGCGCGCAGGGGCAGGTCACGATGAGCAGGGCGGCGGCGTGATCGAGGGCGCGCGAGGGATCGACGCGGGCCCACAGCACGAAGGTGGCCCCGGCCAGCCCGAGCACGACGGCCACGAAGTGGCCCGAGATCCGGTCGGCCAGCTGGGCGATCGGCGCGCGCCGCCGGGCGTGTTCCTCCACCAGCGCCATCAGCCGCCCCACCCGCGTGTCCTCGCCGGTGCGCTCCACCCGGACCTCGATCCGGGACGAGACGTTCAGCGTGCCGGCGTGGACGGGGGCGCCCTCCGCCACGCTCTGGGGCGTCGACTCGCCCGAGAGCAGGGAGAGGTCGACGGTGGAGCGGCCGGCGACGATCACGCCGTCGGCGGGCACGAGATCGCCGGCGCGCACCTCGACCACGACCCCGGGCGTGAGCGTCTCGAGCGGCACCTCGCGCACCCGCCCGTGCTCCACCAGGCGCGCCGACGTGGGATAGAGCGAGGCGATCAGCTCCGCGGCGTCGCCCGCGGCGCGCTGCTGCCGCCGCTGGAGATAGCGCCCGGACAGCAGCAGGAAGATCAGCACGGTCACCGAGTCGAAGTACACCTCCCCCGTCCCGCGCGCGGTGTTGACCACGCCGTGGAGGAAGCCGGCGAGGAGCCCGATGCTGATCGGCAGGTCCATGCCGAGGGTGCCGGCGCGGAGCGCGGTGAAGGCGCTGCGGAAGAACACGCCCCCGCCCCAGATCAGCGACGGCACCGTGAGCAGCAGGCTCGCCCACCGGAAGAAGGCCGCGAATTCCGGCTCCATGCCGTCGAGCATCCCGCCGTACAGCGCGAAGGCGATCGCCATCACGTTGCCCGCCACCGCGCCGGCGAGCCCGATGCGGGCGAGCATGGCCCGGTCCTCGCGGCGCCGCGCGGCCTGCCCGGCAAGCCCGCGGCACGGGTGCGGCGCATAGCCGAGCGAGCCGAGGCGGCGCGCGATCGCCGAGAGCGGCACCGCGCGGGGATCCCAGACCACGCGCACCTGCGAGCGCGGCAGGTCGAGCCGCGCCTCCGCGACGCCTGGGACGAGGCCCGGCAGCTTCTCGACGAGCCAGACGCAGGCGCCGCAGTGCACGCCCTCGAGGTACAGCTCGGTCGAGACGCGCCCGCCCGGCTCCGGGCGGCAGGTCCGCGCCTGGAAGGCGGCGTCGTCCAGCTCGGCGTAGAGCCGATCCGCGGGCGCCGCCGGCGCGGGCGCGGCCCCCTCCCGGAGCGCGTAGTAGCGCTCGAGCCCGTGCTCGTGCAGGATCGCCCAGACCGCGCGGCAGCCCTCGCAGCAGAACTGGCGCGCGGCGCCGTCCACCGCGGCGGCGGGCGGCACCGGGAGGCCGCAGTGGGCGCACGCCGCGCGGACGGCGGGCGCCGCCGGCGCGATCTCAGTGCTGGCCATGGCGCTGGTGCGTCGTCGCGGGCCCCGCCCCCGGGGCCACCGCGCTGATGCGGCCGGCGACGGCGAGCAGCCCCACCACGATCATCGCGATGGCGCAGACCACCGGGACGTGGCGGCGCAGCGGGCCGGCGAGGGCCTGGAGCCCGAGGCCCAGGGTCAGCATGGCGGGCAGCGTACCCGCCCAGAAGACCGCCATCAGGACGGCGCCGCCGAGCGCGCTGCCGGTGCCCGCCGCCGTCGCGAGGAAGACGTAGAGCCAGCCGCAGGGCAGCAGCCCGGTCGCGAGGCCGACCACGAGCGCGCGGAGCAGCGGCGGCGCGGTGGCGACGGCGCCGATGCCGCGGCCGGCGAGCGACCGGAGTCCCGGCGGGGCGCCCAGGCGGGGCACGCGCGCGCCCAGCACCTCCAGGAGGCTGCGGGCGCCCCACAGGGTGATGAGGACGCCGGAGACGATCGCGGCGGTCCGCTGGATACCGAGCAGGACGCCGCCCGTCGTGTCGAGCGCCGCCCCGAGCGCGCCGGCGGCCGCCCCCAGCGCGGCGTACACGCCGAGCCGTCCTCCGTTGTAGGCCAGGTGCGCGAGCAGGAGGGGCCGCCGCCGCGGGCCCGGGGTGGTGCCGGTGTAGAAGCCGACGAAGCCGCCGCACATCCCGGCGCAGTGGGCGCTGCCGAGCAGGCTCGCGCCGAGCACGGTCGCGATCAGCACGCTCATCGGGTGGCGGCCAGGTCCTGGCTGAGCGTCCGGGTAAACACCTCCGCGCCGCGGGTCACCTGCACGCGCAGCTCCCAGAGCCCGGGCCGCGCCGATGGCAGGAGCCCCGTGTAGACGCCCGCGCCCCCACCGGGCTCCAGGGCAACGCTCGCGATCTCGCGCGCCCGCGCGCTCGGAAACGCCTCGACGCGGACGTCGGCGCCGGTCAGCGCCGCGCCCGCGCGGTCCCGCACGGCCGCGACGAGCCGCGCCCGATCCGCGGCCGTCGGCTCGAGCCGGGCCGACACCGTCCAGCCGAGCTCGGTGTTGCGCGCCTCCTGCGCCATCGCGCGGTCCCACTCCACCGCCTTCCGATAGTAGTCCGGCTCGACGGCGAAGGACGCGTCCCGGTTGGCCACGATCATGAAGCCGATGTTGGCCCCCGCGCTGCCCACGAGCAGCACCACGATGACCACCGGCCAGTACCAGCCCCTAGCGCTCACGGTCCTTGTCCTTCTCGTGCTTCTCATCCTTCTCGTGCTTCTCGCGTTCGTGGTCGTCTTCCTCGGGGCCGAGCAGCCGATAGGGCACCACCGTGCTCCAGCCGGCCCCGTCGCTGATCCTGAGGCCCACGGCGCGCCGGCCCTCCTCGAAGGCCTCGCGCGGCGCCGTCACGAAGATGGGCGCGGTCGCCGACTTGCCGGCGCCCACCGCGAGCGGGTTCTCCGGCGCGATCAGCGCGACCCCGCCCGCCGGCTCCGCCGCGCCCTCCGCGAGCTCGACCAGGTAGCGGTGCTCGACGGCGTCCCGGTTCACGATCTTGACCCGGATCTGGTTCGACACGAGACCCGAGGGCAGCACGGTGAACGGGCTGCCGAGCCCGCGCAGGACCGTCACGTCCGCGGGAGCGCGGTGGGCGAGCGCGTACGCGAGGGCGCCCCAGACCAGGATCAGCAGGAGCGGATAGATGACGACGCGGGGCCGCAGCATGCGGTGCGGCTCCCCGGCCAGCTCGTCGCGGGAGGTGTAGCGGATGAGGCCGCGCGGCCGACCGACCCGGTCCATGATGGAGTCGCACGCGTCGATGCACTGCGTGCAGTGGATGCACTCCATCTGCAGGCCGTCGCGGATGTCGATGCCGGTCGGGCAGCACGCGACGCACGCGCCGCAGTCGATGCAATCGCCCGCGCCCGGCGCCGCGCCCACCAGGGTCAGGCCGGACCGCACGAGCTTGCTCCGCGGCTCGCCGCGCCGGCGGTCGTAGCCGACGATCAGGGAGCGCCGGTCGAGCAGCACCGACTGGAAGCGTCCGTACGGGCAGGCCACCATGCAGACCTGCTCGCGCATGATGCCGAAGTCCAGCAGCATCAGCGCGGTGGCCCCCGCCATCACCAGGAAGGCGATCGGATGCTCGAGCGGTGACCGCTGCACCCAGTGGGCCAGCTGACTCACGCCGACGAAGTAGGCGAGGAAGGTGTGGGCGAGGAACATGCTGAGCCCGAGGAACACCGCGTGCTTGATCAGGCGCCGCGGGTGGAAGCGCGAGGCATCGAGGCGCTCCTGCCCGCGGGTGCCTCCCTCGATGAGCCGCTCGATCGGCCGGTAGAGGAACTCCATGTACACCGTCTGCGGGCACGCCCAGCCGCACCAGACCCGTCCGTAGATCGCGGTGATCAGGAAGATCGCGAGGAAGAGGCCGACGAGCAGGAGCATCAGGAGCACGCTGTCGGTGGGCAGGAAGGTCGCGCCGAAGAGCGTGAACTCCCGGTGGACGACGTCCAGCAGGATGAGCGGCCGCTTGTTCATCGACAGATACGGGATGACCGTGAAGAGGGCGATCAGGACCCACGCGACCGCCCGGCGCCGCTGGAAGAAGCGGCCGGGGAAGAGCCGCGGGCGGAGCCACCGGCGCGTGCCGTCGGGATTCAACGTCGGCAGCACGCGGCCTTCGGCCTCGAGCGGAAAGCTCACGTCGTCCTTCACTTGCCGGCCGTCGGCGCTTCCGGCGCGGCCTCGCCCTTGCGGTTGACCCCCTGCGGCGGCTTGGGATTCGCCGGCGTGGTGCCGGACAGGGTGGCCACGTAGGCGGCCATCGCGTCGATCTCCGCGGGCTTGAGCTGGTCCTTCCACGGGATCATGCCCTTGTCCGGAATGCCGTCGTGGATGGTGCGCCGGATGTCCACGAGCGTGCGGCCGTGCAGCCAGTAGTCGTCCGTCAGGTTCGGACCGATGATTCCCTGGCCCTCGGGGCCGTGGCAGGGCATGCAGCGCACCCCGAACATCTCCTTGCCGGTCGCCATCGCCCGGGCGTCCTTCATGAGGGCGCGCAGCGCGTCCTCCGCCGCGCCCGTCGGGGCGGGCGGCGGCGCGAGCCGGGCCTGCTGCTGGGCGTACTCGCTCATCTCCCGCTCGTACTGCGCGATCACGGACGGGCCCGGCCCGATCTGGTAGTAGAGGTAGTAGCCGACGGAAAACACGATGGTGGCCACGAAGATCCACGACCACCAGCCGGGCAGCGGATTGTCGTACTCCTTGATCCCGTCGTAGTCGTGATCGAGCAGCCGGTCGCGATCGGACGGGCTCATGCCCGGCCTCCCCGGGTCCCGGCGGGCGAGTCGTCCGCGAGCGGCAGCAGGCTCGCGCGCCGGAACGGCTCGCGGTTGCGCGCCAGGAACGTGGTCACCAGGACCACCGCGAACCCCGCGACCGCGATGATCAGGGCGATCTGGGCGAACAGGTTGAAGTGCATCGCGCTCATGACGTCGCCGAGCTTCATCGTCCGGCTCCTTGCCCGCCCGCCGGGGCGGTGGCCACCTTGGGCGAGCTCTTGATGTCGGTGCCGAGCCGCTGGAGATAGGCGATCAGCGCCACCAGCTGCGTGTTCTCGAGGCCCGCGGGCCCGCCCTGCTGGGCGATGGCGGCCGCGATCTCCCCGGCCTGCGTGCGCCCGAGCGCGGCCGCGCCCGCGACCTCCTCCGGCGTGTAGGGCACGCCGAGGGTGGCCTGGGCGGCCACGCCCCGCTCGACCGCGGCCCAGTCGAGCCGCGCCTGCGCCAGCCACGGGTACGCCGGCATGATGGACTGCGGCGTCGTCGAGCGCGGGTCCTCCATGTGGCGCACGTGCCAGAGGTGCGGGTACTTGCCACCGATCCGGGCCAGGTCCGGCCCGATCCGCCGCGATCCCCACAGGAACGGGTGGTCGTAGACGAACTCGCCCGGCTTGCTGTAGTCGCCGTAGCGCATCGTCTCGGCGCGGATGGGCCGGATCATCTGCGAGTGGCAGTTGTTGCAGCCCTCGGCCACGTAGAGATCCCGGCCCGCCAGCTCGAGCGGCGTGTAGGGGTGCACGGCCTGGATGGTCGGGACGTTCGAGCCGACGAGGAACATCGGGATGATCTCGAAGAGCGAGGCGGTGACCACCGCGACCCCCACCCAGACCGAGAAGGTGAGCGGCAGGCCCTCCCAGCGGCGATGCCAGCCCATGCGCCGGAAGCCGCCGGGCGCCGCCTCGGGCGTGTACCGGGCGGTGAGGGCGGGGGCCTCGTGGACGGGCTCGGCGTACTGCGCGGGCCGACGCCGCCAGGTCATGAGCGTGTTGACGCCGCAGAGGACGAGCCCGGCGAGGTAGAGGCCGCCGCCGAGCACGCGCACCCAGTACATCGGGATCAGCCGCATGGTGGTCTCGACGAAGTCCGGGTAGGCCAGGCGGCCGGTCTCGTCGAAGGCGCGCCACATGAGCCCCTGGGTGAGGCCGGCCGCGTAGATGGCCACGATGTAGAGGAGGATGCCGACCGTGGCGATCCAGAAGTGCAGCTCGGCGAGCCGCCGGCTCCACAGCTCGGCCTGGAACAGGCGCGGCAGCAGCCAGTACACCATGCCGAACACCATGAAGCCGACCCAGCCCAGCGCGCCCGCGTGGACGTGGGCGATCGTCCAGTCCGTGTAGTGCGAGAGCGCGTTGACGCTCTTGATCGACATCAGCGGGCCCTCGAAGGTGGACATGCCGTAGAAGGTGACCGCGACCACGAAGAACTTGAGCACCGGATCCTCGGTCACCTTGTGCCAGGCCCCGCGCAGGGTGAGCAGGCCGTTGACCATCCCGCCCCACGACGGCATCCACAGCATGACCGAGAAGAGCATGCCGAGGGTGGAGGCCCACGCGGGCAGCGCGGTGTAGTGCAGGTGGTGCGGGCCGGCCCAGATGTAGATGAAGACCAGCGTCCAGAAGTGCAGGATCGAGAGGCGATAGGAGAAGACCGGCCGCTCCGCCGCCTTCGGGAGGAAGTAGTACATCATCCCGAGGAACGGCGTGGTGAGGAAGAAGGCCACCGCGTTGTGGCCGTACCACCACTGCATGAAGGCGTCCTGCACGCCCGCGTAGATCGAGTAGCTCTTGAACGGCCCCGCCGCCACCACCAGGTTGTTGAAGATGTGCAGGACCGCGATGGCCACGACCGTCGCGATGTAGAACCAGAGCGCCACGTAGAGGTGCCGCTCGCGCCGCCGGACGATGGTGCCGAAGAGGTTGACCGCGAAGACCACCCACACCAGCGCGATGGCGACGTCGATGGGCCACTCGAGCTCGGCGTACTCCTTGGACTGGGTGATGCCGAAGGGCAGGGTGAGGGCCGCCGACACGATGATCGCCTGCCAGCCCCAGAAGTGCAGCCGGCTCAGGCCGTCGCTCCACATCCGCGCCTTCAGCAGGCGCTGCGCGGAGTAGTAGACGCCGGTGAAGATGGCGTTGCCCGCGAAGGCGAAGATGACCGCGTTGGTGTGCAGCGGGCGCAGCCGGCCGAAGGAGAGCCACGGCAGCTGGAAGTTGAAGATCGGGTTGGTGAGCTGGAGCGCGATCACGACGCCGACCAGCATGCCCACCAGCCCCCACACGAGCGTCGCGAGCAGGAAGAGCCGGACGATCGCGTCGTCGTACACGAACCGATCCATCCGCTCACCCGGGACCGCCGAGCCGCCCATCGTCGCAGTAGTCACCGCTGCACTCTCCTTGAGAGGGTTCACACGGGAAGCATTCTGCACGGCCGGTGCTGAAGAGCAAGCCGGGTGCCAGCCGAGCGGTCCTTCGGGACGGGGGTAAGTGCCGGTGATTACTGGCGCTTTCCGTCGCGCCCGCACGGGCGCGGCGAACGCAGGTGAGGCGGCGGCGCCCCGTGTAGCGTGGCGGTGATGCCCCAGGCGGCGCGCGGGCCGCCGGCGCCCAGGAGCGGACCCGGCGCGTCCGTCGCGTCAGCCGAGCGGGCCCAGGACCAGGACGAGCGGGGTCGTGAGGATGATGGTCGAGATGATCCAGCGGACCGAGGAGCGTCCCCGGGCCTGCTCGCGCAGGCCGATGCCCACCGTGACGAAGGCCGCCCCCGCCGACAGGAGCACGACCGCCAGCGCCAGCAGCCCGCGGTTCACGCACCCGAAGAGCAGCACCGGCGTGAAGTACAGACCGATGATCGCGGCGGGGGCGAGCGCCGGTAGCGCGACGTGTCTCAGGATGGCTTCCACCATGGGCCCTTCCAGTCTGGCATGACTGGAATTTCCCGGCGCCGCCGTCAGGCCTGGTCGGCGATGTGGCGGGCGGCCTCGGCCGAGGTGCGGACCGGAATGATCTCGATGTGGGCGAGATCGCCCCACGCCTTGGCCCACACGTCGAACCGGGAGCGATCGTCGGTGCGCATGAGCTGGAAGCAGCGGAAGTAGTCCAGGTCCACCCAGCTATCCACGTATTCGAGGCCGGGCGGGAGCTGTCGGCCGCGCTCGCGCACGCGGCGGTAGATCTCGGGCGCTGCGCCCGCGTTGAAGTACTCGATGACCATGTAGAGCATGCGGCTACGCGGCCACCGCCGCCTCGACGGTCGGCGGGTAGTGGGGGGCGTCGGGGAAGCCGATCGGGCGCACCGCGGGCAGCGTGACCCCGGCCTCCCGGTACGCGGTGACGAAGGCCGACACCGTCCGGAAGTCGCCGATGCCGCCGAGCGCGGCGACCAGCCGGTCCGAGACCGCGTGCGGGCCGGGGGCGCGGTCGAAAGCCTGCACGTCGGCGGTGAAGCCGCTCTGCTCGAGCATGGTCCGGTAGAACGGCAGCACGAGGTAGCGCTGCAGCTCGGTGCGGAAGAGCGCGGCGGCCGCGGCCCGGTCCACCGTCAGCGCGGCGGGCACCGACGCCACGATCTCGAAGCCCTCGAGCGACTTGCCCGCGCGAGCGCGGCCGCGGCGGATGGCGGGCAGCGCCTGCTCGCGCACGTAGGCGGGCGCGGCCAGCCAGAGCACGACGCCGTCGGCGATCTCGCCGGCCAGCTCCAGCATGCGCGGGGCCAACCCGGCCAGGAGAATCGGCGGCGCGGGCGGGATCTTCGGCAGCCCGCTCTGCCAGTTGACGCGGTAGCGCGCGCCCTGGTGCGCCACCCGGCCGGTCAGCGCGCCGCGCAGCACCGTCACGTACTCGCGGACCACGGCGAGCGGGCGGCCCATGTCGAGCCCGAGCGCGCCTTCCATCACCGGGCGGTGGCTCACCCCGATGCCCAGGCGCAGGCGCCCGCCGCTCACATCCGAGAGCGTGAGGGCTTCCTGGGCGAGCAGCACCGGGTGCCGCGGGTAGAGCGGGATCACGCCGGTGCCGAGGCCGGCGTGCGGGGCCACGTGCGCGTAGGCCGACAGGGTCAGCAGCGCGTCGCGGCCGATGCCGTGGGTGACCCAGAGGCTCTCGTAGCCGAGCGCGTCGGCGCGGCGGGCGAGCGCCACCGCGGGCGCCAGATCGGCGCCGGGGCTCAGGAAGAGCGCGGTGCGCGCCATCGCCGGCTAGGCGCCCGGCGCCACGCCCAGCGCGCCGAGCTGTGCGCGCAGGTCGTGGCCCTGGTCCACGCGGTGCAACACCGCCTGCATGCCGACCGCGCGCGCCGCCTCCACGTTCTTGTCCCAGTCGTCCACGAACACGCACGCCCCCGGCGGCAGGCCCAGCCGATCGACGGCGAGGCGGAAGATCGCGGGGTCGGGCTTCGCCATCCCGACCTCGGCGGAGACCACGACGTCGTCGAAGAGCCGGTGCAGCGCCAGCTCACCTTCCAGCCGGCCGCGCAGCGAGAGGTCCGCGTTGCTCAGGATCGAGCAGCGAAAGGGCGGCCGCAGGGCGCGCACCAGCGCGATGTTGGCGTGGATGGCCACCTGGGCCTTCCGCCACTCCTCGTGCAGGCGCGGCAGCGGCCGGCCCGCGCGCCGCTCGAGCTCGCGGTGGGCGCCCTCCGTCCAGGCGCCCGGATCGCCGACGCCGCGCTCGATGTCGGCCCACGCCGGGGAGCGGTAGAGCGTCTCGAAGACCGAGGACCGGGGAAGGCCGTGGGCGCGGTCCAGCTCTCTGGCCACGTCCCAGCGCATGTCCCACAAGACGCCGCCGAAGTCGAAGATGACGGCGCGGGGGCTAGTAGCGGCCACCACGCGGGTTGACCGCCGGCGGCGTCTTGGAGGGGTCTCGGTCGGCGGTGAGCGGGACCCAGCCCTTCTGCTTCATGCACTGCTCGTCCAGCACCCGGGCCTTGGTGCACTCGTCCCGGTCGCGCGTGAACTCGGCGACCGTGTAGTTGGTCGCGGGCTTGTACCACTGCCGGTCCCGCTCGGAGCTGCAGCCGACCAGGATGAGCGATGCGACGAGGATGAAGAGAGCGCCACTCCGCCGGATCACGGCGGCCATGATACCATGCCGCCCACCGATGCTGGAGACCACCATCGCCGGGAGTCTTCCCAAGCCCGAGTGGCTGGCCCCGCCCAACACGCTCTGGGCCCCCTGGCGGCTCGAGGGCCGCGCGCTCGAGGAGGGCAAGCGCGACGCGGTGCTCCTGGCCCTGCGCGAGCAGGAGCAGGCGGGCATCGACATCGTCACCGATGGCGAGCAGACGCGCCGCCACTTCGTGTGGGGCTTCGTCGAGTGCCTCGACGGCATCGACTTCTCGAAGATGGTCACGATCGGCATCCGGGCCGATCGCTACCAGGCCCGCGTGCCGACGGTGACCGGGCCGGTGCGGCGCCGCGGCTCGATCCACGGCGAGGACGTCCGCTGGGCCCGGGCCAATACCGGCCGCCGGCTCAAGCTGACGATGCCGGGGCCGATGACGATCGTGGACACCATCCACGACGCGCACTACGGCAGCCGCGAGCGGCTCGCGATGGACCTGGCCCGGCTCATCAACGAGGAGGCGCGGGAGCTGGAGGCGCTCGGGCTCGACGTGCTGCAGCTCGACGAGCCCGCCTTCAACGTCTACATGGACGAGGTCCGGGACTGGGGCGTGGCCGCCCTCGACCGCGCGGTCGAGGGCCTCCGCTGCCGCACCGCGGTGCACATCTGCTACGGCTACGGCATCAAGGCCAACACCGACTGGAAGCAGACGCTGGGCGGCGAGTGGCGCCAGTACGAGCGGACCTTCCCGGTGCTCGCCCGGAGCCGCGTCGGCGGCGTGTCGCTCGAGTGCGCCGGCTCGCGCGTGCCCATCGCGCTCATCGGCCTGCTCGAGGGCAAGGACGTGCTGGTGGGCGCGGTGGACGTCGCCACCGACCGGGTCGAGACGCCCGAGCAGGTGGCCGCGGTGATCCGCACCGCGCTGGCGCACGTGCCCGCGGAGCGCATCTTCCCCTGCACCAACTGCGGGATGGTGCCGCTCTCGCGCGCGGTGGCGCGCGGCAAGCTGCAGGCCCTCGGGGCGGGCGCAGCCCTCGTGCGCCGGGAGCTCGGCGGGTGACCCGGGAGATGATCGCCTACTACGCGCGGCGGGCCGCGGAGTACGAGCGCGTCTACGAGAACCTGCTCGACCGCGACGAGCTCACCCGCCGGCTCGCGCCCCACGCCACCGATCTCGGTCGGCTGATCGGGGGTCAGGTCTCACATTCCGACATTCACTCTCGGGTGGTGGCCTTGCCGGGGGCAGAATGTTGGAATGTAAGACCTGACCCCGGACGGCGGGCCGCGTCGATCGCGGCGGCCAGGCGCGCCATGCCCCGCCGCGCGGCCTCGGGGCGCACCGCGGCGAATCCCAGGACGAGCGCGTTGGCGCGCCGCGCCCGGCCCGCGTAGTAGGCGGATAGCGGCGTCGCCTCCACCCCGCGGGCGGCCGCTTCCCGCGAGACGCGACCCGCGTCGGCGCCCTCGAGATCGGCGATCGCGTGGAGCCCGGTGCGGGTCGGCCGCAGCCGGAGCGCGCCGCGGCAGAAGCGCGCCGCCGCCTCGGTGAGCGCGTCCAGCCGCTCGCGGTACGCCATGCGCATGCGCCGCAGGTGGCGCGCGAAATGCCCCTCGCCGATGAAGTCGGCCAGCACCGCCTGGTCGAGCACCGGCGGATGCTGGTCGGCGGCGGCGCGAGCGGCCTGAAGCCCGTCCTGCAGGTCCGGCGGGACGACGAGGAATCCCAGCCGGAGCGCGGGGAAGAGGGTCTTGCTGAAGCTCCCGACGTAGATCACGCGGCCGTCCACGTCGAGCCCGTGCAGGCACGGCACCGGCCGGGCCCCGTAGCGGAACTCGCTGTCGTAGTCGTCCTCGATCACCCACGCACCCGCGCGGCCCGCCCACCGGAGCAGGGCCAGCCGCCGCGGCAGGCTCATCGGCACGCCCAGCGGATACTGGTGCGACGGCGTCACGTACGCCAGGCGCGCATCGCCCGCGCCGCGGGCGCCCGCCTCGACCGCGAGGCCCTCGGCGTCCACCGGCACCGGGACGATGCGCGCCCCCGCGCCGAGCAGCGCGCTGCGCGCGCCCGGGTAGCCCGGCTCCTCCATCCAGACGCGGTCCCCGGGATCGAGCAGCACGCGGCTGATCAGCTCGAGGCCCTGCTGGGCGCCGGCCACGATCAGGACCTGGTCGGCGCCGAAGCGGGTGCCGCGCGCGGTCTGCACGTGCTCGGCGATCGCCTCGCGCAGCGCGCGAAGGCCCGCCGGCTCGCCGTAGTCGAGCTGGGTCGGCGTGATCGCGCGCAGCCGCCGGCTCGCGAGCCGCCACCAGAGCGCCGCCGGGAACAGGTCCACGCCGGGCGTCCCGATGCGGAAGGCGCGCGGCGGGCCCGGGAGGCGCCGGGCGCCCTGGGGCGCCGCCACCAGCGCGGCCCCGCGGCGCGAGAGGGTCGGGTGCCGGAGCCGGGCCGGGGGGCGGGCCGTCCGCCGGCGCAGGAGATCGTCCGGCAGCTCGGCGGCCACGAAGATGCCGGAGCCCCGGCGGCCGGTGAGGTAGCCCTCCGCCTGGAGCTGCTGCACCGCGAGCAGGGTCGTGGTCCGGGACACCCCGAGGTCGTCGGCCAGGGCGCGGGAGGAGGGCAGGCGCGTGCCCGGCCCCACGACGCCGTCCAGGATCGCCCGCTGGACGCTCGCGTAGATCTGCCGCTGCAGCCCGCCGCGACGGCGGGGATCGAGGCGGACCAGGAGGCTCGCCGGGCGCTTCGAGGTGGCCATACGTGAGCGCGTCTCCGCGCCTCCCCGGATGATACCAGCGGCGGCGGCTCCGAGTGGCTCTATGCGTTTCGGCGGAACTGGCTCTTCGCGTTCGCCGGGGCACGATCGACACTGGGCGCCATGGAAGGGTGGTGCTGCCCGGTCGTCGAGCTCAGACGGTACACGTTGCATCCGGGGGCGCGCGACACCCTGGTCCGGCTCTTCGACGAGCACTTCGTCGAAGGCCAGGAGCGGTGCGGCATGCGCGTCATCGGGCAGTTCCGCGATCTCGACGATCCGGACCGCTTCGTCTGGCTCCGCGGCTTCGCGGACATGGAGGCCCGGACGCGGGCGCTGGAGGCCTTCTACGGCGGCCCGGTGTGGAAGGAGCACGGGCCGGCGGCCAATGCCACGATGGTGGACCACACCGACGTGCTCCTGCTGAGGCCGGCCCCCGGGA
>Ga0209640_10002086_pt1 | contig 17326 bp, 17 predicted proteins | sample RifCSP10_1_FD_184018 | JGI IMG/M metagenome (GOLD analysis project Ga0209640, IMG submission 184018) | Soil microbial communities from Rifle, Colorado - Rifle CSP2_sed 10_1 (SPAdes) (version 2) | ecosystem: Environmental > Terrestrial > Deep subsurface > Rock core/Sediment | place: Rifle... | reverse complement strand
TCCCCTGTACGCCGGCGAGATGGCTTTCTTCGCGAGCTTCCTTGTGGACCACTGGGGTGTTCGCAACCTTCTGCTCGTCGGGCTCCTGCTTGTCGGGCAGGTGGTTCGGGCCCACCAGGAGGAGGCCCTGCTGGCGCAGGACAAGCGGTATGCCAGCTATTTAGGGGAGGTGCGCTATCGCTTCATCCCCCGGGCGTACTGAAGGGCTGCACGGGCACTGCGCGGAGGATTGCGCTCGCAAGGACCTGATGTGTTCGGAGATGGGAAACTGGTGAAAAGGATGGGGAAAGCAATGCGAAGGATGCGAATGCTTCAGGCCATCCCCAGGGGAACCTCGACATTGGAGTTCGTGGTGGTGCTGCCCACGCTCTTGCTCGTGATGTTTGGGGCGATCGAGCTCAGCCGAGCGTGGATGACGATGAACGTGGTGACACAGGCGGCCCGAGAGGGGGCACGGGTCGGCAGCGTCACGTCACCCTTTAATGCGGGAGCCGCCGTGACTCGCATCAATCAGGTACTGGCCGGGGCAAACCTGACCAGCGTCGCGCCGACCAGCGTGGCGTGCGCCGCCCCCTGTGCCCCGGATTCCCCGGTAACGGCGACGGTTACGGTAAATTTCCGGACGCTGTTTCCGCTGCTCCTGCCCATGATGGCGGGCCCATGGCCCCTCTCGAATACCGCCACCATGCGGTACGAATAGGGCAAGGAGGCAAATCATGCAGAGGCGACGGGTGTTTATCGTGCTGACCCTGGCAATCGCCCTGGGTCTGGTCACGAGCTTCCTGGTTTACCGCAGCGTCCGGAACACGCAGGGGCAGGCACAGATGGAGAAGGTGCTGGTCGCCGCCGTAAACATCAACCTCGGTGAGAACCTGACGGCGCAGCACGTGAAGTTGGCCTCCTGGCCGAGTTCTGCGCTCCCGTCCGGCGCCCTAAAGGCTGTCAAGGATACCGAACAGCGCGTGGCACGGACCAATATCTCCGCGGGGGAAATCATCCTTGAGAGCAAGCTGGCGCTGGCCGGCCAGGGCGGATTGCTACCGATCTTGATTCCAGACGGAAAGCGTGCCATCAGTATCAAGGTAGACGAGGCAATTCAGCGGAGCGGTTTCGTCCTGCCGAACAGCCGGGTGGATGTCCTGGTGACCATGAGCCCCGGAGCGGGCGCACCCAAGGTGGCCCGGATCGTGTTGCAGGACATCCTGGTGCTCGCCGCCGACCAGACGGTGGAGATGAAAGATAACAAGCCGGTCACCATGACCACGGTGACGATGGCGATCTCGCCCGAGGAGACCGAGCGCCTGGCACTGGCCCAGCACGAGGGGAAGGTCACGCTGGCCCTTCGCAACCTGAAAGATGACAAGGTAGTATCCACGACAGGCGTAACGACCAGCCAACTGCTGGGCAGTCCGGCCTCGGGGTCAAATGCATCCGGGGCCTCGAAGGGAGGGGACAAGTCCGCCCGAACAGCGGGATCTGGCGTCCGACGGGTCGTGCCCTCGGCTCGGAAGCCGCCCGCGACGCCGCCTTCACCGGTCCGGACCCACGTGGTCTCGGTCATCCGGGGAACGAGCGCCAGTGAGTACAAGTTCGTTCTGGATAATCAGAGGGGTTGGGTAATGGTGGCAATGGCAAAGGAGGCCCCATCCAAGTAGGGCCGCGACGGATGGCCTCGTGATCGCAATGTCCGGCCCATGTCACACGGCTGACCCCGAGAGGGAGAACCGGGGAAAGCCGGAAATCGATGGGGGGGCATTGCCCGGCAGTATGGCGCCCCACGCAAGGAGAGCGCGAATGATTCGAGGAACCCGGCATGCAGGTTGGGCACTGTCGTTCGCGATGGTTCTGGCCGTAGGAGCGGCGCTGCCTGAGGCCCAGGCGCAGATTCGTCTCGGCGAATCGCGGGTTTCGTTCCCCGGCACCATGCGGTTGGTCCTTACGGTGGGGAAGTCCGAGCTTATCGACCTGCCGGAGCCGTTTACCCGGGTATCGGTGACGAATCCTGCGATTGCCGACGTCTTCGTCACGACGCCAAAGCAGGTTCTTGTGAACGGAAAGGCCGCCGGCGTCACCAATCTGCTGGTGTTCTATCTAGAGAGAACCCTGCACTTCGACCTCGTGATCCAGACCGACATTGTGGTCCTGCAGGAGCGCCTCCGGCGGTTCGCTCCGCGAGACGAGATCGGCATCCAGGCCGCTGGGGACTCGATCATCCTCACCGGGCAGGTGAGCAGCGGGGAACTGGTGGGTCAAGCCGGGCAGATCGCCGAGATCTTTGCGCCCAAGAAAGTGGTGAACCTGCTGAAGGTCGGGGAGACCAGGCCCCAGCAGGTCCTGCTGCAGGTCCAGGTGGCCGAGGTGACGCGCACGGCTCTTCGGCAGTTCGGATTCTCCTTCATCTCCTTGGGGAGTTCTTTCCAGGGCGGCGCCTGGCCTGGTGCCCCGCTGATCCCTGCCCCGGGTGTCCGCCCGTTCGGGACCTCAGACGTGCTCACCGATCCGTTTTTCGCCTTCAGCGACTTCTCAACATTTTTCCTGGCCACGGCGGCCCGCGATTTCTTCACGATCGTCCGGGTGCTCGAACAGAAAGGCCTGTTGCGCACGCTGGCAAAGCCCAACCTGGTCACCGTAAGCGGCAAGGAGGCCAAATTCCTGTCGGGCGGCGAGTTCCCGTACCCGGTGCCCTCGTCGGTCAGCGCGGGTTCGCAGACGATTTCCATCGAATTCAAGCCCTTCGGCGTCCAGCTCGGCTTCACGCCCATCGTGCGGGAGGACCAGACGATCAGCATGCTCATCTCGCCGGAGGTGAGCAGCCTCGATTTCACCCAAGGGCTGCAGCTCCAGGGATTCAGCATCCCCGTCATCCGCTCCAACCGGGTGGGGACGTCCATCGAGCTGAAGGACGGCGAGAGTTTTGCCATCGCCGGACTGATCAACACGGAGGTGCGCCAGCAGATTGCCAAGGTCCCGCTCCTGGGAGACATTCCCATCCTCGGCGCCCTGTTCCGGAGCACCCAATTCCTGAATAACGAAAGTGAGCTGGTGTTCGTCGTGACGGTCCGGCTGGTGAAGCCCTCCCCACCGGGCGGGGGACCTGATCCGCGGCAGCTCATGGAAATGCGCAAGGACGAGAGCAACATTTTTGGGTTTACGCTGATTCCAGGCATTCCTCGGGTCGGGGATATCGAGAGGCCGATCGGGGAAAGCAATCTGCGGGTCGGCGAGCCGGGGAAGTAGCGACAGCGCACCTTCCGGGGAAGGAGAAGTGATGGTCCTTCGAGTCTTTGTCGCCGGGAGCAACACACAGTTCGGGGAGGAATTGCGTCAGCTCCTGGACACCATGGGCCAGGTCCAGGTTCTTGACTGTGTCAGCGATCTGGCGGCGGCGATCCCGAGCATCGGCAGGGAGAGGCCGGATGTCGTCATGGTCGAGATTCCCGAGGGAGAGGGCGCATCCGAGACCCTGGACGGAATCGGCGAACTACTCGGGGTCGCACCGGGAACGTCCGTTGTGGCGGTGGGCCCGGGGAATTCTGCCGAGGTGGTGATCCGTGCGGTCCGTGCGGGGGCCATCGAGTTTCTCGAGCGTCCCGTCTCGCCTCGGGATCTGGCGGCGGCCATGGAGAAGATCCGTCGCCTGCGCCCGGCCACTGCCGCGGGAGCCGGGAAGGTCGGCCAGATCGTTTCGGTCTATGCGACCAAGGGGGGTCTGGGGGCGACCACCCTGGCGACGAACTTGGCGGTGTGCCTGGCCCAGCAGGTAGGCCGGACGCTCCTCGTCGATCTCGACGTGCACCAGGGAAGCGTGGCCACATTTCTCAACCTCAAGCCGACGTACTCGGTCGTGGAGATGTTCGGGCAGGCCCACCGTTTGGACGAGGCGTACCTGAGTGGCCTGTTACTCCGCCACTCTAGCGGTCTGAACGTGCTGCCGGCTGTGCCCTCGGTGGGACAGCCGCAGTTTACGCCGGAGCAAATGCTGACGGGGCTGGAGGCGCTCCGGATCCAATTTGCCCACGTGGTCCTGGATCTGCCCCGGGACGCGAGCCCGGCCACGTTCACCGTGCTCGAGCAGTCGGACATCATCCTGTACCTGGTGGGGCTGAACGTGCCGGCCCTGCGGGCATCGGCCATGGGACTGGCAACGCTCCGGGCCATGGGGATCGACCACCGGAAGGTCAAGATCGTGGTCGCGCGCGCTGACGCGCGTGATGAGGTGAGCGTGAAGCAGGCGGGGGAGGCCCTCGGGATGCCGGTGTTCTGGCGGGCGCAGAATGACTACCCCAAGGTCGTCTCGTCGATCAACGAGGGGACGCCCTTCGTCCTGTCCTACCCCCGGTCGGAAGTCGCCAAGAACATGCAGGCGCTGGGGAGGATCGTGGCGAACGGAGCGGGGAAGAACGGCAATGAGAAGGACCGGCCGCCCTCACTGTTTCGGCGAGTCTTCACGTTTGCTGCCTAACCTGATTCATCCTAGGAGCGTTGAATGTTTCGAGCGAGATCCGCGGAGGGAACGACTGTGAATGACGGCAACGGCAAGGACCCCGGGGACTCCGGGGTGCGAAACCTTCAAGCCGAGAGCCAGTACGCCGACATCAAGGTGCGGGTGCATCGCCAGCTCATCGAGCGGCTGGACCTGTCCAAGCTCGGCAGCATGCCCGTGGAGGTTCTCCACCAGCAGATCCGGCGCGTCACCGAGTCCCTGCTGGCCGAGGTGGATACCCCCCTGAATCGGCAGGAGCGGGAGAAGCTCGTCACTGAGATTCAGCACGAGACCTTCGGCCTTGGCCCCCTCGAGCCGCTCATGCAGGACCCGACAATCTCCGACATCCTGGTCAACCGCTATAATCAGGTGTATGTCGAGCGGCGCGGACGCCTCGAGACTTCCGCCGTCCAGTTCCGGGATGATCTGCACCTCATGCAGATCATCGAGCGGATCGTATCCAAGGTCGGACGGCGCGTGGACGAATCCTCGCCCATGGTGGACGCGAGGCTTCCGGACGGCTCGCGCGTGAATGCGATCATCCCGCCTCTGGCGCTGGACGGGCCGGCTCTCTCCATCCGGCGGTTCGCGGTGGATCCCTACCGGATGCCTGACCTGCTGAAGTTCGGGACCCTGACGCCCAAGATTGCCGAGACGATTGAGGCGGCTGTCCGTGCTCGCCTCAACATCCTCATCTCGGGCGGGACAGGAACCGGCAAGACCACCCTGCTCAACGTGCTGTCCACCGCCATCTCGAACGCGGAGCGGATCGTCACGATCGAGGATTCCGCCGAGCTCCAACTCCAGCAGGACCACGTGGTGCGCCTGGAAACGCGCCCCCCCAACATCGAGGGGAAGGGCGAGGTGACCCAGCGGGACCTCCTCCGGAACGCCCTGCGCATGCGGCCCGACCGGATCGTCGTGGGTGAGGTTCGCGGTCCCGAGGCCCTGGACATGCTCCAGGCCATGAACACGGGCCACGACGGCTCCATTTCCACCTTGCATGCCAATACCACCCGCGACGGGCTGACCCGGCTCGAGACCATGATCCTCATGGCCGGGGTGTCCCTTCCGAGCCGGGCCATGCGCGAGTACATCGGGTCGGCCCTCGACCTCCTGATTCACGTGTCGCGCTACAGCGACGGCACGCGAAAGATGTCCAAGGTGACCGAGGTGGTAGGCATGGAAGGAGACCAGATCACGTTGCAGGACATCTTCATTTTCGAGCCCAAAGGGATCGGTCCGTCCGGCGAAGTGCTGGGTCATCACCGGGCAACGGGGGTCCGGCCGCGCTTTGCGGAGCGACTGGCTGTCGCAGGGATCCGGCTGGATGCTGCGACCTTCGATCCATCGCAGAGGCAGTAGCCTTTGGGCAAAGGAACGGAGACCCTGAATTGCTGATGAATCGGCGGAGTGAGGTTTGACGGTGGGCACACATGCGCTTTTCCTGTCCGGGCTCACGTTGCTGGTGAGCGTGGGCATCGTCATGACTGTCTGGTGGCTCATAGCCGCGAACATGGCTGTCCGCAGCCGCCTCCCCGACCAGAGCGGCGATCCCGTCAGCGAGGATCTCGCGGCCACCGTTCGCCGGGAACAGAAGGGACGGTTCCCGGTCCTGGCGGAGATGCTGCCGAAGGTTCCATGGGGAAAGAAGCTGGTGCAATTGACCGAACAGGCAGGGCTGCCTGGAGAATCCGGCACGGTTGCCGCCGGCATGATCCTCGGCGGGATCGTGGGGATCGTGATCGGAGCAATGCGAGTGGAGGACCCTTTCCTGCGCATCGGGTGCGGGGTTGTGGGGGCTGCGCTCCCCGTCATCTATCTTCGCGTGAAGCGGCAAAAGCGCATTGAGAAGTTCAGCCAGCAGTTCCCCGATGCGCTCGACATGGTTACCCGGTCCCTTCAGGCAGGGTACGCGTTTTCAGCCGCTCTCCAGACTGTCGGCGAGGACATGCCTGACCCGGTGGGATCCGAGCTCAAGCGGGTGTCGCAAGAAATCGCTCTGGGGCGCGCCCCGCATGAGGCCCTCCTGGCCCTGCACGGGCGGCTACAGACGGAGGATATCCGGTTCTTCTTGACCGCCGTCAGCATCCAGCGGGATGTGGGCGGGAACCTGGCAGAGGTCCTCGGAAAGCTGAGCCAGGTGATCCGTGAGCGGTTCAAGCTCCTCAGCTACGCCCGCGTCCTGTCCGCGCAGCATCGCGCATCGGCCTACTGTATCGGGGCGAGCCCCGTTGTCATGGCGATCCTGTTCGCCGTCATCAGTCCTGGCTACTTCGATGCCATGTTCAAGACTTCCTTGACGCTGCTCGGGATGCAACTGGGCAGGGCCCTCATCTTCCTGGGCCTGGCATTTCAGGTAGTCGGGTTCTTTGTCATGAAACGCATCGGGACCATCGAGGTGTAGGCTGGAGAGTGCCCATGTCGTATGCCATCCTGGCGTTTGCGGTCGTCGCGGGTGTCACGGCAATTGTGGGGCTTGTCCTCACGGCGTTCTTCGGGGATCCCGTTTCCCGGCGGTTGCAGACCGTCGGGCTGAGGAGAACCAGGGAGAATGCCGAGTCGATCCTCCGCTGGGATGACGAGCGCGCGGCCGCCCTAGGCTCACGGTGGCGATGGCTCGAAAAGCTGGGCGGGTTGCTGCTCGGCAGAGTGCCGGGAATCCACGAAGCACGACGGAGGGGGCTTCGGCGGCGTCTGGCCATGGCGGGCTACGACGATCCCCGCATCGCCCTGATCTTCCTAGGTGCCAAGGTTGTGGTGCCCGGGGTGTTGGTTGCGGCATACCTTTTCTATTCTCTGGTGGTCGAACGGCTCCCGCCTGGAAGTTTCGTCATGGCCGTGGTCATCCTGGGGGTCGGTGGCTTCTATCTCCCCGACTTCTCCCTGTCCCGGCGGATCCAGAAGCGACAGCGACTGATCACGAACGCGCTGCCGGATCTCCTCGACCTTCTGGTGGTCTGCGTGGAAGCCGGCCTGGCGCTGGACGCGGCCATCGCCCGAATCACCGATCAGGTCATGGGCAAGCCCACGCCTCTGCATGAGGAACTGCGTCGGGTGCACCTGGAGTTTCGCGCTGGCCGTCCGCGGGCTGAGGCACTCCAAGGGATGGTTGGGCGTACGGGGGTGGATGAGATCCGAACGATCGTCGGCGCCTTCATCCAGACGGAGAAGCTGGGGACCAGCCTCGCCGATACCATGCGGGTTCACGCCGAGGCCGCGCGGGTCCAGCGCCGGCACCGCGCCGAGAAACAGGCGCATCTGGCCCCGCTGAAGATGCTGTTCCCGATGGTCCTTTTCCTGTTTCCGGCGATCTTCATTGTCACGTTGGCGCCGGCAACGCTCAGCCTGTATGAGGCGTTCAAGGGTCTCGGTCGCTAGGCCCGACAGGAGGCAGGCATGTTTCGAGGCGTGACTTGGCTGGCAGCGGTTGCAATGATTGTGGCAACGGCACCGGTGGCTGAGGCAGCGGCATGCCAGGGAGCCACTGCGACCGTCCGGACGTACGAGGGGGTGTCCCACACGGTCGCGAACCTCTCCCTGGAATCCTTCTACACGATCGGGGAGCAGAAGGCGAAGCCACCCGAGCGGGAAGCGTTCGGGTCGACCATCTCCACCGCCACATCGGGGGCGACGCCCCAAGGTGCCGGCAGTGACGGGAAACCGTATGGGGGCGATCAGCAAAAGCCAGAGGAAAAGACGCTCCACGGCCATTCCCGGATCGGCGAAATCACCGTGGTCCGCAACGGCGTGGAGACCCGCATCCCCCTGGAGAGCACCAGGGGGATGTTGTTCGTGCGGACTCCGGTCCGGGATTCGCCCCTCCCCCCGTACATTTCTCACTACCGCTACTCGGTGTACGCGAGCCTTCTCTCTGGCCAGGTCGTGTACGGGGATTACGTGAACCTCGGGACCACGGTGCTGCGGGGAACGACGTCCGCCGGTCGGGTCGAGATCCCCTGGGAAGAGGTCGAGCAAGTCGTCTGTGCGACGAGGTGAGGTTGGGAGACAACTCGCAGTGAGGTAGGGGCGTGAAAGGGAGAGCAGCTATGCTACAGACTGGAAAACCTCGAGGGGTCGTGATTCTCTTTGGAGTCTTTGTCGTGGTCATCCTGCTGGCCGTCGGCGGCCTGGCGATTGACGTCGGGTCCATGCTGACCGAACGCAGCGAGCTTCACCGGGCAACGGATGCGGGGGCCCTCGCCGGGGCCGGAAACCTCGGACTGGACGCCTCGGCCTTCCCCGCCGTCCGGGCGGCGGCCGTGGACTTCGGTTCCAGGAACCCGTCCCGCTACGGCCCCGTGAACCTGGACCCAAACTGGTCCAATGCGGCCAACGGCGATGTTGTCCTGGGGATCTGGAATGCGGGAACCTTCACCCCGTCCCTGGACGGCAGCGTGGTGAACGCCGTCCAGTGCCGGACATCAAAGACGTTCCCCACATCTTTTCTGCGGATCATCGGCCTGAACAGCCTCAACATGTCCGCGTACTCCATTGCCGTGTCTAACCCGATCAATGTCCTCGAGGGCAAGTGCCCGTTCCCCGTCGGGATGAGCGCCTGTTCGTTCTTCAACGCGGATGGGCTTCCCTCTTCCGATGGATGTGGAAGGGCCGTGACATTCATCAGCAGCACCAGCAATCCCGGCTCGAACACCGCAGCCTGGGTGAATCTCGAAGGGACGGACACGCCAACCCCGCCCTACCTAGGGGACGCGCTGGCGGCTGCCGCGAACGGAACCGGGTGCAGCGTCTCGGATCCTCCTGAGGTTGGGGACGACCGCGGCGTGAACAACGGCATGGTCCAATCGGCATTGGACGACGCGGAGAAGTACTACAAGCTGAAGTGGGCCGATGGGACTATACACACGGTCACGAGGAATGACGGGACAACTGTGTATAAAGGGCCAGGATGGGAGGTCTATGTGCCACTGATCGAAACGGATTGTCCTGTCGCGGGACCGATCAGTGGAGATCGGGGAATTAAGGGCTTCGCCAGGTTCGTCATCACTCAGGTCGTCAACCATGGTGTCTGCGCGGAAGATCCTAGCACCAGCGTGCTTCGTCCCACCATTGATCAGGACAAGATGTTCACCAGTCAGTGTTCGACCGGTGACCCCAATTACCGGGCGATTCTCGGCTATTTTGACTGCAATATTGATTTTAAGGCGGCGCCGGGAAATGGGGGCCCGCGCGCTGTCCTATCGGACCGGATGCGGCTGGTCCGGTGATCCCCTCTCCCCACGGTGGGAGAGGGCCAGTGTGAGGGGGCAGTCCCGACCCACGAAGCGACTCCACGAATAATCCTGGCAAGGGGCCGAGGGCAATGAGGATCTCATTCCCCTCGGCCGGCCTTTTTCCAGGCCCCGCCGGACTGCAATTCTCTTCATCCACCATCCCTCTCCTCAACCCAAAGGGTACCCGGGCCACGATTCTTGATTCCCTCTCCCCCGTGCGCCCTTCACCGCACTCCCACCTCCACCCTCCTATCAAGGCTGCACCCTCTCATCCGTAACCTCTCCCCGCGTCCCCCCTGGTGTCCTCTCCCACACCGCACCCAGAGGGTACCCGGTACCCGGGAGAGGGACACAATTTTGATCCCCTCTCCCGGGGACCCGTTGCTCTTCCCAGTGCAACGGGTGACGGGAGAGACTTCCTATGGGGGCCGTCTCGACGCAGGAAGCGGCTTCACGAATAATCCGGGCGAGCGCCGGGGGAGCCTCGGTGCGCCACGGAGGGGCAAGGCCGATGAAAGCGTTGCAGGTCCCAGCAACTCTTGCGCGATGCCTCACGGAAGGTTTTCTCCGCGGCGTGCGGTAGAGCGAGTGACGGGAGAGGCATTCAGCAATGCCCGCGTCATTACTGGCTACTGGCCCGAAACCGTGTTCAGACTGCGCCCGGATCCAGGGCAACTCTTTCCGGTGTTGGCTTGCCATTTGCACCCGGAAGACGCGATCGCGATGCCTCGGCAAGCCCGGGACACCCTCGAACAGGCCCTGCTACCGCAGGAGCGGCCTCATCGGGAATCCGGGGACCATCGGGTCAGGCAGCGCCAGGAGCTTCTTCCTGCCAAGCTGGAGCGATGCTTGCATCGAAGCATTCGGAGACGCCAGGTGAACACAACCGTGAATCCGCTCCGCGACATCGACCGATACGAGGGGTGGACGCCAGCATCGTGAGCCAACGTCATCATAAGGTTCAGAGCAAGATGGGTCCTGCCGAACTGTTTCTCAACAATCAACTCCTTGACGTAATGAATCAATCCGTTTTTGTCACGGATCCGGAATTCAACATTGTGTACGTCAACAAGGCTTGCACTGACACGACAGGATATGGACGGGAAGAGGTGTTGGGGGCAAATCTCGACATCCTCTGCTCCGAACGGAACAACGGGAACTTCCAGGAGGTTCTGCGCCACAAGATCCGTGAAGATGACCACTGGCAAGGTGAGGTATGGATGCACAATAAGACGGCTGACGGCTACGCCGCATGGCTTTCGATGAGTCCGTTGCGGGATCAGAGGGGGGGTCTCGCGAATTATGCAGGGATTTCCTTCAACATCACGCCGATGAAGCAGAATGAGCAGCGCCTTCTCTTCATGGCGCATTTTGATGTCCTGACCAATCTCCCGAATCGCGTCCTCATGTATGATCGCCTCCGGCAGGCACTTGCCCTTGCACGGCGCGGCCGGTACCAGGTTGCGGTCATGCTCCTCGACCTTGACCGCTTCAAGGAAATCAATGACACCCTGGGGCACCATGTTGGGGACCTGCTCCTGGTGGAGGCTGCAGCACGGCTTCTCTCCTGCGTCCGTGAGACTGACACGATCGCCCGCATGGGGGGCGACGAATTCCTCGCGATCCTCCCCGATATCGGAAGCGCGCCCAGTGCGGCTCACATCGCGCAGGATCTTCTGGAGAAGCTTGCCCGGCCTTTTCATATTGACGGGCATGACCTCTTTGTGTCCGCAAGCATCGGCATCACGATGTACCCCAATGACAGTCAGGATGAGAATTCGATCCTGAAGAATGCCGACACCGCGATGTATCACGCGAAGGCCCAGGGAAAGAATAATTACAAGTTCTTTACCGAGGACATCAACAAGAGCACCATTGAACGCTTCATGCTCGAGTCGCGATTCCGGCGAGCGCTCGAAAAGCTTGAGTTTCATTTGAACTACCAGCCAAAAGTCGATCTTCACTCCGGCAGCATAACGGGGATCGAGGCCCTGCTGCGCTGGTATCATCCAGAGCAAGGAAGTGTGATGCCAACGCTGTTCATTCCCCTGGCGGAAGAGACCGGGCTTGTGATCCCGCTGGGCGAATGGGCAATCCGCGAGGCCTGCAGACAGAATAAGGCCTGGCAGGATGACGGACTGCCTCCGCTGGTCGTGTCTGTAAATCTGTCAGCGAGGCATTTTCCCAAGAATAACCTCGCAGAAATGATCTCAGGCGTCCTTGACGAGACAGGACTCGATCCCAAGTATCTGATGCTCGAGATCACCGAGAGCGCGTTGATGGAAAACGTCGAGGAGACCATCCGGACGCTGAACGCGTTGAGGGATATGGGGCTACGGATTTCCCTTGACGATTTCGGCACCGGATATTCATCGCTCAACTACCTCAACCGTTTTCCGATTGATGAGCTCAAAATCGACAAATCCTTTATCGCAGACACGTCCCGGAGCGCAGACAGCAGGCGAGTGGTCAGCGCCATCATTGTCCTGGCTCATACTCTTAAGCTTCGAGTCATTGCGGAAGGCGTTGAAACTGAGGAGCAGCTCAGCTTCTTGCGACAGAACCAATGTGACGAGGTCCAGGGATTCTACTTCAGCAAGCCCCTCAGCAGCGAGCAATTGAGGAAGCTCATCAGAAAGGGCTTGGTGGTCACGGAGGCAGGTCAATCGGAGATCTGGGAGGTGCCCGGTGCTGCTCGCGGGACAGCGGGAGAATGAATTCAGTGTGGGGATGTTGGGGATTCAGGGAAGGTGGCGGACGCAAGATGATGTTCCGCGCCGGTAGGAGGGACCATGACTAGGCGGCTCTTGGTATTGGCAATGCTAGTGTCGATGAGCGTGTGGGCGGCCGCGGCCTCGGTCGTCGAGGCCGGCGGTGGGAACAGTGCCGATGCTCCCGGGAAGACATACGGGGACGGACATGACCTGCGTAACGCTACTGAAGTTGGACGCGGCGTGAGTCACGGCGGCCTCAACCAAAGTCCAATAGGCAGCGGGCCGTCCAGTGATGGCAGAGCGCCCGGTGATAGTCGGGCAGGGAATCAGGGTTGGGATAATAGTTCCAGCCACACCGACAAGAACAAGAACTTCGACAAGGGCAACGCCGGGTGCACCTTCGACCCGCTCTTCGACGAGAACCTGTCTTGCCCCAGCGTAATACCGGACTAGCCCCGGTCCTCACGGATGAGGTCGTAGTGGCGGCCGGCAAGGTTGCGCGAGGCATCCGCCCGGTTCTAGACGGAAGCCGAAAGATGAGCCAATCGAGATGACGGTGATAGAGATCCACGTCCCCATCAGGAATGCACTGGACAGCCATCCCGGCCGGAGGGATTCCCGCAAGCATCCGCGCGTGCGGCTTAGCTTGCAGGTCGAGTGTCGCCTCATGAACCCGGAGAAGTTTTGGCCGGATCGCCCGCTCCAGGGTGAGATCACGGATGTGAGCATCGGCGGGGCGAAGGTGTGGCTGCCGCAGCGCCTCCCCCTCTTCAAAGAGATCGAGGTGACGACGGTGATCGAGGGGAGGCTCTTTCGGGCTCGCGCAGAGATCGTGGGGGCCGATACGCAGGCCCAGAGGGATCCCCGGACTGCCCGGTGCCGACACAGCCTCCGCTGGGTCCTCATGGATGCGCATTCCAAGGAAGCACTCTCCCGGGTTGTGCCCGTGAGCGGATAGGAACCTGTCATCGCCCGGGTATACTGAAGAGCAGTGCGGGCACTGCGCGGAGGATTGCGCTCGGAAGGAAAGGAGGGAAGGCAGGAGAGGCCCAAGACGAAGTGCCATGGGGTGTTGTGAACGCGGAACGTACGACGATCGGTGCATGGTTCACCAGAAACAGTCAGAGGAGGACAAGGAGATGAAGATGCTGAGCACGCTGGGCCATCGGGTTGTTGCGGTTCTTCGGGATGAGCAGGGGATCGAGACCTTGGAGTGGATCCTGATCGGGGCGCTGATCGTGGCGGTTGGCCTCGTCGTGTATCCGGGGACCCTCCAGGGCGCCCTGGTCGGGGCGGTCACTGCTGTCGGCAATGTACTCACCGGCGCGGCCTAACAGGGAGCTGCATCCAGGCTTTCCGATGGATACGTGATCGAGGTTGGCGAGGGCAGGGGGGGGCACATCGAGCCCCCCCGCTGCTTTTTGCGGCTTCGAGATCAGGGTTCCAAATTCCGAGCGGAGGTGCAACAGCGTCCAGAAGGGGATTTTCGGAGCCCGGGTGCGGGTGCGCCGCGCTCCGGGCGATGGACGGGGGGTGATCACCGTGGCAGCGACGGCGACAAGACCGCAGTGCCTCAGGGCCGACTGCGGCGAAGAGTTGATCTTCTCCTATTACGTCGGCAACAAGGGCAGGCTCTACCCGATCTACTGGTGCGTCGCGGACGGCAACCACTACGTTCGCATCCACGGGGAGCTCGTGCCGCTCATCCCGGTCGTCAGCGGGCGGCGGAGGGCAAGCATGGAGCGAACGAGGGAGGGGTGAGGAGGTAGCTGAGCTCCTTCGGATTCTCGGCAACCTGCAGCGCGGCTGGCCGGTCAGGGAGGATTCGGACGTGGACTGGGAAGGAGAGAGGGGGTGGTTCTGAATGGGCAAGTACCGACCGACATACCGTCGGAGTCGTACCCATCACACCATCACCTGCCGCTGTTGCGGCACCAAGGCGCGCGTCCCGCTCAGGCGGCGCTTCGTCTGCGACAACTGCTTCAAGTCGGGAGGAGACCTCAGGCTTCCGGTCTACGATCGCCGCTTCGACCAGAAGCTCACCGCCTGGTTGATGAGGCAGGGCATCCCGCTCAACCGGGATGGAGTCTGGTACGGGGAGGAGGTGGCAACCTCGTAAGGCCAACGAGCCAAATCAGTATGCCTGCTGATCCATGGGCAACTTCGGCGCATTCCACCTGAGCCCATGCACCGAGCTGGACGCGCGAAAACAACTGCTGACGGGGAACGGGACTGCCTCCAGCTCCCGCCGTGCCGATGGGGTCACCGCTCACCGCGGCCGACCTGCGCACCCTCCAAGACTAATCCGGGCTATGGCCTCACTTCGACTTCGACTGGGCCTGGCGACGCAGGTGCTGGAGGTAGCCAGAGAGAACTCTCCTGACTCCATCTTCCAGGGCAACGAATTCCAGACCCGTCCGATACACGATCCGACCGTCGCCCCCGTTCCCAGGAATGACATGGCTGACGAAGGAACGAACTGCCCAGGCCAGCACCTCCACTTGAAGGCCCTGAATCGGGAAAGAGAGGCGGTACACATCTCCTACGCGCAGCCGCCTGGTGTGTTCGACAAGAGCACCCGAAAGGCTGATGTTGATGAGGCTGGCTGCGCTGAGCTGAAGCTGAACAGGGGCTTCCGATCCAATGAGGACACGAGACCCCCGCCGCGTAATGGAGCAGCCCATCCGTCGCAGCGACTCCAGAGCTGGTGGTGCCTGTTTCAGGTCGCGACCGGCGTAGAAGACTTTCTGGTCCCTGTCCATGGCATGCACCCGTCCGATGCGGCCGTCAAAAAATCGTCTGAAGAGGCGTCTCCTTCGGCGAGAGGATCGCCGACGACAGAAGACCGGCCTTTCCTTGTGGCAAACTCCGTGCCCGCCCCCCTCGGGAACGACGGCTGCGGATATGCGTGCGAGCATCTCTCGGTTTTCCCTGGGTTCTTGCGGCCCAGAGTGCGCTCGCCAACGGAGGAGAGAAAAAGCAGGACGCGGAAGGCTGGCTGCAAATGTTTCACTGCGCGGAGCGGTCAGGTGAAGTTTTTCTCCCGGTCAGCTTGGCTTACCGGGACACAGTGATGATGGACCGCGCCCCCGCCTTCCCCCAAGGCACAGACCGGCTCTCCAGAGGAGACCATCAGAATACTCTCCACACTGCCGGAGGGTATGGCACACTCTTGGCAGGCACTAGCCCGGATTATTCACGAATCCCTGATACCACCCTCACCCCCGCCCTCTCCCATCGAGGGAGAGGGACACAATTGTGCTCCCCTCTCCCCAGGGCGGGAGAGGGACAGGGTGAGGGGGCTATTCCGACGTGCGAAGCGACTTCACGAATAATGCGGGCTAGACCCTGATCCGCGATTCGCTAAATTCATACTCCTATGCTCCCAATGCTTCCTGACCTGGCAAGAAATACGTTCTTCTCATTACGGGAGGAGAGTAATGGAAACGTTCATTGGTGAGGAGTTGGTACGAAAGAACCTTATCACAGAAGAACAACTCCAAGAAGCGCTGGAATGGCAAACAATTCATGGGGGAAGAATAGGGAAAAATCTCGTCGCCCTGAACTTCATCACCACAGAAGAGCTTGCCTCGTTTTTTGCCACGGACACTCACGCCCCACGCACGATTGAGGATACGGGGTTGGAGCTGTCTCTTATTGAAGATCTTGTCATGAAACATGCCCTCTACATGAGTGAGTTCAGCCTGCATGATATCGCCGAAAGGGTGAAGCTGCCCCTCTCGATTGTCAGCAAGGCCATGGAAAAGCTCCGCCGGGAACATTTGCTCGAGATCAAGGGGGCAGCGCAGCTCGCAGAATTCACGTACAGATTTTCTCTTACGGAGCGGGGCAAAGCTCGCAGCATGGAGCTTTTCGAAATCTCGCGGTACGTCGGGCCTGCCCCCGTCACCCTGAATGACTACAGCCAGATGGTCAGGGCACAGACCGTGAAAACCGCTGTTGTCAGCGACGAGAGCCTGAAGAAAGCCTTTTCCCATCTCATCGTGAACGAACAGCTTTTCAAGAGACTGGGTCCCGCCGTGAGTTCCGGAAAAACGATCTTTCTTTATGGTCCGGCTGGTAACGGGAAGACGGCCATTGCGGAAGCCATCGGGAGAATACTTCCAGGCAGTGTCTATGTTCCCTACGCTGTCGTCGTCGGCGGGCAAATTATCACCGTGTATGACCCGGTAAATCATGTGACCGTTCGATCAGAACCCGGTCCTGACAGCCTGGACAACCGCTGGGTGCTTGTGAAACGACCCGTGATCATGGCGGGAGGAGAGCTGTCCCTACCGGCACTCGACCTCAACTTCAACCCGATATCAAAATTCTACGAGGCCCCGCTTCAGATGAAGGCGAACAATGGATTGTTTGTCATCGACGATTTTGGGCGCCAACAAGTTGATCCCATGCGACTGCTCAACAGGTGGATTGTACCCTTGGACAGGAGAAAAGACTTTTTCACTCTGCACACCGGCATCAAATTTGAAGTTCCCTTCGACCAGCTCGTGGTATTCTCGACGAACATAGAACCAAAGAACCTGGTCGATGAGGCCTTCTTGAGAAGGATCCGATACAAGATCAAGGTTGATCATCCCACCGTCCAGGAATTTGAGCAGATTTTCCGGGGGCTTTGTGCGGCAAACAAGCTCGCGTTTGCAAAGGAGGTGTTTGACTATCTCATCGAGAACTACTACACACGGTTCAATGTCAAACCAAATGCTTGCCATCCGCGAGATATCATCGATCAAATCAATGACTATGCCCACCACAATGGGCATCGGCCGGAATTTACGAGAGAAGCCGTGGCCATGGCCTGGGAAAACTATTTTGTGGAGCTGTGAGCCACCCCCACCCTAGAGTCTCTGTCACGAAATAGTTTTCCCAGGCCA
>Ga0209640_10002085_pt1 | contig 17328 bp, 18 predicted proteins | sample RifCSP10_1_FD_184018 | JGI IMG/M metagenome (GOLD analysis project Ga0209640, IMG submission 184018) | Soil microbial communities from Rifle, Colorado - Rifle CSP2_sed 10_1 (SPAdes) (version 2) | ecosystem: Environmental > Terrestrial > Deep subsurface > Rock core/Sediment | place: Rifle... | reverse complement strand
TGTGGTCTTATCTCTTCTAGTGCCTTTTTTACCATTGGAATGTATTTTTCCATCATCTGATCGGATATTTTCTTTATCTGAGCAGAGTTATCAGCTGGTTCATCAACGCATTTTGCAAGAATCTTTAGTGCATCAGACTCTGTAAAGTGAAGACTACCTGGTATAATGATAGTATGAGGTGGTTTTCCAAAATCTATCTTTATCAGACTAGATATTTTGCCAGCAGTAATCGTCTGATCTTTTAGTCCAACTCTTGAGGCAACTATAGCAAAAATATTTTGAGATAATACATTTCGTGTCTGCTCTTTTTCGGTAGCAAGCAAGTTTGATAGTGCATCTTTTGGGTCAAGGAAAAAATCTGCATCTTGGTTGTATTCCAAAAGCAGTATGGTATGATCTCCTGACAAGAGATTTCCATAGATTGCATAATATGCACTAGTGCTTTGAATTTCTTTCATTATGGTAACAACTTTGCCAATTTTGTAATAATGCAGGCCACATTCCCCAACTAGTGCAGTAAGGGCTGATGAGGCATGTATGGTATTTGTCTTGATTTTTTCCTGAATGGCCCTTGTTCGAAGCTCGATGTGAGTTGTTGCAATGTATGGATCCCCATATGACAGCAAGACAACGTTTTTCTTTTTTGCATTTTTTAGGATCTCCTGTCCATCTTCTACCATCCAGCGCTTTACCGCCTTGAACTCGCCTTTGACTAGTTTTTTGAGCTTGGTTATGTCTGATTTTGGAATAATGCTTGTAAATTGCTCAAGATAGACAATGTCTGCTTTTTTTAGAATGTTTTGCGCATCAAGGGAAATTGATCCGAGTCCTGATATCCCAAGACCCACAAACCACAGCATCTACTTTCTTTTGTCGTGTAGTCTTTTTAAATGCTGTAAGGTGTGTTTTAGAACTTCGATTGAGCGCAGATACTCATCAATTGATACTTTCTCATCAATTGTATGTGAAGAGTGAGGATCTCCAGGACCATATGTCACTACGGGTACATTCAACTGATTGCCAATTATGTTCATGTCCCCTGTTCCTGTCTTTCGGATAAGTGTTGGTCGTGTGTGCTCTACGTCCATGACTCCAAGTGTAAATGCACGAACAAGCGGTGAGTTGTGAGGTGCCTCAAAAGGTTCTGTCTCATCCAGTATAGAGTAAAACGCATCAACCTGACGTTTCTTTGAAACTTCTTGAACAGAGTTTGCAATTTTTTCTTCAACCATCTTGCAGTTCATGTCAACTGGAATTCTAATATCCATTACAGCATCGCACTGCTGTGGAATTATGTTATGGCTTGTACCGCCCTTTATTTCTGTGAGTGCAACAGTAAGCATCATTCCTTTGTTTTTCTTGTCCTGTCCCTCTTCGAGTACTTTTCTTAGGTCTCGCGTAAAAATCAGTGATTCCTCGATTGCATTTTTTGAAAGCCATGGAGCACTTGCATGTGCGCTGTTTCCAACATCTACCTTTAGGTTTATTGCGATTCGTCCCTTGTATGCAATGGTTACCTGCTTTAGACCGCTTGGCTCACCAAATATCGCATAATCAATATCTAGTTTTTTTGTTACAAGATTTTTTACTCCTATCGCATTTCCTTCTTCGTCTACTGCGCCAACAAACATTATGGTGCCGTTATTATTTTGAATTGTAGCTGCAGCAAATAGCATTGCCATTAGTGGCGCTTTTGCATCAGATGCGCCACGACCATAGAGATAGTTTCCCTCCTTTCTTACCTTTATTTTTCCAGGCACTGTATCCATATGGCCACACAAAAGAACCTTAGGTGAGCCTGACCCTTTTGTCGCAATCAGATTTCCTACCTCATCTGTGTGTATGTCTTCAAATCCTAGATCATCACACTTGTCTGCAAGAAAATCTGCCATTGGCTTTTCTGAAAGTGATGGTGTGTAAAGCCTCAAGGCTTTTTCAAGCATCTTTACTGAGAATCTAGGAGTAATTGTAAATACAGAGTCCATTTCTATTTGTTAGAATTTAATGCGTAATCTATAATCAATGATGGAATATCTACACCACAGACTCTAACTGTGTTTTTGTATTCAGTTGTGTTGTTAACTTCATGAACTACTAGTCCTTTGTCTTTACTTTCCATCAAATCCACTCCAACTATTTGTCCTTGGACTGCATTTTTTGCCTTGATACATATATCTTCCATTTCCTTTGTTGCCTTGCATGGTTCTGCTCTTCCGCCTAGTGCCATGTTAGTTTTCCATGACTCATCACCAGAATATCGGTAAATTGCAGCGACGATCTCATCTCCTACCATGATTGCCCTAATGTCGCGTGGAGGCCTGTTTACAAATTCCTCTAGATAATGTACCTGATAGATAGGATACATCCTTTCCCTGCTTTCTATAATTCCTTCAGCAGAGTCCTTGTCATTTAGCTTTGAGATCATTCTGCCCCAGCTACCAACTGTTGGCTTTATCACCTTTGGATATCCATTTTGTTCAAGTGACTCCAGTGCGGCCTCTTTTGAAAACGCTACTGTAGCATAAGGTGTTGGCACTCCATGTTTTTTTAACAGCATATGTGTGAACAGCTTGTTTCCTGCATAGATTCCAGTATAAAGACAGTTTATCACATTTACACCCATTCCTTCAAGTGCAGCAGTGGAGTGGATGTTCCTATAGTAGCTTACACAACGCTGAAGGACTGTTCCTAAATCGTCTTTTTTTTTCTCTAACTCTAAGAATAGTTTTTTACAATCGACCATCTGCAAGTTAATGTTTTTTTTCTTACCTGCGTCTAGTAGGGCTTTTTCTTCCCAACGGATGGTGTCATAAAGAACTGTGATGACAGGATTCACTGCCCCCAGTCCTCGCCAACGGCTTGAGCAGGCTTTAGCCCAAAACCGTCAGTACCTTTTACAAGCTCATAGCTTGCCCCACAATCAGGGCATGTTACAAGTTCCCCTTCTAACGCATCTTTGGGAACCGGAATATTTGCATCACATTCAGTACATTTTGTCATTTTTCTTCCTCCATTTTCATCATTTTTTTGTCATTAATTATCTTTTTTTCAAGTCTGTCCTCTAATGGTATCTCGATAAGATCACCCATGCGTAGATTCTTTAGTCCTGCAGCAACAGCCTTTGCATCTTCGATATTTTTGGCCAGTCCAAGAAGTGACATGAGGTATGCAGCACCTGTCTTTCCAGCTAGCTCACCAAATACTATTCTACGTCTGTTTCCAACAACTCTTGGCGATATTGGTTCATACGCTGCAGGATTTTTTAGAATTGCAGCTAGGTGTGTTCCTGCCTTGTGTTTGTATGCAGATGTTCCAACTATTGGTTTTGAATCGTATGGTCTAATTGACGTGTATTGCTCGATTAGTTTTGAAAGGTCAACTAACATATCTAATCTGAAATCATTTGGTGATTTGTATAGATAGGTTAAGGCAACTGCAGTCTCTGCAAGAGATGGAATGCCTGTTCGTTCGCCTATTCCATCAATTGTTGTATGAATTTGATCAGCTCCTGCATCACATCCTGCAAATGCATTTGCTAGTGCAAACCCAATATCGTTATGACAGTGAACATCAAGTGGAGTTTTGATATTCTCACGTACCATCTTGACTAGGTTGTACATTCCAATTGGTCGCATTATTCCAACTGTATCTGGGATGCTTATTCTATCAACTCCTGCCTCTTCGATTGCTTTACAAACTTTAATCAAAAACTTGGGGTCTGCTCTACTTCCATCCTCAACAGTAAATCTCATCTTGAGTCCATGTGATTTTGCATATTCTACTGTCTCAACTGCCCTTTCAAGTGCCTCTTCTCTTGTTATTCTTAATTTATCTTTGAGATGAACATCTGATATTCCAAGGTAGGTTGCAGTCCATATGGAATCACATTTTAGCGCAACATCGACATCTTGTTTTAGTGCCCTTACATGGGCAACAATGTCTGCCTTTAGTCCTTGCTTTATGATAGTCTTTGTTGCCTCGAAATGATCACGTGAGACAATGGGCGAAATCTCGATTTGATCGACTCCAAAATAGTCAAGCATCCATGCGATCTGGATTCTTTGCTTGTTTGTGAAGGTGACACCTGGGTGTTGCTCGCCTTCTCGTAGCGTACTATCTAAGACTCGGATCTTTTTTTGACTTTTATTATATGCATTATGCTGATCTGCATAGTAATTCGGATCATTCATTGCTAATTTAGAGCTAATTCTATCAGAATATAAAGATATTCGTACTAAATTCGGCTATTTTCTATGATGTTGATCCTAGTTTCGTTAATATTGATTAGATGAGATCCTAATCTCGCTTTTAGGTTATTGTGCGAAGAATAATGACTGTATTTGTGTCTGAGACGCCTGGAATTTTTCTTAATGAATCAATGCTGCTGTTAATTTCTGTGATGTTTGGTGCACGAATAATTACGGCAATGTCGTACTGTCCTGTAATTTCATAGACTGTCTTGACGCCTTCAAGTTTTGTTAGCCTTGCTGATACCTTTGATGTATCCATTGATGACTCTACAGAAATCAAAACTATAGCGCTTGTTGTATTTGATTCACCAATCTCTACTGTAAATTTTTTTATTATTCCAGAATCAACAAGATTTTTCACTCTTCTTCGTACAGCAGACTCTGAAAGCTTTAGCTTTTTTCCAATATCTACAAATGATTCTCTTGAATCAGCTCGCAAAAACTCTATTATTTTCTCATCTGTCTTATCAGCGTACATTTTTTCGTTCCTCTTCTTTACTTAGCAATACATCTAGGATCTCTATTACTTTTGTTATATCTTCTTCTGTAATGACAAGCGGTGGCAACAGCCTAATGATGTTTTTTCCTGAATATAGAAGCAAAACGCCCTTTTGAATCCCTTCAAGCAAAATGTCTTTTACCTCAAATTTTAGCTCAACACCAATCATGAGTCCCTTGCCTCTGACTTCTCTGATTATTTTGTGTTTTTCCTTTAGTCGCTCAAGTTCATTGATGAATATTTTTCCCATCTTTGCAGCATTCTCAATTAGACCATCTTTGGTAAGTGCTTGAATTGCGCCAATTCCTGCCGCACATGAAAGTGGATTTCCACCAAACGTTGAAGAGTGTTCTCCTTTTTGCATGCAAGCAAGTATGTCTGATCGTACAAGTGTTGCACCCATTGGCACTCCTCCAGCAATTCCTTTTGCAAGACACATTATGTCTGGTGCTGTGTTCCAATGCTCACCTGCCCACATCTTTCCTGTTCTTCCAAACCCTGACTGAATTTCATCGAAAATCAGCAAAATACTTCGTTCATCGCACAATTTTCTCACATCTTGCAGGAATCCATCCGGTGGAACATGAATTCCGCTTTCGCCCTGGATTGGCTCTAAAATGACAAACCCTGTATCATCAGTAATGGTAGAACGTAATGCGTCAATGTCGCCATATGGTGCAAATGATACCCTTTCTACTAGTGGCTCAAATGATTTTCTATATTTTGGATTAAACGTAACTGACAATGCACCAAGTGACTTGCCATGGTAGGAGCCGTTCATAGCTACCATGCCTTTTTTTCCTGTAAACTTTCTTGCAAACTTTATAGCTGCCTCTACTGCCTCTGCTCCGCTGTTGTTCAAGTGAACTTGAGTGAGCTTTTTTGGTGCAATCTTGATTAAATTCTCAAGAAACTCCTCACGAGTCTTGTTGTAAATTGAACTGTGTACTGTAATTATTTTTTCAAGCTGTGATTTTATTGCATTGACTACGCGCTGGTTTCTGTGGCCAACAAGTGCCACACCATATCCTCCCATACAGTCGATGTACTCTTTACCATTAATGTCCCAGACATGTGAGCCTAGTCCTTTTTCTATAGTTACCGGAAACCTTTGGTAGAGGTTTCCCATGATTTGGTCTTCAGTCATTTTGTGATTACCGTACAATTGTCATGAGATATTGCTGAAGATATTGGGTTTTCTTTTTGCCCATTTGAAATTAATGCCTCTTTAACTCCCATCTCTAGCGCCTCTGTTGCAGCAAGCACTTTTTTTTCCATACCAAAACCAATTTTTGGCAAAACCTCTTTTGCTTCTGTCAATGTAAGGTTCCTGACAAGCTTGTCATCAAGCAAAAGGCCATCAACGTTTGTTAAAAACAAAACCTTGTCTGATTCAATCTTTCCTGCCACATAGGCTGCTGCCCTATCTCCATCTACATTTAGGAACTCAAATTCTTCACTTATCGCTATAGGTGATATGACCGGAGTATATCCTTGATCAAGAAGTGACTTTATGAAATTGGCATTTACGTTGGTTATTTTCCCTGTATATCCGCCGTCAATTACCTGTTTTCGTCCTTTTTCATTTACTATGACTAGCTTCTTTTTTCTTTCAGCCTGAATCATCTTTCCGTCCACACCTGAAAGGCCAACTGCGTTTATTCCATTTTTTTGCAACATCAAAACTATTGTCTTGTTAATACGTCCTGACATTACCATCGTAAAAATCTCTGCAGTTTCCTTGTCTGTATATCTGCTTTTTATTCCGCCAGGTGAGACAACAAACTTTGGTTCCTTTCCAAGCTCTTCTGAAACTTTAGTTACTTCCTTTCCTCCACCATGTACTAGTACTACGCCTTCTTTTTGCACTATTTTTTTGATATCAGAAATTGTTGAGGGATGTAAATTATCAACTACGCTTCCTCCAATCTTAATTGTAATCATGTCTTATACTGGAGTTAGAGGAGTGTATCTTAATCCTTCTGACTCATCAAAGCCACACATCACATTCATGTTTTGAATGGCAGAGCCTGCTGCACCTTTCATCAAATTATCTGATGCAGATAATGCAATTAGCCTGTTGTTGTCTTCATCTATGTCAAAGCCAATGTCGCAAAAGTTAGAGCCGACAACAAACTTTGGATCAGGAAATTTGTAAAATCCTTTTTTATCACGAATCAATCTGATGAATTTTTCATTTTGAAAGTCTTCACGATATATCTTCCAGATCTCTTTTTCATCCATACTCTTTGTTAGGAAGGTGTGATTTGTACACAAAATTCCCCTTACAATATCAACAGCATGTGGGCTCATAGATATTTTGATCTTCTTTCCTCCCACCTCACTAAGTTCTTGCTCAATTTCTCCTGTGTGTCTATGCTTTGCAGGCTTGTATGGTCGTATCACTCCTGACCTCATTGCATGATGAGTTCCAGACTCTGCAGTTGCTCCTGCTCCAGAAGAGCCAATCTTTGAATCAACAATAATGTGATCAATATCAATTAGATTTCGTTTTATCAACGGATACAATGCTAACATCGAAGTAACTGCCATGCACCCAGGACAAGAAACAAGCTGGGCGTTTTTGATTTTTTCTCGATGAATTTCAGGAACACCGTATACTGATTTTGATAAATAATCAGGATAGGGATGCTCCCATCCGTACCATTTTTTGTAATCTTCAGGATTATGTAGTCTATAGTCTGCGCTAAGATCAATAATCTTCATTCCCCTATCATAAAGTGATTTTACAATTTCAGTTGCAGTACCGTGAGGAACTGCAGTAAAAACAACGTCACAATTGTCTGACATTTTATCATAGTCAAGCTCAGAAAAGGTCAGATCAGTAAAGCTCTTGAGGCTTGGCTGTATCCTATGCAGATATTCACCAACATGCTGCCGTGAAGTAACCATTGTGATCTCAGCTTTTGGATGACTGACAAGTAATCGTAATACTTCGCCTCCAACAAATCCAGATGCGCCTACAACTCCGACTTTCATAGATACCACTCTTCGTAATGTGGTATAATTTATTTCCTAACGGAATTTACAGCAAACTCTACCATTGTTTTTGGAATGTTTTTTGTTGCAACTTTTGCTAGTCCCTTAAACTCTACAGTATTATTTACTTCATGTACAACTAGGCCACGTTTTTCATCTTCCATCATGTCTATTCCCAAGATTCCGCCTCCTACAGCCTTTGATGCCTTGAAACAAAGGTCCTCAATCTCTTGTGTGATTTTACAGAGCTCAGGATCTGCCCCAAGTGCAATATTTGTCTTAAATCCCAAAGATTTCCTATACATTGCAGCAACTACCTCGTCTCCAACAATGATTGCTCGCAGGTCACGTGGAGGTCTTTTTACCATCTCTTGAAGATAAAAAATCCTGTCATGTGGACCATCTGTAAATTCTCTAATCTCAAACAAGGCATCTACTGTATCCTTGTCCTTTAGCGGTACTACGCTTCTTCCCCAGCTTCCAATAATGGGTTTTATCACAAGCGGATATCCTACTTTGTCAAGATTTTCTCTTGCAGCCTCTGCTGAAAATGAAAAGTATGTTTTTGGTGTAGGTACATTGTGTTTGCTTAGCAGTAATGAAGTAAGCATTTTGTTTCCACAGTTATTTGCAACTTCAAAAGTGTTGATTACAGGAATATCCAAAAACTCTAGACATGCAGTAAAATGAATTCCACGAAAATAGCTTACACATCTTTCAAGTACGACATTGCCAAAATCATAGTCAGTCTTTTTGCTTTCTGTACTGAATCGTGTTATCTTTGCATCAATGGATGTAGTATCGTGTCCTAGCTGTTCTGCTTCTTTTTGAAGCATTTTTTCTTCAGCTCGGACTCGATCAAAAACTATACTAATCTTTGACAATTACTCTCCCCAGTCTTCGCCTACTGTTTCTGCCTTCTTTAATTCTATTGAGCCACCTTTTTTTGAAATCTCAAAGTCGGCTCCACAGTCAGGACAAGAGACAATCTCTCCAACGGAGGCGTCTGCTGGGACGTTGATATTTCCATCACAATCTGGACAATTCATTGATTCAACTCACCTCTTTTTTTGTAATTTATTAGCTTCTGTTGATTGCATTCCCCACAATTCTACAAAACCTTTAGCTAGCCTTTGATCAAAGCTAGATTTTTTTCCATATGTAGCAACATCATGGCTGTAAAGGGAATACTTTGATTTTCTGCCAACAACGCGCAAACTTCCTTTGTACATTTTTAACTTTACAGTTCCTGTCACACGTTTTTGTGATTGGTTGATAAACATATCTAATTCATCTTTTAGCGGATCATTCCATAGTCCAGAATAGACAAGCCATGCCCACTCGCTGTCAACAAGTGACTTGAACTTTGTTTCATGTTTTGTGAGAACCATTTTCTCAAGATCGGAATGTGCCTCAATTAGACACAGCGCAGCGGGGGTTTCATAAACCTCACGTGATTTTATTCCAACCACGCGATCTTCGATGTGATCGACTATGCCAATTCCACATCCGCCTGCTTTTTTGTTGATGTATTCAATTAGTTTGATTGGAGGCAGCGACTTGCCATCGGCCTGTACTGGGATTCCGTTTTGAAATTTTACTTCAAGATATGTTGGCTTGTCGGGCAGATTTTTTGTTTTTACCCAGATAAACGCATCATGTGGTGGCTCTTTGTAAGGGTCTTCTAAGACTCCGCCTTCAATTGCCCTTCCCCAAAGGTTCTGATCTATGCTGAATTTTTTGGCAACATTATCTATTTTGATTCCGTGCCTTTGTGCAAATTCTAACTCTGTTGGTCGATCCAAGTTCATATCCCTTATTGGCGCGATTATAGGTAGATTTGATCCTGAACGCATAGTCACATCAAATCGGACTTGATCGTTACCTTTTCCAGAACACCCATGTGCCAAGGCTGCCACGTTTTCCTTTTTTGCTATCTCGACTACCTTTTGTGCAATTAGTGGACGGGCAAGTGCAGTTGCAAGACAGTACTTTTTTTGATATAACGCGTTTGCCTTTATAGACGGGAATATGTACTGCTTGACAAACTCTTCTTTTGCATCTATATGGTAATGTTTTACAACTCCAAGGCTCTTTGCCTTTGCAGCGATCTTTTTTTGATCATCGCCTTGACCAACATCAACTGTAACAGTTACAACATCAAGACCGTGCTCTACTTGAAGATACTTTACAACAACTGATGTATCTAATCCACCAGAAAATGCCAAGACAGCTTTTTTATTCATAGCGCAGTTCAGTGTATGCCTCTGAATTTATTTTTTGTGTTAGTTTGTTTTTGTTATATTTTTTCACTTAGATTGCTTTGAAATTTTTCAGCTAGCTTGAGCTAAAATCCGATCACTATTTAACGGAATTATTATAACGCTGTTTTATGAAATTTACTGCTGCAGTAGGTGCCGCACTTGTAATTACAATTACAATACTTGTAGTTATTGCAAATTTTACTCATGAAGTTACAGCACAAAACAAGGTTCGAGTTGCATTTTTTCCAAACATAAACCATATTGTTCCAATTGTTGGAATGGAAAATGGAATCTTTTCTAAAAACTTGGAAGGAACAGAGATAGAAACAAGACTTTTTGATAGTGGACCACAGGTAATCGAATCAATGTTTGCAAACTCTGTAGACATTGCTTACGTCGGGCCTGGACCTGCAATAAACGGTTTTTTACAATCAAAAAATAATGAAATTCAAATTATTTCTGGAGCTGCAAGTAATGGTGTTAGCTTTGTAGTGAATCCAGAATCACAAATAAAAACTGCAGAAGATCTAGATGGAAAAAGGATTGCCGCTCCACTAATTGGGAACACGCAAGATATCTCATTGAGAAACTATCTTTATGAAAATGGATTAAAGCCTGCTGATAAAGGTGGTTCTGTATACGTATTCAACTTGGAAAATCCAGAAATATACACACTGTTTGCAAAAGGCGACATTGACGGCGCATGGGTGCCAGAACCATGGGCAACTAGGTTGGTTTTGGAATTAGGTGGGATTCGTTTATTTAATGAAGAGGATTTGTGGCCTCAAAAACAATTTGCGTCAGTGGTTCTGGTTGCAAGAAATGATTACATAAAGAATCATCCAGAAATAGTTTCAAAGTGGTTAGACGCTCACACATATACTGTAAATTGGATAAACCAAAACCCAGATCAATCTAAAGTTATTTTTAATCAATTTCTAAAAAACACTCTTGGCAAGTCATTGAAAGATGAAATAATCAATGAAGCCTTTTCTCACATACAAATAACAACTGATCCGAGTGTTGATTCGATTTACATTTTTGCAGAACGCGCTAACTCTGTGGGATATTTGGGAAGGCATGGCTACAATTTAGATGGAATATTTCATGATACAAATCTAGTCAAGGCCCTACTGGAGAATGAAACATGACAAAGCTTGAAGCAAAAAACATCGAAAAATATTTTGATCATGATGGACAGAAGCTACAAGCGCTTGGAGGCATAGATCTCAAGGTAAATGATGGCGATTTTGTTTGCCTTGTTGGACCATCAGGATGTGGTAAATCTACATTTCTTCGCATAGTGGCAGGGCTAGATAGACCAGATAATGGTGAGATCCTCTTGGATGGAAAGCCTGTTACCGAAACAGGCCCTGATAGAATTTTAGTATTTCAAGAAGGAGCTTTGTTTCCATGGCTTAAGGTAATAGACAATGTAGAGTTTGGATTAAAGATTGCAGGAATTCCAAAGTCTGAAAGATCAGAGATATCAAAAAGATACTTGGATATGATGCAGCTTACAAGATTTGCAGAATCATACACCTATCAATTGTCTACCGGAATGAAACAAAGAGTAGCAATAGCAAGAGCACTTGTACTAGATCCTGACGTTTTGTTGATGGATGAACCATTTGCCGCACTTGACACTCAAACACGCGATCTGTTACTTGTTGAGATGCAGCTAATTTGGGAAAGAACCAAAAAGACAATTCTTTTTGTAACTCATAATGTAGCCGAAGCTGCAATGCTTGGAAACAAGGTAGCTGTATTTACAAACCGACCATCAACAATAAAAAAAGAAATAGTAATTGATTACCGCAGACCGCGTATTTCCGAAGATGAAAATCTCTCAAAATATCAACAACAAATCTTGGCAGAATTAAGACCCGAAGTAAAAGCAAGTGAATAGGATAATTATGAAGAAGAAGAGTTACACTTGGAAAAGAATTGTATTCTACATTGCACTGGTTGCAGTCTGGCAGGCATTTGATTCAGCCAACATTTGGCCTGATCAAATCTTCCCATCTCCACTTGAGGTAGGCGAAGATCTGGTGTATAGTGCAGCAGATGGGAGCCTGTTTTTTGGTATTGGTACAAGCATGTGGCGATTGATTGTTGGTCTTGCAATAGCTATTGGTGGTGGAATGATTCTTGGAATTTTTATGGCCAGAGTAGAGACCATAAATCAAACAATAGGGTCATTGGTGCTAGGATTACAGTCAATCCCCTCGGTTGCTTGGGTTCCACTTGCAATCATTTGGTTTGGGTTGACTGATGCTGGGATAATTTTTGTCACAGCAATGGGTGCACTCTTTGCAGTTACAATTAACACATACAGTGGTGTAAAGAATATAGATCCAAATTTCATTGCGGCAGCACGAAACATGGGTGCAAAAGGAGAACAACTGATCACAAGTGTATTGATACCAGCAGCATTTCCATACATGATATCTGGTTTTAAGCAAGGCTGGGCATTTGCATGGCGAGGCGTAATTGGAGCAGAACTGTTGTTTTCATTTCTGGGTCTTGGTTTTTTGCTAAATGTTGGAAGACAGCTATCAGACGTCTCTCAAGTAATTGCAATTATGATAGTTGTTATGGCAATTGGGATTTTGATTGATGGCTTTGTTTTTAAGCGAATTGAGAACAAGGTTATGTCCCGATGGGGCTTGCGTTAGCAAGCACAAAGTTAAATATGAATTTGGAATAAAATAATCATGAAGCGTTTCAAGCATACAAATGAAGAAATTCAGAATGCTATTAAAAAGGCTAAAGAAAAAGAAGCACAATCAAATTTAGAAAATCAATCTTAACCCATTTTTTATTTTTTTATTTTAAGTGAAATTAAAAACGCACAAACAATTATTGCGACAGCAAAATACATCACAGATACAAAGTCGTAGTAAAACGCAATTGTTCCTGTAATGATTGGCAAAAAGACATCTAGACCGATTTTTACCTAAATTTGAAACATACTGTGTCTGATGGAATCATTTTCTGTATAATTTTGTAAAGTTGCTTGATGTAATTTAATAAACTGATTAATTCATCAGAAATTAATCTTGACAAAAAAAGAAGATTTCCTTTCAGCACTTGACAATAAGATATTGCTTTTTGATGGTGCAATGGGCACTGAGATTCAACAGATTAATCCAAAATCCGAAGATTTTCCTGATGGAAAGGATGGATTCAATGACGGACTGATACTAACACATCCTGACTGGATAAAAAAAATTCATCGAAACTATCTTGCGGCAGGTGCTGACTGTATTGAAACAAACTCGTTTGGCTCAAACAAATTAAAGCTTGACGAATATGGTTATGGTCATCAAACTATAGAATTTAACAAAAAAATCGCACAACTTGCTGTCGAAGTTTGTTCAGAATTTTCAGGCAAGCCAAGATATGTAATTGGCTCAATGGGACCTACCGGATTTTTGCCAAGTTCAAATGATCCTGATCTTGGGAAAAAACCACTAAGTGAGATAAGAGATGCATTTGCACTACAGGCTGAAGGGCTCATACTAGGTGGTGTTGATGCATTATTGATAGAAACTAGTCAAGACATACTTGAAGTAAAGCTTGCAATAGAAGGCTGCCAAGACGCAATAAAAAAGACTGGAAAAAAGGTTCCAATTATTGCAAATGTAACACTAGATAAGTATGGCAAGATGTTGCTTGGAACAAACATTCAGGCCGCATATACAACCGTATGTGATATGGGAATCGATGTCTTTGGGATGAACTGCTCTACAGGTCCAACAGAGATGACCCCAAGTGTAAGGTGGTTAAATGAACAGGATAATCACAAGTTGCTAGTAGTGCCAAATGCTGGAATGCCTGAAAATCAGGGAGGAAGAGCAGTATACAAAATGACCCCTGAGGAAATGGCAAAGGTTCTCAAAGATTTTCTTTCAGAGTTCAAGCAGGTTAGAATTATTGGTGGATGTTGCGGTACAAACCCAGAGCACATCAAGGCACTTCGCAAAGTTATTGACGAAAAAGCCTAATCAAATAAAGGTTAGGTATTTAGAAAAAACGGACTAACAGCAATTGTTGATAGTACCACGAGTAAGTTCTGCATTAAAGGCAGTTGAGCTAAAACAGATTCCTGCACCTCTTATCATAGGGGAACGACTAAACACACAAGGATCACGAAAGGCAAAACAGTTTGTACTAGATGATGATTTTGATGGGTTAATTGACCTTGCAAGGGCACAGGTAGAGGACGGTGCACACTGCCTTGATGTCTGTGTTGCAACAACTGAACGCTCAGATGAACGCGAGTTTATGGTAAAACTTGTAAAAAGACTAAGCTTAGAAATCGATGCACCGCTTGTAATTGACTCTACAGATCCTGAAGTAATAGAAGCAACACTTGAGCAAATTCCAGGAAAGCCAATAATCAATTCAATTAATTTAGAAGGTGATGGTAGCCGTTTTCATAAACTTGCGCCATTGATGGCAAAGTATGGCGTTCCTTCAGTTGCACTGTGCATTGGTCCAAAGGGAATGGCAAAGACACCAAATGAGAAAGTTGCAACGGCTGAACTTCTTTATGAAACAGGAAAAAAATACGGTCTTCGAGAAGAACAATTCATCTATGACGTACTAACGTTTACCTTGGCAACAGGCGAAAAAGAATTTGTAGATGCGGGGAAAAACACACTAGAAGGAATAACACTTGTCAAACAAAGATTTCCAAACTCTTTTACAACACTTGGGCTAAGCAACATCAGCTTTGGCCTAGTTCCTGCAGCGCGCAAAATAATTAATTCTGTATTTTTGTATTACGCCATAAAAGCAGGACTAGATAGCGCCATAGTGAATGCAAAAGAGATCATCCCCTATCCTGAAATTAATGAACAGGAAAGAACTCTGGCTGAAAATTTAATTTTTAACAAACATCAAAATGCACTCTCTGATCTAATCTCATATTTTGAGAAAAAAGATACAACTGCTGCAACAACAAAGAAAGTCGAGTTTGATCCAAGCTGGAACGCTGGAAAAAGAGCCAATTTTAGAATAGTAAACAGACTCAAAGATGGGATAGAAAATGATGTTGTTCTAGCCATTGCAGAAAAGATTTCAAATAAAGTACCTGTAGATAAAAAAGATGACAGACTGAGAATTGATGCGTCAAAAGAAATAACGCATGATGCTGCAATTAAAACACTAAATGATGATTTGTTGCCTGCGATGAAGGAAGTTGGCGATAAATTTGGTGCAGGTGAGCTTATCTTGCCATTTGTTCTCAAATCTGCTGAATGCATGAAGGCTGCAGTTGTAGAGCTTGAAAAGTATCTTCTAAAAGAAGAAGGCACAAGCAAAGGCAAACTTGTTTTAGGAACAGTTTATGGTGATGTTCACGATATTGGTAAAAATCTGGTAAAAACAATTTTTGAAAATAATGGCTATACTGTTTATGACCTTGGGAAACAAGTGCCATTGCAAAAATTTATAGAAAAAATAAGTGAGGTAAAAGCAGACGCTGTTGGACTATCTGCACTACTTGTATCAACATCAAAACAGATGCAGTTTTTTGTAGAACATGCAAGAAAAAACAACTTGCAAATCCCAATACTTTGTGGGGGTGCTGCAATCAATAGCAACTACATCAATCGAATTGCAAAGGATGGCGGCATACATCAAGAAGGTGTATTTTACTGTCAGACAATGTTTGATGGCCTAAAAACAATGGACAAGCTTGTTTCATCTGAAAGAGAACAATATCTAAAAGAATGGCAGGAAAAACTCGAAAAATGGAAGGAAACTACGATACAAAAAGAAACTACCTTACTTCCTCACAGTGGAATAAAACCTACTGTACCGCCAGTTCCACCAGTAATCAATAAACTAATCAGACTAGAGCCTTTACAAATTAATCTCCAAACAGTCTGGAATTATCTAAACAAAAAATCCCTTTTCAAATTGTCATGGGGTATTCGTGGAAATCAAGCAAAAGAATCAGAAAAGGAGCACGAACAATTACTAGATGAATGGAAAAAAAGAATAGTTACCGAAGGTCTCTTTGAGCCACATGCAGTATATGCATATTTTAGATGTCATAATATCAACGACAAGCTAGTAGTGGATCATCCAAACGGAGAAAAAATAGTATTTGATTTTCCACGTTCATCACAGAAAAAACATTTGTGTATTACCGATTATTTTGGTCCAGACGATATTGTTGCATTTCAGGCAGTAACTGTAGGCAATAAGGTAGCTGAGCTTGTAGAAAAATGGAACAAAGAAAACAAGTACACGGATGCATATTATCTCCATGGACTTGCAGTAGAGACTGCAGAGGCGCTTGCAGACTGGGTAAACCAAAAGATACGTGAGGAGCTAAAGTTAGGAGATAAGTGTGGTTTGCGTTACAGTTGGGGCTATCCAAGTTGTCCTGATGTGATGCAACATCAGCTGGTTTGGAAATTACTTGACGCAGAAAAATCTGGAATGACACTTACAGAAGCAGGACAGATTGTACCGGAACAATCAACTGCTGCAATAGTGGTACATCATCCACAAGCAGAGTATTTTGTACTTTAAAGTGATTTAAACAAATTTTGTGCTTTTACATAGTCATTTGGTGAGGAAATTAAAACATCGTCTGCAATACGGTGAATATTTTTTATAAAATCAACTACATTATCCTGATAGCCTGACCAGTCAAGCTTTAAAAACTTGGCAGAGTTTGCATTTTTTTCTGATGGCAATAGTACACATGGAATCACTTTAAAGCCTTGAGGCTTTAGCTCATCAACTATTCGCGTGACCTGTTTTTCTGAATGAATTACTTGAGTGATAAAGCCTGCAGGTTCTGCATCAAGCTTTTTTCCAATTTTGTTAAAATCTGGGTTACTTGGTAACGACAAAAACAGATCAATATTTTTGTTAAAGCCTGACTCGTTAAGGTGTTTTACAACCTGGCTTGGAACCAAGCCAGAATCTTTTGGGCCATCAGCTGACGCATCTCCTTTCAGTATGAGCACACCGTTTAACCCCAAAAGTACCGCATCGCAAACAGATTGTGTTAGTGCAGCAAGATTTCGATCTCTTACACGAAGACTAATTGTTATCTCAATTTTTTTACTAAAATCTCTAATGAGTGCTGCCAAAGTAAGCGGAGACACTCGAGGAATGCCAAGGACTGAATCTGTAATATGAATTCCATTGCAGTTTTTGCTGATATTTATTATTCGTTGTTTTATGTCGTCAAGTGATCTTTGGGGTTCATGTGATAGTAACTTGTCCTGAATTACCTTTGGGGGATTTATTTCGTATCGTAATGTCATATAGGCATTTCAAATTT
>Ga0209640_10002084_pt1 | contig 17328 bp, 10 predicted proteins | sample RifCSP10_1_FD_184018 | JGI IMG/M metagenome (GOLD analysis project Ga0209640, IMG submission 184018) | Soil microbial communities from Rifle, Colorado - Rifle CSP2_sed 10_1 (SPAdes) (version 2) | ecosystem: Environmental > Terrestrial > Deep subsurface > Rock core/Sediment | place: Rifle... | reverse complement strand
ACCTGACCCTGACCGGGGGGCGGCAGAATTTCCTCCAGGCGAGTGCCGGCGAAGCCGCCCCGCTGGCGGCATCGGTCAATCAGTTCGGCGTCAGCGTGCATCTTTCCCGCTTCCAGATCGGAGGCAATGTCTACGATTCCCGAACGGACGACTACCGAAATTTCGGCGCCGCTCTCAGCCTGGCCTTTCCCCTCACCGACCGGGTTCGGCTGATCTCCAATTACTTCCACAGCGCGCCGTCCGAATGGGAGGCATTCAATACGTTCTCGCTGACGCTTCAGGAAACCGTCAGTCCCCGTCTGGGCCTGTCGCAACTCGTCACCAGAACCGACGGCAGAACCACTCTTTCCTTCGGCGGCAGCCTGGTCACCAACCTCTTGAAGTTCTCCGCCGAATGGCAGACCTTCTTTGTGCCGTTTCTCCGGGGAAATCAATTCAAGCAAGCGCTCGTCGCGCGCTTTGACGTGCGCCTTCCGGGCGACATCCAATTCCAGGGCGGCACCGACATCGCGCCCGATGGCAGCGTGCACTTTACGACCTATGGCAGCTCGTTCCTCTACCATCAGGGGATGCCACAGGTCCAAGGCCCCTCCTTTTCCTTCCCGAAGTACCTGGTGCAAGGAAAGGTGGCCGATGAGCAAGGCAATCCCATTGCCGGCGCCGCCCTGCGGATCAGCGGCGAAGTCGTGTTCACGGACTCTCGGGGAAGGTTCTTCCTCCGGGTTCGAAAAGCCGGCCCCCACCCGCTTACGGTGAGTTTAGAAAACTTTCTCGCGCCCGGCTCGTACGAGGTGGTTTCCGCGCCCGGCGAAGTCACTGCCGTCCGGGAAGGAGAGGGAGCCGCAGAGGTCAGTATTGCGCTCCGGCGCCTGGCCAACAATCCGTCCGATGCGCAAGGGCAAAATACGCTGCCGGCCGGCACGCTCACGGGCATCGTGAAACTGCGCACCCTGGCGGGCTCGACGGGGGCCGCCGACGTTTGGGTGGTCACCGATTCCGGCGAATCCGCCAGGACCGATGCCAACGGCTATTTCGAGATTCTCAAGTCTCCCGCGGGCCGCCGCCAGGTTTCGCTCGATGCCGACCGTCTTCCAGCCGGCTTCCATTCCGGCGAGACGAACGCTGTGTCCACCCTGATTGACGCCGGGCAAGCCTCCCGCGTGGAGCTCGAAGTAGTTCCGCTGCAGTCGCTGGAGGGCATGGTAGTGGACGCGGAGGGGAATCCGGCTCGGAAGGGGATTGTCCTGTGCCTCTTGCCGAACGGGAACTACACGACGACAGAGCAAAGCGGCCGGTTCGCTTTCTACGACCTCCCCGAGGGCGACTACGTGATCCAGTTAGTGGAAAACAGTCTTCTGGAAGGCGCACGCATGGTTACTTCCGCGAAACTTCCGGCCGCGGTTCGCTACGGGACCGATCCGGCTCCACTGCAGTTCCGCTACGAAACGGGGCGCTACGAAATCGGGGCGACCGATTCCAGCTCCCGGAAAGAAGTACTCCCGAGGCGGGAGCGAGCCGTGCTGTTTTCGACGGGTTCCCGGAAAGAGCAGCCGAGAGGCAAGCGACGGATCATCACGAGCACAAGCGAGCAACACAAATAAAAACCGGGTTGTGATCCGGCGGCGCAAAAAGTACCAGAAAAGTTACGGGCTCCGAAATGTTCTGGTGAACCGGCAATCCAGGAAGCCGATGAAAGAAAACGGGTTCCGATTTCTGGAGACGGAGGACTGGGTCATGAACGCTGACTCCTTCAGTTTGAAAGCGCGCAGAACCACCCGAATTCCGCTGCGAATTCCGATCGTCCTGGTCTTCCGAGAAGATGGGGGAGAGAAAGAGCGGAGCATCGATGCCTGGACTCTGATCGTGAATGTCAATGGGGCGAGAGTCGAATGCAAACAGTTGTTCGAAACGGGCAAGGAGTTGACGATCCGTGTTCCGCATCTCGGGAAGTCACAGAAGGGTGCGGTGGTTTGGCGAGATACCAACGCAAACAAGAATGGCGGCTACGAGTGCGGGATCAAGCTGGAAAAGTCTGAGAATTTGTGGGGGGTGGGGTTTCCTCCGGCGGATTGGACACCGAAAGCATCCGGAATCGACGACCTGCTGCCAAGCAAACCCGCGCCTGCGCCAGGCACGGAAGTTGCTCCGAGCGCAACCGGAGGCCCAACGGACCGGACGGGTTCCGCGGAGGAGCAGCAAGGGACTTCCGCACACGACCTCTTAGACCCGCTGCCGATTCCCGCCGCAGCGGCCGGGGCGCCCAACGGAGTCGATCCGGAAGCGGGATACGATCAGGTACGCACGTACCAGGAGGTAGATTTGACCGAGGATTTGACGCAGGATCTGCCCGAGTTGGCTGCGCCGGAAACCAGGAATCGAACGCTGGAGCTCTTGTCGAGGGATAGAGAGGCAGAGCCAGCCAGCTTTATGGACTCCGCACCGAAGCTGATCAATCCTCTGCCGGAGTTTTCGGCCGCCGTAACGGCGTGTGAAAAGCCGCGCTTGGGAATCGGGCAAGAACCATTCATTCAAAGGTACCCGACGGGGCAAACGCTGCCGGCATCGGCCGGCGGAGAAACCAATGCTTCCGACCGCCTATCGACCATTTTCCATGAATTGGTGGAGTCCGCCCTGCAGCAAAGACTGCACGGACTGGTGGAGGGGCTTGCGGCGCGGATGGAAGTGCGGATCGGGGAGATCGAAACGGCCGCCGTAAGCCAGGTGGAGCAGCGAATCACCGCAATGGTCCGGTCGCAAGGCGAACTGCTGGAGGGGCGCGCGACGGAAATCGTGTCCTCCCGGCAGGCGGCCCTGGAAAAGGGCGTTCACGACTACCTGGCGGACCAGGAGGAAACGGCCCGGCGCGCGCAGCAAGAGATGATCCAGGAAACTTTCCGGGTGATGTGCGAAGAGATGGGCCAGGCGTCGGCTTCGAACAGACAACATCTCGCCGAGCAGGCGGAGGAAATCGTCTCGGCGACGCGGACGAATCTCTGGCAGAGCGTTCAACAGGAGCTGCCGCTGCTCGAGCAGGAAGTGTTCGCCCGCGGACAGGCCCAGGCGGAGCAGGCAGTGGCCGCCTGTTTCGACGAAGTGAACCGGCGTCTGCCGGAGCGAATCCAGGAGGCCGAGCAGTCTGTGAATCAGCGGATGGACCGCGTCATGGAGGAGAGGCTGAACCAGTTCACGGCGGGCCTCACGGAGCGTTCCGAGCAACTGCAAGCTGAGTCGCGAGCCCGGATCGAGCACCAAATCCAGGAGGTCTGGAAGCACACCAGCCAGGCGTTCCTGCGGCACATTGTCGGCGAGCTGAATCAAAAGAAGCAGGCCTGGCTCCAGGAAGCGGAGGGGAATCTGAAGGAGTTGTCGGATCAAAATCTGGCCTGCACGCGGCGGAGAACGACGCAGCTTCTGAAGAAGCTGGGCACGTCTCTCATCGAGCGGGCGCGGGAAGAAGATGCCGAGCCCGAGCAACTGGCGACAGATTTTGGCGAGCAGAAAGAGCAGCAGGAGATCACCCATCTCGTCGAAGCTCGCGTCGGCGAATGAGATCGGGAACCGGGAAAGAGGGACTGATGACATCGACAGCCATTGAAGTAATGCTGAAGAACGTTCCTTTCTTCCAGCGCTTCCCGGAGGAATTGCTGGAGGAGCTGGTAGAAATCGGCAAGGTGGAGCGCCGGGAGCGGGGCGTAGCCGTGTTCTCGGAAGGGGACGCGCCCAACTGCCTCTATTTGATCCTCGCGGGCAGCGTGACGGTTCAGAAGAGGACTGCCAACGGGCAGGAGGTAGGGCTCGTAACGCTCCAAGCCGGGGACTTCTTCGGGGAGATGGCGCTGGTGGACGGCGAGCTGCGATCGGCCACGGTCCGAACGCTGGAGGCCTGCGAGCTGTACACGATCACGCGAGACAAGTTTACGGAGATGCTTTCGCAATCCCCACAGATCATTCCGGCTGTGTTTGCCGGCATGGTCGGCAAGATTCGGACGTTCAACGGACAGTTCCTTCTGGAGTTATGCGAAAAACAGAAGCTGCGCGAGGAAGTGGCGCGGGAGCGCTACCGCTCGATCGCCAGCATCGCGGCGGCGGCCAACGATGCCACGACCATCGACGAAGCCATGCAGATCGTGGTGGATCAGATCTGCACGTACGGCCGCTGGTCGGTGGGGCACGTCTACATCGCGGACAAGAGCCAGAAAGGAAATCTGTTTTCCTCTTCCGTCTGGCACATGGAATCCGCGCAGTTGTTTGAGCCGTTTCAGAGGGTCAGCGAGATGACCCGCTTCTCCCCAGGGGTGGGGCTGCCCGGGAGGGTTCTGGCTAAGCAAAAGGCGATCTGGATGGAAGACTTGACGCAAAATTCGAGCTGCCCCAGGTTTCGGGCCGCCGAACAGGTGGGACTGCGATCGGGCTTTGGATTTCCGGTGATGGCGGAGAAAGAAGTGATAGCGGTGCTCGAGTTCTTTTCGGACACTCCGCGCGAAACAGACCGGTTGATGCTCGAGGCAACGGGGCAGATCGGCGCCCAGTTGGGGCGGCAGATGGAGCGGAAGAAGTTCGAGCAAGAGTTGTTCCATAACGCGTTTCACGACCCCCTGACCAGTCTGCCGAACCGGTTGCTCTTCCTGGACCGCTTGGGGCTTTCGGTGGCACGGGCCAGCCGGAATGCGAACTATCTTTTTGCCGTCCTCTTTGTGGACCTGGACCGTTTCAAGGTGATAAACGATAGCCTGGGGCACCAGGCCGGAGACCAGCTTCTGCTCGAAATCGGGAGGCGAATCCGAAACTGCATGCGGGCAACCGACACCGTGGCCCGCCTGGGAGGGGACGAGTTCGGGATCCTCATGGAGGATTTCCAACAGTGGAGCGATGTGCCTCGAGCCGTGGAGCGGGTTCGGGAGGAATTGCAGCAGCCCATCGTCTTGAAAGACCGGGAGGTTTATACCACTGCAAGCATCGGAATTGCGCTCAGTTCCACCGGATACAAGGATATCGAAGCGCCGCTCCGCGACGCCGACACCGCCATGTATCGGGCCAAGTCGGAGGGGCCGGGCCGATACGTGGTGTTCGATCCGAGCATGCACAAGCATGCGGTTAAGCGGCTGCAATTAGAAAATGATTTGTGGCGGGCCATCGAAAGGGAAGAACTGCGCCTCCATTACCAGCCCATCGTAGAGCTTGCCACGGGCCGCATCACCGGATTCGAAGCACTGGTGCGCTGGCAGCACCCGAAGCATGGCCTGGTCAGTCCGGGAGAGTTCCTTCCGGTTGCGGAAGAGACCGATCTGATCATTCCGATCACGGAGTGGGTGTTCGAGGAGGCTTGCCGCCAGGCACGGGAGTGGCTGAAACTCCAAGGAGAAAACACGCCGTTCAGCGTGAACACGAATCTGTCGGTGAAGTATCTCACGAAACTGGAACTGGTTGACAAAATAGAGGGACTGCTAGCGAAGCACGGGCTCGATGCTTCGCGCCTAAAACTAGAAATCACGGAAAGCCAGATATTGAAGGATCCAGTCACCGTGGGGCGCACGCTCGCTCGCCTGAGCGAGGCTGGGATCCAGGTGCAGATTGACGATTTCGGCACCGGATATTCCTCCCTGGCCTACCTGTCGAGCTTGCGGGTCAGCGGGCTGAAGATTGACCAGTCGTTTGTCGGGAAACTGGGAAGCGAAAGAAACGATGCGGTGGTGCGGTCGATCATTTCGCTGGGCAAAAACCTGGAACTTCTGGTGATCGCGGAAGGGGTGGAAACGGCGGAGCAGCGGGAATCCCTCATCAGGATGGGATGCGGCTACGCGCAGGGCTTCTACCTGGCCCGCCCGATGGCGCCCGAGGCCGCCGCCCGCCTGCTGCGGGCAGGACCGCTCGAAGCAGCTCGATCGGACTTTGCAGAAGTTACCCGCTAGAGACCCGAGTCGGAAATTCGTTTCCACAAGTTCAGACCACTCGCTCCCGCTCGTGGCTCGGTCACCGAGCGCACCTGCGGCTTCCTTCACAGCAGAGAGAGCCGAATTCTATTCCCTGCTGCCGGGGTTCAGGGGTGGAATTTTTAGCGCTTGTGCTTGCTCTGCAAGTTGTAGCAAAATAGCTGGCAGTGCGCGTCGCAACAATTGGAGCTTATTACGGATACCGAGAGTGGTTTAGGCGCCACCGTAGGACTGAAACCATAGAAGGTTGTCAGCGGGACCGAGCCGATCACAAGCCGATCCGACGCGACCAAACACAAAGGAGTAGAAACAATGAGAAAACGGAAAGTCCTGTACTCAGGCATGCTGGCGGCCGGGATCGCCGTGCTATTGGCCGCCTCGCTGACCCGGGTGAGCGCTCAGCAGCCTGCTGGCGCGCAGGTCCGCATTGACAACGACGACATTGGCGGCGTGGTGACGAGCAGCAGAGGGCCGGAAGCAGGGGTCTGGGTGATCGCGGAAACCGACGATCTCGAGACCCGGTTCAACAAGATCGTGGTCACGGACGATCAGGGACGCTACCTGGTGCCCGACCTCCCGCAGGCCAACTACAAGGTTTGGGTGCGCGGGTACGGGCTGGTCGATTCGCAGGCGGTGCAGTCAACCCCGGGCAAGCTTGTCAACCTGACCGCGGTGATCGCGCCGAACGCGAAAGCAGCGGCGGAGTATTACCCGGCGAGCCAGTGGTACTCGCTGATCCAGGTCCCGGCCAAGAGCGAGTTCCCCGGAACGGGACCGAACGGCAACGGCATCTCCCCGAACGTTAAGAGCCAGGCCGAGTGGATCGCCGGCATCAAGACGGACGGATGCGTGGGATGCCACCAGCTCGGCAACAAGGCGACGCGCGAGCTTTCCCCGGAGCTGGGTACTTTCCCGAACTCGGCGGCGGCGTGGGAGCGGCGGATCGGTTCGGGACAGGCGGGCGAAGCCATGCTGGGCCGCGTGAACACCATCGGCAAGGAACGGGCACTGAAGATGTTCGGCGATTGGACCGACCGAATTGCGGCCGGCGAGTTGCCGCCCGCTCCTGCGCGGCCGCAGGGCGCGGAACGGAACGTGGTAGTCACGCAGTGGGACTGGGCGGGGCCGAAAGAGTACTTCCACGACGGAGTGGCGAGCGACAAGCGAAATCCGACCGTCAATTCGCGCGGCATGTACTACGGGGTGCACGAGCTCAGCTCGAACAACCTGAGCATCCTGGACCCGGTGCGGCACGTGGCGACAGAAGTAACGATTCCGCTGCGCGATGTCGAGACGCCCTTCGCGGCGCCGCGGGAGATGGAACAGCCGTCCATTTACTGGGGGGATGAGCTGATCTGGGACGGCAAGGTCAACGCGCACAATCCGATGATGGATCAAAAGGGGCGCGTGTGGCTGACTTCGAAGATCCGGCCGAACAACAACCCGGCGTTCTGCAAGCAGGGCTCGGACCACCCGTCGGCGAAACTGTTTCCGATTCCCGCCGCGGGCCGCCACGTCTCCGTGTACGATCCGCAGACCAAGCAGTTCAAGCTGATCAGCACGTGCTTCAGCACGCACCACCTGTTCTTTGCCGAAGACGCGAACCACACGCTGTGGACGAGCGGAGGCGGGCAGGTAGCCGGCTGGATCAACACCAAGATGTACGATGAGACCGGAGACGAAGTAAAGTCCCAGGGCTGGACGCCGTTTATCGTTGACACCAACGGCAACGGCAAGCAGGACCCGTGGGTGGAGTGGGATGCACCGAACGATCCGGCCAAGGACAAGCGGCATCCCGGCGGCTTCTACGGCGTCATGCCGAGCCCGGCCGACGGCTCGATCTGGGGTTCGAAGACCGGCTTCCCGGGCGGTCTGCTCCGTCTGGCTCCCGGTTCCAATCCTCCGTATACCACATTGACGGAAGTCTACGAGCTGCCTTGGGGCGACGCGAAGGCGGCTGTGCAGGGCTTCTCGCCGCGCGGGATGGACGTGGACCGCAACGGCGTCGTCTGGGCGCCGCTGGCGAGCGGTCACTTCGCCAGCTTCGACCGGCGGAAATGCAAGGCGCCGCTCAACGGGCCGACCGCCACGGGGCAGCATTGTCCGGAAGGCTGGACGCTCTATCCGATGCCCGGACCGAAGATGAAGGGCGTGGACGAACTGGGCAGCACCGAGTCCAGCTATTATAGCTGGGTCGACCAGTTCGATACGCTCGGGCTGGGCCCCAACACGCCAATCGCCACCGGCAACCAGAACGGCTCGCTCATGGCCCTTCAGAACGGGAAGTGGGTAAACATGCGAGTTCCCTACCCGTTGGGCTTCTTCGCGAAAGGGCTGGACGGCCGGATCGATGATCCGAACGCCGGATGGAAAGGGAAAGGTGTCTGGACGACCTACGGCACGCGCACTCCGTTCCACGCCGAGGGCGGCAAGGGAACGCTGAGCAAGGTGATTCACTTCCAGGTGCGGCCCGATCCGCTCGCAAAGTAAGCGCTTGACCTGTGCCGGAAGATGGCGGCCCCCCCGTCCGATCCATGGGAGGCCGCTCTTCCGGCATAGGATTTTTTTGCCAGCCTGCGATCGTCTTGGGCGGGCTGAATTTCATTCTGTTTGTCGTGAGTATCCTTGGATGACGCTGCTGCAAAACACGTTGAAGATGAACGAGGGGGAAATCATGAGTTTGGGGTCCCAAAACAAATCAAACGCTTCGATCAAGATGTTCGAATGGGGACTGCTGGGAGCAGTCTTGTTTTGTTCCTCGCTTGCGGCCTGGGGACAGGGGTCGCTGCCGGCCGGAGAAGGCAAGGAAATCCTGGAGACTCGCTGCACGCTGTGCCACAACGTCGAACGGATTACCAGCCGCCGGTTTGCCCCCGAGGACTGGCAGGATACGGTCAATCGCATGATTGGGTACGGGGCCCCTGTGGACAATGATCAGAAGGCTGTTCTCGTCAAATATCTGGGAGGCAATTTCCCGAGCGGTCCCTTGTCAGCCGGCGTGGTGATTCCCGGAAACGTCGAGGTTGCGATCAAGGAACATACGCTGCCGACTCGCGGCACGCTGCCGCACGATCCGATGGTGGCCCGGGATGGCTCCGTCTGGTACTCCGGGCAACTGGCGAACCTGATCGGGCGGTTCGACCCCACGACGGGCCAGTTTAAAGAGTACCGCATGAAGACTCCGCGGTCCGGGCCAAACGGCCTGGTCGAAGATAAAGACGGCAACATCTGGTTCGCGGGGGGCTATCGGACATTTATCGGCAAGCTCGACCCGAGAACCGGCGAGATCACCGAATACCAGCTGCCGGGAGAGGAATCACGTCCCCATTCGATCACTATTGATCCGAAGGGAACCGTCTGGTTTACCTTGAACACATCGGCCCAAGTGGGGCGGCTGATCCCGAGCACTGGGGAGGTCAAGCTGGTCAAGTCGCCGACGCCGAACGCCAGCCCGTATGGAATGGCGCTGAACTCCAAGGGGGTTCCCTTCTTCACCGAAAGCGGCACCAACAAGCTGGGGAGCATTGATCCGGAAACGATGCAGATTACGGAGTACGTAGTGCCCAATCCGGCCGCGCGTCCCCGGCGAATTGCGATCACCCCCGACGATGTTCTCTGGTATACCGACAACCCTCGCGGTTACCTGGGAATGTACGATCCCAAAACGGGGATGCACAAGGAGTGGCCGTCACCGAGCGGGGCCAAGTCCGCTCCGTACGGGATTGCCGCGGTCGGGAACATTCTGTGGTATAGCGAATCAGGAGCAAAAAAGAACACGCTCGTGCGGTTCGATCCGAAGACCGAGAAGTTCCAGACGTGGCTGATTCCGGCCGGCGGAGAGCACGGAGACGTCATGCGCACAATCGTGCGAAACATGACGAGGACCCCGGAAGGCACTCTGTGGCTTGCCTTGAGCGGCACCAACGGGATTGCCAGCGTCGAGGTCAAGTAGCGCAGAGGCCACATCCGATGGCCCGCTACGAAGGGCCGGGTGGCACGGCAAGGCCGCAGGAAGGATGATCCTGCGTCCGATTATCTTCTCCGCCGATTATCTTGCCGCCGGTGATCTTGCCGCAACCCAGGCCATGCCGTCGGGATTGGAGTCGGTGGGAACCCGCCCGGTTACTTCCAAGGTCTTGAGATCCACAATGGCAAGGTTGTTGTCGGCCTGCACGGCCACGTAGGCAATCGAGCCGTCCGGGACAATCAGAATCCCGGAGGGCTTTCTGCCGACGGGAATGCGCTTGACCAGTTTCCGCGTCGCAGCGTCGAGCACCAGCAATTCGCCTCCATCCCGGTCCGATAGCAGCACGAGCCGGCCGTCCGGAGTGAACTTCAGACGGTTCGTCCGCTTGGTTCCCAGGCTGAGAGTCTGCAAGACCTTTTTGGCGGCGGCATCCACGACCGAAACGCCGCCGTCCTCCGTGTGCGCGGTCCAGACCTCCTTGCCGTCGGGGGACATGTCGATTGCCATCGGCGCTTTCCCAACCGGAATCACGGTGACGTTCCAGTCCGGAGTCTCCGGAATGCGTTCCATGGCCGCAATGCTGTCGGAGCCGACGTTCGAGGCGAAAATCCGGCTCCGGTCGCGGTTCAGAACCAGCATGTGCGTGCGGTCCTGCCCGTTTCCGAGCATCCAGTCAATCTGGTCGCTGGCCGGGTCATAGCTCCCGATCATCTTGAAGCCTTCGGCGGTAAAGTACACCTTGCCGCCGGTGAACGTGATGCCATGAGGGCGGGCTGCCGTGCCGATCTTGACGCGGCGCAATTCCTTCCGCGCAGCCAAGTCGATTACGGAAATGGAATCGCCCGGAGTGACCGGATTGGTGAGGCCGTAGTTCGTGACGAATGCGAGCTTGCCGTCGTCCGATGCCGCAACCTCGTGAGGCCCGAGGCCCGTAGACACGCGGCCCACGATCTTTCTAGTCTGGACATCAATGATCGCCAGGGAGCTTGAATCTTCGCTGAGAACCAGGATCGCAGGGGACGGGACCTGGGACTGAGCCAGCCCGGCAGCGAATGCAAGAACACCAAGAACACAGAGAAAACAAAGAAAAGCAACGCGCCGATTGCGGATTGCGGTGTCTCGAAGCGGAATTTGCATGATGGCCTCCACTGGGAGAAAGTGTACACCGTTTGAGGTCCATTGCGCTCGTTTTCCTATATGATGAGCAACAGTATCCTTTTGCTGGAGGGGCCGGATGAGTTCGACAATGAGTTCAATAAGAAGCGGCGTGTTACGGCTGGCGGCTTTGGGCGTCCTCGCGCTGGCTGCCTGTCATGCGGCGGCGCAAGATTCGCGGTCCTTGCTGCTCGTTGCGAACAAGGGCGAGAACACGCTGGCGATCGTCGATCCCGAAACGCGGCGTGTGCTCGGCCGCGCGCCCACCGGCGTGCGCCCCCATAGCGCGGCGGCATCGGATGACGGCAGGCTCGCGTTTGTCGCGAACTACGGATCGGACTCGGGCTACGGCGCGGTCGGCTCCATTTCCGTCATCGACCTGCAAACCCACCAGGAAGTTCGCCGCATCGACATCGGGCCGGATAGCCGGCCCCACGGGGTCATGTTCGCCGGCGGGAAGGTGTACTTCACGGCGGACGGCTACAAGCTGATCGGGTGCTACGACCCGGCGGCGAATCGGATCGAGTGGCTGCTCGGAATCGGCCAGGACCGCGCCGAAACCATCGTGCTTAGCAATGATCAGAACCTGATCTTTTCGTCCAATAACGGCTCGGAAAACGTCACCATCATGGAGCGGACAAGAAACCCTGGCAATCCTCCCGATTGGAAGCTGACCGTCCTGCCCGTGGGGGATCAGCCGCAGGGGATCGACATCTCGCCGGATGAGAAGGAAGTCTGGGTCTCGAACGAGGGCGACGACATCGTCTCGGTCATCGACGTGGCCGGCAAGAAGGTCATCGAGACCTTCCACGTACAAACCCAGAGCTCCAGCCGGCTGAAGTTTACTCCGGACGGAAAGCGCGTGGTGCTCACGGACCGCGACAGGGGCGAGCTGGTGGTGCTGGATGCGGCGTCGAGGAAAGTGATCCGGCGAATCCCGGGGCTGGGAAAACGCGTCACGGACGTTCTGGTGACTCCCGACGGCAAGCGGGCGTACGCTTCCGCACAATCGGATAACGGGGTCGCCGTGGTTGATCTTGAGAAACTCGAATTTGCAGGGCAGATCGCAACCGGGGCCGACCCCGAGGGCGTAGCTTGGGCGGAAGCGAGATAGGCGCGCAGGAGTTGGAGGGATAAAGGCTGGCTGCATTTCCGCAGTTAGCGTATAGCGCGGTCAAAAATAGGTTTTCTGTCGCCCTTCTGATGGGGCTTGTCCCTACTCGGGTTCTGAGCCACGGCTTACGAGGTTGCTGAAAAACTCCCAAAGTACGGTCATTCTGAGGAGCTAACAGCGACGAAGAATCTGCAAGTTGCTGTGCATATGACAAGCAGGTTCTTCGCTTCGCTCAGAATGACCGCGCAAAGTAGTCCCGCCTACTTGGCGAGCGGATCGGGGCGGACCTGGAACTTCACGGCCTTGCTGGTCACGCCCGTCGGCCCTTCGATGTGCCAGGGCGCGCGATTGGAATAGACCGTCCAGATGCCGCCGCCCTTCCAGCCGGCGGTTGGATTGTCCATGCGGCCGTCGAGCCCCTTGGCGTAAAAATTCATCGGATAGGGCACGCGCAGGACCACGAACTTGCCCGTGTTCGGCAGCAGTGCCTGGAGCGAATCCGAGCCGTTTCCGAGAATCACCGGCACGTTCTTGCCCAGGCCCAGAACTCCAGCCTGGTCGACCCAGTTGTAGTACGTGGGATCGGAGATGCCGAACTCCGAGGCGCCTTTGTAAGTGGGACCCGGCATCGGGTAGATCGTCCAGCCTTCCGGGCAATGCTTTCCGGTGGCGGTCGGACCATTCAGCGGGCCTTTGCACTTGCGGCGGTCGAAACTGGCGTAGTGCGAGCTCTGGAGGTTGGTCCAGAGCACGCCGTTGGTATCGACGTCGATTCCGCGCGGGGAGTATCCGCGAACCGGAACGTTCGGGTTGTCCCAAGGCGGCTCGTAGATTTCCGTCAGAGAGGTCATCGGCGGATTGGAGCCCGGAACCACGCGAATGAGCCTGCCCGGGAAGCCGTTCTCAGACCCCCAGATCGACCCATCAACGGGGTTCGCAACGACTCCGTAAAAGCCGCCGTTGATCCGAGTGTCTTTCGAGGGATCGGCGGGCTGCTTGGGCTCGACGTAGGCGTCTAACTTGCCGTTCCCGTTGGTGTCGAGGACAAACGGAATCCAGCCTTGGGATTTCTGCACATCGTGGGTCTGGTCGTACATTTTGGTGCTAAACCAGCCAGCGACGTCCTCGCTGCCCGAGAACCACAGCGTGTTGTTGGCATCGCGCGCGAACTGCACGTGGTGCGTACCGAAGCAGGTGTCGAGCGGCGTGAACTTCTTGGTGTTGGGATCGTACATCGAAAGCTGCCGCGTGCTCTTATCCAGAGGGAAGAATTTGGCCGAGGGGTGATTCGATCCCTCTTTGCAGAAGGATGGGTTCTCCGGGCCGCGCGTCACCGACGTGACCCAAATCCGCCCGTCACCGCCCATCATCAGGCTGTGCGCCGTGGTGCGGCTGGTGAAGACGACTTTGTCCTGATTGTAGGCCGAAGGTTGGAGCACTTTCATTTCCGATGAAAACGGGGGCGGGTTGTTGGGATCGAGGACCGGAATATCAATCTCCGACACCGTGCTGCGATTGGGGTCCAGGATGGTGAGCTTGTCGTTAGCGTTCTCATGCACCCCGTACACCAGTCCATTGGCGTTGATCGTGGGATTCCATTTGTCGGTGACGGAAACGTCATGGAAGTAATCCGTCGGGCCGGCCCAGTCCCACAGGCTGATCACCACGTTGCGCTCTGTGCCTTCCGGGCGCGGGGGAACCGGCGGCAGTTCACCGGCCTTAATCCGATCCGTCCAGTCGGCGTACATCGTCATCATGCGGTCATGACCAAACCGGTTGGCCTGACCCATCATGTTGAAGCCGTTCTGTCCGGACTGGATGCGGCGCGCCCAGGCGTCTTTGCTGGAATCAAAGTGGCCGAGGGCTTCGGGGATCGTGCGCGTGGCCTTGCTCCCGATCTGATGGCAAACCTGGCAGCCGCCGGTTTTGGTTTGGTGCATCCACTGGGCCTGGGTCTTTACATTCACGGGGATTCCGTTGCCGTCGGGGCCGGTGCCGGGGAATTCGCTCTTGTCCGGCATCTGCATCAGCGAGGACCAGTAGTTCGAAGGATAATATTCCGCCGCGGCTTTGGCGTTCGGGGCCAGAACCGCCGTCAGGTTCTGATTCCTGCCCGGAGCCGACTGCACCTTGGGGGAATCCACCAGGCCGTAGCCGCGCACCCAGAGGTCGTAGTTGGCTCGAGGAAGATCGGGGACGAGGTAGCGCCCGCGATCGTCCGTTACCACGATCCGGACAAACTTGGTGGGCAGGTCGCGGGTCTCCGCGATCACCCAGACGCCCGCTTCGGGTCCCTTCGAGCTGCTGACCACACCGCCGATATCATCGTTGTCAACGCTGACCGTGCCTGCGGCCTGCTGGAGGGCGTTCCCTCCCACCACCCAGGCAATCATCAGCACCACAATACAAATTCCTATGAGTGCTCCAGACTTTCCTCTCTTCATCGCTCCTCCTTGGATTGGTAGGTTACTCTGTGCGAGGTTTCAGCCCGTGCGTGCCTATGGGCCCTTGTCGCCCTTCAGCACGTTTTGCAAATACTCCCGCCGGCCCCGTTCTTCGCAATGCGTATATTCCAACAGTCCCCAGTCGGGCATCAACGCATGGACCTTACGTCCCGTCCAGGGTTTCGTGTATGCCTTAAGGTCGTCGAACAGAAAGTCGATCGCCAGCGTGTCATGGTCCGTGCGCATGAAGCGCTCCTCCATGCGCAGCGAGCTGGTCATCGGATGCCCTAAGCTGTCCAGCCAGGTCAGCAGGCCATTGAGCCCCTTCGTCTCGACGAGCAGCGTGTTGCCGTCCCATCTGCCGATCGAGTTCCCCATGAACATGTCCGGAGCACCGTCCAGATGCTTCCGCCCGTCCAGATAGATGGCGCGGCCCGTGCTATGCACTTCGAAAACCATATACAGCCGGTCGCGCGTCTGGCCGATCTCGAAGGTGCTCGTTCCCGTGCGAAGATAGATCCGGGGCAGGCCAGGCGGCATGCAATAGGGCCACAGCAGCGGGTCCAAATCCTCTCTTCCCTGATCGTCCGGGTTCGCGACGCCCTCCCGGGCCGCCCGGAACCGCGCCTGCGCCCACGGGGTCATCGAAGGCTCCTCGTCGGAGAAGCTGTCGGCGTTGCCAAGCGATCCCGGCACATCGTCGGTTCGCACCCACAACCCAGACAGATCCGGTTTGCCCTCCGGGGTGCGGGGAACAGGCTGCTGGGCGAACGCCGGGGACAAGAGCGCGAGGATCGTTGCCGCCGCCAGAAGCAACTCCATCAAACGATTCCGCATGAGGACTCCTTGCTTGGAAATGCCTACTCCGCCCCCAGGGTCAGCACGGGCAGCGACCGGTCCGGCGGCTCCAGCCGCTGAACCGTCATCTGCTTGCTGCCGTCTCGCGCAGTAGCCCCGGTGATGGTGATCTTGTCACCCGGCTTCAGGCTATCCTTCTTCCAACCTCTCCGGAACATCCCCGCGGGAGGACCGGACCAGGCAGTCCACTTCACCACGTTGCCATTCTCATCCGTCACTTCGAAATCGATGCGCGTATGCGGATTGATCAGCAGAAACTCCGTGATTGTTCCCGCAAGCGTTACGACGCTGTTGCGGTCATAGAGCGCGGCAATATTGTGGTGCGCAAACACCAGGCTGGAGCTCAGGATCAACGCCAGTGTCGCGGTTAAAACTGCTGCTTGTGTGCGTTTCATACTTCGCCTCCAACTCTGTCATCCCGTTGCGGGAAAACATTCATGCCTATGATAAACCATAAACGCGCCGGAATCGCGGCCACAAACTCCGTAGCTGCGATTCCGGTTTGACCTGCTTGAGGATGGCAACCTCTGCCAGATCAGAAGGTGATCTTGGTCCCAAACTGGATCTGGCGCGAGGGGTTAATCGTGTACGAGATCCTTCCGGCACTATTCCGATAAGTCCCATCCTCATCGAAAGCCGCCGTGACGGGCGTCCCGAAGTTCGCGCGATTGAAGAGATTGAAGAATTCCGCACGAAATTCCACTCCGATTCGCTCTCCCACCCGGGTGTTCTTCACCAGACTCATGTCCAGGTTAAAGAATCCCGGTCCCACCAAGGTATTTCGCCCGAGATTCCCGTAGTAGCCAGGCTCGGGGAGCAGGAATTGGGTCGGGTCGAAGTACTGATCCGGCCCCCCCAGAACCGGGCTGATGTCTCCTCCGGGACGGAGGTCGGGCCGGTCGGCGTTCCTGCCGATCCGGTTCCGGGACCGGTTGAACCCGATCTGGATCGTCACGGGTTCCCCTGTGTTGGCAGCCAGAATACTACTCAACTGCCACCCGCCCAATATGGCGCCTGCCGCGCCACCGAGACTGGCTCCCGGCAAGTCATACGTGAAATTCGTGGATACGATGTGGCTGGCGTGAACCGATCCCAACCCTCGCTCCCGGCCGCGATCATCGGGATCCATGGTGTTCGGAGCCGCCCCCGCATGAGCCCCTGCCGTCACGCCGCCTTCGGACTCATTAATGTTGCGGGACCATGTATAGGAAGCCTTGGCGCGCAACCCCTGGGTCACTCGCTGCGAGTAGTCGAACTGCAAGCTGTGATAATCGGCATTCGCGCCAAACAGCAAATCCCGGCCTCGGCCGACCTCACGATTTCTTCGCGGCAGGCCGCGGGCAAAATACTTAACCCCATCCGGCGAGATGGAGGTTGGGATGGCGGAGTTGTTGTCCCCCATGTACGTCAGGCTATAGGCATGGGAACCCAGGTAAGCGATCTGGAATACGGCGCGGTCTGTGACCTGCCGCTGGATGCTGAGATTCCATTGCAGCTTCGTGGGGGCGGGTTGGTCAAACGCAACACCCTCTGGCAGGTATTGGGCCGCTTCGCCGGCTGCTCCGGCCAAGCCCGCAGCTCCCGCCGACCCGGCCGACCCGGCCGCGAAGCCTGCCGACCCGGCGACGATGGAGGCGAAGGCGAAGAGCTTCTACGACTACGCCGTGTCGGTCACCGGCTGCGAGACGCCGATCGTCGCCGAGAACGAGCTCTTCGGCGCGCAGACGCCGACGCCATGGTCGGAGACGAATGCCCAGTACCGAGCGAACGTGCTCGCGTTCCTTCGGGCGCTCTCCGCGCTCGGTGCTCGGCCGCTGCTCTCGGTCGCGAACCCCCCGTTCACGGGCGGGGACGCCGCCG
>Ga0209640_10002083_pt1 | contig 17334 bp, 14 predicted proteins | sample RifCSP10_1_FD_184018 | JGI IMG/M metagenome (GOLD analysis project Ga0209640, IMG submission 184018) | Soil microbial communities from Rifle, Colorado - Rifle CSP2_sed 10_1 (SPAdes) (version 2) | ecosystem: Environmental > Terrestrial > Deep subsurface > Rock core/Sediment | place: Rifle... | reverse complement strand
CCCCAGGGACAGGACGGCGACTTCGGTGGTGCCCCCGCCGATGTCGACCACCATGGAGCCGGTCGGCTCGGTGACCGGCAGGCCGGCCCCGATGGCCGCCGCCATGGGCTCCTCGATCAGGAACACCCGCCGGGCGCCGGCGCTTTCGGCCGATTCCTGGATCGCGCGGCGCTCCACCGCGGTCGAGCCCGACGGCACGCAGATGATCACCTGCGGGCTGGCAAAGCTCCGCCGGTTGTGCACCTTGCGGATGAAGTGCTTGATCATGTCCTCGGCGATCTCGAAGTCGGCGATCACGCCATCGCGCAAGGGCCGGATCGCTTCGATGTTGCCCGGCGTGCGGCCGAGCATCATCTTGGCCTCATCGCCGACCGCGAGCACCTGGCGGCGCCCCTTATGGGTGGTGATTGCCACGACCGACGGCTCGTTCAGAACGATGCCGCGGCCCTTCACGTACACCAGCGTGTTCGCCGTGCCGAGGTCGATCGCCATGTCGGCAGAGAGCATTCCGAGCAGACCTGAGAACACGTGTTTTTCCTACCCCTGTGCATCATGCGGCCGGGAGGATCCTAGCCGCATAACGTCGCGTTACTATTAACCGGCCGAGGCGCTCAAGCCCTTGAGCGACTGCGGCGCGGTCTTTTCCCGTTTCACGAGCAGTTTGTTGAGCGCATTGACGTAGGCGCGTGCCGAGGCGACCAGCGTGTCGGTGTCGGCGCCCTGGCCGTTAACCGTCTTGCCGCCTTCCTCGAGCCGCACGGTCACCTCGGCCTGGGCATCGGTGCCTTCGGTGACCGCACTCACCTGGTAGAGTTGCAGCCGCACGCTGTGCGGCACCAGCTCCTTGATCGCTTTGAACGTCGCATCGACCGGCCCGTCGCCGCTCGACATGGTCCGCTTCACCACCCCGTCGATCTCGAGCTCGAGATCGGCGGTCTGCGGACCGCGCGAGCCGCATACCACCTGCAGCGAGACGAACTTCACCCGGTCGTTGGCGCGCACCACGGAATCGTCGACCAGCGCGAGGATGTCCTCGTCGTAGACGTCCTTCTTCTTGTCGGCGAGGTCCTTGAAGCGGCGGAACGCGTCATTGATCGCGTTGTCGCCCAGCTCGTAGCCGAGCTCCTTGAGCTTCGCGCGGAACGCGTGCCGGCCGGAATGCTTGCCCATCACCAACGTTGATTTATGCAGGCCGACCGATTCGGGCGTCATGATTTCGTAGGTCTGCGCATTTTTGAGCATGCCGTCCTGATGAATGCCGGACTCATGCGCAAACGCGTTCGCGCCCACGATCGCCTTGTTGGGCTGCACCACGAAGCCGGTGATCGCCGATACCAGCCGCGAGGCCTTGGTGATGTACTCGCTACGGATGCCGGTCTTGTAGGGCATCGCGTCGGCGCGGGTGCGCAGCGCCATCACGATTTCTTCCAGCGCGGCGTTGCCGGCGCGTTCGCCCAGCCCGTTGATGGTGCATTCGACCTGGCGCGCGCCGTTCTGCACCGCGGCCAGCGAGTTCGCGACCGCGAGCCCGAGGTCGTTGTGGCAATGGGCGGAGAACACCGCTTTGTCGGAATTCGGCACCCGCTCGATCAGCATCTTGAACAAGGCGCCGAACTGGTCCGGCACCGCGTAGCCGACGGTATCGGGCACGTTGATCGTGGTGGCGCCGGCCTTGATCGCGCTTTCGATGCAGCGGCAAAGAAAATCGTGCTCGCTGCGCGAACCGTCCTCCGGCGACCACTCCACATCGTCGGTGAAGCGCCGCGCGAAGGCGATCGAATCGATGATCGCGTCGTGTACCTCCTCCGGCGTCATCTGCAGCTTGAACTTCATGTGCAGCGGGCTGGTGGAGATGAAGGTGTGGATGCGCTTCTGCTTGGCCGGCTTCAAGGCTTCGGCGGCGCGCTCGATATCCTGCCGGCCCGAACGCGCGAGGCCGCAGATGGTTGCAGTCTTGGCCCGGCGGGCGACTTCCTGCACCGCCTCGAAGTCGCCGCGCGAGGCGATCGGGAATCCGGCCTCGATCACGTCCACGCCGAGCTCCTCCAGGACCTCGGCGACGCGCAACTTTTCCTCGAGATTCATCGATGCGCCCGGCGACTGCTCGCCATCGCGCAACGTGGTGTCGAAAATGACGACTCTATTGCTTTCGCGGCTCATAACTTGCTCCTGTTCACCAGATTGGACGTGCGACTGCTCCCCGAAGCGGTCCGCAAGCGCGGCATCGCTCAGGGGCGGGTAAGTCGCAGCGTCTCAATGGTGACAAGGCTACGTGCCCGCGGACGCGGATAAGCCGTGCAGGGCATCAGCCCCACGGCCGGCGCAGTGTCGACTGCGATATCCTTGTCCATAAACACGCGTCCCGCGCGAACGCTCCTCGGGCCGCACATAAGCGAGCCCCGCGCAGCGCCAGCACCAGCCGGGCGCCCGGAACGTTCCCCTAACTTGTCAACGTCTACGCCGTTTTACGCTGAAATTGCAATGCAATTATGGCCGGCGCGAATCCCTTTCGCGTTTTCCTTAGCCGGCTAAAGATCGCGGTGCGGCGTTACGCCTGGCTTGCCCGAGCCGCGGCACGTTGGATGCCCGCGTTCGCGGGCATGACGCCAACGGCGTCAATTCCGCGATTTGTCGACCAGCCGGCGTTCCTTGATCCAGGGCATCATCTCGCGCAGCCGCTCGCCGACCTTCTCGATGTCATGCTCGGCGGCGGCGCGGCGCATGGCCTTGAACGACGGCTGGCCGGCCTGGTTCTCCAGCACCCATTCGCGGGCGAACTGACCCGACTGGATCTCCTTCAGCACCTTCTTCATCTCGGCGCGGACCTGGTCGTTGATCAGCCGCGCGCCGCGCGTGTAGTCGCCATATTCCGCGGTGTTGGAGATCGAATAGCGCATGTTGGCGATGCCGCCCTCGTAGATCAGGTCCACGATGAGCTTCACCTCGTGAAGGCATTCAAAATACGCCATTTCCGGCGCATAGCCGGCTTCAACCAAAGTCTCGTATCCAGCCATGATGAGGGCCGAGAGGCCGCCGCACAGGACGGTCTGCTCGCCGAACAGGTCGGTCTCGCACTCTTCGCGGAAATTGGTCTCCAGGATGCCGGCCCGCCCGCCGCCGATCGCCGAGGCATAGGACAGCGCGATCTCGGACGCGTTGCCGGTCGCGTTCTGGCCGATCGCGAACAGACACGGAACGCCGGCGCCGCGCTGGTATTCCGAGCGCACGGTATGGCCGGGGCCTTTCGGCGCGACCATGAACACGTCGAGGTCGGGGCGCGGCTCGACCAGCCGGAAATGGATGTTGAAGCCGTGCGCGAAGGCCAGCGCCGCACCCTGCTTCATGTTGTTCTTGAGCTCGTTCTTCCAAAGCCCCGCCTGGTGCTCGTCCGGCGTCACCACCATCAGCACGTCGGCCCATTTGGCGGCTTCCGCGGGGGTCGCCACCTTGAACTGGTAGCCTTCGGCCTTCTTCGCCGAGCCCGAGCCCGGCTGCAGCCCGATCATGATCTCCTTCACGCCGGAATCGCGCATGTTGAGCGCGTGCGCGTGGCCCTGACTGCCAAAGCCGATGATCGCCACCTTCTTCGACTTCATCAGATTCACGTCGGCGTCGCGGTCGTAATACACCCGCATGGGTTTTCTCCTTGGGTCTACAGTGTGCTGCCGCCGCGCGAGATCGCGACGACCCCGGTGCGCGAGACATCGACCAGTCCGAGCGGCTCCATCAGGCGGATGAAGGCGTCGAGCTTGTCGGTCGCGCCGGAAATCTCGAATACGAAGGATTCGTTGGTCGAGTCGATGGCGCGTGCGCGGAAGATATCCGCGATGCGGAGCGATTCCACGCGTTTATCGCCGATGCCGGCGACCTTCACCAGCGCCAACTCCCGCTCGACCGCCGCACCTTCCTTGGTCAGGTCGCGCACGCGATGCACCGGCACCAGACGTTCGAGCTGCGCCTTGATCTGCTCGATGATCATCGCCGTGCCGCTGGTCACCACGGTGATGCGGGACAATTTTTGTTTGGGATCGACCTCGGCGACGGTCAGGCTCTCGATGTTGTAGCCGCGGCCGGAGAACAGGCCGATCACGCGCGCCAGCACGCCCGCCTCGTTGTCCACGAGGACGGCAATGGTATGCCGGTTGATCTGCTGCGGGTCGGGCACGGTTAGACCAGCACCATGCCCTCTTCGGACACGGGCTGGCCTTTCTTCTCCTCGGGCCCGAGGATCATCTCGTTGTGCGCGGCGCCCGACGGGATCATCGGAAAGCAGTTCTCGGTCTGATCGACCACGATGTCGGCGATTACCGGACCGGGCGTTGAGATCATCTTCTCGATGACGCCGTCCACTTCCGACGGCTTGGTGGCGCGCAGGCCGGTCAGCCCATAGGCTTCCGCGAGCTTCACGAAATCCGGCAACGACGCGGTGTAGCTCTCGGCATAGCGGCCGCCATGCAGCAGCTCCTGCCACTGGCGCACCATGCCCATGTACTGGTTGTTGACGATGAACGCCTTGACCGGCAGCCGGTACTGCACCGCGGTCGACAGCTCCTGGATGTTCATCAGGAACGAGGCCTCGCCCGCTACGTCGATCACCAGGGACTTGGGATGCGCCATCTGCACCCCGATCGCGGCCGGCAACCCGTAGCCCATGGTGCCGAGCCCGCCCGAGGTCATCCAGCGGTTCGGCTGCTCGAATCTGAAGAACTGCGCCGCCCACATCTGGTGCTGGCCGACCTCGGTGGTGATGTAGACGTCCTTGCCCATGGTCGCCTCATACAGCCGCCGGATCGCGTATTGCGGCTTGATGATGGTGTCGGAGTTCTTGAAGCTGAGGCAGTTGCGCGCACGCCAGCCCTCGATCTGCTTCCACCACGCATCGAGCGCCTTCACGTCGATGGCGTATTTCCGCTCCTTCCAGACGCGGATCATCTCCTCCAGCACGTTGGCGGCATCGCCCACCACCGGCGCATCGACCACGACGTTCTTGTTGATCGACGACGGGTCGATGTCGACGTGGATCTTCTTCGAGTTGGGCGCGAACGCGGACAGCTTGCCGGTCACGCGATCGTCGAACCGCGCGCCGATGTTGATCATCACGTCGCAGTCGTGCATGGCCATGTTGGATTCATACATGCCGTGCATGCCGACCATGCCGAGGAACTGCTTGTCGGACGCCGGGTAGGTGCCGAGCCCCATCAGCGTGAGCGTGATCGGCGCGCCGGTCATGCGGACGAACCGGGTCAGCAGCTCGGACGCGCGCGGGCCGGAATTCACCAGCCCGCCGCCGCAATAGAACAGCGGCCGCTTGGCGCCGGCGATCAGCTCCACCGCGCGCTCGATGGCGCGCGCGTCGCCTTTCACTTTCGGACGGTAGGTCTTGTGCTCGAGCTTCTCGGGCCCGGTATACGGGCCTTCGGCGAACAAGATGTCCTTCGGCAGATCGACCACGACCGGACCGGGACGCCCCGAGCGCGCGACATAGAACGCCTCGTGCATCACGCGCGCCAGATCGTTCACGTCGCGCACCAGATAGTTGTGCTTGGTGCAGGGGCGCGTGATGCCGGTGGTGTCGGCTTCCTGGAATGCGTCGTTGCCGATCAGGTGCGTCGGCACCTGCCCAGTGAGACACACCAGCGGCACCGAATCCATCAGCGCATCGGTCAGGCCGGTGACGGCGTTGGTCGCCCCGGGGCCGGAGGTCACCAGCACCACGCCGACCTTGCCAGTCGAGCGCGCATAGCCTTCGGCCATGTGCACCGCACCGCCCTCTTGGCGCACCAGCACGTGGCGCACCGCATTCTGCTTGAACAGCGCGTCGTACAACGGCAGCACCGCGCCGCCCGGATAGCCGAATATGACGTCGACGCCCTGATCCACCAGGGCCTTCAGGACGATTTCGGAGCCGTTCAAACGTTTGGTCATGGCCGGAACTCATGCAACATGACCGCACTCGGCGGTTCCTGCGGCGGAACGCCGTTGCGGCCAAACGGGGTTTGGTGGTTACGCGGAGCCCGTGATAAAGGCTCGCGAATCGGTCGTCAACAAAAATTCGCTAATAAACGACAAGATTCCCGGGGTCAGGCTTTCCGAAAATTGCGCGCCGTAGGTCTGGTCGGCCCGAAGCTGGTGGCGGAACCAGGTGATTTGCCGCTTGGCGTATTGCCGGGTCTCGCGCTTTGCCGCATCGCACGCTTCTACAAGGGAAATTTCGCCCGCGAGATGGCGCAGCAAGGGCCGCAAACCGACCGCCTTCATGATCGGCAGCGCGGGATCGAGCCGGCGCGACGCGATCGCCCGCGCCTCCTCCGGCCCGCCCTGCGCCATCATGCGGTCGAACCGGCCATCGCAGGCGGCGTACAACGCGTCGCGCTCCGGCAGGAAAACGATCGTGGCGAACCGCGCCGCGGCATGTTGCGAGGGGAGTGTCTGCCACTCGGGCAGCGGCCGGCCGGTGGCTTCGACCACTTCCCACGCGCGCATCAGCCGCTGCCGATCGCCCGGCTTGATACGTGCCGCGCTCTGCGGATCGTGCGCGGCCAGCGCATTGCGAAACGGCGCCTCGCCGATCCGATCGTACAGCGCGCGTGCGCGCTCGCGCACGGACACCGGGACCGGGGGGATCGGCGCGAGGCCGTACATCAGCGCACGCAGATACAGCCCGCTGCCGCCGACCAGGATCGGCACCTGGCCGGCGCTCGCCGCCGCTGCGATCGCCTCCAGCGCGAGCGCGCGATAGCGGCCGGCCGAGCACGGCTCATCGGCGGCAAGAATCCCGTACAGGCGGTGCGGTGCCCGCGCCAGCGCCCTGTGGTTCGGCCGCGCGGTGAGGATGTTGAGATCGCGATACAGCTGCATCGCGTCGGCGTTGATGATCGCGCCGTTGAGTGCCTCGGCCAGGCGCAGCGCCGCGGCGGATTTGCCGGACGCGGTCGGTCCGGCGATGACCACGACGGGAGGTGGCGCCGCTCGCCCTTCGCCGTCGATCGCCTTCGGCGATCGACCAGGACGGGCGGCTCTTTCGATCAACCCTTGTCCGTGCCGTCGAGACGCAACGCGATGAACCGCTGAGCGCCCTCGCTTTCGACCAGCACGAGGATGGTCTTCTGCTTGCTCTTGCGCGCTTCCTCGATCTTCTTCTTCACCTGCGACGGGCTGGTCACGGTCTCCTGCTCCGGCCCGATCTTGCGCACGATATGGCCCGGCCGGATGCCCTTCTCGGCGGCCGCGCTGTCCTCGTCCACCTTGGTGACGATCACGCCTTTCACGTCCTCCGGCAGGTTGAATTTCTGCCGGGTCTCCTTGGTGATCGGCGCGAGCGTAAGGCCGAGCGTCGCCTGCGCCGGCTCGGCGGACTCTGCCGGGGGAGTCGGTTTGGCGGTGCTCGCCACCTTCTCATCGTCCGGGAACTCGGCCAGCATGATCGGCAGCGTCTGCCGCTTGCCCTTGCGGATGATCTCCACCGGCACCTGTCTGCCGACCTCGGTTTCGGCGACGATGCGCGGCAGCCGCCGCATCTCGTCGATCGGCTTGTTGTCGAACCGCACGATCACATCGCCGACTTGAAGCTTCGCCTTTTCGGCCGGTCCGGCTTCGGTCATGCCGGCGACCAGCGCGCCGGCCGCCTTCTCCAGACCCAGGCTTTGCGCCAGCTCATCGGTCACCGTCTGGATGCGTACGCCGATCCAGCCGCGCTTGGCGCGGCCGAACTGCTTCAGCTGGTCGACGATCGGCTTGGCCAGCGACGAGGGAATCGCAAAACCGATGCCGACGCTGCCGCCCGACGGCGAGTAGATCGCGGCGTTGACGCCGATCACCTCGCCGTCCATGTTGAACATCGGTCCGCCCGAGTTGCCGCGGTTGATCGAGGCATCGGTCTGGATGAAATCGTCGTACGGGCCGCCGCCGATGTCGCGCTTGCGGGCCGACACGATGCCGGCGGTCACGCTGCCGCCCAGCCCGAATGGATTGCCGATCGCGAGCACCCAGTCGCCGACGCGGCTCTTGTCGGAATCGCCCCAGCGGACGGCCGCGAGCGGCTTGCTCGATTCCACCTTGAGGAGCGCGAGATCGGTCTTGGTGTCCTTGCCGATCACCTTGGCCGGCAGATGGCTGTCGTCCTGCAGGATGACCGTCACCTCGTCGGCTTCCGCGATCACGTGGTTGTTGGTGACGATCAGTCCGCTCGGGTCGATGATGAAGCCGGAACCGAGCGAGGTCGCGCGCCGCGGCGTGTTCTGCTGCCGCTGCTGGCGATCGAAGAACTCGCGGAAGAACTCTTCGAACGGCGAGCCCGGCGGGAAGCGCGGGATTTCCATGCCTTGCCCGCCCTGGTCGCCGCGCTCCGGGCGTTTGATGACCTGCGTGGTCGAAATATTGACCACCGATGGCAGCAGCTTCTCGATCGTGTCGGCAAAGCTCGGCGGCGCCGCCCCGCGCTGCGCCGCGGCCGGCAGGGCAGGCAGGCAGATCGCCGCCGCGATAAGGATCGCTGCAGCTTTGCTCTTCAGCGGAAAAGTCCTCACGAAGGTCTCCTTCACGGCGCGTGCCGTGGTGATATAGGGAAAATTCTTATCATAATTAAGACCGCGGTGGCGGCAGGCTCGGAGGGCAGCCTTATGTGGGAGCCTTAACGGCCACCACCGCCCGACGGCGCGGCGCCCTTCTGTCCCCCGAACGAGCCGAAATAGCGAAAGAACTCGGAATCCGGCGACAGCACCATGGTGGTGGAGTTGTCGTGTAGGGCGTGCCGGTACGCCTGCATCGAGCGGTAGAAGCGGAAGAACTCCTCGTCCCTGCCGAACGCGCCCGCCCAGGTGCGGTTGGCGGTCGCCTCGCCCTCGCCGCGCAGGATCTCGGATTGCTTGCGCGATTCGGCGATCAGCACGACGCGCTCGCGATCGGCGGTGGCGCGGATCTGCTGCCCGACCTCGTAGCCTTGCGCGCGCGCTTCCGCCGCCTCGCGCTCGCGCTCCGAGCGCATGCGGGCGTAGATCGCCTGCGCCGCCTGCTCCGGCAGGTCGGCGCGGCGGATGCGCACGTCGACGATCTCGATGCCGAAGCGCTTGGCCTCGTCGCTCACGTCGTTGCGGATGTCGGTGGTGACCTTCTCGCGCTGCTCGGACAGCACGCCCAACAGCGTGACGTTGCCGAGCGAGCGGCGCAAACTCGCGTTCACCACCGGCGCGAGGCGCTGGCGCGCGCCTTGCACGTTGTTGATCGTGCGGTAGAACAGCAGCGGATCCACGATCCGGTAGCGCACGAACGTGTCGACATCGAGCCGCTTCTGGTCGCCCAGCGTGACCTGCTCGGGCGGTGAATCGAAGTCGAGAATCAGCCGGTCGAAATACACCACGTTCTGCACGAACGGCAGCTTCACGTTCAGCCCCTTCTCCCGGATCGGGAGCTGCGGGTTGCCGAACTGCAGCACCAGCGCCCACTGCGCCTGGTGCACCGTGAACAGCGCGCTGTTCGCCACGATGCCGACGGCGATCACCAGGACCCCGACGATGATAAGCGTGCGGCGCATCAGCGGGCGCTCCTGGGCTGGACCTGCGGCTGCGTCGGGGTCTGCCCCTGCACGATCGGCGGGCCGGAGGTCTGCGGTCCGGCCTGACGTGACGGCTGCGCGGGCCGGTTTCGCAGCTCAGGCAGCGGCAAATACGGGACCACGCCCTGACCGCCCTGCGCCGACGGGTCGATGATGATCTTGGTCATGTCGCGCAGCACCTCCTCCATGGTCTCGAGGTAGAGGCGCTGCATCGTGACGTCCTTGGCGAGCTTGTAGGCGTCGTAAACCGAAATGAAGCGCTGCGCCTCGCCCTGCGCGCGGTTGACCACCTCCTCGCGATACGCCGTCGCCTCCTGGATGATGCGGGTCGCGTCGCCGCGGGCGCGCGGCACCACGTCGCGCGAATAGGCCTCGGCCTCGTTGCGCGCACGCTCCTGGTCGGCGCGGGCGCGCTGCACGTCGATGAATGCGTCGATCACCGGCTGCGGCGGGTCGACCTTCAGGAGCTGAACTTGCTGGATCTGCACGCCCGCGTGGTAGCCGTCGAGCAGCTGCTGGAGCCTGCTCTGCACGCCGCGCTCGATCTCGCTGCGGCCTTCGGTCAGCGCCGCCTGGATGCGGGTCTTGCCGATCACCTCGCGCATCACGCTTTCCGCCGCAACTTTGACCGTCTGCTCGGGGTTGTGGATGTTGAACAGGAATTCGCCGGCGTCGCGGATGAACCAGAACACCGAGAAGTCGATGTCGACGATGTTCTCATCGCCGGTGAGCATGAGGCTTTCCTCGGGCACGTCGCGCCCCGCCGGGCCGCGCATGCCTTCGGCCTGGGTGCGCAGCCCGACTTCGATCCGGTTGACGCGCGTCACCTTCGGCGTCAGCACCGTCTCGATCGGCGTGGGCCAGTGATAGTTGAGTCCCGGATCTGCATCGCGCACATATTGACCGAACCGCAGCACGATGCCCTTCTCGTCCGGCTGCACGCGATAGAAGCCGGACAGCCCCCACAGCCCGATCGCGATCGCGACGACGATCGCAACGCCGCGGCCTGAGCCGAGGCCGCCCGGCATCATACGGCGGAAGCGGTCTTGTCCTTTGCGGAACAGATCCTCGAAGTCGGGCGGTGTCGGACCGCCGGGGCCGCGCCCCCACGGCCCGCCGCCGCCGCCACTGCCGCCGCCTCCGCTACCGCCGCCGCCCCAAGGGCCGCCGCCTCCGCTTTGCTGTCTCCATGGCATGCCGAGCAAATTCTCCAATGCGTTATATCTATATGATACTGCGCCGAGCCCCAGATTGCAGGAAAATCCGACGCATGCCCGGTCCGACCGAAGACATGGTACGACGCGCGCTCAGCTCCGTGCGCGATCCTACGCGCGGCGACATCGTGGCCGCCGGCATGGTGTCCGGCCTCGTGATCAAAGAGGGTAACGTTCTCGTGACCATCGAGGTGGCGCGCGAGCGCGGCCCGCAGATGGAACCGCTGCGCAAGGCGGCGGAAGCCGCGGTTGCCGCCGTGCCCGGCGTGTTGTCCTCGACCGTCGTGCTGACCGCGCAGAAAGACGCACCAAAGCCGCCCGGCGAGACGCCGCGCGCTGCTGCCGGCGGCGGAAAACTTCTGTTGCCGGGCGTGGGCGCGGTGGTCGCGGTCGCCTCGGGCAAGGGCGGCGTCGGCAAGTCCACCACTGCCGCCAACCTCGCGCTGGCGCTCGCGGCGGGCGGCAAACGCGTCGGCATGCTGGATGCCGACATCTTCGGCCCGTCGCTGCCGACCATGCTCGGCATCAAGGGACGGCCGTCGTCCCCGGACGGCAAGCGCATCCTGCCGATGGAGAATTACGGCCTCAAGACCATGTCGATCGGCTTCATGGTGCCGGAGGACTCGCCGATGATCTGGCGCGGCCCGATGGTGATGGGCGCGCTGGAGCAGATGCTGAAGGACGTCGAATGGGGCACGCTCGACGTGCTGATCGTCGACATGCCGCCCGGCACCGGCGATGCGCAGCTCACCATGGCGCAGCGCGTGCCGCTCGCCGGCGCGGTGATCGTATCCACGCCGCAGGACCTCGCACTGATCGACGCGCGGCGCGGCCTCAACATGTTCAAGCGGGTCGACGTGCCGGTGCTCGGCATCGTGGAGAACATGAGCTACTTCCTGTGCCCGCACTGCGGCGGACGGTCGGACATCTTCACGCACGGCGGCGCGCGCCGCGAGGCCGAGAAGCTCGGCGTGGATTTCCTGGGCGAGATTCCGCTCGACATGCGGATCCGCGAAACCTCCGACAGCGGCCGGCCGATCGTGGTGGCCGACCCGGACAGCGCGCACGCAAAAGCCTATCGCGCCATCGCGGACAAGGTATGGGCCAAGATCGGCGGCCAAGGCGCCGGCCGCGCCGCGCCCAAGATCGTGATTCAGTAGGCCGTCATAAATATATGGCGTCCCCGCGAAAGCGGGGACCCAGAGCAGTATTTGGCTAATGAGCCGCTTCGCGGCTCGCTGGATTCCCGCTTACGCGGGAACAACACAATTGGAAACTGTCGTCAGTACTTCCGGTAAACGCCCATCAGCTCGCTGATCAGCGTGGCGGTGGTCTTCAGGATATCGACGCACTCCACCTTGTCGCGGTCGGACTGCACGTATTCGCGGATCACCTTGAGGTTGGTCGCGGTGTGCTCCTCGTCGACCTCGGCCGCGTGGATCTTGAAGAACAGCAGCTTGTCCTTCGGCACGCCGTAGTGCTTCTCCAGCCCCTCCATGATCGGCACATAGGCGCGCGGCACCTCGCTCTCCGAAGTGAGGAACAACGGCCCGAACTGGAACCAGGGCACCGAGCGGATGGTCCAGAATTGCAGCAGCGCGGCGTGCGCCTCGGGCGTCACCGGCTCGTCGTCCAATTCTTCCTTCGAGATGCCGAGTCCGTCGAGGAAATCGACATAGAGCTCCGGGTGGCCCTTGGTCTTGGACTGATAGCCCCACGCCTCCTCGGCCGCGTTCTCGATGATGGCGCGCCGCATGCCGGGCACCGGACAATTGACGAAGGCCTGCGCGATCCAGCGGTCGGCGTCCTTCAGAAAGCCGTGGTACCACTGCTTGGCCCAGCCCTTGACCTGCTTCTCGCTGAGCTCCCCTTTGCCGATCTTGGTCGCCAGCGGGTGGTGCGGGATGTCGAGCTTGTCGAGGAAGGTCTTGATCTCGCCTTCGACCGAATTGGCCGGCATGTCCGTCTCCCTTTTGTAGATAGCCGATGAATTTTCCGCCGCCCTGCGGCCTTGCGTCAACAGCGCTTCGCAAAATCCGGTGGGCCGCGTAACATCGCGTGATGAGCGCGCCGACCCTCGCCTTCCGCAAGGAGATGAAATTCGCCTACGACGTCGCGCAGCCGGTGAGCGCGCGCGTCCGCCGCATCGTCGCGCGCAACCCGAGCGCGTTCACCTATCACGGCACCAATACCTACATCGTCGGCCGCGGCACGGTGGCGATCATCGATCCGGGGCCGGACCTGCCCGATCACGTCGATGCCATCGCGCGCGCGGTGGAGGGCGAGACGGTGTCGCACATCGTGGTCACCCACACGCATCTCGACCATTCCGGCGCGGTCGCCGGCTTGAAGGCGAAAATCGGCGGCAAGGTGGTGGGCGCGCATCCCAAGCCGATGCCGGCGGGCGAAGCGCCGAGCGAGGCGATCGATCCCGGCTTCGCGCCGGACGTGCTGCTCGGCGACGGCGCGACCGTGGCCGGCGAGGGCTGGACGCTCAACGCGATCTTCACGCCGGGCCACATGTCGAACCACCACTGCTTCGCGCTGGTCGAGGAGAACACCCTGTTTTCCGGCGACCACGTGATGGGCTGGAACTCGACCATCGTGGCGCCGCCGGACGGCAACATGCGCGAGTACTTCGCCAGCCTGGACCGCTGCGCCAAGCGCGAGGACGCCGCGTACTGGCCGGGGCACGGGCCGGAGATTCCGAATCCGCAATCCTACGTGCGCGCGCTCACCGCGCATCGCCGCCTGCGCGAGGACGAGATCGCCGCCTGCCTCAAGGACGGCGTCACGACGATCCCGCAGATGGTGGCGCGCATGTACCGCCATCTGCCGCAGGCGATGCACGGCGCCGCGGCGCGCGCGGTATTCGCGCATGTCGAGCACATGGTGGAAACCGGCCGCGTGCTGTCCGACGGGCCGGTGACGCCGCAGGCGAGATACCGCCTGCCGGGCTGATTACGGCAGGATGTCGATCGGCGTTCCGTCGGGCACCATCGCCCAGATCTCCTGGATCTCGGCGTTGGTCACCGCGACGCAGCCTGCGGTCCAATCCTTGTACGGGTGACCTTTGTTTTGCGCGCTGCGGCCGTTGGGCAGGCCATGGATCATGATGTCGCCGCCCGGATCGACGCGCAGGATGTTGGAGCGATCGAGATCGCTGTCGTTGGGGTAGGAAATGTGCAGCGCGCGATGATAGCCGCTGTTCCGCAGCCGGTAGTCGATGTGATAGCGCCCCTCCGGCGTGCGTAAGTCGCCCTCGAACAATTTGGGGCCGACCGGCCGCTTGCCGAGCGCGACCATGTAGCTCTTGAGCACCCGGCCATCGTTCAGCAGCACCAGCCGTCGCTGGCTTTTGTAGACCACGACCTGATCGGCCTGCTCGACGACGGGATTGTCGGGAAGCGAGGCTACCTGGAAATTCTTGTTTCGCGCAGATGCCGGCGTGGGCAGCGCGATGACCGCGGCCAGCACCGCGGCGGCGAACAATCCTCCGAAACGCATTGCGTAGACCCTGCCTTTGTTTATCGAACCGCTGCCACAATTAGTAATGAAAATCGTTAACAGATTCTTTGTCAAGCTGGGCCGATTCTGGGTCGATTTTAACGTTTAACCCCGCCCCAGGACAGCGAGCAGCTCGCGCCATTCGCGGGCGCTGATACCGCAGTTTTCCTGGGTCACCGGCTCGCCGGCCAGCATGCGCCGCACGATGGCAAGCTGGGTTGCCGACAGATGCGCGCCGCCCATCGTGTATTCCACGAACGCCGCGTAGGTGGCCGGAACCCAGCGCTTCACCGTCTCCAGCGTGGCATCGGCATAGACCCGGATCTCGTACTGCGCGTGCGCATCCGCCCGCACCGACAGGAAATGCAGCAGGTTGTGCAGGTCGATCTTCCAATACCATTGCGTGTAGTAGCCGAGGTTCAGGTTCATTCGCGCAAGCTCGCGCGCCAGCCCCTGCCGGTTGGGATCGATCGGCTTTCCATCGGCGCCTTCGTTGAGCAGCTCGACATAGGTCTCGTACGCAGTCTCGGCGTCTCGGCGCAGCAGCTTGAGCACGCGCGCGGCCTCGCTGCCTTCCAGCACGTCGCCGCGGCCCTGGCGGTTGGCGGAAGACTGCGCCGCAAGCTGCTCCGGCGCCGGGATGTAGAACTCCTTGTCGAGGATCGAATAGCGCGCCGAGTACTCGTTCACGTTGGCGGTGCGATGGCGGATCCACTGCCGCGCGACGAAGATCGGCAGCTTCACGTGGTACTTGATCTCGCACATCTCGAACGGCGTGGTGTGCCGGTGCCGCATCAGATAGTTGATCAGCCCATGATCCTCGCGCACCCGCCGGGTGCCACGGCCGTAGGACACGCGCGCCGCCTGCACGATGGCGCTGTCGTCGCCCATGTAGTCGATCACCCGGATAAACCCGTGATCGAGCACCGGGATCGCCTGGTACAGAATCTCCTCGAGCGCCGGCACGGTGGCGCGGCGCGTCGGAAAGGTTTCGCCGCGTTGCGCGTCGATCTCGGCTTGTTGGGCGAGGCTGATGCGGTTGTCGGGCATGGGCGGCGTCAATCTAATCGGCGGTCGGAGTCGAAGCCACGCCCCTTTCGAAACGTTAACCGGCACCCTATATTGTCAGGTGCCGGCTTGTTCCGGCTATGGCGATAAACGGCCTTTGCAATAAACGATGCGGACCCGGGGGCGGTACCCGGCGGCTCCACCAAATTCTGCCGACGAGTGGTCGGCGTCATGGGGCCGAAATAGGATCGACGCGCGTGTAAAGACTGGCCTTTTGCCCGGCATGGTTCCGCCGTTATCGGGCCGACCTTAGAAATGCCAACGACAACTCTCGTATGGCTCTAGCTGCCTAGCAATAGGTAAGCAGCGGTTCGGGGGGCGCCGGGCAACAGAAGCCCCCCACTTCTCTCTCGCCCTTGCCAGCCTGAGCCACCGCACCTAATAAGACCGCATGGCCGACGAACCGCTGCGTTACGACCGGATGGTGGAAAGCGCGCTGCGCGGCGTGGTGCGCGATGCGTTGGCGGAGGCCGCCAAGCGCGGCCTGCCCGGCGAGCATCATTTCTACATCACGTTCCGCAGCAAGGCCCCGGGCGTGGCGATCCCGTCCTACCTTGCCGCGCAATTCCCCGACGAGATGACCATCGTGCTGCAGCACCAGTACTGGGACCTTGGCGCGGACGACGCCGGGTTCTGGGTGACCTTGTCGTTCCAAGGCAAGAACGAGCGGCTGCAGATTCCGTTCGCCGCGGTGACGGCGTTTGCCGACCCGTCGGTGAATTTCGGACTGAAGTTCGTGAGCGAGGAAGCCGCGGCCGCCAACGCCCAATCTGGGGCAGCGGAAAAGAAGGACGAATCCGCGCCCGCGGCTAATCCGGAGGTGGCAAACGTCGTCACCCTGGACGCGTTCCGCAAGAAGTAGAGACGAATGGCCGATACCAGCTATCACGAGATGTTTCCGCTCGGGCCGGACACGACCGAGTATCGCAAACTGACGTCCGACCATGTCGGGATCGAGAAATTCCGCGGCCAGGACGTGCTGACGGTCGAACCCGCGGCGCTGACCAAGCTCGCCGCGCAGGCGTTCGTCGATATCTCGCATTTCCTGCGGCCCGGCCATCTCAATCAGCTGCGCACGATCCTCGAGGATGCGGAAGCGTCCGACAACGACCGCTTCGTCGCCTACGAGATGCTGAAGAACGCGAACATTTCGGCGGGCGGCGTGCTGCCGATGTGCCAGGACACCGGCACCGCGATCGTGATGGGCAAGAAGGGCCAGCAGGTCTGGACCACGGGCGACGACGAGGCCGCGCTGAACGAGGGCGTGCGCAAGACCTACACCGAAACCAATCTGCGCTATTCCAACGTCGCGCCGCTCTCGATGTTCGAGGAGACCAACACCGGCACCAACCTCCCGGCGCAGATCGAGATCTACGCCGTGCCGGGCGATGCCTACAAATTCCTGTTCATCGCCAAGGGCGGCGGCTCGGCCAACAAGTCGTTCCTGTACCAGGAGACGCCGGCGACGCTGACGCCGGAGAAGCTGATCAAGTTCATCGATACCAAGATCCGCACGCTCGGCACCGCGGCGTGCCCGCCCTATCATCTCGCGATCGTGATCGGCGGCACATCGGCGGAGCTGAATCTGAAAACCGTGAAGCTCGCCTCGACCCGTTATCTCGACTCGCTGCCGACCAAGGGCAACAAGTTCGGCCAGGCGTTCCGCGATATCGATATGGAGCAGCAGGTGCTCGGTCTCACCCGCGAGATGGGAATCGGCGCGCAATTCGGCGGCAAGTATTTCTGCCATGACGTGCGGGTGATCCGGCTGCCGCGTCACGGCGCATCGCTTCCCATTGGACTCGGCGTCTCGTGCTCGGCCGACCGCCAGGCGCTCGGCAAGATCACCAAGGACGGCGTGTTCCTCGAGCAGCTCGAGACCGATCCGGCGAAGTACCTGCCCGATGTCACGCATGCCGAGCTCGACGGCGAGGTCGTGCGTATCGACCTCGACCAGCCGATGACCGACATCCGCGCCACCCTCTCGCGCTATCC
>Ga0209640_10002082_pt1 | contig 17343 bp, 12 predicted proteins | sample RifCSP10_1_FD_184018 | JGI IMG/M metagenome (GOLD analysis project Ga0209640, IMG submission 184018) | Soil microbial communities from Rifle, Colorado - Rifle CSP2_sed 10_1 (SPAdes) (version 2) | ecosystem: Environmental > Terrestrial > Deep subsurface > Rock core/Sediment | place: Rifle... | reverse complement strand
GTGACCGCGTTGATCGCGTGCTTGAGGGTGTCGACCAGGATCATGGCCGCGTCCTCACATGGGCCCGGAGATGCCGCCGTCCTTGCGCACCCGCCAGAAGTGGACCGCCATCAGGATGCCGGCCACGAGCGGGATCCCCACGCAGTGCAGCACGTAGAAGCGGAGCAGCGCGCCCTCGCCCACGAAGCGGCCGCCCAGGAGGGCGAAGCGCGCGTCGGACCCCGCGTGCACCATCTTCACGTCCCCTAGTGCGAGCAGCTGCGCACCCGGCCCTTCATAGCCCAGGAGCGGGGTGGCGCGGGCCATGTTGGAGCCCACCGTGATGGCCCAGATCGCGAGCTGGTCCCAGGGCAAGAGGTATCCGGTGAAGGACAAGAGCAGGGTCAGCACGAGCAGGATGACCCCCACGTTCCAGTTGAACTCGCGAGGCGGCTTGTAAGAGCCGGTCATGAAGACGCGGAACATGTGGAGCCACACGCTGATGACCATGGCGTGGGCGCCCCAGCGGTGCAGCTCGCGCATGATCCCGAGTGGCACCTGCTCGGCCAGGTCGATGATGTCCATGTACGCGAAGGCCACCGTGGGCCGGTAGTAGAACATCAGCAAGAGGCCGGTGAAGGTCTCGACCAGGAAGAGGAAGAAGGTGAGCCCGCCCATGCACCAGGTGAACTTCAGCCGGATGCCGCTCTTCCGGATCTTCACCGGGTGGAGATGGAGGAACACGTTGGTCATCACCGCCAGCGCACGGTTGCGGTTCGTGGAAGGCATGCCGTGCCGGAAGATCGACTTCCAGAGCTGGGTTTCGGTGATGTAGTCCCAGGTGCGGCTCAGGATCGGCTCAGGGGGCTTGGTCGCCAAGTGTCAACTCTCTTTATCGAAGCAAGGGGGTGCTGCGTCGCACCCCCTTGAACCCCCGCGCGCGCGTCGGGAGTGAATCCCGCCGCCCGCGCAGCTCGTGGCTGGTGCTGCGTCTCTCGGGGTCGCGCTCATGCCTTGAGGAAGGCCTCGGCCTTTTCCCACTCGCCTTTTTCCTGCTGAAACTTCACCGACTTGTCCACCAGGAGCTGGCCGTCGTCGGCGAGCACGATGCGTGCTCTCTCCAGCGGCCGGGGCGCCGGGCCCTCGAAGTTCAAGCCGTCGCGGTAGAAGCCGCTTCCGTGGCAGGGGCACTTGAACTTGTTCTCGGTGGGCAGCCAGTTGGGCGAGCAGCCGAGGTGGGTGCAGACCGCGATGAGCGCGTAGAAGCCCTCGGGCTCGCGCACGATCCAGACGCTGAACGCGTCCTTCCAGCGAACGTCCACCTCGCCCACGTTGTACTCGCTCGGGAAGCCGGCTTTGAACGACTGCGGCGGCTCGAAGAGGACGTTGGGGAAGAGGAAGCGGCCGCTGGCGATGAGGCTCGAGGCGCAGGCGGCGGCAAAGGCGGTCCAGCCGACGGGCAACGACCACAAGAAGAGGCGTCGGGTGAGCCCGGAGGGCTCGGCGGGGGCCGGGGCGGCGACTGCGGCCGCCCCGCCGCTTGACGCGGTGGTCGTGCTCGGCGCGCTGTCCTTGCCGTCGGTCATGGGAGCCTGCCTTGTCGCGCTTGGGTTTCCCGGAAGCGGTCTTCTGGGAACGCTGAAGTCCGCGGAATTCTACCGAGGGCAGGGGTGATGTCAAGGGGACGAGAACGGCCCGTGTCAATGAGCCGTGGGGTCTGGGTCGCTCTACTTCGTGATCGTGATCGGCAGGCCGTTGCTGGTCGCGCCCTGCGGGTCGACCACCGAGGCCACGTACGCTCCGGCGTCGGCGGACTCGTCGAGCTTCACCAGGATCTGCAGGAGGGTGGGACTGAAGAGGCGCTGCCGGGCGATGCTGAAGCCTGACGCCGGCGTCCCGTTCTTGGCCTTCACGATGCGCAACAGCAGGTCGGCGCGGAGGTTGGTGCCGCGCACATCGAGGATCGTGGTCTGGCCGCGCTTCAAGGCCAGGGGTGAGATGGCCGTCAGCAGGGCGGGCTCGGCGGGCGCCGCGGCTACGGGCGGAGGCGTGGCCGGGGCCGGGGTCGGCGTCGGCTTGACCGGCTCCGGCTCCGGGGTCGGCGTCGGCGTGCGGGCGGGCGGGGGAGTGGGCACCGCCACGGCCACCGCGATGGGTGTGGGGGTGGGGACCGGCGTCGGTGTGGTGGCGACGATCGGTGTCGGCGTTGCGTTCGCCGGGGCCGGCGTCGGCGTGGCTCGGCCGGCAGCGGGCGTGGGAGTGGGGACGGCCGACGGCGTCTCTTCCGGCGTCGGCGTGGGCGGCGGCGGCGTCGCGACCGGACCGCCCTTCGCCACCTTCGCGTCCTTCGGCCCCTGGAGCCAGAGGTAGGCGCCGACCCCGGCGCCGACCAGCAGGACCAGGACGCCGGCGATGAGCGGCACCTGGCTCCGCGAGGCGTCACGAGATGATGCGCCGCCCGATCGTCGAGGGGTCGCGCTCGGGGTGCTCCGCGCGATCGTCGGCCGGGCGACCCCCTCCGGCGCCGGCCGCGGCGCCGGACGCGAGGACCCCTTGGCCCCCGAGGCCCGCATCGTCCGCACGACCTGGAGCAGGTAGGACAGGTCCTTCGGCCGCCAATCGGGGCCCTTTTCCAGACACCCCATGATGGCGTCCGTCAGGTCGCGCGAGATGTCGGGCCGCAGGTCGCCGAGCGGCGTGGGCCGGTCGCTCCCGCTGGGGCTCTTCCCAGCGAGCATTTCGTAGAAGATGACGCCCACCGCGTAGATGTCGGCCTGCGGCGAGTAGGACGACCCCTCCAGCACCTCGGGCGCCCGATAACGCGCCGCCGCCGCGGTCGTGGCCGCGTCTGCGTGGATGGCGCCCGTGAGGTCGCACGTGCCGCCACCCTCGACCTCGATGTTGAACGGCTCGAGGGCCCGGTGGAGGATCGCCCGCCCATGCGCCTCGTTGAGGGCGTCGCAGATCCCCTCCATCACCTTGAGCTGGTCGGGGAGAGAGCGCTCCTGCTTGAGCCAAGCTTCCAGGTTCATGCCGCGAGGCTACCGGCCCGGGGCCCGGGGGTCAAGGGGATGTTCCGGGGTGTCGTGGACAAGTTCGCGCCGAGGGACTGAAGACGCCCCGCCCTCGCCCTTCCCGCCATGGCGCGCCCGGCCTCCACGGCTCTCCAGCCGTGGACCGAGGCCGTCCACGCCGTCGGTGAAACGAACCGCGAGGGTTGACTTCGTGGATCGCCGGCCGGAAGATCGGCCTCGGTCGGTTGGGTAGCGCCTGCGGACAGAGGCGATGGCCGCCCTGTCCCCCCTCTCGGCGCTTCGGTCGCGTCCTCGCGAGCAGCCGCCCACCACTCGGGTCCGGTCAGGGTCGCCGCCTGCGGCCGCCGCGACTCTCTCGTTCACTGCGTGGCGCCGGCCTTGACCGGCGTGCGGAGGATGCGATGACGCTTGCTGCCGTTCTCCTGGCCGCTGCGCTCGGTCCGGACCCCGCGGTGTCGGAGCCCGCTCGGGATCCCAGCCTCGTCACGCTCGAAGCCGCCGCGGAGCCGGCGGCCGCGGCCGCCGTGAGCCCGGCCCAGGCCTTCATTGACGCGGGACTGAAGGCTTTCAAGAAGAGGCGCTTCTCCGCGGCTCTCGCCGAGTTCAGGAAGGCGACGGAGGCCGATCCCCAGAGCGCGGCGGCGGCGTACTACCTGGGGTACACCTACTACAAGATCGCCGAGCCGCGGCGGCGCAACGATCCGGGCAAGCGGAAGGCGGCCGAGCTGTTCGCGCGGGCCTTCGAGCTGGACCCCGCTTTCCGGCCCACGTGGGCGCCGGGCGCCGGGCCGCCCGGCGTCCCCTCACCGACCGACTACCTGAGCCCGGACACGCGCGCGAGTGGCCGCCTCTCCGAGGAGACGTTGGGGCGACATGCGTCCGCCCGTCTCGCGGCACAGCGGGCGCAGCTGATCCTGGACAACGACGCGGCCTTCGGCTCCAAGCTGGCGCTCGTGACCGGGGCGACGGCGACGATCGACGCCCAGTACTACATCTGGTCGGACGACCTCTCCTCATCCGTGCTCGCCGAGGCCTTGATCGAAGCCGCCAAGCGTGGTGTGCACGTCCGCCTGCTGGTCGACTACCACACGAACTACAGCCGGCTGGACCTCTTCTCCATGCTGGAGCACCGGGCCCGCGGTGGCCGCGGCAGCCTGGAGGTCCGACTCTACAATCGGCCGACGCGCAACATCGTGCGGGACGCCGTCTACCTGACCCTCGGCTGTGGAACCGGGGAGCAGCGCGCGTCCGACCCCGGCTGTTCCCCGGTACGGCTCGCCGAGGTCGAGCGCCGTTTCGAGGAGGAGCGCATCGACGGCCGGCCGGCCCGCGACCTCGGCATCTCCAATCTCAGCCTGGCCCGCTCTGGCCTCTTCCTGTCCGGCTGGTACGCGAAGCGCCCGGACGTCATGGCCTTGGCCATGGTCCAGCCTCCCGCCTCCGCCCTCGACGCGGCCCCCACCCCGCCCGTCACCGGCGACGAAGCGAGGCTTGCCCGCGCCGAAGGCCGCATCCAGCTCACTACCGCCTTGAGCTTCCTCGGTTCCGTGCTGGACCCGGTGGGGCAGGTGGTCAAGGCCTATCGGCCCTCTCGCATAGCCGAGGCCGCCGAGGCGGCCCGCGACTGGGAGTACATCACCGACTACCAGCATCACAAGCTGCTCCTCGCGGACGGGGTGCGCATGCAGCTCGGCGGACGCAACGTCGAGGACTCGTATCACATGCAGCCCAACCCGCTGGTCCGGAAGTACGTTTTCATGGACACGGACCTGCGGGTCGATCTGGCCGCGGGTGGAGACGGCGTGCGGCGCGCGTTCGACCGGCTCTGGGGCTTTCGGACCATGGTCGCGACCCTCGACGAGGCGAGCCGGCACGCCCCGAACGACGTGACGGCCAACGGCGAGGCCTTGACCGCGGCCAGGAAGACGTGTGCGGGCCGGAGCGATGCGGCGGCGCGAGCACGCTGCGTGGGGGAGGAGTACACGCGCGGCGCTTTGGACCAGGCAGCGCGTGAGCAGCGGCGCTTCGAGGAGATGCGGGACAATGCGGAGCGCTACCGCCGGGAGTATGCCGCGCGTCCCACGGAGCCCCAGGGCTGGGATGTCGACGGCGGGGCGGGGCTCTTCTACGTGGAGAACATCCCCTTCGCGGGGGGCTTCGGGGAAGAGAGCACGTCCCGGTCCTACGGCGCCCGCAACGGCCAGGAAGCCCACTCGGGCAAGAGGATCCATGGCCTCTGGCTGGCCAGTCTCCAGGACGCCTGCCGGACGGCCAGTCCGGCCGCCCCGAAGCAGGTCTTCCTTCTGAACGCCTACTTCTTCCCCCCGTCCAACCTCACTCGGGCCTTGGGGCGCATGGTGGACGGAGGCCTCGACTGCCGCCACGTGACGGTGACGGTCCTCACCAACTCGATCGAGACCACGGACCTCAACGTGGTGAACCTCCTGGCCGGCCACGTCCTCAAGGCCTTTGCCGAGCACTCCCAGGCCCACCGCAACCCCGCGGCCGCCCGCGTGCGCTTCTTCGAGTTCCGCAAGCCGGCCGCGGGCCCCGTCCTGTCGCTCCACAGCAAGGTGTCGGTGTTCGGAGACGACCTGATGGTGGGCTCGGCCAACACCGACGTGCGGAGCTACATGATGGACAGCAACAACGCCCTCTTCGTCCGGGGGGCCCCGACCCTGCGGGACGCTTACCTGCGGCACTTCTCCGGGATCATGGCCGACCGCGCGGTGACGAGGGACCTGACCGACTACTTCGCGAGCGTCAGCCGGGAGCGGATCAAGGCCGAGGACCAGGTGCGCTTCCGGGAGCTTCTGGCCAAGTACGGCGCCGAGAAGTACCTGACGCCGGTGCAGCAGCGCGCGGCGGAAGCGGCGTTTCTCGGTCTCCTCGACAAGGTCTACGCCCTCACCAAGGCCTCGCTAGGGGGGGGGCCGGATGCGGATGCGCAGGCCGAGGAGTTCAACCGGCTCTTCAAGCCGATTTGATCGAAGGTCCGGATGCCGGCCGAGGCGACGCGGAACCGCCGTCACCTGATCTTCACTGGCCATCGTCCGGATGCGCGAACGTCCTCAGCATGGCCAAGAGCGCTTCTGCGGCCTGCCTTTCGCCGGTGGAGGCGGACGAGCGTGGCCCCGCGTAGTTTCCGAGCACGAGGAAGGCGTTGTCGTACACCGAGGCCCACATGCGCGTGGATGTCGCGCGCGTGTGCAAGTCCCGATAGAGCTTCTCCAGATGCACGCGCCTTCTTCCCAGCGCCCGGCCCGCAATGGCCTGATACTGCTCCAGCTCGGCCTCCCCGGCGACGCTCCAGAAGTCGGCTTCGACTCCCGACCTCGCCTCGAGGTACTTCTGGACGATATCCAGGACCTCCCCGTGGAGACGCAGTCGCGATCGCTTGTAGGCGCCTAGCGCCACGTCGGCGGCCAGACAGTTCGCCGCCGGCTGGTACGGTTCGGCGTCGCCCTCCGTCTTCCCGACCCGCAAGGCCCTCTCGTAGGCCTTCTTCATCTCCAGAAGATCGCGCCGAACGCGCGCCGCTTGCCCGGCCGCCGTGTTGACCAGGGCCCGGCGCTTGAACGCCGACGCCACGAGGCTCTCACGTTCCCTGGTCGATTTGAAGGCGACGAGCTCGTTCAGGAGCTTCAGCCCGCGCTCGATCAGCACCCGGGCGGCGCCGATGGCCTCGTCCAGCTTCTTCTGCGCGTCCGCAGACGCGGCACGCGCGGCCGCCTTGGCGGGCCGCGTCTTCGCCTTCTCCAGCTGCTGCGCCATCTCTTCGCGGTGACGCAGGGCCTTCTCGACCGCTTCCCATCCGAACCGGCAGCGTGCGTTGCCCAACTGCTCGGCGGCTATCATCGTGGCCTGTCCGTCCGGCGCATCGATGGCGCGCTCGTACCAGTGCATCGCACTTTCCATCGCGCCGGCCTCGGCGTATGCCTGACCGAACAGCTCGGCCACCGCGCCGCTCTTGCCCCACCGCTCGCCGAACCGCTTCTCGAGCCTCTGCAGCCTGTTCGCCTGGGTGGCCGGGTCGTAGCCCTGGAACCGCGTCTGCACGACGATGCGGTCGAGCTCGAGCCGGAGGGAGGTGGCCGAGGCCACGCCGGCGAATTCCTCCGCGTCCCCGCGGGCTTGATTGGCATCCGGCGGGCTCGGCCGGAACCGCCAATCCGGGTCGCCGTAGCACTGGTAGGCCGCCCACGTGTTGACACCCGGGTTGCGCTCGTACGCCTGCGCGCGCGCCTCGCCCACGGCTTCGATGAAGCGGTTGCCGCGCAGGAGGGAGGCATAGAACGCCGACGCGAACTCGGTGGCCGCGTCATCGTCGACCGCCCAGCCCGCGGCGACGACGCAGCGCACGCCGATCTCGATCAGGGCGCCGGCCACGCCGGAGGCGAAACCGACGCGGTCGTATCGTGGGTTCAGCAACTGTTTCGCGTCGCCTCGGCCCAGGTGGCAGCAGTTGACGAACACGAGCTCCGGCACCACGCGCATGCTTCGAATCTCGTCGGGTCCCAGGAAGGTGCCGTTCGATAGCACGACCCCGCCGGGCTTGCCGTTCGCCCCCGGGGATCCGTGGCCCGCGATGTGGACGATTCGCCAGGCGGTTTCGAACAGCGTGTTGATCACCTGCTCGGCGCCGGGGCCCGGCTGCGACGGGTCAGAACCCGCCAACAACGTGACTTTGGCGGGGTCGAGCGCGCCTGGCCCGATGAGGCAGGCGTTCACCGCGATCGCCTCGTTGCGAGCGCCCTCGAGCCGGGGGTACTCCTCCGGGCAGGCCGGCTCGCCGATCACGAGCGCGCCCGCGTCCGCGTCCGCGTCGACGACGTTGTCGCGGAACCTCTCGATGCGGAGCTTTCGCAGAAGCTTCACGCGGATGGCCCACGGCCGCTGATCGGCATCCTGACCGCGATTCACGTCGAGCAGCTCCCACGGGATGGCCGCGGTCTCCGGGTCGAGGGCCAACTGCATCTCGCCGCTGTCGGCGAGGTAGGGTTCGAGCTCGACCGGGATGGTCAGGCTGAATAGCGTGCGCCCGATCCGCTGGTCGCGGTTCTGGTCGTTGGAAGCGGTCGCCACGAGGTCTTTGACGAGACGGCTCTGCGTGCGCTGGCCGCGAACCTCGCTCCGGGCCCGCCGCGTGTCCAGGGTGTACTCGAGGGTGGGTTCGCCGCCCTTCCCTTCTCTCGTATCGACGGTGATGAAGTCGTAGTCCGCGCCGCGATACCCCGAATCGGGCGGACGCGGCAGGCCTCCGACGCCAGGCCGAACGAAGTCGTCCATCTCGAAGGAGTCGGGCCTCGCGAGCTGCTGGAGGCGCAGCGCGTGCCACGCTTCGGTCGCGCGGTCCAGATAGAGCTCGACCAGGCGCAGGTGGCGGCAGTACGGCCACTGGCCTTCCGCCGCCTGAGGGTCCCGTAGCAGCTCGTTGGCCTCCAGCACTCCTTGCGTGATGAGGCGCGCGGCCTGCCCCGCCGAGACCCCGGTGCCGCCGCTGCCGAGCAACGTGCTCGCCAGCTCGAAGTGCGGGCGTCTGGGCTTCCTCAGCCCGGGTTCGGCCAGCCGGCGTGCCCAGCCGATCACGGCCAGTCGAACCGTCCTCACGATGTCGCCGGACTTCAGGTTTCCTTCGGGGCCAAGCCCCACGACGATGACGGCGGCGGGGCGGGGGACGAGGGTCCCGCGCTCTTCGTCGGTGTGGTTGTTGATGAAGATCTGGTGCGCCGCCACCGTCAGCGGATAGAGCCCGACCAGGAGCGAGTGCTCCATCGCTCCCCCGATGAGCCGATTCATCACCTTCTCGGTACCGGTCAGTTGGGTCGCGGTGTAGTGGCCCAGCAGCAGGGCATCGGGCTCGAACGTGAGGTCGCCATTCGTCACCGAGACGTGCAGTGGCCTCCCGGGCTCTTGGCCGGCACGGGCGGCGCGCGGTGAAGGCATCGGAGGGGCGGGGGCGGCCGCGGGGCGGACGCGCGTAGCGGGCCCCTGGCCCCGCAAGAGGCGGTGATCGGGCAATTGCTTGCGCGGATCGACACCGTTCAGCGGCTGTTGGCGCCCCTCGAGCGCGTTGACGAGAAAGTCCACCGTTTCCGCGCGAGAGAAGAAGTTGACGTGCGTCACGGAGTCCTCGGGCAGGTTGCCGCCCGGTCCGAAGCAGCCGATGCGAGAAGCGGGAATGAACAGCGTGCTCGACCGATCGACCTGCCAGCCCCCGGCCGAGGGCACGACGAGGTCGTTGGCCGACCCGAAGAACTGATCGAGGCCGGCGTCGAGCAGCCGATGCCACAGGTCGCCGGGGGGGTTGTAGTTGGCCACCAACGCCGAGTACGCGTTGGCGGGGGGGCCGGGCGGGCCCTGGATCTCCGTGATCGGGTCACCGTGCCCGTCCATGGCGTGCAGGCCGGGAATGTCGCCCGAGGCGTGATTGGCCAGCCACACGAGGCCGTTGGCCACGAACTCCGGACCGATCGTGAAGGGGTTCTCCGGGAACATCTCGAGCACGTTCGCGATCCAGCCGACGGTCTGGTCCCAGCGCGCGGGGGTGGCGAGGGGCGTGCCTTCGTTTGGCGAGGCGACCAGCACGGCCCGGCCCAGCCGGAAGCGTCGGGCCAGCGGCCCGAACTGGCTGGCGCGCTCCACGAGCGTGCGCAGCACGAGGCCGCCACGCGAATGCGTGATCACGTCGAAGGTCGTCGTCTGCTCCGGCAGGCCCTCGAGCAGCATGCGGACGTTCTCTTCCGGCGTGCGGCAGAGGGAGAAATGGTCGAACGCGAAGATGCGGTCGTCGTAGGGGTCCTTCACGCGCTCAAAGAAGCTCGAGGACGCCAGCGCGCGATAGGCGGACGCGGCGTCCGAGAACGTACCGTGGATGAAGAGGAGCGAGCGTTCGGGCGACACCGGGGCGCCGGCGGCGAGCGCCCCGGCGGCGAGGGTGTCTTTGGTGACCCGCAGCCAGCCTTCCTTGAGGCCGCGCTTCTTCCACGAGTGCTTCTCGAAGGCCTCGACGAGCTTCGGCAACGCCAAGCTCACGAGCCTGTCGCCGACGAAATGGGCGACTTTGACGACGATGGCCTTGACGGCCTGGGTGACGAGGCCTCGGGTCGTGCTCCGGCGGATCGCGACCTGGAAACGCGCCTGGGACGGACCGCGCAGGCCACGGCTCGTCGATTGCACGGGGAGGTGGAAGGTCAGGGCGTTCGACGGGTGGCGGATGGCCAGGATGGCGGCCTGTCCCGGCTCGAGGTCGCAGCTCAGGTCGAGCGCCCCGGCGCCCGCCGGCTGCCCACGCGTCGTTGGCGCCGGATCGAGGATCACCTCCTCGGCGACCCGCGAGTCTCCCGTCAGGAATTCCGTTGGGAGGCCCTGGGGTGTGGTGCCGACGGCGCGCGTGCCGCGCGTGGCTGACCGGATCCGCCACCCGGGCGAATTCAGCTGGATTGGCATGGTGCCCTCGAGAATGATGCGAATTATTCGCCTTCTGCCACGGCGGAGCAACAGAATTCGCTCAGCGCGGCGCGTTGGGCGCCACCGGGATCATGGAACGTGGAACAGTGAAGCCGCGAGTTCCTCTGCTGTGACTCCCTTGACAAGCCCGCCTGGCGAGCCTGCCTCCTTGCCACATTCCGACTCCGACGTTTTGCGGCGCGTTCGTATCCCGCGGAGGCTGGAGCGCCTCAGGGGAGTGGATCCCGGTGCCGTATGTGGACCCAAGCGGCCGTAGCCGCTCACATGAACGGAGTGCCGTCCATCGAAGGAGGCGGCGCGCGATGAGAACAGGCGGGGGCGGCTCTTGCGCGATGCGGGGCCTCCACGGGCAGGCGGCCGCGAGCACGCCCGGGCTCGGCGGATCCCGGACCCACTTGTCGCTCTACCTCCGGCCACCCTGGTCGTGACGCGCTCGGCTGTCGGCCGGGGCCTCGTCACGCCGGGACATTCCGTAGTCGCGCACGACGGTGGCGACGCGCAGACGATGGTCGCGGAAGACTTCGGCACGGCCGCGGACCTGCGCCACGCGGTGCTCCTCCTGCGCGCGCCACTGCCGGACGGCGGCCTCGTCGCGCCAGAAGGAGATCGAGAGGATCTTGCCCGGCTCCGACAGGCTCTCGAAGCGCTCGATCGAGAGGAAGCCGTCCGCGCGGTCGACGAGGGGACGGAGCTCGGCCGCGATGTCCAGGTAGACCGGCACCTGCCCCGGCTTCGGCCACGCCTCGAAGAGAACCGCGATCATCGCGCACCACCCCTTTCTGGCCCGACTCGCCGCATCTCCAGGTCTCGCCCCGCCCAGACCAGGTCCGGCATCCGGAGGTTTGGGGATGGACGGTACCGCGGCTGCCTCTCGAGGCGGCGGAGATCGGGACCGCGCGCCAGGAGCCGGCTCACGATCGCGCTCGTGATCACCACCGCCAGGCGGCGTCCCGGGCAGGCATGGGGACCCATACCGAAAGTGAAGAGGCGTGGATGCCCGCGGTCCGGGTCGAACACGTCGGGCTCGGGATTCACGGCAGGGTCGCGGTTCGCGGCGGCGAGCAGGACGAGGATGCACTCACCGGCCGGTACGTTGACGCCTTCGAGGGCCACGGGCTGGTGGAGGAAGCGGCGAGTGTTCTGCACCGGCGCCTCGAACCGGGCCACCTCCTCGATGATCGCAGCCAGGGCCTCGGGCTCGCGGCGGATCCGGCCAGCGAGCGCCGGGCGCCGGGCCAGCGTGACGAGGGTCGAGGCGATGAGCGCGGCGGTGGCGTCACGGGCCTGGCACAGCAGCCCGATGGCGTTCGCAACGACGCCGTCCGCGTCGACGCCCGCGCCGCGAGCGTGGGACTCGAGTCGTCCCAGGAGCGAGCCTCGAGGCGCGGAGTCCAGGCAGGCGCGTACGAGGGAACCCAGTCGCTCCGCTGCGTGGTTGGCGGCGGCGCGTTCGACCGCGCCCGCCGGCGCCAGGCAGCGCGCGAAGTCCGGCACGCAGCGGATGACGCGCTCCTGCTGCGCGGCAGGAATCCCGAGGAGGTCGGCGGTCACGTGGACGGGCAGCGCGAAAACGAGATCGACGAGACTGCTCGCCGGGTCGCCCCTCCCGCGATCCGCGCCAAGCCGAGCGGCCCAGGCATCGGCGCGCTCGTGGAGCGAAGCGCCGGCGCACCCGTCGAGGGCGTCGACGATCGAGGCCTTCATCGACTGCCCGTCGGTCGTCCGCACGAGCCTCTCGAAAAGGCGTCCGGCAGGCGACCCGACGAGCGGCTCCGGCACGGGCTCGCGCGGAGGACGGACGCGGGCGGCGGGGTGAGAAAGGGCAGCCGTGACCGTCGCGGCGCTGCTCGCGACCCAGAGGCCGGTGGGGTCGTCGCGGTGCAAAGACCGCTCCCGAAGACCGGCGTAGTAGCCGTGCGGGTCGGGGTGGACGGCCGCGACGATCGGATCTGCCGGTGCGCTCGAACGGGACGCTCTCATGAGTCCAAGGTACGCGGGGCGATGTGTCCATGCTTCGGCTACGATCGAGGTATGGCCGACACGCCGGACATCGCCTCCTTCGCCGCGGCTCTGGGGGAGGCCGCGCGGGCCCGGATGCTCCTGGCCCTGATGGACGGCCGTGCGCTCACGGCGACCGAGCTGGCGGTAGAGGGGGGCGTGGCCCCCTCCACGGCCAGCAGCCATCTGGCGCGGCTCGCGGCCTCCGGCCTGGTCGTCCCGGCCCGGCAGGGACGCCACCGCTACTTTCGGCTGGCCGGCCGGGAGATCGCGAGCGTGCTCGAGGGGCTGATGAGCGCGGCGGGGAACGCGCTGCGGACGAGACGGCTCGGGCCCCGCGACGAAGGGCTGCGCTACGCGCGTGTCTGCTACGACCACCTCGCGGGGGCGCTCGGCTCCGCGATCCTCGACAGGCTCTTTGCCCTTCGCTACGCGCGTCGCGACCTGGTTGGCCGCGCCGTCACCTTCTCAGGCATGGGAGAGCGGTTCCTCGAGCACCTCGACCCTTCCCACCGTTGAGGGCCGACCGCGCTGCCCTGCGCGTGGGCACCGCATCGACCCGGCCGTGGCCAACATGAGCTTGGAGAGCGGCCCCAGCAGCGCGCTCGATACGGCGGTCGGCAACTCGATCGCTTCCGGGGTGACGTACGCGGTCGCCGCCGGCAGCTCCAACCCCGACGCCTGCGGCTTCTCGCCAGCGCGGGTCGCCTCGGCCATCACGGTGAGGCTCTACCTCCCTACCCACTCCCTGGTCTCACCCGCGATCGTTCGCGACGCTCTGGTCAACAGTGCCACAACCAACGTGATCGGCGACGTGGGCTTGGGTTCACCGAACCGGCTGCTCTACTCGCTGGTTCCTTAGCGCTCTCGGACGCCCGGGAGCTGCGCGCGCCGGCCCCGGGCGGCTACAGCTCCCGAAGAAAGCGGCCCACATCCTCGTGACTCCCCACCCGCACCAGCGTGAGAACGTCGGGTTCGAGCCCGAAGACGAGCCTCAAGCCGAGTCCCACGCGGGCCTCCCAGATGCCGGATCGGTGCAGCTTCCGGATCCCCAGTCCGGCGTGGCGGTGCGGATCCCCGAGCGCGGCCGGGAGGGCCAGGAGCACTTCGAAGACGGCGTCCCGGGCTTGGGGATCGAGGTCTCGGACGTCTCGCTGAAAGCGCTCGCTGAGCGCGATCCTCATCGCCGCCGGCGGGCTCCGGACCGGGGCATCGGCTTTCCGAGGAACGCAACGGCTTTCGCTGCGGTCCCCATCACGATGCTGGCTTCGTCCCTTCGCTCTGCCGCGATCTGGCGCCAGAGCCGCTCCGCCTGGGCATCCGTGAGGCGCGGAGACACTTCGAGGTCCGCCTCGGTGAGGGGCACGATCAAGGCGACGTGTTTCGCGCCCCGCATCAGCACGACTTGCTCGCCGCGTTCCGCCGCTTCCACGAGGGCGTTCAGACGGGCCTTTGCTTCACGGATCGTGACCGCCTGCATGTACCCATGCTCCCGCAAAGAGGAGGTCCTTGTCAAGGGACCTCATTGAGGGATCCACCCAGGGCGGCATCCTTCTGCCGGGCAGGGGAATGTCGAAGGGCAGCATGATGAACGAGGTCTGCTCCCTTTGCCTGCAGCGGTACCTGGACCCGGCCACGGGAAGAAAGAGCCTGGTCTTCAGCGGCTCCGCGGGGAGCGTCGGGCCTATCGATGACCGGACCGGCCAAGCCGGCTCGTGCGCCCCTTCGCCGGCCGACCGGCCCTCGCGCCGCCAACCAGAGTCGACGGTCCGTGCCTCTCCGCTGCCCGCGGGCGTTCCGGTTTGCCCTTCGGGGTGGCGGCCACATCGGCGATGTCGATCCCGAAGATCCCCGACAGGTCCTTCTCCCCGAGGAGCTTCTTCGCGGCCAGCCCCTTGCCGCCCAGGGGGAGGCCTTTGCCGGCCTTGGCGATGAGGTCCTTCTCGTCCACCTGGCGCAGGGCGAAGAGCAGCTCGGGACGCTGGTCGAGCCGGGCCCCGATGCCGTAGAGCACGGCCGCGACGTGCTTGCACATCGAAGCCCAATCGGGACAGCTGCAGTCGAAGGCGACCTCGCCGGGCGAGGGGAAGAGGCCCGTCTTCTGCCGGCAGATCCTCTCCATCACGCCCTTCGACAGCCGCCCTTGCAGCAGCTCGACCAAGGAGTCGATGCCGCCCGCGCAGTCCTGGCAGAGCGCGGCCCAGCGCGGCTTGGGAACCGCCGCCACCTCCACGCGCACCTTGTAGAGCGACGACCCGCTCACCCGGGCGGTCACGCAGCCGGGCGCGATCTGCAGGTCGACGACGGAGCCGTTCCGGACGTAGGTCCGGCCCCGCGGGAGCCGGTTCTCGTAGTCGCTGTAGGCCTCGAGGTTGTGGCACCAGCTCTGGCCCCAGAAGGTCTTGGCGATGGCGCGGCCCTCGATCACCACCGGTGAAGCGGCCTGGCCCTTCCTAGCATTGAGCCGGGCCAGTTCCCGGACCGCCTTCTGCCGGCGGACGCGGACGGGGACGTAGCGACGCCAGCCGTAGAACACGGATCAGACCTCTCCGGAGGCCGCGCGGAGGTCCAGCGCGACCAGCTTCAGCAGCTCCTCGTCCTTCATTTCCGTGAGGAGGGTTTCCGCGCCCCCTTCCAGGAGGTCGCGGGAGAGCTGCTGCTTGGATTCGATCATCTGGTCGATCTTGTCCTCGATCGTACCCCGGCAGACGAACTTGTGGACGAGCACGTTCTTCACCTGGCCGATGCGGAAGGCCCGGTCCGTAGCCTGATTCTCGACCGCGGGGTTCCACCAGCGGTCGAAGTGCACGACATGGGAGGCGGCGGTGAGGTTGAGCCCCGCGCCCCCCGCCTTGAGCGACAGCACGAAGAACGGGACGGTCTCGTCCTCCTGGAACCGCCGCACCAGCTCCTGGCGCCTCTTGACCGCGGTGTCGCCGTGGAGGACGAGGCCCTCGCGTCCGAAGACCGCCCCGAGGTGCGCGGCCAGCGGAGCCGTCACTTCGCGGAACTGGGTGAAGACGAGCGCCTTCTCCTGACGGGCCCCGACGACCTCGGCGATCTCGCGCAGCCTCGTGAGCTTGCCGCTGTCCGCCTCGGCCCAGCCCGAATCGCCCAGCCAGTGGGAGGGGTGGTTGCAGATCTGCTTGAAGCGGGTCAAGAACGACAAGATGAGCCCCTTGCGCGCGATCCCCTCCGCGCGCGCGATCCGCTCGCCCAGCTCCCTCACCGCCTCCTGGTAGAGCGCGGCCTGCTTGCGGCTCAGGGAGCAGAAGGCCTTGACCTCGGTCTTGTCCGGGAGATCGCCGATCACCGACTTGTCCGACTTGAGCCGGCGCAGGATGTAGGGGCGCACCAGGTCGCGCAACGGCTCCCAGGGATGATGGGGCCTCTCCGCCAGGCGCTTCGTGAACGCGGTGAACTCCTTGGCCGTTCCCAGGAAGCCGGGGTTGACGAAGTCGAAGATCGACCACAGGTCGGACAGGCGGTTCTCGACGGGCGTGCCGGTGAGGGCGATGCGCGCGCGGGCCTTCAGCTTCTTGGCCGCCTTCGTCTGCTGCGCGGACGGGTTCTTGATGGCCTGGGCCTCGTCGAGCACGGCCAGGTCCCACGCCGTGCCCACCAGCCAGGGCAGCCTCAACAAGGAGCCGTAGCTGGTCACGACCAGGTCGACGCGGCTCATCCGCTCCGTCGGCAGTTCCTTCAGCTCGCTCGCGGGCAGGGCGGAGGGATGGGCTACCAGCACGTCCAGCCCGCGCGCGAAACGAGCGGCCTCGGACGCCCAGTTCGCGAGCAGCGACGCGGGCGCCACCAGCAGGCTCGGCCGTCTCCCGGCGTCGTCGCCACTTCGAGGGCGACCTCTAGCCTTGAGGGCCAGGAGCAGCGCGAGCACCTGGATCGTCTTGCCCAGGCCCATGTCGTCGGCGAGGCAGGCCCCGAGGCCGAGCTGGGAGAGGAGATGGAGCCAGCGGGTGCCCACATGCTGGTAGGGTCGGAGCGTGGCCGTGAGGCCCGGCCCCGGCTCGAGGGACCCGAGGCCCTCGGGGCTGCGCAGTCCTTTGAGCGTCTCCGCCAGCCAGGGGCCCGCCACCACCCGCGACCAGCCGGGATCGGCGCCGGTCGCGCCGGAGTCGCCGGCCACGTCGGCCCCGGCCAGCATCCGCATGGCGTCCGCCAGGCTGAGACCCCCGGCCTCGGCAGCGCGCTCCGCCCGCCGAAACTCGTCGAGCATGCGGCCCAGCCGGGCGCGATCCACCGTGACCCACTGCCCGCGGATGAGGGCCAGGCCATCCGTGCCCGCCAGCAGCCGGGCGACCTCGCTCTCGGTCAGCCGCTCGCCGTCCAGTGTCACCTCCACGTGGAAGTCGAGGAGGGCCTCCATCCCCAGCCCCGAGGGGGTCTTGCCGCCCACGGTGGCCGTGACCTGCGGGCGCGGCGGGCCCTTCCCCCGCCAGGAGCCGGGCACGCGTAGCACGACCCCCGCCGCCTCGAGCCGCTCCACGTCGCCGAGGAGCTGGAAGGCCGCGCCCGGCGACCAGCGCAGGGGATGGAAGATCTCGCCGGCCTCGACCATCACCTTGAGCCAGGGGCACGTCTCGGCCGCGCGCTGGACGGGCAGGAGGAGAGAAAGCAAGCGATCGTGCTTGGCGTCGCCGGCGTACTCACGCAGGGCTTGGCCGAGGGGCAGGTGCTGGGCCTTGCCGTGCGCGGACAGGCGCGAAGTGTACGTGGCCAGGAACGCGAAGGGCGCTTCCTCGTCTTTGGCGTTCAGCGCCAGGTTGAAGTGGACGCGGCCCACGAGGTTCCAGGCCGGGCTCCAGCGCTTGAGCAGGTCCTGCACCGAGCCGCCGGAGCGCGACAG
>Ga0209640_10002081_pt1 | contig 17345 bp, 12 predicted proteins | sample RifCSP10_1_FD_184018 | JGI IMG/M metagenome (GOLD analysis project Ga0209640, IMG submission 184018) | Soil microbial communities from Rifle, Colorado - Rifle CSP2_sed 10_1 (SPAdes) (version 2) | ecosystem: Environmental > Terrestrial > Deep subsurface > Rock core/Sediment | place: Rifle... | reverse complement strand
ACCACGCTCACGGATGGCGCGGCGTGTCCGTTGGTCGCGATGAAGGAGGAAACGGTCGAGGGTTCGGTCGGATGGCTGTTCAGCCTGGCCATCAGGCTCCGGCTCTGGGCCTGGAACTTGTTGTCGGGGTAACGGTCGCTGAGCGCGGTGAGTGAATCCTTGGCCCAATCTCCCAGCGCCAGTTCGCTGTAGGAGAGCGCCAGGTAGTACAAGGACTCCTGGACGATTTCGTCGAGGTCCGGATACTCCTTGATGATCGCTTCGAAGCGGTGGGCGGCGGCCAGGTAGGCCTCGCGCCGGACATAGAACTTGCCGATGAACATCGCGTTCTGGGCCATGAAGACTTGACAGTCCCTGATCTTCCCATGGGCCTCGGCCTCCCACTGGCTGCCTGGGAACTCCGCCAGCAGTTTGTTGAAGGCCGCCAGCGACATGGTGACCGGGCTGGAGTCGCGGTCGATCGTCTTGACCATCTTGTAGTGGCTTTCGCCCAGCTTGTACTGCGCATAGGGCGCCAACTGGTGGACCTTGTGCAGGTCCAGGAAGTGCTGGTACTCGATGATCGCTTCCGCGTATTCTTCCTTCTCGAAGAACGATTCGGCCCGCTTGATGATGACGTTGGGATCGTAGTTCTTCTCAATCGTATCGCCGATGAAGATCTGTTCGTCGGTGGTGCTGAGGGATTGATCGCCGGCGGCCGGCTTCGGTTTGCTGGCGCACCCGCTCCCTGCGCTCAAGGCTACGGCGGCCAGCAGCGCCAGCGACACGGATAGAATGCGCGATGGGAAGAAGGAACTCATGCTTTTACGCGAATGGTATCCGGACATCGGCTGTCACCCTAACAAATCGCCTGTATAAATTCAACCGAGGCGCGAGAATTAACCGTTTGTTTACACGCGGGCGGCGCGGCGCCATTGACGCCTCCCGGAGGGGCTTCTATAATCCGCCTCGTTGAACTCGAAGTTTGCGGGTCTGTATCCGTCACACTGTGTTCGGAGGCGTGCGTGCGACGCAGCAGGATTATCGGGACCGGGTCTTACCTGCCCAGCCGGGTGGTGGGGAACGAGGAAGTCAGCCGCCCGCTCCGGTTGAACGCCGAGGCGATCGAGCGGCGCACCGGTATCCGGACGCGCCGCTGGGCGGCGGAGGACGAAGCCTCGTCCGATCTGGCCGAGCAGGCGGCCCGGAAGGCCTGCGAGGCGGCCGGCGTCGGCCCCGACTCGGTGGAGGCCATTCTGCTCTCGACCACCTCGCCCGACATGGCGTTTCCATCCACGGCCTGCCTGCTGCAGCAGCGCCTGAATGCCCCGCGCGCGGCGGCGTTCGATGTCTCGGCCTCCTGCTCGGGGTTTTTGTACGGCCTGTCCATGGCGGATGCCTTCATTCGCAGCGGGCAGTATCGCCGCTGCCTGGTGGTGGCGGCCGAGGTGAAATCGAGGTTTCTGGATCCGGCGGACGAAGCGACGGCGATCCTGTTCGGCGACGGCGCCGGCGCGGCGCTGGTGACGGGTGACGAGGTCTCGTCGCCGACGGCGCCCGGCATCCTGGGTGTCCGGCTCCATGCGGACGGCAGCCGCTACGGCATGATCGGCATGACGGCCGGCGGCTCGCGGAAGCCGGCCAGCCGTGAGACGGTGCGCGCGCATGAGCACACGATCCGCATTCAGGGCGTCCCGCTGTACCGCGTGGCGGTCAGGCGGCTGGCGGAGGCGGTGACGGAGACGCTCAAGGAATTCGGCGTGGGGGAGTCCGATCTGGGCCGGGTCGTGTTCCACCAGGCGAACGGGCGCCTGCTGTCGGCGGTGCTGGATCGGCTGGGCTTTCCACCCGACAAGATGTATTCGGTGCTGGAGCGGTTCGGCAACGCCTCGTCGGCGTCGCTGCCGATCGCGCTGGATTATGCGGTGCGCGAGGGGCGGATCGCGCCGGGCGACCTGGTGCTGTTGGGGACGTTCGGCGGGGGACTGACGTGGGGAACGGCGTTAGTCAGATGGTAAGCAAACCAAGTGTTGAGTTTAGAGTTATGAGTTGTGAGTTCCGTTTCTGCAACTCAGCACTCAGCACTCAGCACTCATAACTGGGGTGAACATGTTCAGTTTGATTCCCAAGGACGAGGCCTTCTTCGAGATGTTCCAGAAGGACGCCCACAACGTGGTTGAAGGTAGCCGGTTGTTGAAAGAGATGATGGGGAATTATCAGAATCCCGCCGACCAGGCACGCCGGATCAAGGACGTCGAGCACGTCGGGGACGGCATCACGCACGACATCGCCCGGAGATTGAACCAGACGTTCATCACGCCGATCGATCGGGAAGATATCCACGACCTGGCCAGCGCCCTGGACGATATTTTGGACCTGGTCGAGGCCGTTGCGGACCGCTTTGTCGTGTTCAAGGTGGCCAAGCCGACCGAGATGGCCATCAAGCTGTCCAACATCCTGTACCAGGCGTCCGTCGCCGTCGCAGCCGGCGTGGATGTGCTGGGCAAGCCCCATGCCGATGTGACCGAGTGCAATGTCCGCGTGAACAGTCTCGAAAATGAAGCGGACCGGCTGACGCGCGATGCGATCTCCGCGTTGTTTGAAGGCGAAAAAGATCCCGTGGCCGTGATCAAGTGGAAGGAAATTTACGAAGCCTTCGAAGAGGGCACCGATCGCTGCGAAGACGTGGCGAATATTTTGGAACGCATCTCGCTGAAACACAGCTGAACGGGCGTGAGACGTAAAACGTTAGACGGAAGACGAAAAAAGCCACGACGATGAATTCCCGCCTGAGACTTCTGTGCAAATGATCTCCCTCGTCTCACGTCTCACGTCTCACGTTTCACGAGGCCGGCATGCCTGAGCTCTCCGGGATGCTCCTGCTCGTCGTGGTGCTGGCGCTGCTGTTCGACTTTTCGAACGGGTGGCACGACAGCGCCAACGCGATCGCCACGGTCGTGTCCACGCGCGTTCTGAGCCCGATGGCGGCCGTGCTCCTGGCAGGCGTGCTCAACGTGGCCGGCGCGTTCATGTCCACGGCCGTGGCGAAAATGATCGGCCAGGGGATCGTCGATCCGTCCACGGTGACGCAGGCCGTCGTGGCGTCGGCGCTGGCCGGGGCCATTCTGTGGAACCTCTGCACGCTGCTGCTCGGGCTGCCGACCAGCTCGTCGCACGCGCTCATCGGCGGGCTGGTCGGGGCGTCGACCGTGCACGGCGGCTGGGAGACGGTGAAGTTCTCGGGCCTGCGCTCGGTGCTGGAAGCCATGATCATTTCGCCCCTCTGCGGATTTGCGGTCGGCCTGGCGCTGATGGTCGCCATCACGTGGCTGTTCTTCCGCGCGCACCGGAGCATCGCGACGCGCCTCTTCAGCCGCCTGCAACTGGTGTCGGCCAGCTTCATGGCGTTCAGCCACGGCGCCAACGACGCGCAAAAGGCGATGGGCATCATCACGCTGGCCCTGTTGTCGGCCGGTCAGATCACGAGCGGGGAGGTGCCGACGTGGGTGGTCGTGTCGTGCGCCGCCGCCATGGGGCTCGGCACGGCGTCGGGCGGGTGGCGGATCGTCCGCACACTGGGGACGCGGATCGTGAAACTGGAGCCGGTGCACGGCTTTGCGGCCGAAACCGGCGCGGCGGCCGTGCTGCTGGCCACGGCGCACATCGGCCTGCCGGTCAGCACGACGCATACGATCACGTCGTCGGTGATGGGCGTGGGGGCGGTGAAGCGCCTGTCCGCCGTGCGATGGGGCGTGACGGCGAAGATCGTCTATGCCTGGGTGTTCACACTGCCGGGCGCGGCGCTGGCGGCGATGGCCATCTACCTTGTTTTCGGTTGGGCGGAGCAATAGTCAGAAAGTCGAAAAGTCGTCAAGTCTAGAGAAGAATTACGTCTGTCAAGTCAGAAAGTCTGTCAAGTCATCAAGTCTTAATGACCTGAAGACTTTGCGACTTTATAGACTTTCTGACTTACGCTGACTTGAAAGACCTTCCGATTCAGCGATTGGCAGGCGGAGCACGAACCGGCTGCCCGTGGGCTGAACGCCTTCCACCCAGATTTTACCGGCGTGTCCTTCCACAATGTGTCTCACGATCGACAGGCCCAGGCCTGTCCCCCCCATCTCGCGCGAACGCGCCTTGTCCACGCGGTAGAACCGCTCGAAGACCCGCGGCCGGTCCGCTTCCGGGATGCCGATGCCCGTGTCGGTGACGCTCAGCTCCACCTGCGCGGGGTCGCCCGCCGGCAGCGCGGCAAGGCCGACCGCAATGCCGATGGTCCCGCCCTCCGGCGTGTACTTGATGGCATTGTCCAATAAATTTGTCAGCACCTGTACGAGCCGGTCCTCGTCGCCGGACACGGGCGGCAGGTCCGGAGGAATCGCCACGGTGAGCGACTGCCGCTTCTTGTCCGCCAGCGGTTTGATCAGGGGAAGCAGGCGTTCAACCAGCGCGTGGAGGTGGACCGGGTCGCGCTTGAAGCGCACCATCCCGGACTCGATCTGGGACAACTGCAGCAGGTCTTCCAGGATGAGATTGAGGCGGTCGCTCTGCTTGAGGATGATCTGGAGAAAGCGCGTGGCTTCCTCGGGGTTGTCCTTGGCGCCGTCCAGCAGCGCCTCGACGTAGCCCTTGATCGAGGTCAGCGGCGTGCGCAGCTCGTGCGAGACGTTGGCGACGAAATCCTTCCGGACCTGCTCGAGCCGGCGCAGGGCCGTGATGTCGCGATCCATCTGATCCGCCATCTGGTTGAGCGTGGCGGCGAGGACGCCCACCTCGTCGCCCGACCGGATCTGCACGCGCTGCCCCAACGCGCCGCCGGCCAGCTGGCGGGCGACGGCCGCCATGTCCTGCAGCGGACGCGTGAGTCCCCGGGCGATCAGGAAACTCACCGTGACCGAGACAATGAAGGCCACGCCGAACGCGATCGCCAGGGTTCCCTGCAGGTCGTGGACCCGCTGCTCGAGGAGGGTCAGGGGCAGGCCCAGCCTGACAATCGAAGGGTGCGCGGAGCCGGGCGGGTTTACCCGCAGCGCCAGGTACACCGTCCGCCGGCCGGTGGTGTCGCTGAGGCGCGCGTCCGTCCCGCGACCGGCGGCGAAGGCCTGTCGGACCTCCGGGCGCATGCCGTGATTGTCGATCCGCGAAACGGCGTCGTCCGCCACGTCGCTGTCGGCCAGCACGGTCCCCGCATGATCGATGACCGTGACGCGGGCGCTGGCCTGGCGGCCCAGTTCCCTGGCCATGACTTGCAGGCGGGGCCGGTCCGTGGAGCGGGCGAGGAGCGGCTCCAGCGTGAAGGCGATCAGCCCCGTGCGGGCCGCTAGGGCTTCCTCCGCGCGCAGCAGTTCCAGGCGCTCGATCGAACGGAATGCCAGGATGCCCGCAACCGCCAGCCCCAGCGAGAGGGCCAGCAACGTGCCCAGCGCGACTTTCCAGCGGATGGAGAGATTCATAAGAGTGTGCGAGGCTCGCGCGACAGGCAAGAACGCGAGACGCGCGGGACAGGCACGACTTGCGCGACTCGCTCTCCCGTACAACTCGCGTTTCTCGTTTTTACTGTTCCCGCCATTCGCGCTTTTCTCGCCAGTCTCGCGTGAAACATCGGGTTACACGTCTCGCCTTTCTCGCTCGTCACGCCAGTCTCACGGCGAAGCGCTTCACGTTTCACGTTCTTTGAGTTTATAGCCCAGCGATTTGATCGAGATGATGGCGTCGTTGAGCAGCGGGATTTTCTGCTTCAGCCGGCGGACGTGCACGTCGATCGTGCGCGTGGTGCCGTAGTACTCGTAGCCCCACACGGCGTTGAGGAGGACGTCGCGGGTCATCACGCGGCCGGGGTGCTGGAGCAGATATTCCAGCAGGCCGAACTCCTTGGCGGTCAGCGTGATGTCCTTGCCGTTCGCCTTGACCTCGTGGCGGTCACGATCGAGGACGAGCGCGCCGTACGTGGAGCGGGACGGCGCATCTTCCCTGGAGCGCTCGACCCGGCGCAGGAGCGCCTTCACGCGGGCCACGAGCGCCTTCGGACTGAAGGGCTTGGTCACGTAATCGTCGGCCCCCAGTTCGAGACCGATGATGGTGTCTGATTCCTCCGCTTTCGCGGTCAGCATGATAATGGGGAGGGTCGCGGTCTGCTGGTCGGCCCGGAGCCGCTTGCAGACTTCCAGCCCGTCCATGTCGGGGAGCATCAGATCGAGCACGAGCACGTCGGGATGTTCGGCCTTGACGGCTTTCAGCCCCTCCGGCCCGGTCGTGGCCGTGCTGACGCGGTAGCCATCTTTTTCGAGGTAAAGTTTGACGAGCTGGAGAATGTCCTTCTCGTCTTCAACGATGAGGATTTTTTTCGCGGCGGGCGAGGTCATCCTGTCCTGAGCGTAAAGGGACGGAGACGGGGTGTCAAGGGAAGGGAAGATTGGAGGGTGTGGCGGCAGGGTTTCTCCCTTTGCTCCCGGAGCGCGCACGATCAGAATGTGCTCGCTCGACGGCCGCAGTCGGGAGAAACCCTGCCGCTCCCCCGAAGAGAAGAGGGGGAGGCGCTTCGCTCACCTGTCGGGTTCTTCCATCGCCATACGTACATCAGTTGGGCTGTCGGGCTGGCCTGCTGATCCTGTGCTCGCAGAACGCGCACACCTCAGAAGGGTGCTCGCCACGGGTACAAGGCGCGTCTCGGCGCGCCTGGGGCGGGCGGGTGAGAAAGAGCGCGCAGTTGGGGAAAGCCCGGTGCGCTCCCCCTGAGATAAGAGTGGCGCTTCGCTCACCTGTCACGTTCTTCCCTGCGCCGCACATACATCGATTACCCATACTTAAAGGGGACGAACGTGGGGCTCTTCCATCGACGGGATGTTTGGGGTAGGGTAGCGCCGTTCGTGCGCTTAACGGAACATGACGGCATCGGCATGGCTTCTTCCACACCAGGCGGGATTGTGATCACCGGCGCTTCGAGCGGCATCGGAGAGGCCTGCGCGCTCTATCTTGACGAGCTGGGCTACCGGGTCTTTGCCGGCGTGCGCAATCCGGCCGACGGGGAGGCCTTGAAGGCGAAGGCGTCCAAGTGGCTGGTGCCCCTGTTGCTGGATGTCACCGACGAAGCGTCGATCAAAAAGGCTGCGGAGACCGTCGTCGCCGCGGTCGGCGCGGCCGGCCTGGCGGGGCTGGTCAACAATGGCGGCATCGGGGTCGGCGGCCCGCTGGAAGTGGTGCCGCTGGCGGATGTGCGGAAGCAGTTCGAGGTGAATGTCATCGGGCAGGTGGCGGTGACGCAGGCGTTTCTCCCGCTGCTGCGGCAGGGCCGGGGACGCATCGTCAACATGGGCTCCATCGCGGGACGGGCCACCATGCCGTTCATGGGGCCGTACTCTGCGTCCAAATTTGCGCTGGAGGCGCTGACGGATGCGATGCGGATGGAGCTGCAGCCCTGGGGCATCCACGTCTCCATCGTCGAGCCGGGGGCGATCGAGTCCCGCATCTGGGACAAGGCCCGGCAGTCAGCCGATGAGATGGAAGCGGCTGCCGACCCGGAGGCGAAAGCGCGCTACGGGGAGGCCGTCGCCCGCGTGCGCGAGGCCATGGCGCAGGCGGCGCAACGCGCGATTCCGGCTCGCGTGGTGGCCGAAGCGGTCGCGCATGCCCTGCGCGCCGTCAGGCCGAAGACGCGCTATCTGGTCGGCCTCGACGCGCGGTTTCGCGCGGTGCTGGCCGCCTGGCTGCCGGACCGCGTGGAGGATTGGCTCGTCAGGCGGGTGCTGAAGTTGCCGAAGTAGGCAGGGTGGGGTGGCGGCGAGGCTATCCCCTTCGCTCGCGCAACGCACACGCAAGATCAATTAGATTTTTCGGAGTAAGTGGGCGGTGCGCGTTGGACGCGCGCGGTTTGGGGATAGCCTTACCGCTCCCCAAAAGAAAAAGGGAAGCGCTTCGCTCACCCGTCACGCTCTTTCCTGCGCCATTTCCAACATCGGTTGAGCTATCTGGCTGGCCGGGACGATCCTGTGCTCCCGCACCGCACACGCAAGGTCAATTTGTGTTGCTATCAAAACGGGCGGTGCGCGGTGGACGGCCGCACTGCGAATCGCCCCGGCCAGCCTTAAAAAATTGGCCGCCAGAAAAGGGGTCGGGAGTCTTATCGGAAGGACTCCCGACCCCTTCGAATGGAAGAGCGGGCAAGCTGGCAAGATTGCTCAGGCACTCACTGATGGCGCAGCCTGCTGAACGTGGCGAAGCGTTAACGGTGACAGACTATCAAGCGGTCTGTCACCGTTCGTGTTTTTATATTTTCTTGGAAGAGCCTGTTCTTTCGAGCGACGGCCCGGTCTCCCTTCAACTGCGCGCGTCCAACGAGGGCCTTCCGAGGCCGCGCGTTGCGCGAGCACGAAGGGAGACCGGGCTGCCAGCTCGTCCCCTCTTTGGTTTCGGAACTCTCAACGGATAGGACTAATCCAGTTGACGGAACGGTCGTGGCTGCCGTATTGTGAAGGCCAGTTTGGTTGTATTGCACGTTGAACGGAAATCGCATTCAACGGGCTGAACCGGCCCAACCAGCCTAACTGGCTTAACGGGCTCAACCGGCTTAACATTTTCAACCAGCACCCATGAAAATCTATCTTGCCAGCCCCAGAGGCTTCTGTGCCGGCGTGGACCGGGCGATCGAGATCGTCGAGCTGTCGCTCAAGGCCTACGGGGCGCCGATCTACGTGCGGCACGAGATCGTGCACAGCCGCCACGTGGTGAACAGCCTGCGTGACAAGGGCGCGGTGTTTGTGGAAGAGCTCACAGAAGTGCCGGACGGCTCCATTGTGATCTTCAGCGCGCACGGCGTGGCGAAGGAAGTGTGGGCGGAGGCGAATCGTCGAGGGCTGAAGACCATTGACGCAACCTGTCCGCTGGTGATCAAGGTCCATAACGAAGTGAACCGGGATTACACCCAGGGCTACGAATTGATTTTGATCGGCCACGCGGGACACCCCGAGGTGATCGGGACGCTCGGTCAGGTGCCGGACAAGTTCCATCTCGTGTCGTCCGTGAACGACGTCGAGAAGCTCCACGTGGAGAACACGCACCATCTTTCCTATGTGACGCAGACCACGCTCAGCGTGGACGAGTGCCGGGACATCGTCGAGGCGCTCCATCGCCGGTTTCCCAAGATCAAGGGGCCGCACCAGGAGGATATCTGCTACGCGACGCAGAACCGCCAGAACGCGGTCAAGGCCCTGTCGAAGCTGGTGGACGTGATCCTGGTCATCGGCTCGCCGAACAGCTCCAATTCCAACCGGCTCCGCGAGTTGGGCGAGCATTGCGGGATCAAGTCCTACTTGATCGACTCGTCGTCGGACATCAACCAGGACTGGATCAAGGGCACCAAGGCGGTGGGCATCTCGGCCGGCGCCTCGGCTCCCGAGGTGCTGGTGACCGAGGTCGTGGACTATCTCAAGAGCCACGGCGCCAACGAAGTCGAAGAGCTCATGGTCATCGAAGAAGACGTCGAATTCTCGCTTCCCAAGGAATTGGTGACGATTCAACCTCTCTCGCGTACAGCGACCGCCTCGCACTAGTCCCCATATCTGGTAGCCAGCTCCTAGGTTATCCACAGCATCCTGTGTTTTCCTTTTGCTTTTCGTTTTCGGCTGTGCTACAAGTGCCGGAAATTCCAGCCGCAGCAGGCATGCCCAGGAAAGGGACGGAATGTACCTCAAGTCCTTGGAGCTGACCGGGTTCAAATCCTTCGCAGAAGCCAAAATCGGATTTCCCACCGGCGTGACCGCCATCGTTGGCCCGAACGGGACCGGTAAAAGCAACATCGTGGACGCCATCCTCTGGGTGCTCGGTGAGCAGAGCCCGAAGTCCGCCCTGCGGTGCGAGAAGATGGAGGACGTCATCTTCAACGGCACCGAAGCGCGCAAGCCGCTCGGCATGGCGGAGGTGTCGTTGATCATGAGCGGCCTGTCCGATCCCAAGCCGGGCGCGCCGCCGCTCCTGCCGCCCGAGTTCGGCGACTACCACGAAGTGATGGTCACGCGGCGGCTGTACCGGAACGGCGACAGCGAATACCTGATCAACAAGGTGGCGTGCCGGTTGAAGGACGTCCGCAGCCTGCTGATGGATACGATTGCCGGCACCAAGGGGCACACGGTGATCGAGCAGGGCCGGATCGAGGAGATTCTGAACGCGACGCCGCTGCAGCGCCGCGAGCTGATCGAGGAAACGGCCGGCATCGTCCGGTACAAAAAGCAGAAGGCCGAGGCGCTGCGCAAGATGGATGCGACGACCCAGAACCTCAGCCGGGTGCGGGACATCATTGCGGAGGTCAAGCAGCGGCTCAATGCGCTGGAGCGGCAGGCCAAGCAGGCCAGGAACTACCAGGTCCTGCAGGACGAGGCGCGGACGCTGGAAATCCGTCTGCTGGTGCGGGAGCACCGGACGCTCAGCGAGCAGCAGCGCATGGTCGAATCGGAACTGGCCGTGCTGGACGAACAGGAGTCCGCCCAGGCCGCCGAGCAGGCCCGGTTCGTCGCGCAACTGGAAGAGATCCGCGTCCGCATGCTGGATGGCGACAATGCGCTCATGCGCCGCCGCGATGAGATCGGCCGGCTGGAGCAGCAGCAGGCCCAGGCGCTGCGGACGAGCGAAGTGGAGCGGAGCCGCGCCGAGCTGTACGGACAGCAGCGCGCGCAGGCCGCCGAGCAGCTGGTCCGTCTGGAGGCCGAGCGTGAACAGGCGGCGGTCGAGGCGGCCGAGCGCCGCGCGCAGCTCGTCCAGGCGGAAGCCGGGATGGCCGCGGGCGAGAAGGCGCTGGCCGAACAGGAACAGTCGGCGCATGCGATGGCCGGCCGTCGCGCGTCCACGCTGGAGCAGGCTGAGCGGTCACGCCGGAGCCTGCTGGCCCTGTCGTTGCCGTCGGACGGCGGCGCGGCTGCCGAGGCGGTCGTGCCGGGCACGCTGACGGCTGCGGCGAAAGCCAGGCTGGAGCAGTGCCTGGCGCATCGGAGACAGGCCGAGCAGCGGATCGCGCAGGCGCAGCAGGAGCGGGATGCGGCCGTCCAGCGCATGCAGCAGATCGACGACCAGATACGGGATGCCGAGCAGAAACTGAACCAGCAGCAGGGGCAGCTGGCATCGGTCGAATCCCGGTGTCATGCGCTGACCAGCGTCGTGCGCGAGGAAATGGGCTATGGCCGCGAGGGCGACGACAGCGTGGTCTCGCTGCGCAAGTCCTGCGCGGGCGTGAAAGAGGCCGTCGCGGAATGGCTGGAGGTGCCGGAACGGTTCGAGCGGGCCATGGAAGCGGCGTTGGGCGAGCGGCTCCGCGCCTGGATGGTGGAGCAGCCGGCCGATGCGCGGCAGGCCATCGAGTTTTTGAAGACGCAGGGGCTTGGACGCGGCACGTTTGTGCCGGCGAACCCCCGCTGGTCGAAGCGCGGCGCGCAGGACTGGTGGGCCGGCCTCAAGGATCAACCGGGCGTGCTGGGGCTGGCGGCCGATCTGGTGAAGTCGGCCTCGCGCTCACAGGATGTCTGTGCGACGCTGTTCGATCGCGTCGTGGTCGTCGAGTCGCTGGAACGCGCGGTCGCGCTGTGGGAGGGCGGGCAGTGGACGGCGCCGGAGGGCCCCACGTTCGTGACGCTGGACGGAGAGGTGCTGGATGCGGCCGGGGTCATGACCGGCGGGACGACCGGCGGGCTCCTGCAGCGCCGGCGCGAAATTCTCGATCTCGAAAAACAGCAGGCGGAAGTCGCGCGCGCGATCGGGACGCTGACTGCAGCCTGCGCGCAGCTGGCGGCCGAGCGGGAGCAGCTGGCCGCCGCGCGGCTGCAACTGGACGAACGCCTGCGCGATGCCGAGCAGCAGCGGATTGCCACGCTGCTGGAGGAGCGGGAGGCGCGGGAAGCCGGGCTGGCGGAACTGGACGACGCGCTCCGGAACATGGAAGCGGAGCATCTGGCGGTCCAGCGGCAGCTGACGGAGTCGCGCGTGGCGGTGGAAGCCTTGCGGATGCGCTGCGAGCAGTGCCGGGCCGATGTGACGCGCTTGTTGAAACGGCAGGAGGACAGCGTCGCGCAGGCGCAGGCGCTGCAGGGACAGCTCGACACGCTGGCGGCCTCGATTACGCAGAGCCAGGACGAGCGCGCCCGCCAGGACGCCTTGTGCCAGGAACTGAACCGGCGGGTGGCGGAACTGCGGCAGGAACTGGTCAAGGCGCAGGAGACCCACGCGCAGGAGATGCAGCTGGTCCGTCAGGTCGAGCAGAGCCTTGAGGCTGCGCGGCAGGCACTCACGGTGAGCCGCGAATGGCGGACGGGGATCGAGGTCCGCCGGGCCGAGATCCGGACGCATCTCGGCATGGTCGAGGGCACGCTGACCGGAACCTATCAGCTTGCGGTCGAAGAAGCGCTGCTGCGCGAGCCCGAAGAGGCTGCGTCGGTCACGCGCGAAGAAGCCGAGGCGGCGACGATGTCGGTGCGGGAGGAGTTGCTGAAGATCCGCGGCCGGCTCGAGCGCATGGGGCCCATCAATCTGGCCTCGATCGAGGAGCATCGCGAGCACGAAGAGCGGTATCAATTTCTGACGACGCAGGAGGCGGACCTGTCCCAGTCCGTCCAGTCGCTGCGGGAGATCATCACGAAAATCAACCGCACCACCAAGCAGATGTTCGAGGAGACATTCAACGACCTGCAGCGGAAATTCGGCGTGGTGTTCGGGCGGCTCTTCCCGGGCGGGCGGGCCGAACTGATCCTGGTCGAGCCCGAAGTGGATCCGGAAACCGGAAAACAAAAGGACGAGGAGCAGGGGGTGGATATCGTGGCGCAGCCGCCGGGCAAACGGCTCAAGGGCATCACGATGCTGTCGGGCGGCGAGAAGACGCTGACGGCCATGGCGCTGATCTTCGCCAGTTTTCTGATCCGACCCACGCCGTTCTGCATCCTGGACGAAATCGACTCGCCGCTGGACGAGGAGAACATCGGCCGGTTCACCACGGTGCTGCGCGAGCTGGCGGCCGATGCCCAGTTCCTGGTCATCACGCACAACAAGCGGACGATGGCGGTGGCCGATTCGCTGTTCGGGGTGACGATGGAGGAGCCGGGGGTGTCGAAGACGATCTCGGTTCGCCTGGCCGTTCTCCAGCCGGCCTAGGCCAGTCAAAAAGTCATCAAGTCAGAAAGTCCATCAAGTCATAGGAGCCAGAGTCTCGGAGACTTTACGACTTGATGACTTTACAGACTTTGGACGCACCAGCAAATTTCCAAGAATCCCGCAAAAGTTCAAAGGGTTCGAGCGCCCCTTCCCTTGACTGTCAGGAATCCCTTTGCTATAAGACCCCTCGTATGACATAGGCCCTGGCGGGCTCGTTTTTCCTGCCGGAAACAGGCGAGTCCTAATCTTCTCGCCGCCAGGTTTTCCAAGGACATTATGCAGCAGTGGAAGCGGTTACTCGCACGCTTATCTGATCGTTTATTCGCATCCGTTCCCGACAAGGTCCGGGAAAAGGTCGAGGCCTATGCGCCGCAGGCCGTGCTCCGCCTTGTCTCGCACAATCCTCATCCCGTTCTGCCTGCCGATCCGACCCTGCGCCGGCTGACCCATGCGGCCTCGCACGAATCGGTGGAGGAGGCCATTCGTCTCAGCCAGCGATGGATCCTGGACCGCCAGCATCCGGTGGAGGGATTCTGGGTCGCAGAATTGGAGGCGGACACGACGCTGACGTCGGAATATCTGATGTTGCGCCGGTTCCTGAACGTGGTGGATCCGGAGCGCGAGAGCAAGGCGGTCCGGTATCTGAAGGCGACGCAACTGCCCGACGGCGGCTGGCCGATCTACTCGGGAGGCCCGTCCGAGATCAGCGCCTCCGTCAAGGCGTACTTCGCGCTGAAGCTGTCGGGGGTCTCGCCGTCGGAGCCGTTCATGCGCCAGGCGCGCGAGTGCATCCATGCCATGGGCGGCGTCGCGGCGTCGAACGTCTTCACCAAAATCACGCTGGCGCTGTTCGATCAATACGACTGGTACGGGCTGCCCAGCATGCCGCCGGAAATCATGCTGCTGCCGAAGCGCTTCTATTTCAGCATCTACGAAATCTCCTACTGGAGCCGCACGGTGCTGATTCCGCTGCTGATCGTCTTCGCGCACCGCCCGGTCTGCCGGATCCCGGAGGAGGAGGGGATCGCGGAGCTCTTTGTGATCCCGCGCGAGCTGATGGATTATGGCGACGTGCCGCCCTTCAAGAAGGACGCGGCCTGGTTCACCTGGAGGAATTTTTTCATCACGCTGGACCGGCTGCTCAAGCTCTACGAACGCATGCCGTACCAGGCCTTTCGTGAAACGGCGGTCCAGAAGGCGATTGTCTGGATGTTGGATCACATGCGGGGGAACGGCGGGCTCGGGGCGATTTACCCGGCCATGGCGAACTCCGCCGTCGCGCTGCACTGCCTCGGCTACAGCGCGGACCATCCGCTGCTGGCGAAGGCGCTCAAGGAGATCGAAGACCTGGAAGTCTACGAGACGGTCCGCGAGGGACAGTCGAAGGTCGAGACCCTGCATCTGCAGCCGTGTTTCTCGCCGGTCTGGGACACGTCGCTGTCCATCAATGCCTTGATCGAGTCGGGATTGCCGCAGAACCACCCGTCCCTGTTGAAGGCGGGGCAATGGATGATGTCCAAACAGACGACCACGGCCGGAGACTGGAAGGAATCGTCGGCGACGGAGAAGACCGAGCCGGGGGGCTGGTATTTCCAGTTCGAAAACGAACGGTACCCGGACGTGGACGACTCCGCGGTGGTGATCATGGCGCTCGCGAAGCTGCGCATGGCGGACCATCAGGCGCAGAAGGAGTCCATCCGGCGCGGCTACCAGTGGGTGATGGCCATGCAAAGCTCGGACGGCGGCTGGGGCGCCTACGACGTGGATAACAACCACATGGTGTTCAACGTCATTCCCTTTGCCGACCACCGTGCGCTGTTGGATCCCCCGACGGAGGATCTGGCCGGCCGCTGCCTGGAAATGCTGGGCGCGCTGGGCTACGACCGCACGCATCCGGCGGCGAAGCGGGCCATCGCCTTCATCAAGAACAAGCAGGAGGCGGACGGCAGCTGGTACGGCCGTTGGGGCGTCAATTACATTTACGGCACCTGGTCGGTCCTTATGGGTCTGCGGTCGATCGGAGAAGACATGTCGGCGCCCTACGTGCGCCATGCCGTGGAGTGGCTGGAAGCGAAGCAGAATCCCGACGGGGGATGGGGCGAGTCCTGCCTGTCCTATGCCGACCAGGCCATGGCCGGCCGGGGCGAGAGCACGCCGTCCCAGACGGCGTGGGCGCTGATGTCGCTGCTGGCGGCCGGCGTCTCGGATTCTCTCGGCGTGGTGCGGGGGATCAACTATCTGCTGCGCCATCAGCGTGAAGACGGCTCATGGAAGGAGGCGCGGCACACGGGCACCGGCTTCCCGCGCGTGTTCTATCTCCGCTACCACTGGTACTGCCAGTACTTCCCGCTCTGGGCGCTCGCGATGTATCGCAACGTCAGGGCTCGCGGGCAGATGCGGGCGGATGAGCTGCGCCATGCCGTTCGCACGGCGGACACGTTCCGGCCCGGACTCTGACCGCTCCATCCACGCATGCAGCAGGCGTTGGGTAATCACTCTCTGGCCGGGAGAGGCGATGTGAGCGGGCCGGCTCGTGCAGGGTCCCCATGAAGCGGGTTGGAATTTTCACGGCGACCCGCTGGGAATATGCCGCGGTCCGGCGGATAATTTCCGGCGGCCATGCGCACCGGTATGGTACAGTCCGCTGTTTTGTCGGCCGGCGGGGTGGCTGTGACGTGCTTGTGGCGCAGACCGGCGTGGGGCCTGACAGGGCCGCGGCGGCGTGCCGCGAGGTCCTGTGCGGGCATCCGGTGGACCTGATCGTATCGGCCGGTCTGGCCTGCGCGCTGGTGCCGGCCCGGATCGGCGATCTCCTGGTGGGGACCGACGTGCGGATGGAGGCGGATGATCACGAGGCGTCCGAGCACGTCACGCGGCTGTGTGCGGGCGGGATGGTGGCGGCGGCGGTGCGGGCGGCGGAGCGGGCCGGGTTGCCGGTGCAGGCCGGGTCGTTCGTGACGGCTCCGAGGATTCTGTGGCATTCAGCGGAAAAACAGGCCATGGCGGAAATCACGGGCGCGATCGGACTGGACATGGAGAGCGCCGCGCTGGCGGATGCGGCGGTCGACAACAACGTGCCGTTTGTGATCGTCCGCAGCGTGTCCGATCTCGTGGACGAGAGTCTTCCGGTGGATCTCAATCTGTTTATGCGCCCCGCCGATTGGCTGAAGGGGCTGGCGGCCTGCGTGGCGGCGCCGTCGTGCATCGGCGGGTTTCTTCGCCTGCGCGCGCAGATGCGGACGGCCTCCGAGCGGATGAGCCGGTTCTTCGAGCGGTTTGTGGACGACCTGACGCAGGAGAGGATAAGGTGAGACGATGACGGCGGTGATTCAACGAGTCGGCGGGTCAACGCTTTCGGTTGTTTCAGAAATGAAGCGCAGGCTTATCCACTATGGGTGTTCAGAACGGCTCATGCGATCACCAGGCCGCCTCCTGGGGTGTGAGGTGAGACGATGACGGCGGTGATTCAACGAGTCGGCGGGACAACGCTCTCGATTCTCCAGGAGATGGGGCGCATGCTCCTGTTTCTGCTGTCCACGTTCGGCTGGCTGGCGCGCCCGCCGTTCCGGTTCTTCCAGGCGGTCAAGCAGCTCCATTTCATCGGGTTTAAATCCACGTTCGTCATCGTGCTGACCGCCGGGTTTACGGGCATGGTGCTGGGGCTGCAGGGCTACTACACGCTCAGAAAATACGGCTCGGACGCCGCGCTGGGCGCGGCGGTCGCGCTGAGCATCATCCGGGAACTGGGGCCGGTCCTGGCGGCGTTGATGGTGACGGCGAGGGCCGGCTCGGCGATGACGGCCGAGATCGGCATCATGCGGATCACCGAACAGATCGACGCGCTGGATACGATGGCGATCAATCCGCTGCAGTACCTGATCGCGCCCAAGGTCGTGGCCAGCCTGATCGGCGTGCCGCTGCTGGTGGCGTTGTTCGACGTCGTGGGCATCTACGGCGGTTCCGTGGTCGGCGTGGATCTGCTCGGCGTGAACGCGGGGGTCTACTGGAATTCGGTCGAAACGTCGGTGGAATGGAAGGACGTCTACGGCGGCATCTGGAAGTCGGTCAGCTTCGGGCTGATCATCAGCTGGGTCTGCTGTTACAAGGGATACTATACGGAGATGAGCGCGGAAGGGCTTGGCACGGCGACGACGGAAGCGGTCGTGCTGTCGTCCGTGATGATCCTGGTCTGGGATTACTTCCTGACGTCGGTGCTCTTGTAGATGCGTCGAAAGTCCGAAAGT
>Ga0209640_10002080_pt1 | contig 17347 bp, 21 predicted proteins | sample RifCSP10_1_FD_184018 | JGI IMG/M metagenome (GOLD analysis project Ga0209640, IMG submission 184018) | Soil microbial communities from Rifle, Colorado - Rifle CSP2_sed 10_1 (SPAdes) (version 2) | ecosystem: Environmental > Terrestrial > Deep subsurface > Rock core/Sediment | place: Rifle... | reverse complement strand
CCGCTGACGTGGACTCGATCGATGTTGACTCCGTAGGCGCGTTCCGCCTCTTCGGGGGAGACATAACCACGGGGGACCTGCAGGGTCTGATTTCTATTTCTCGACTTTCTTTGAGATTGTTGAGTCGTAGAAATCTACACCTCTTTAGGCTGCCTTCGCACCTTCAATTCCAGGTTAATCCTATTGCCCCGCGTGAATCTCAACTTGTCGTGAGAAAGGGAACAGGCTGGTTTTCCCTGGGCTGTAGAGCTCGCGAAAAGTAGCCTGTCCCCTTTACCGTTCATGGTCATTTTTATTCCAATTGGCGGCTGAGCGTCAACGGCAATCATTTGGGTCGGCACTGGCTATTCTGGACAAAAAACAGGGGAGCGGGCTTAGATGAGCAGATCTATTTGCTTTTCGGAATCTGTCTCCGGATTGAACGTCGTCTGTCCTTCGGCCTGGGCAGCCTGGAGCAACCGGAGGTCAGACGCAACGAAAACCAGACCGTTCCCCACATCACGCAATAGAGCGGCAGCATCCAAACTCGAGCGCAAAACAAGGGCGTCTGTAGCATTGATAGAGTATTTCTGAATGAGCGGAAGCGAGGCGAAAACCAAGCCATCGTCGAGCACGGTCAGTTTAAAATCGGCAGAGTCGATGACCTCGGCACGAAAATCTATCATCGCTTGCAAGCTGGCGTCTTCTGGAATGACACCAGCGTTCTTCTTCCTCACAAAGACGGAGATAACCTCACCTATGGCCAGTGTCAGGCATTTCATCCTATCCACCGCCACCTTGGAGAAGAGATAGTTGACCAGAGGCGTCCCAATCTCCGGAGCATATCGCTTCACCAGCGCACTGGCGTCCCAGTAAAAAAAATTCATCCGCCCTATTCCTGTCGGGCCTCAATAATCCCTCGACTAAAAAGATTTGCTTCCGCTTGCACTCCACAGGCAGCGATCATCTCCTGCACCTTCTCTGGCCCCACAGGCTGACCGCGGAGACCCATTTGTTCGAAGGCTTTCATGACAATCGGGCGCAGTGCAACCTTGTCCACAAAAAGCGTTGTTCTCCTCTGGTCCACGGCCGCCTCAGGCAACTGCTCCACTGCGGCTCGCAGCTCCGCCAGCTTGCTTCCTATCTCCTCTATGCTTCGAATAATCGTGGCTTTCGTCATTGTCGATGTCCTCCGAAAAACATCCTACTCTCTGATCGACAGCACGGCACTCCTGTAAAAGGTACTCTTCAACACCGAGCCTTTCAAGGGCTTCTCGGACACCTAATCACGGATTCTGGCCCTTCAGACTTGCGCCGTGGAGGGATTCTTCGGCACTCCTCCCCGAAGGGAAGGGCATCAGGGGTCAGACCTTTCACTCTATACACTTTAACCTGCCTTCACACCTTCAATTCCAGGTTAATCATATCGCCCCGCGTGAATCCCAGCTTGTCGAAAAAGCGGAGTATATCCCAGTCGCGCCAGTTGACCAGCGTGTAGATTTTCGTCACGCCGACCTTCTTCATGTGCGTGACCAACTCGTCCATCAGCGCGCGGGCGACGCCGTGATGCTGATATTCCGGGTGGACGCCGATCGTATCAATCCACCCGACGGTCTCCGGCACGCCGTACTCCCAGCCGCTTGCATCGCCCATGATAAAGCCGGCGACGCGTCCGTCCACCTCAGCAACGAGGGGCGGGACCGGCGAGCGTGCCTGTGCAGATTCGACTTTCATTTCCCAGTAATCGCGCCGCCGCTTACCCAACACACGATTGTCAATGTCCGCAATCGCGCCCACATCCTTTGCGCTCATCATGCGGATCGTGATCGGTCCCATCGCGTTCCTCCATTAGACCCGAAGGGTCAAATTTAATCTCTTCTTTGTGCTTTCTTTCCGGCGGGTAAAAATGTTTTGAAGACAAGCTCGTTGTGTTCACCGATCATCGGGGCAGGCCGATCAATCTTGAAAGGAGTCTTTGAAAAAGCAAAAGGCGGCCCTTCGGCATGGCATCTCCCCACTTCTGGATGATCCACAGGCGCCCAGAACCCTCGATGTTTGAGTTGAGGATCGGCGAAAAGATCCGCGATTGTTTGGACGATGCCTGCCTTCACCCCGTTGTCTTGCAGCTTCTTAAATACCTCCTCTGCCGTGAGCCGGGAGGTCCATTCCCCAACTTCCTGATCGACTTCATCCTCGTATTCTTTTCTTGCCGGTCTCGTCTTAAACTTCGGATCCGAGATCAGCTCGTCCCTGCCCATGCATTTGCAGAGGGCCTTCCATTCTTCATCATTAAACACGCTGATGACGCACCAACGGTCATCCCCTTTGCAAGGATACGTATTATGCGGAGCCGCAAAGGAATGGCGATTTCCGTCTCGCTCAACCACGCGATGATTAATGCTATATTCCAATAGGGCCGGTATCATAAACTGGACACCGGCTTCATACTGGGCCAGATCAATAAATTGTCCTGCTCCTGTCCTGCGTCGATGCTCCAAAGCCGCAACGGCTGCAATCACCCCGTATCCCACCCCTATATGGTCCACATAGGGGCCGTATAGGATGCAGGGGAGCCTATCCGGATATCCGGTCATGTAGGTAAAACCACAGAGCGAGGATAGGTGGGAGCCGAAACCCGGGTGCAGGGCGTGAGGCCCGGTCTGGCCTTGATTGCAGGTGCTGAGTAAGATGATATCGGGATTCACTTCTTTCATCTCTTCATAGCCGAGCCCCAGCTTCTTCAGCGTTCCGGGCGTGAAGTTTTCGATCACGATATCGGCCCATTGGATAAGCTCTTTAGCGAGATCGACCCCTTCTTTTGCTTTTAAGTTTATCGTCACACCGTATTTGTTATTATTGCAGATGCCGAAAGCCCCTGAACGGTTCAGTCCGGGTTTATTGTCTTTGTAAGGCGGATAATTTTGCCTGAATCCGTCCGGCCGCTCATAAGACTCGACGTGCACCACCCGAGCGCCGTGGTCTGCCAGATGCTTCCCGATGACTGGTCCGGCCGCAATCGCAGCAAACTCTACGACATTAATCCCCTCAAATACTTGCCTGGTTGTCTCCATGATCGTAACAAATCCCAAAGTGTAAAAAAATATTCCTCCCAGCAATTCTTCAGATAACATCCGCTTTCTTGAGACGGAGGATGTCGCTGTTATTCAATCCAATTTCACCGTAGACCTCTTCGTTGTGCTCTCCGATCAAAGGAGCCCGGCGCCAAAAACCGCAAGCGATCGAAGAGAATTTGGTGGAAAAAGCGGGATAGGTAATTGTTGTTCCCAGCTCCTCGTGTTCAACCTCCTGCCACAGTCCCCTCGCTTTGAGTTGCTCGTCTTCCAATAATTCCTTTGCCGTCGCCAGCGGATAACCGAGCATGTCATTCTCAAGAACGTACTTGAAGAATTCCTCTTTCGTCACCGTTTTAAAAAATTTCATATAGGCTTGTTCAAGCTGATCGATCTCTTCCTGGGTGACTGTGGCAATATCAAATTTACTCCAATCCTTATTTTTTAAATAATCAGGAGCCATCCCCTTGCTGTCCATCCATTCCACCAATCTCTTATTCGTTCTAATCCCGGCCGGGCCTCCGTAGATAATGTAAGCCAGGTAGCCATCCTTACAGGGGTAGACCGCCCGCAAAATCGCCCCGGTGATGCTCCTTCCCGTAATAAAACTACCTGCTCTCGTAGGGAGCTCTCTGTTTAAGTCATAAAAAGAAGGGGCAATGGATAGGGCCCAGGTCACGCCCGCCTGTCCCGAGACATCCACATGTTGCCCTTCACCTGTCATTCCCCGGTGGTAGTAGGCCATGAGCGTCCCCTCTGCCGCATGCATCCCGATCCACACATAAGATTGGGGAAGTGTAGGCCGTACCGGCGGCTTATCCGCATCCCCTAAAACCGACATGAAACCGCTCATCGCCGTAAGGACTAAATCCGACCCTTTATAATCTTTATAAGGTCCAGACTGGCCAAAAGTGGTAATGGAAGTCATAATGAGTTGAGGATTTATTTTACTTAAGGCAGCGTAATCCAGGCCTAATTTTTTTAGATATCCTGGCGGAAAAGTCTCTAAGAAGATATCGGTTTTCCCAACCAATTTCAGTAAAATCTCTTTTCCGGTTTCTGTCTCAATGTTTAAGGTAATCCCTCTCTTGTTATGGTTGTAAGAAAACCAATACAGATTCTTTTCAGGGTCTGGTATGTCTTTATAAAAAGAGCCTAGATTCCTGGATTCATCTCCTCCTGGTTTCTCCACCTTGATGACATCTGCTCCTAAATCGCCCAAGATCTTGCCGCAGAGGAAGCCCGTTTCATTAGTGAAATCGAGAACCCGGCAATCTTTGAGCAACTTTATTTTCTCTTCCATAGAGCATTCCCTACTCTACCCCTCGCAATGACAGCGTGAGGGCTGTCATCGCGAGGAGAGCAAGCCATCTTGTATGGGGATCTCAATTAAATTCCTGATTCAGAAAACCATCTTGCATAGGGTTCCTGGAAGGACTTGGCCTTTTCAATCTGCTCGTCCGTGAACCAGTTCTTCAGGCTCACCACATCGATGGGATAACTGGCTCGCAAAAACGCATCCGTATACTGATAAGGTACCGTGGCATCGATTCCAATGGCTCCTGAAAATTTGATATTGGACTGGGTCCACTCTTTCTCGCCGGCGGAACTCCGCTCCGCAGGTTGGAACGTCTGCCCCATTCCGCCCGGTGCCACGATGGTGATACCTTCTTTAGCATCCACGCGGGTCGCTAAGGCCCACAGCAAATCGTCCGTCGAGTAGATGTTGATGTCCGGATCGACCACCATGGCAAAACGGGCGCCGAGAGAACAGGAAAGAGCTGCGGCCAGGATGTTTTTCGGATAACCCTCATCCCTGACCCTCCTCTTCCTCACCTGAAAGATCACACCACCCCAGTCGGGGATGCACATGGGGATGTGGGTATCGATGCAGAACCCCGGGCTGATCCTCTCGGCCAATTCAAAGAAACAGGCCTCACGGCAGATCACATCGATGTTGTGGTTATCGTATCCGTGGACGATTAGAGGATCGTAGATCGGTCTGTCTTTTCGATGGGTGATCGCCGTTACGTTAAATTGATACGTTCGATAGGCTTTTCCCATATAGCCGGACCATTCGGGGTGAAAGGGATAAACTCCCTGCTTCTGATCTTTCTCGGCCAATGGACTTTCCCAGACCTTTTTGGTTGTATCCAGGTACCCTTCAAGAACATATTCCGCTTCGGCAATGGCATAGGCATCGATGGTTTTGCATTTTACCATTTCCAACGGAAATCCTTGGATGGACCCGGCAATCCCCAACTCATCGCATCCCCTTGGGAGAATAGTATACATAAACCCCGCTCCTGCGATCATCGTTGCCGCTGGGGGAATGCCCATATTGATCGTTAAGGGGATGGGTTCTTTCTTGTAAAATTTTGTTGCGATTTGGTCGGTATGAGACCCCGGGGATATCTGAAAAGTGGAGTGGTCCTTCCATCCGAGGTCCTCTCGGAAATTCATCCGGTTGTAACTGATATGCCATCCACCCCAGAACTGCTTGGGCGAGGCTACGGTTTTGCCTGCTCCCAAAGTTCTACCCGGATCCGTCGGAGTGTGTTGGATCATGGGAATAACCGGCCAGACATCGATATTTTTGTCGATCACCACTTCTTGACAGGGCGCCTTATCCACAATCTTGGGCGGAGTGGGTTGAAGGATGCTCTCGTGAATTCTGAATTTCAACGCCTTTCTGTCTTTCAATCCGAACATCTTTGCGATGACCTTATCCGAGCCCATCACGTTCGTAGCCAATCGTGCATTGGGATAGCCTTTGACCTTGTTGAATATCATGGGCGGACCTCCGTCCAGACGTTTCTGGATGGCCGCCAGTTCGAGTTTCGGATCGACTTCCCGGTCCGTTTCCAGCACCAAACCTTCCTTTTTCAATGCCTCGAGCGTTGACCTCAAACTACGCAGTTCTTCCTTTGCCATTTAACCCTCCTTTATAGATTGATCATATCCCTTCAATTTTTAATCTTTTCTTAACATCTGTGAGAAGGCACCTCCCGAAACCCTATCCTTTATAGTAATAAGGCCCACCCACTGCAATGATGTCAAGGCTTCTCCGAGTGTAGGCTTTTGAATAGCCCAGATTTGCGACTAAATCTTGAAATCCTCCAGGGTGCTGGGGGCGAAGAGGCTTTTCAAATCGACCTTCTTCTTAATCAGCCCTTGCTCATGGGCATACTGGACGAGGGTTTCTAGGACATGCCGGTTGGCCTCTAAACCATAAGGCCAGAGGTCCTCTCCGAAGATCTCCCTTTCTTCCTCCATTTCTGCGATCGACCAGGCGAGCATGTATTTGAGGGCGGAGAATTCATACATCGACTCTTGGCAAAGTCTCTTGGCTTCAGAGAATGCTTTAAACAGGCTCTGGGCCACCCAGGGATACTTCTCATAGGTCTCTTGTCTCAGAGCAAGGGTGTGCATGATGGGGAGAATCTTGGTGCGCCGGTAATAGTCCTTTTCCACTTCCCGGAAATTGGGGATCAACCGTCGCACTTTGGGAGAGCGCTGCACGAAGGACAAAGGTATATGCGCCGACATCATGGCGTCGATCTCTCCGCTCTCAAGCATCGATGAAAGCGTCTGCTCCGGTCCAATCGGGCAGATGTCAATGCCTGGCGGCAAATCGTGCTTGACTTTATCCACCCGGCCCGGCTGCTCTTCTCCTCCGGTAAACCATTTCATACTCTCCGGCCGAACACCGTACTCGTGCTGCAAAATTCCCCGGGCCCAGATCGCCATGGTGATCTGGTATTCAGCAACCCCTACCCTTTTCCCGATAAGATCCCTTGGCTCCTTTATCCCGGAGTCTGTGTTGATGTAGATGCAGGAGTGGCGAAAAGCCCGCGATGGAAACACAGGTATGGCAATGAGCGGCGGATGCCCTTTGTCGCGCGACACCATGTAGGAGCCCATGGAAAGCTCAGCCGCGTCGAATTCCTGGTGGCGCAACATGCGCCAAAAGGTCTCCTCGACGCGAAGGGGAAGATACGTGAGTTCCACCCCTTCCACTTCCACTTTTCCCTCTTGCAAAGCCCGCGTTCGGTCGTAATCCCAACATGCCAGGGTGAGATGGATCTTTCCCATCGCTTACCTCTTCAACGAGTCTCGCCCGTTTCTTCCTCCAGGTCGTCGCTGCCGCACTCGGGGCAGTACGGCTCCCCGGAGGGACCTTCGTCAGAGTCGAACAGCTTGCCGCATTCATTGCAGCGGTAATAATAGCTCATGCACCCATCCTTCAGCGGTTTTCTTTAACCCCGGCAAGAAAATTTGCCGCGCCGATCACGAACTGCTCTCCCTCTCTCTGGAGCACCAAGGCAGGCTCCCCCGAGGCCAGCGTGGTCCGATTGACGACGGTGTAAATGCAGCCATGAAACTCGACCTGCTGCCCAGGGGCAAAGCGGCGAAGCTTCAGATGATCCGCAACCGGGTTGATCCTCTCCATCGCAGTTCTCCTTCATATCACGTCCGCTTTCAAAGCTTAAATCCCGAAAAGAAGGCAGCAGGCTGATGCCTCAAGACGGAATTGACAACGCGCCGCCTTCCCCATTAGAGTTTCAGGTCATGGTACAGAAACGAGTCCGCATCGCCGTGGTGGGAGCGGGGGCGGTAGGCGGCTATTTCGGCGCCAAAATGGCTCACTCGGGGCAGGAAGTCGCGTTCATGGCGCGCGGGGAACACCACCAAGCCATACGCGCCGACGGCCTGAAAGTCAAAAGCGGAGCGGGGGACCTCCATATCCGCTCGCGCTTTACCGCGGACCCGGGGGAGGTTGGAGCGGTGGATCTGGTTCTCTTCAGCGTCAAGTCCTACAGCACAGAAGAGGCGGCGGAGAGGCTTGCCCCTCTGCTGGGAGAAAAGACCACGATACTATCTCTGCAAAACGGCGTCGATAACCCCGATAAGATCGCACGGCTCTGGGGTAGGAACCGGACATTGGCCGGCGTCGTCTATATTGGGGCACGCGTCTCAAGCCCTGGGGTGATCGAGCACAGCGGGGGCGGGCGCATCGTCATGGGAGAGCTCGACGGCGGCGTGGGCGAGGCCACGGAGGCGGTTCGTGAGATGCTCTCCGGAGCGCAGATCCCCTGCTCCATCAGCACGGAGATCCGCAAAGTCATGTGGGGAAAGCTCGCATGGAATGCACCGTTCTGCGCCATCGCCTGCCTGACCCGGGCGACGACGAAAGAGATCGTCGAGTCGGAATCGCTCAGGAAGCTGGCGGTGGATGGCATGGCGGAGGTGATCGAAGCGGCTAAATCTCAAGGGTTTGAGCTGGCGCCGACGATTGTGGAGGAGACGCTCAATCTTTCGCGCGATCTCGGACATTTCAAGCCCTCCATGCTCCAGGATCTGGAGGCGGGAAAACCGCTGGAATACGAGGCCTTCAATGGGGTCGTGGTCGATGCGCTCAGACGGGCGGGAAAGGCGGCGCCGATCAACCAGCTTTTTTACGGCGCGCTCAAATTCCTAGACGGCAAAATTCGCGGGAGAGGCGTTGCTTGAGCAATCGCCGATTACTTAAAATCGCTCCCGCCGAGCAAAAAAGAGAGCAGATAGCCTTACATCCACGAATCGGTTCTGCATCGCGCCATTAAGGCGGTCGAGCTTCGGGCAGGCATTTTCAAACCTGCAAGCGGTCACACCCTGCGCGGCCATTTGAAACTGACTCCAGGCGTTAGTGCCCGCAGAGAGTGTCGCGGCGTTCGATTACGCTCCTGAAAACTGGGACCAGACAGATGTATGAGCATCACTCTGAGCCGTTGCTTCCGAAGGCACAGTTCATCCGTCGCCTGGTGGTTCATGGTCTAGCCGCGGGTGGGGTCATTGCACTGTCGCTGGCTGCAGGTATCTTCGGGTATCACTTCCTGGAAGGGCTGCCGTGGTTGGATGCCCTCTTGAATGCTTCGATGATTCTGGGTGGAATGGGGCCGGTCGACGCGCTGCATTCGACGGCGGGGAAGCTGTTCGCCTCCTTTTACTCGCTATTCGCCGGGATCGGGTTTCTGGTGATTGCGGGGATTCTGGTAGCGCCGATTGCCCACAGGTTTCTACACCGGCTTCATCTGGACGGGGACGAGGAAGACAGAGGAAGCGGATAGAATGGCCTCGTCCACGGTGAGTGTGCTGGTCCGAAGAAGGACTGGTCGGCATGCGACCACATTTACACACAGATCGATACATCACCGCCTCCCCTTTCGGCTTGACAGGGAAATTCGCCTGGTGCTAGCGTGCATTCGCTTGCCGCCGCTAGCTTAAACGGGAAAGAGCGGATTTTTTGCCCGGCTCTCGGGTAGACAAACGCGAGAAGACAGATGAAAAAGACCCTCGCTGCCGGATCGGTTGTCGCCTTCCTTTTTCTCTCCGTGGTGACCCTTCAGGCCCAGCCTAGGGCTGAAGCGGTCAAGGCTATGTACAGCACCATCAGTGGATCCCAGGCGATTCTGTGGATTGCTAAGGAGGCCGGGCTCTTCAAAAGGAATGGTCTCGACGTGGAGGCCGTTTACGTTAGCGGAGGACCCGCCAACGTGGCCGCCCTTCTGAGCGGGGAGGCCGGTTTTAGCCAGAACGCCGGCGCACCGGTGCTTGGGGCAGACCTGAAGGGGGCTGATATCGTCTTTATAACCGGCGCGGTCAATCAACTTCCTTACGTGTTGATCTCTTCGAAGGATATCAGACGAGCCGAGGACCTGCGAGGGAAAAAGGTCGGGATCAGCCGCTTTGGGGCCTCTTCGGAGATGGTGGCTAGGCTGGCATTAAGAAAATTAGGGATCGACGATAGAACTGAGGTTACCTTGATGCAGGTCGGAGGGGTTATGGAGCGCTTCGCCTCACTTCAAAGCGGGATGATCGAGGCGACTGTTGCAGAACTCCCCGTCCCACAGAAGTTGAAAGAGGCAGGGTACCATCTTCTGCTGGATCTGACCAAAGCGGGAGTTCCTTATCAGCACACCGGGCTGACGGTCAGGCGCAAATTCATAGAAACTAGGCCTGACACCGTGAGGAGATTTGTCAAAGCCTATGTGGAGGGCGTTCACTACTTCAAGACGCAGAAGAAGGCCAGCGGCGAGATTTTAACGAAATATTTAAGATCTGCGGACCAGAGGTACCTCGCAGAAACGGTTGAGATTTACGCAGAGCATGTTCCAAAAGCGCCCTATCCCACGCTTAGCGGGATCAAAACCGTGCTCGATCTTTTCTATCCGGACAAGGCGAGGGCGGTCAATCCCAGCGACTTCGCCGATATGCGTTTTGTGCGGGAGCTGGAGGAATCGGGTTTCATTGGAAGGCTTTACTGACGAGGGAGGGAAGCGATGCGGGCGTATGGCTGGAGAGCGAGAATCGGGCACATCTATCCGGCGGTCGTTGCTGAAAGCTTTATGTATGAATTCTATCGCATCGTCCCTCCGGGCGTGACCCTGGCCCAGACGAATCTGATAATCCAGAGCCTAAACGAGCGCCAGGGGCTGGAGGCCTCCATCAAGATGATCGATCAGGCGGCGGAGTACCTTGCCAAGCGAAAGGTCGACATCATTACCATTGGAGGCTCTCCGATGTTTCGCCTGATGGGCGTAGGTAGCGACAAAGTCATCATAGACCGGCTTGAAAACAGGTTCGGCATTCCGGTCACAACGAACCAGACGGGTGCCGTGGAAGCTTTTAAGACCCTGGGCGTGAAAAAGATCGCCGTGGCCGCTCCTTATTTCGATTACCAGAACGAACAGGTTAAAAAATTCTTGGAAGGATCGGGCTTTGAGGTCGTCCACATCCACGGTCTGTCACGGGAGGTGGAAGCCATCCACGAACTGCCTCTTGAGGCGTCTTATCACCATGCGAGGAAAGTGTTCTTTGAGGCCCCTCATGCCCAGGCGGTCTATATCCCCTGCGCGCACTTTGCCGTCCCTTGGCTCCAGGAACTGGAAGATGACCTTCGGGTCCCGGTTGTAAGCAGCACGGCGGCCTTGATCTGGCACTCTTTCAAGATCCTAAAAATCCGAGCCCGCATCGGTGGGCATGGGAGCCTTCTGGCTTCTTTAAGTGAGGGGAAGGAAACCTAGGATAGAAGAAGGGCGTATAGAAAGCTCGGCGTTGGTCGGTCTGCGGGCGCGGACGATACCACGGCGCGCTTGGCCCTTGCGGTGGCGTACGTGGGTGCTGCTAGCCTCGTTAGAAGCTGTCATTTAAAAGGGAGGAAACATCGATGGCAACGCTCAGGGTAGCCGCGGTTCAAGCCGCGCCTGTGTTTCTCGACAGGACCGGTTCGGTTGAAAAAGCGTGTCGTCTCATAAAAGAAGCTGGTGGCCGCGGGGCCCGTATTATCGGGTTTCCAGAAGGCTTTATTCCAGCCCATCCCTACTGGTTTCATTTTGAGCCAGCGGTGAGTAGACGGGCCCAGCAGTTCAACCAGGAGCTGCTCCGTAACGCTATCACCGTTCCGGGGCCGGAGGTCGATGCGCTCTGTGAGGTTGCCCGTGAGGTGGGGGCCTACGTGGTTATGGGAATATGTGAGCGCAGCGCTGAGGCCTCCAGCACTCTTTACAACTCGCAGCTTTTCATTACACCCGAGGGCGCTCTGGCGGCAAAACACCAGAAGCTCGTTCCCACCCACGCCGAACGGGTTGTCCATGCGCCTGGTTTGCGACGCTATGCATTGGCGTGTATTGATACTCCCTGGGGAGGGCTCGGCGGCCTGATCTGTGGCGAACATTCCAATACTCTCGCTCGCTTCGCTCTCATTGCCTTGAGAGAGCGCTTCCACGTAGGTAGCTGGCCGGCAAATTTCGCGGCCGGCAGCGCGCGGGCAATGTACGAGACCAAGAATATCAATGCGAGGGCTCACTGCCTGGAGGGAAACTTGGTGGTGATCAATGCGGCCGGCGTGCTGAGCGACAAGATCAGGGCCATGTTGTGCGACAGCGAGGAGAAGGCCGCCATATTCGGAAGCAATGGCGGAGGCTCAGCAATCGTAGGACCCGGGGGCGAGTATCTGGCCGGGCCACTAGCCGGTGAAGAACAGATCCTCTATGCGGAGGCAGATCTGGCGGGATTCGACGAAAGGGGCCTAATGCGTGACATTACCGGTCATTACCAAAGGGCGGATGTGTTCCACCTAACGGTAACCTGCGAAGATACGCCGCTGATGACAATCACGGGAGCTAACCGGGAGGAGGCGACCCCTGGGGCACGGGCAACTCGACCTCCCGTGGCTCCGTCTGGTGAGAAGCCTCGTTGACGCGCAAGCGCTCTAACCCGCCCCGGCGGCGCCGGCAGCGTCGCTGGCCGGGACACTAGTTAATCATTGGCTGCTTCGGCGTTGGTCCGGATCCAGTCCTTGAGGCCTTTCTCTTCGTCGTCTTTGTGATCATGATGCATCTTCGCATGCAGCCATCCCAATTCCACGATTTCCTCCAGGGAGCCGGTGATAGCCACGGTGCATCCCTTCTCACTGGGATATTTTCTGCAGTCGACTTTAACCCGTGTCGCCATAAAAGCATCCTCCTTGCTTGTTGGTTTCTATCTTATGTGAGACAGCAATTCATATGGCATACTTTATTGGGTCTTTGCAACCAGCCTCTTTAAACCCTTTGAGCCTTAGCTGGCAGCTATCGCAAAGGCCGCAGGCAAGGCTGCCTGGCGCCGGGTCGTAGCAGCTCCAGGTGAGAGAGTAATCCAATCCCAACTCCATTCCCTTTTGGATGATTTGAGCCTTGGTCATCCGGATCAGGGGCGTGTGAATCCTGATCTTCGTTTTGCCCTCGACGCCGGCTTTTGTGGCCAAATTGGCCATCTGCTCGAAGGCTCGGATGTACTCCTCGCGGCAGTCGGGGTAGCCGCTGTAATCGAGTTGATTGGCGCCGAAAAAAATATCTTCGGCCTCGAGTCTTTCTGCCAGGGCCAGGGCGAAGGAAAGAAAAATCGTGTTTCGCGCCGGGACGTAAGTGACCGGGATTCCCCCCGCGATCTCCTTTTGGTTTCGCCCCTTCGGGACCTCGATCTCGTCGGTCAGGGCCGAGCCGCCGATGGCCCTCAAGTTGAACTCGATGATCAGGTGACCTTGGGCGCCGAGAAAGGCCGCCACTTTTTTGGCCGCCTCGATCTCGCGCTCATGCCGCTGCCCGTAGCGAAAGGTCAGAGAATGAAGCTCAAAGCCCTCCCTTTTGGCGATCGCCATAGCGGTTGAGGAATCGATCCCGCCGCTTAACAACACGACCGCTTTCCCTTTCGACATGTTGGTTAAGGGTGCTGTTTCAAGAATCTTGCTTGAACCGGCTCAGCCTCGCGAGCTCCTGTAAGGACAGGAGCCCCTCGTGGCGTTGCCCGTTTATGAACCATGTCGGATAGACTTGGATACCGGCCGTGTTGCAGATCGCCGCTTGCCGGGCGCTGCGGCCCCCAGGGCTGCATTCGATGTAGGGCAGGCGTTGGACCGAGGCGCCGAAAAGCTCTTTTTGCTCCTCGCAATGGGGGCACCAGTAGGTGCCGTAAAACTTGGCCCCTGTTTTGTTTAGGTGCTCGGCTAGGGCGCGTACCTGGGGATCTTCCGCAGCCGCGCTCTGATTCCCCGACCCGGCAAATTGGAAGTGAAGCGCGGCGATGACAATCAGCCCCCCAGCGGCGGTCTTCAGGAGCCAGGGGCTCCAGGAGAATTTCACGAGTTCTTTAGGTCGCTGTACCGCTACCGTCCCTAGAATGGCGAGCAGCAACACCACAGAGGCAAGACAATAGGGACAGGCGGCATTCAGCACGGTGAGAGAGACTACGCTCAGATAGAGACTAAAAAGAACCCCGAACAGCGAAACTCCCCAGGCGAGCTTCCAATGGATGTCAGCACGCTTCACCCATGCGATCGCGGCAAGGCTGGCGTAGGCAAGAAAACCCCAGAAGGAGGTGGGGAGTCCGAGGAGCTTCGACCAGCGGCTGCTCAGAACCACATCACACGCGCTTCCCACAGTGCAACCCGCCAGGGCCTGGCCCGCCCAGTAAGAGGCGGTGAGGTACGCGGTAAGGCCCATGCCGATCAAAGCCAAGCCGAAAAGCGGCCAATTGAGACCGGCTCTCATCAAAACCTGCTCCTCGGCCCTTTTTTTCCCGCCGCCTTTTTGTCTGGCTCTTTTACTCATGGATTCTATGCCTCGTTTTCGCGAAACAGCTTTTTCACATCCTGCCTGAGCCGCGCCAGGGCTTCTGCGTCCTGACTGTCGTAGTAACCGCGAATGCGGGCTTGCCCATCGACGAGCACGAATCGGGAGCTGTGCAGAATGATCGGCCCGTCCTTCCCAACCGCATCAGAAGCCGGCACCGCGCTCAAGCGGAAGCCCTCTTGGGCCAGGCGGCGGATCGCTTCTCCTTCGCCGGTCAAGAAGAGCCAGAATCCGGGCTGCGCATGGAAGCGCTCGGCGTAGCGTGAAAGGATTTGAGGATTGTCGCGCTCGGGATCGACGGAAATCGAGACCAGGCGAAGGTTTTCACGCTGCGCCAGTTCTCGTTGCAGCCGGGCCATCTCCGCGCTTTGCAGGGGACAGGTATCTTTGCAGGAGGTGTAAATGAAATTGGCGATCCATATTTTCCCTTTGAGCTCGGCCAGGCTAAGCTGCCTCCCGCTCCTTTCGGTCAGGGAGAAATCCGGCACGGTACCGAAGCGTTCAAGCCCTTCGAGGACTCCCTGTCCCGGCTCTTCTCGCTTTGACCCATTTCCCAGCTCGCTCCAAACGCCCGTCCCTACGACTGCGGCCAGGACGAGAAGCAAGATTCCCCAGAGCAGTCGATGAAGAGTGTGCTGGCTCATGATCAACCCGGCGGTATTTTATGCAATAATTTTCCGTCCTTGTAAAGCTCGTAGCCGCTGCCAGCAGCGGCCTTTCCAGCACGGCCCTCTATCTCCGGGGAAACTTCTCAATGGGATAGAATTCATAAGCGACGCGGAATTCCTTGACGGTGTCCGGGGCATTCCCTTGGACGCGAAAAATGACCGGCAGCTCTTTTTCTTCGCCTGGCTGGAGGGTCTGCTGGATCAGGCAGAAGCACTGGACAATATCGAGATATCTTTTGGCTAGATCCTTCGGCTCTTCGAGGTGGCGCGCCTTGGCCCTGATCGGCTTATCGGAGAGATTTTTAGCTTTGTAGACCGCTTGGAGTGTTTCACCGGGCTTGGCGAGGATTGTCTCCTGAACCGCCCAGAACTTCCAGGGAAGTCCATCCTTAACCGCGGCCCTGAAGCTCACCCTGACGGCTGCAGCCCAGTTGGCAAAAATCCGCCACTGGCCCGCTTCTTTGACCACCTCCACGTTGTCCGCCCCCTCGATCCAGGGAAGGTTGCCCTGGCTCTGCATGGCGGCGAGTCTGTGCTCGATCTCCCGCTTCCTGGCTTCCGGAAGAATCGCAAGACGATCGGGATCGAAATTGAGAAAGAGATCTTGCAAGGGTTTGGCGTTTGCGTTTGGCACGCGGACCGTGAAGCGCACGGTTGCCCGGTCTTGCCGGCTTTCGAGCTGGATGTCTTTGAACTCGATCTTCTCGGCCAGGCGGCGGGTGAGCTCCAGAGCGATACCCGAAAAAGAGGGGTTTTCTCTCAGGTAATCCGACTCGCTCTTGTTCTCTCGGTCCGCTTGAGAGATCCATTGATAGGCGGTGCGGTAATCCCGCGCGTAGACCGCTTTGAGATAAAGCTTGACCAGCTCGCGCGGCTCATCCGCTGGGGCAGGGGGTTTGGCTCTCGTCAGATAGTTGACAGGAAGGATGAAAAGCGCGACGAGGGTGGCGGCAAAGAGGAAACTCTGGCGTAAACCTGCTCGGGTCATGCTCTCATTTAACCACAAATTCTACCCTGTCGACAGCATCGAGCTCCGTTTGGTGGTCTTTAGCCACTACCCTGACTTCAAGCGTATGACGGCCGGGCATAATCCCCGTCAGGGTTCCCCTTTCACTCTGGAACATTCCCATTAACTCGCTGTCGACATAGGCATGAACATGACTCCCCATCTTCCCTTTGGTCAGCTTGAAATGAAGCGGGACCTGGTCGCCTTTGAACACCTGCCCCTTCTTCGGCGAAAGGATCTTAACGCTGGCTCCCTCGGCCGGATGGAGGACGGTTTTGAGTGGCTTCTTTTCAGGATGCGGCATCGTTTCGTGGCCCATTTTACCCCGATCCGGCTCTGGGCTACTGTCGATTTTCGTCTGGCCCGCGCTATGCCCCTCGTGCTGCTCGCTGCTGGATTGGGCTGCGATGACGATTTCACCACGGCTATCGTGCCAGACCGGCGGTGCTAAAGTTAAAAACAGTAGCGCTGGGATGATCAAACCTACCTGTTTCATATTGGTTTCCGTTGCGGTCATTCGCATCCGGCTACCATGGATTTTAATCAGCTGTCAACTATGGCTAGGGCTTTTGCCCTTGCTTGGCAGGTGTCGAGGGCTGTGGTATGAAAAAGTTTAAGGATGTTTTCCGCGCGCCTTTTACCCGGCTTTTTTGTTTCTTTGTTGCTTGCCGCCTGCGGCCCCAGCGAGCGGATGGAGACCCTCTATGCCCAGCGGTGCCTGGGATGTCACGGCACTTCCGGCAGAGGAGACGGGCCCATTGCCCCTTCGCTGCCGGTCGGGGTTCCCGATTTCCGGGAGACGGTGAGGGCAAGAAACGTTTTTCAAATCCGAAAGGTTATTAAAGATGGCATGGGAATCATGCCGGCCTTTTTCCCCGCGCTCACGAATTCCGAGGTCCAGGACATGGTTCGTATGGTCCGGGTGGTGAGCCAGCAAGGGCGGGAGATCGCATGGTGGGAGAAATTCGAGCCGCTGGTCTGGGCCCATTGCAGCGTGCCATGGGAATTCGTCCTGGGATATGACCAGCCGCCGCAGGAAAAAGGGCCGTGAAAAAAATATTCGTCAGCTCGGTAGTCTGGGTTGTGGCTCTACTCGTTGGCGCGCTGACTCTTGCCTCGAGCCACGAGCCCAAACATCCCGTGGCGGAAAAGGGGGCTCCCCGCCGCCAGGTTCAGGTTCCAATCAAGGATTTTTCCCTTACGGATCATACCGGGACTCCTTTCAGGTTCAGTTCGATGAGGGGGAAAGTCGTTCTTGTGGCGTTTGTCTATACGACATGTCCCGATGTATGCCCGTTGATCACGGCGAGCATGCAGTCGGTGCAGCGCAGTCTCAATGGCAGGGAGCGTGAGTCCGTTCGTTTCCTTTCAATCACGACAGACCCCGAGATCGATAGCCCGGATATTTTGAAGTCATATGCCGGGCGGTATGAGGTCGATCTTTCCAACTGGTCCTTTCTTACTGGAGATCTC
>Ga0209640_10002079_pt1 | contig 17350 bp, 20 predicted proteins | sample RifCSP10_1_FD_184018 | JGI IMG/M metagenome (GOLD analysis project Ga0209640, IMG submission 184018) | Soil microbial communities from Rifle, Colorado - Rifle CSP2_sed 10_1 (SPAdes) (version 2) | ecosystem: Environmental > Terrestrial > Deep subsurface > Rock core/Sediment | place: Rifle... | reverse complement strand
AGCACCGAGGCTCCGCTCTACCCCTACGTCGCACGGGAGGCCCGCAACTCTCCCACCACGGTCCGAGTCGGCGACGTTGTCGTTGGCGGTCCCCAGATAGTGGTGATCGCCGGCCCTTGCTCGGTGGAATCGGAGGGCCAGATCGACAGGATTGCCAGCGGTGTGGCCAAGAACGGCGCGGTGCTGCTGCGCGGTGGCGCCTTCAAGCCGAGAACCTCTCCCTACAGCTTCCAGGGATTGGGTGAAGAAGGCCTGGAATTGCTGGCGGCGGCCCGTGAGGCAACCGGGTTGGGCGTGGTATCGGAGTGTGTCGCCCCTGAGGACGTGCCCCTCTTGAACCGCCACGTCGACATGCTTCAAGTTGGAAGCCGCAACATGCAGAACTTCAGGTTGTTGTCGGCTGTCGGCGAGCAGCCAAAGCCGGTGCTTCTGAAACGGGGATTGATGTCGACGATCGAAGAGCTGCTGTTGGCGGCCGAGTACATCGTCGGCTCCGGCAACCCAAGGGTCATCCTCTGTGAACGGGGAATTCGCTCTTTCGACACCGCGACCAGGGGGATCCTCGACATCAGTGCCGTTCCCGTGCTCAAGGAACGGACCCATCTCCCCGTGATCATCGACCCCAGTCACGCCGCCGGCCGCCGGTCCCTGGTGCCCAGCCTCGCTGCGGCAGGGATTGCCGCCGGCGCCGACGGCCTCATCATCGAGGTCCACGACCGACCGGAGGAGGCGCTCAGCGACGGGCCGCAGAGCCTGACGCTCGAGGGGTTCGCGGAGACAATGGAGACGGTTTCGGCGATCGCAAACGCGCTCGATCGGCCGATGGCAACGCTGCAGGCAGCACGTAGCACGTAGCTACGTCGTCGACTCTGTCGACACTTCTTTGAACATCTCGCCGATAGCGGCCACGCTGCCCAGCACCCCACTGGTGTCGAGGGGGAGGAAGATCTTGGTCGCCCGGCCGTCGGCCACTCGCTGCAACGTCTCGAGGTAACGGATCGCGATCAGGTCGGGGGTCGGGTTTCCGCTGTGGATGGCTGCAAAGACCCGCTCGATGGCCTGGCCTTCACCTTCTGCCACCGTGAGCTTCTGGTACTTCTCGGCGTCCGCGACCCGCTTGATCGCCTCGGCTTGGCCATCCGCCTCCAACACCTGGCTTTCCTTGTGACCCTCTGCGTTGAGGATGGCTGCCCGCTTGAGACCTTCTGCTTCCGTGACCGCAGCACGACGGTCACGTTCCGCCTTCATCTGACGGTGCATCGCGTCGGTGACGTCCGTCGGCGGTTCGATTCGCTGGATCTCGACCCGAACCACGCGCACCCCCCATTTATCGGTGGCGTCGTCGAGGATCTGGCGCAGCTTGGCGTTGATCACCTCGCGGGAGGTGAGTGCAGAGTCGAGGTCGAGGTCCCCGACCACGTTTCTGAGGTTGGTCTGCGCCAATTTGGTCACAGCCAGCATGAAGTTCCCAACGTTGTATTCGAGCTTCACCGGGTCGGTCGCTTCGTAGTAGATGACCGCATCGACGGTGACGACCACGTTGTCCTTCGTGATCACCTCCTGGGGGGGCACGTCGATCACCCGCTCTCGCATGTCGACCTTGGTCAATCTCTTCACGAACGGGAGCACCCAGCGCAACCCGGAGTCCACCGTCCGCTGGTACCTCCCCAGGAACTCGATGAGCCCTTTCTCGAATGGCCTGACCACCTTGAAGCCGGCCGCGGCGATGAGTATCAACACCAGCGCCAGGACGGCGAACAGGATTACCACTGCCTCCATGTCTCTTCCTTTCCTATTCTTCGAAACTCAGTCGTGTTCCACCGGTTCGACCACGAACCGGGCCCCCCGCACCTCGCCGACAACGATTCGAGCGTCCTTCGGTATTGGTTGCGTGGCGGTCGCCCGCCATTCCTCGGTGGCGACCTTGACCATCCCCGCCCCGGAGTCGGGATCGATTGCCTCGAGGACGATGCCCTCCAGACCCACCCAACGGTTCGCCCCGACCTTGGGCTGCTCCGCTTCATCCTGACGGGTTATGAATCGTCGCAGATAGGCAAGCGAGACGATTGAGACACCGAAAAAGACCAGCCACTGGGCGAGAACCGCAGTCCCTGCCCAGGCCAGGATGGCCGCCGAGGCGGCCCCGATGGCGAAGGGGAGAAGAAAGAACCCGGCGGTGAAGATCTCGCCGATCCCCATCACAATGGCGAAGATCGTCCACAACCAACGCCATAACTCGTTGTCCACGTCGTTACCTCCTTGTGCGGCCACGGCGACGGCGGCGATCACCGCCCCCAAACCAATCGTGTAGAAGACCAGGTCTCGCCGGCTCCTACGCGCCCTGTCGGCATCCCCGGACTGGACCTCCTGCCAGCTCGCCGTCGACCTTCGGTGGGTGCGATAGGCCGATGCCCAGTTCTCGGCGAAATAGGCAGGATCGGGGCCGACCACGTCGTTCATGGTACGACCGTCCCCGGCGGCATCGGCGAGGTGCTGTTCCAATTCCGAGCGCATCTCGAGGATCGCCGGGCGGGGAACACCGGTTTCCCTCCAGTAACGCTCGATCTCGTCGAGGATCATGCCGCGTTCAGTCATGGTCGGAGCCATTGAGGACGCCGTCGACGGCATCACGGAACCCGGTCCAGTCGTTACGCCATTGTGCGAGGCTGCTGCGACCCCGATTCGACATCCGGTAGTACTTGCGAGCCGGGCCCTCGGAGCTTTGAACCAGGTAACTCTCGATCATGCCCTGTCTCTGAAGACGGGAGAGCAACGGGTAGACCGAGCCTTCACTGGCCAGATCGAGGCCGCGGTCCCTCAACTTCTTCACCATCTCATAACCGTATGACGCTTCTTCGTCGATGATCGACATGAGACACATGTCAAGGACTCCATGGAGGAGTTGCGTGCTTCGGTCTTGTCCGGTACTGCTCAGTACCATGCGTTATACAGTACCTGGCTGAACCGAAGTGGTCAAGACACGCTGCCGTTATGATCCGTCTGGAACCCGAAAGTCGAGAGGATGAATCCGGAGAAGCTCACCGCCCGAAGCCGGGAGGCCCTCCTCTCTGCAACGCAGGCGGCCAGGGACCACAACCACGGCTCGATCCAGCCGGCGCATCTCGCACTAGCCCTGCTCGGCCAATCCGAGGGCATCGTCTATCCGGTCCTCGACCGTCTCGGTTTGCGACCGATGGAGCTTCGTCGGTCGATCGAGGAGATCCTGGATCGAGAGCCGAAGGTGTACGGGGACAGCGAGGTGAGTGCCTCCGCGGATCTCAACCGCGTCCTCACCAATGCCGACCGTCATCAGGCGAATCTGCGCGACGACTACCTCTCTGTCGAGCATCTGCTGCTCGCGCTGGCCGAGGACACCGGGCCCACCGGGGAAGCTTTGAGAGGGGGAGGGCTCAACTCGACCGCGATCCTCGAGGCATTGCAGACCCTCAGGGGAAACCAGCGGGTCACCACCGATGATCCCGAGTCGACTTTCAATGCCCTCGAGCAATACGGGCGTGATCTCACCGCCGAGGCTCGCAAAGGTGGGCTCGACCCGGTCATCGGGAGGGATGACGAGATCCGGAGGGTGATCCAGGTGCTTTCCCGCCGCACCAAGAACAACCCGGTTCTGATCGGAGAGCCCGGGGTGGGCAAGACCGCCATCGTTGAAGGGTTGGCCCGGAGGATCGCCGACGGCGACGTCCCCGAAGGCCTCAAGACCAAGCGAATCGTCTCCCTGGACCTGGGCTCCATGGTGGCGGGGGCCAAATATCGAGGCGAGTTCGAGGAGCGGCTCAAGGCAGTTCTCCAAGAGATCAAGGCGGCCGAGGGGGAGATCATCACCTTTCTCGACGAGCTCCACACCCTGGTTGGTGCCGGGGCAGCCGAGGGCGCCATGGATGCATCGAACATGTTGAAACCGATGCTGGCTCGAGGCGAGCTCCGTCTCATCGGCGCCACCACGCTCGACGAGTACCGCAAGCACATCGAGAAGGATGCCGCCCTGGAGCGGAGGTTCCAGCCGGTGATGGTCGAGGCCCCGTCGGTGGAAGAGACGATTGGGATCCTCCGCGGCCTGAAGGAGAGATACGAGGTCCATCACGGGGTTCGGATCACGGATTCCGCGCTGGTTGCGGCAGCGGTCCTCTCCGATCGCTACATCTCGGCCCGCTTCCTGCCCGACAAAGCCATCGATCTCATCGACGAGGCCGCCAGCCGGCTTCGCATCGAGATCGACTCCATGCCCGAGGAGATCGATGAGTTGACCCGGCGCCGGATCCAGCTCGAGATCGAACGGGAAGCCCTGAAGAAGGAGAGCGATCATCTCTCTGAAGAGAGGCTCCAAAGCGTGGAACAGGAGATCGCCGATCTCACCGAGGAAATCGACGCCCTGACCGCTCGCTGGAACCTGGAGAAGGAGGTGATCACCTCGATCCAGTCCATCAAGGAGGAGATGGAGGAGACCCGCGCCGCCGCCGAACGAGCGGAGCGGGAGGGAGATCTGGCCAAGGCGGCCGAGCTTCGCTATGGGACCCTCGGCGCGCTCCAGACCCAACTCGAGGAGAAGGAGACCGAGCTGGCGCGTCTCCACGAGCAGGGAAGGATGCTCTCCGAGGAGGTGACCGAGCAAGACGTAGCCGAGGTGGTGGCTCGTTGGACCGGGATCCCGGTTTCGAGATTGATGGAGGGTGAGACCCAGAAGCTGATCCGGCTCGAGGAAGAGTTGCATCGGAGGGTTGTCGGTCAGCATCACGCCGTCACCGCCGTGGCCAACTCGGTCCGCAGAAGCCGCGCCGGCCTCTCCGATCCGAACCGCCCTTCCGGGTCTTTCCTCTTCTTGGGGCCCACCGGTGTGGGCAAGACCGAACTTGCTCGAGCCCTGGCCGAATTCCTCTTCGATGACGAGAGGGCGATGGTTCGCATCGACATGTCGGAGTACATGGAGAAGTTCTCGGTCAGCCGTCTGATCGGCGCCCCACCCGGCTACGTCGGGTACGACGAAGGTGGCCAGCTCACCGAGGCGGTGCGCCGCCGGCCCTACTCGGTGTTGTTGCTCGACGAAGTGGAAAAGGCGCACTCCGATGTTTTCAACGTCCTTCTGCAACTCCTCGACGATGGGCGGCTGACTGACGGTCATGGCCGCACTGTGGACTTCACCAACGTGGTTCTGATCATGACCTCCAATCTCGGCTCGGAGAGCATCCAGTCCGACCTGTCACCCGAGGTGATCGAGGAGCGGGTGATGTCGGCGGTGCGGGCCCATTTCAGACCGGAGTTCCTCAACCGCATCGACGAGGTGATCGTGTTCGACCGGCTCACCCCCGAGGATCTGCGCCAGATCGTCGAGATCCAGTTGGAATCGCTGCACCGTCGGCTCGCCGAGCGCAGAATCGAGCTCGTGGTCTCCGAGGAGGCGCTCGACCTGCTCGCCGAGAAGGGGTTCGATGCGGTGTATGGAGCCCGGCCTTTGAAGCGGACCATCCAGCGTGAGCTCGCCGACCCGCTGGCGCTGCGCCTGCTCTCAGGTGAGTTCAGCGAAGGCGACACCGTGAAGGTCACCGTCGAGAACGGCGAGATCAGGATCGACTGAGAGGCTGAGGCGAGAGGGCCCAGACGGCCACCGCCGCGGCCGCGGCCAGATGCCAAAGTCCATGCGGTTGAAGCATTGAGTCGGGGTCACACCAGGGCCAGTCGGTGGCGCCGAGCCGACCAATGCCTCCACCCGCCGCGAGCAGCACAACGGCTGCCCAGGTGCCGGCGGATCGATCCGCCCTCAGGACCGAGATCATGGCAACGACGGTCAGAGCCACCGCCACCGGATCGGCCGCTGCGGGAAAGAGCCCAAAGAACAAGCCGATTGTGAGCAAGCCGGGGATCCGGGACCACCTCTCCCATCGTGACCGGTCTGCCGCCACCAGCAACAGCAGCCAGGTGAGAGTGACATCGTGGGCCCATTCGCTGCCCCCGGGCATCGGTCCGTGGAAGAGAAACGACCCGATCCCGGTGGCGATCAGGGCGATCCCCACCCAGCGACGCTCCGGTCGACGAGTCATCACGACGATCCCCGCGACCGCAAAAGCGAGCGTGGTCAGCGAGTTGACCGGCTGTCGGAGGAGCCCAACCCCGATCGACTCGCAGTCGGCGGCCGCACCCATGCGGGCACGGTAACGACGACTTGGTCAGAACGGCTGGGCGCCGAGACCGACCAGCGCGGACGATGCCCTGTCTCCGCTGGCTCCGACCGGTGTCAGCTGAGCCCGGCCCCTCGGGCCGCCCGGGATCTCCAATTCGACGACCAGCGCCTTTCCTGCGACGGCGGTGCCGCGCAGGATCTCGAGAAAGCCCCGCCAGGTGCCCATCTCGGGATCGGTCTCCAGGGTGGCCATGCCGGTCGTCAAGAGGATGCCGTCGCCACCGAGCACCCGCACCGGCCCCTTATAGGAGTCCGCCATGGCCGGTCAGCGCTCCTCGTCGAACAGCGATCGAACCTGGCTGCGCAGGATCAGCTCGTGACGGTTGGAGCGGCGGACTTCTTCGATCCGATGCTCCATCTCCTCCTCGAGGTCGTCAAGCTTGTCGCGGAGTCTGTCGACCTTCCTCTTCAGCACCCGATTCTCCTCTTGGAGTGCGAGCACCCGGCGCACCCCCTCCAGGTTGAGTCCCTGACTGGTCAACTCCTGGATCAACTGGAGTCGCTCGATGTCCTCCCGCGAGTAGCGACGGGTGCCACCCGGCGTCCGGAAGGGATCGATCAGGCCCTTGCGCTCGTAGATCCGGAGGGTTTGAGGGTGCATCCCGGCGAGCTCCGCCGCCACCGAGATCACAAACACCGCCCTGGTCGATTCGTTCATCGGGTCACCATCATCTCAGATGCGAGCGCAGGTCGTCGGTCTCGTATTGGGCAAGGTCTTCGATGAGTTGCTTCTCTTCCTTGCCCACCTTGGTGGGCACCGCGACCTGAACCGTCACCAACAGGTCGCCCGCCCGTCCCCGCTCGGGAACGACGCCTTTACCTCTGACCCGGAAGGTCTTTCCCGATGGCGTCCCCGCGGGGACCTTGAGCTTGACCACCCCGTTCAGCGTCGGCACCTCGAGCTTGGTGCCGAGCACCGCCTCGGTGTAGGTGATGGGGACGGACAGGGTCAGGTCGTGGCCTTTGCGCCCAAAGGTGCGGCTGGGTGCCACTCTGACGCGTACCAGGAGATCTCCGGGGGGCCCGCCGTTGCGACCTGGGGCTCCCTTGGCCGGAATGCGAAGGGTGTTGCCATCCTGGACCCCAGCGGGGATACGCACCTTGACTTCCCGGGTCCTGGCCTCGGTTCCCGTGCCCCGGCACACCGTGCACGGTGTCTCGATGATGCGCCCTGACCCGCGGCATTGGGGACAGGGCTGGGAGAACGAGAAGAACCCCTGATTCTGGGCGACGACCCCGCGGCCCCCACAGGTGGGACAGGTGGTGACCTGGGTCCCGGGCTCGGCACCTGAGCCTCCGCAATGTGAGCATCGGGCGGCGCCCCTCACTTTGACCGTGGTGGTCACACCGGCGGCGGCATCCTCGAAGCTGATGCTGAGATCGGCCTGAACGTCGGCACCTCGGGCCGGGCCGGCTCTCGAGCCCGAGCCGAAGCCAAACAAGTCTCCAAGGCCGCCCATCCCCCCAAGCAGGTCGGAGAGGTCCTCTACCCGGACCTGTTGGCCGCCGAATCCTCCGGCATTGGGGCCGAATCCGGAGTAGCCACCCGAAGCCACCAACCGCCGCACCTGGTCGTACTCCTTGCGTTGCTCGACGTTGGAGAGGGTGGCGTAAGCCTCGGAGATCTCCTTGAACTTCTCCTCTGCCTCGTCATTGCCCGGGTTGGCGTCGGGGTGATAGGTCTGCGCCAGTTTGCGGTAGGCCTTCTTGATCTCTTCAGCGTTCGATTCGGGGGCTACTCCGAGGATCGCGTAGAAGTCCTTTTCCACCCAGTCCCGGTTCATCGCTCGGATTCCAGGGCCACGAGGGCGGCGCGCAGCACCTTCCCTCCGAGCCGGTAACCGCGTCGTAACTCCTGGGCCACCACGAACGGCCCATTGCCATCGGGGGCCCCTACCGGCTCATGGATCGCAGGGTCGAAGGGCTCGGCGACGGCTGGGATCAGCTCGAGACCCTCCTGTTCCAGGGCCCTGAGCAGCTGCTCCCGGGTCCCGATCATCCCCGCCAGCAGACGCTGCTCACCATCGGTCGCGGCCTCGAGGGCGAGGGCCGCGTCGAAGGAGTCGAGCACCGGCAACAACCCCCTGACCACCCGCTCGGCCGCATGGTCGATGGTCGCCGACTGCTCGCGCAGCGCCCGCTTGCGGAAGTTGTCGAAGTCGGCGGCAACCCGTTTCAGGTCATCGAGATAGGAGGTCGCCTCCTCGCGCGACTCGTCGAGAAGGGACAGGAGCAGCTTGACGGCCTCGTCCTTGTCTTCGGGAAGGTCGATTCCGAGCGCGGCGGCACCTGGCAGCACAGGAACCACCTCCGCCTCCACGACCTCCGGCTCTATCTCACTCATCGTCCTCAATGATCTCTGCTTCGACCACGTCGTCATCCTCGGAGGCGGTCTCCTCGGCCTGGTGGGCGGACCCGGCCTGTTGGTAGAGACGGGTGGCCATGGCTTGACTCGCTGAGATCAGGCTGTCCATGCGGGAGCGGATCTCGGAGGTTTCCGTCGTTTCGTCGGCGATGGCCTCCTTTAGCTCAGCCAGTGCCGAAGCAATGCCGGATTTCTCCTCATCGGTCATTTGTTCGCCCTGCTCCTCGACCAACTTGTCGGTCTGATGGATCAGTTGATCTGCCTGATTGCGGGTCTCGACCGTTTCCCGGCGCTTGGCGTCCTCCTCGGCGTAGGCCTCGGCGTCCTTGATCATCCGATCGATCTCGCCTTCGGCGAGTGCCGAACCGCCGGTGATCGTCATCGCCTGCTCCTTGCTGGTGGCCAGGTCCTTGGCGGTCACGTTGACGATCCCGTTGGCGTCGATGTCGAATGCAACCTCGATCTGGGGAACCCCCATGGGGGCCGGTGGGATCCCGGTCAGCCGGAACTTGCCCAGGCTCTTGTTGTCATTGGCCATGGTGCGCTCACCCTGGAGGACGTGGATCTCGACCTCGGGCTGGTTGTTCTCTGCGGTGGTGAAGATCTCCGACCGTTTGGTGGGGATGGTGGTGTTGCGCTCGATCATCCGCGTCATGACCCCGCCCTTGGTCTCGATACCGAGGGTGAGGGGTGTCACGTCGAGGAGAAGGATGTCCTTCACGTCGCCCTTGAGAACCCCGGCCTGGATCGCGGCTCCGGCGGCCACCACTTCGTCGGGGTTGACCCCGCGATGGGGATCCTTGCCGCTGAGGCCCTTGACCAATTCTTGCACTGCCGGCATCCGGGTCGATCCTCCGACCAGGACCAGGTGCTCGATGTCGCTGACCGCAATTGCCGCGTCCTTGATTGCCTGCTGGAACGGACGCTTGGTCCTCTCCAGTAACTCTTCGGTGAGCTTTTGGAACTCGGACCGGGTCAGCTTGCGCTGGAGATGCAGCGGGCCTTCGGAGGTGGCGGTGATGAACGGAAGGTTGACTTCGGTCTCGACGACGGTCGACAACTCGATCTTCGCCTTCTCCGCAGCTTCCTTGAGACGCTGCAAGGCCATTCGGTCCTTGGAGAGGTCGACACCATGGTCGTTTTTGAATCCTTCGACCAGCCAGTCGATGACCTTCTGGTCCCAATCGTCACCACCCAGGTAGGTGTCACCTGAGGTCGCCTTGACCTCGAAGACGCCGTCTCCGATCTCGAGCACCGAGACATCGAACGTGCCTCCACCCAGGTCGAACACCAGGATCGTCTGGTCGGTTTCCTTGTCCAACCCATAGGCCAGAGCGGCCGCCGTCGGCTCGTTGATGATGCGGAGCACGTTGAACCCCGCGATCTGGCCGGCCTCGGTTGTGGCCTGTCTCTGGGCGTCGTTGAAATAGGCGGGAACGGTGATCACCGCGTCGGTGATCTTGTCCCCGAGATAGGACTCGGCATCCCGCTTCAGCTTCATCAGGATGCGGGCCGAGATCTCTTGGGCGGTCAAGCTCTTGCCGTCGACCTCGATCGACCAGTCGGTTCCCATGTGTCGTTTGACGGAACGGACGGTCTGGTCGGGGTTGGTGATCGATTGGCGCTTGGCGACTTCGCCCACGAGCACCTCGCCGTCCTTGAACGAGACAACCGACGGGGTGGTGCGGCCGCCCTCGGCGTTGGCGATGATCGTGGGCTCGCCCCCTTCGAGCACTGCGATGACGCTGTTGGTGGTACCCAGGTCGATACCTACTGCGCGTGCCATTTCTGGTAGAACCTCCGGTTCAGGATTGAGTGTCTTTAGAGTCTACAACCTGAGTGGGGTATTGTCATATTCCCGGGGGTGGGCCCCTCGGTGTCAGGACAACGATTTGATGTACTCCACCAGATCGTTGATCTCCTGTTCGGAGAGCTGTTCGGAGTAGGTGGTCGGCATCACCGCCTCGAATCCGCTCACCACTTGTGCCGGCGGGTCGACGATCGAATTGAATAGATAGGCGTTGTCGGCGACGACCTGCTCGCCCGAGACCAGAGGCCGGGTGGCCCCGGCCGCGCCCTTCCAGGTGGGCCCGGTGCCGGTGGCGCCATCGATGGTGTGACAGGCCAGGCAGCCGGTGTCGGAGGCCAGAACCTGGCCCCGGGCTGCCGCCTCGATGTCCACAACGAGTGGAGTGGTGGTTTCGGTGGTGTCGGTGCCGACCGGCTCTCCTGTGAACAACCACAGCCCGGCGCCAAGGACCAGTGTCACCGCGAGGGCCAGCGCCCCCTCTGCCCAACTCCTCATCGAGACTTCTCCACTATCAGGTGACGGGAACCGTAACAATCGGCGCTGAGAACGTAAGGTTCTGAAATGTCCGAAGTCGATCTTGCACTCACGCTGATCCGTGTCTGGGCCGGGATCGTCATTCTCGCCCACGGCATCAACCACGGCCGGACCCTGGAGGGAACCGCCAACTGGTTCGCCAAGAAGGGCTTTCGCTCGGCACCGCTCAACGCCAAGATCTCGGCGGCCAACGAGATCGCGCTCGGGCTTGGCCTGATTTCGGGGTTGCTGACCTCGGTCGCCGCGGCCGGGCTGGCGGCGACGATGCTCGTTGCCTTCTGGGCGATTCATCGGTTTGTCGGTTTCTTCAACTTCCATCGGCCCGATGAGGGCTACGAGTACGTGACCACACTGGCTGTGGCCTCGCTGGTGATTGCGATCCTGGGCCCCGGTTCGGCGTCGCTGGACTCGGTGATCGGCATCGCCGATGACCTCGATGGGTGGGTCGGGGCAGGGATCGTGGGTGCCGGCTTGGTCGTCGCCTTTCTTCAGCTTGCCGTGTTTTGGCGCAGGCCGGCCACCGGCGGATCGGCGAGTTGAGCCTCGGCGCTCTTCCCGGCCGATTCGTCGAGACCAGAGCCAAGCTTCACCAGCTCGCCTTCTTCGCGGTCGCCCCTGCCCGATACAAGGCGGTGGGCCGTATGGGTTTGCGCGCCACCCCAGGGGGTTTTGGGACTCCGGAATTCGAAGGTCGGGTCGCCAGAATCGACGGTGATCTCCTCGTGTACGAAGCCGAGGGCAACATCGCCACCCAGACCATCACCACGATTCGATCCGCCGCGGAGTTCTTTGGGACCGAATACGAGGTCGTCTGGTTTCCCGACTTCGGGGAACCTTTGCCACCGGCTGACCCCGATGCGCCACTCGCCATGGACGTGGAGGGCATCAAGACCGTGGCAGATTGGTTCGAGTTCGGGCACCAGGCGCTCGGACGGCTCCGGGGCTACGGGCTGCCCGATGACGACGTTTCCGAGGTACAGGTCTGGCCGGAGCATTTCGATGCGGCGATCGAGATGGGCGCCGAAGGGCGAGGGCAGAGGGCGAGCTATGGGGCATCACCGGGGGATGCCGCTCACCCCGAGCCATATGTCTACGTGTCGGCCTGGGGCACCATCGAGCGCTCGAATCCGTACTGGAACGATCGCGCCTTCAATGGCGCCAGTCTCGACTATCGGTTACTACTGGAGAGCGTGGACCCGGTGACCACCGCGCTCGTGTTCCTCCTCGAAGGCCACCGAATCCTTCACCAGGCCTGAGCCCGGACGAAGAGGTCTTCGACCAAACCCCTGGCCGCGGCACGGACGATGCGAATCGTCTCCTCATAGCCTTCGGTGGGGCCGCCCCAGGGATCCGGTATCTCGTTTTCGTCCGAGTCAGGGTCATAGGTGCGGAAGAGTCGGAGCTTGGCCCGAGAGGCCTTGTTCGGTGCCATCGCTGTGAGCTCACGCAGGTTGGACCGGTCCATGGCGAGGATCACGTCAAAGCGATCGAAGTCCGATGGCGTGACCCGACGAGCGCGCCCGTCGACACGAAGACCCACCCTGGCCCCGGCTGCCACTGCCTCGGGATGGGGAGGCTGGCCGATATGCCACGAGCCGGTGCCTGCGGAATCGACCTCGACCTCATATCCGGCGTCGATGGCCGCCTCCTGGATGGCTGCAGCCGCGGCAGGAGACCGACATATGTTGCCCAGACAGACCGTGAGGATTCTCACTTGCCGATCCCGGTCGCCGCGATCCGCTCCTCGGCGAGTGCCAGATAGCCGGCATCGGTGTCGAAACCGACGTAGTGCCGTTCGGCTTCGACCGCGGCGACCGCGGTGGTTCCCGACCCGATGAAGGGGTCGAGCACCAGGTCGCCGGTATAGGTGTAGAGCTCTATCAAACGCCGAGGAAGGGCTACGGGGAAGGGCGCGGGGTGGCCGACCTTGCTGGCGCGCTCGGAGGGAATCTCCCACACGTCGAGTGTGGCTTCCAGGAACTCCCCGGTTTCGATGGTGGCAACGTGAGGCAGACCGAGAACCTCCCTTCGGGCCCGCTTGATCGCCCGGTCGAATCGGCCCTTGGAGGCCAACACCACCCGTTCGGTCACGTCCCTGAGCACCGGGTTCTGTGGCGAGCGATAGGACCCCCAGGCACAGCTGCCGCCCGCTCCTTTGGCCTTCTGCCAGATGATCTCGCCCCGGAGCAACATCCCCAAACGATCCTGGAGGATGGCCATGACGTCGGCCGACAGCGAGCGATACGGCTTTCGCCCCAGATTGGCGACATTGACCGCCATCCGCCCTCCGGGCTCCAGCTTGCGCAGACAGACGGTGAGCACCTCTTCGAGCAGCTCCAGGTACTCGATGTAGCTGGCTGGAACGTGACCGGTCGTGGGGTCGGTCTCGTACTCCTTGCCGGCAAAATAGGGGGGAGAGGTGATCATGAGGGCCACCGAGCGATCGGCCACCTGGTTCTCGGTCATCTCCCTGGCGTCTCCGTGAAACAGGGTGTTCACCGACGCCGGGGCCTCGACCCGCTCGTCTTCGGAGATCAGGGGCGGGCTGAACCGCTCGTAGAAGGGCCGGGAGTCGTGTGATTCCCGCTTACCCGAGCCGAATTCCGATGTGACTGTTGCCAGCCTTTGGCGCGCCATCGCAGATGAAGTTACCGCCCATGGCTCGCACCATTCGGGAATAGTGACGCCGCTCGCGGTATGCTTGCTATAGCAAGCACCTCATGTCCGACATCGCAGCACAAGATCTGCCGACCATCGGCATCACGCTCCGTGACGGGTCGATCGCCGAATTGCGGCCGATCCGGCCCGATGATCGGGTCTTACTCGTCGAGGGTCTGAGCCAGATGTCGATCGAGAGCCGATTCGCCCGTTTCGGCACCGGGGTCGACCACCTCACCGACGCTGAGCTCGACTATCTGACCAACGTCGACCATGTGGGTCACGTTGCTTGGGGTGCCACCATCGCCGGTGCGCCTGCCGGCGTTGGCCGTTACATCCGGTTCTCGGATGATGCCTGCGCCGACATCGCGTTGGCGGTCGTGGACAAGTTCCAGGGGCGAGGTTTGGGGCGCGTGCTCTTCGAGGCCCTGGTCGCCTCGGCTCGGGTCAACGACATCGAAGAGCTGTGTTTTGCGGTACAACCCTCCAACGAGTCGGTGCAGCGGATACTGTCTGGTGTAGAGGCGCATCTCGAAGAGGTCGGCGGGCTGATGGAAGGCCGGATCGAGGTGGCATCGATGCCTGCCACGGAACGCGACCAGCTCTTTGTTGGGCTCTTGGCCGAGTACCGGGCTCGGGGCTGACCCGAGTCCGGCCGTGGTCAACCCTCCTCTTCCAGCTCCAGCGCCGCCGAGTTGATGCAATAACGGAGCCCGGTCGGGTTGGGCCCGTCCTCGAAGACATGTCCGAGATGGCCGCGGCAATTGGCACACCTGACTTCGGTGCGCACCATTCCGTATGAGCTGTCGTCTTCTTCGGCGACTTTTCCCAGTTGGATCGGCTGGTAGAAGCTGGGCCAGCCCGACCCGGAGTCGAACTTGGTGTCGCTGGAGAAGAGCTCCTCGCCACAGCCGGCACAGCGATAGGTGCCCGGCGCCTTGGTGTTCCAGTATTTGCCGGTGAAGGCCCGTTCGGTCCCAGCCTCACGAAGCACCTGGTACTTCTCAGGGTCGAGCTTCTGTCGCCACTCGGCTTCCGTCTGGGGCATATCGGTCATTTCTGTTCTCCGTCATCGGTTTCGTTGTTCCTACGGCTTGAACATCAGGGTCGGAGCGCTTGTTCCAGACGATCGATGAACAAGCCCAGAGCCGGATTGAGCTTGACCCGGGCCAATTCGGGCCTCATCCACTGCACCCGATCGATCTCGGGGAATCTCTGGTGACCCATCGTGAACAGACCCGGGACGAGGGTGTCGATGCCGTAGTCGGCCTCCACCGCCCAGGCGATCACGATCTTTCGTGACTTGAGAGATACCTCGCCCAAGGGGATCCACGGCTTCGGTGGGGCAGGCCATCCCGTCTCCTCCTCGAATTCGCGGGCAGCCGTGGCCTCGTCCATCTCGTCCGGTTCGACCATGCCTTTGACGATCGACCACCAGCCATTGTCGCGACGTGCGAAGTAGGGCCCACCGGGGTGGGCGACGAGCACCTCGATGCCGTCGTGTCGGCGGAACGGGAGAAGACCCGCGGATCTCACAGACCCCGACATTACGCTGGCCGGGTGACCCTCCTTGCTACCCATCATCCGCACACGGACCATGTGGTGCTGCCTCTGCCGGAGTTTCGCCTCCACCCGGGTGAGCCATTGGGTGCCGGTCTGCAGCGGCTCAGTCTCAGCGAGATGGAGAATGCCGTGTCCGGCTTCTATGACGGCGAGGAGGCGTTCGGCGAGGCGGTGCACACCGCACGCAAGTCCACGAAGAAGATCAGGGCATTGCTTCGCCTGGTCCGCTTCGAAGTCGGGGAAAAGGTCTATCGGTTCGAGAACGAGTCGATGCGTGACACCGCCCGTCTCATCTCCGGTGTCAGATCGGCCGCGGTCTTGGTCAATGCAGTCGACGACATCCAGGCGCTCTACGGATCGCTGCTCGCCGAGGGCACCTTCGAGGAGACACGCGAGCGCTTGATGGTGAATCGTGCTCGGGTGGAGGCACGGGCCATGGAGGACCCCGAGCTGGTGCCTCGTGTGGTGGCCAATCTGGAGCGGGCCCACAGTCGGTACGCATCGTGGCCCAGCGATCCTCAGGCTCGAGAGGTGTATGGGATCGGGATACGTGATTCTTACGCGACGATCGGGCCCGGGCTCAAGGCAACCTATCGACGGGGCCGGGACGAGATGGTCATGGCCTACCAGACGCCGAGCCCGGCCACTTTCCACCGTTGGCGGAAGCGGGTGAAGTACCTGAAGCACCAGATGGAGATCATCACCCCGCTCTGGCCCGAGGTGGTTCTCGGAATGGTGATCACCCTCGACCGGATGGCTGAGCTCCTGGGCGAGGACCACGATCTCGCCGAGTTGCTGGAGACACTCTCGGCGAGGCCCGACCTTTGCCCGAACCCGGTGGAGCGCTCCTTGTTGCGCGCCCTGGCTGAACAACGACGATCGGACGTCGAGACCGCCTCCAGGATCCTCGGCCGGAGGATCTATGCAGAGAGCCCGGCCGCGCTCAAGGGCAGGTTCGGGGCGTACTGGGAGTCGATGGAGTTGGCCAGAGGGTTCGCCTTGGCCCTCAACGGCCACTAAACAACGCGGAATCTGGAGGCCTCTCCAAGGGTTGGTTTGTGCACCGTGTCCGAAGTCCGCACCCAAAGAGGAATGAAGCGAGTGAGGGTGATGCTGGGCGGGGAGATGGTCGCGGATACCATCCGGCCACTCCTGGTTTGGGAGAAGCCCTTTTTCCCGAATTACTACTTCCCCCAAGCCGACGTCAGGACCGAGCTCCTCGCGGAGACAGGTGAGACCGGGGAGTCACCCGGGCTGGGGCACGCCACCCGATACGTGGTCAAAGTAGGGACCGCAGAGGGATCGGCCTACGCCTTCCTCAACCCTGAGGTCTCGGATCTCGACGGACACATCGCCTTCGTGTGGAGGACCATGGACCACTGGTTCGAGGAGAACGAAGAGGTTTACACCCACGCCCGGGATCCGAACACCAGGATCGACATCCTGCCCTCGGACCGGCGGGTACGGGTGGTGATCGACGGGGTGACGGTGGCCGACTCGACCAATGGCGCCTTCCTCTACGAGACCGGGCTTCCACCCCGTTACTACCTGCCCAAGACCGATGTTCGAATGGACCTGACGACTCCCACCAGTCGTTCCACAGCCTGCCCGTACAAGGGCAACGCTCGCTACTGGTCAGCGACGGTGAATGGCCAGGTCCACGAGGACATCCTCTGGGGATATGACACCCCACTCCCCGAGTCTCAAAAGATTGCCGGATTGGTCTCGTTCTACAACGAGAAGGTCGATGTCTACCTCGACGAGGACCTCCAGGAACGGCCGGTCACCAAGTTCTCCTAGGGGCGGGACTGGCCGGAGTGGACTTTTTCCGCCTCCTCGAGCGAGTGTGACTCGGTCAGGTCCCGGTCCCGCATCGAGAGCTTGACCAGCTGCTGGAAGTACCCATGCAGGACATCGAGCTCGTCCTCGGAAAGCGCCTCGACATCGATCAGGCGGTTGCTGGCGCCCTTGGTCGCGGCGACGAGCTCGTTGAGCTTCAGCTCCATGGCTTTGCTGTCCTTGTTCTGAGTCTGCTGGATCAGAAAGACCATGAGAAAAGTGACGATCGTGGTGCTGGTGTTGATCACCAGTTGCCAGGTGTCTCCGAACCCGAAGATCGGGCCGGACAAAGCCCAGACGATGATCACGAAGAACGCGATCAGGAAGGCCCACGGTCGCCCGACCGCATGAGTCACCCGGTGCGAGAACGCTTCGAACCAGGCCGTGA
>Ga0209640_10002078_pt1 | contig 17359 bp, 12 predicted proteins | sample RifCSP10_1_FD_184018 | JGI IMG/M metagenome (GOLD analysis project Ga0209640, IMG submission 184018) | Soil microbial communities from Rifle, Colorado - Rifle CSP2_sed 10_1 (SPAdes) (version 2) | ecosystem: Environmental > Terrestrial > Deep subsurface > Rock core/Sediment | place: Rifle... | reverse complement strand
CCCGCCGTAGTATTTTCCGGCCTTGGGGGCGTGTCCTTGCGTCCCCCCTGGTCGTGAGATGGATGTCCAGATGACCGACCACGAATCGACCTCACGCCGGCCTTACCGGCCGCCAATTGGGATCCCCACCAAGGGTGAGCCCCGGGCGCAGGCTACGGCGGCAGCGATCGCACTTCACCTGCTCCTGGTGCTCCTGGTGCTGGCCCCAACCGTATTCGTGAGCAGTCGGCTGCTCGACTTCACGCAGCGTGGAGCGGGTGGCCCCGGGCCCGTTGGCGGTGGTGGCGGTGGCGCCTTTTCCTTCCCCGGTCGAATCAAATACCTGCCAGAACGCGTCGACTTCCTGAAGATCCAGGCTGAGAAGTCGGTGCCGAAGGAAGAGGTGGTGGAGCTGAAGCCTGAACAGGTTAAACCGCCGCCGCCCCCAACCCCGCCGCCACCCACGCCGGAGCCCCCGGCCACCACCAGCGATTTCGCGGCAGCGGCTGCGCGGGCGGACTCCACTAGTGCGCAAGCGGGCGCCGGTCGCGGCAGCGGGAACGACGGTACGTCGGGCAATGGCCCGGGACGCGGAGGTGGGGAGGGCTCGGGTGTAGGAACCGGTCGCGGTTCGGCCACCGGACCGGGAACAGGAGGAGGAGACGGCACGGTCTATCCGCCCACAGTCGTCGCGCTGCCGATCCTGCCGCTCCCAATACCCGCCAGGGTCCGCCCGTACAAAATGGTGGCCCAGTTCGAGGTCGACAGCACGGGCAGCGCACGCCTGATCGGCTTCAATCCTTCCCGCGACAACGGTTACAACCGGCGCATCCGCGAGATGCTACTCGAGATCCGCTTCCGGCCCGCGGTTACCATGGACGGCCGGCCTGTGAAGGCCCTGGCGATCGTTACCGCCGAAGCGCTGTAAAGTAAGGAGCCGCAAGGGTCTGGCCATTCATTGCTGGCCAGCATATCTTGTCGCCGGTTTTTGCAGCCCGTCCCGGCATCCCCGCCCGTCGGCGACCCCCTGAGTCATTCGTTTTGATCGTTCGGCACCGCGCTGGCAGGCCTCCGCCCCGCGCAGGCCAAATCATGCTGGCGAGTGACTGGGTCTCGGCGGACTCCCTTTCAAGAGAGTGACAAGATGAAACGGTTGGTCCACCGAACGCTCTTCCTGTTTCTCGCGCTGGCGTTCACCGGCGCAGTTGCCTCCCTGTTCGCTCCGCGCGCTGAAGCGCGGCAAGGCGTCGCCGCCGTAACCGCGGTGCAGGAAACCGCGGCGCCAGCCCAGACCGAGCATCGGCCCGGTGGTGAGGTGAACATCCACCTCCCGGACCTGAATCAGGGCGACTTCTTCGGGATGACGGGGCACACCGTCCTGCTGTTCGGTCTCGTGGTCTGCGTCCTGGGACTCCTGTTCGGTCTGGCGTCGTACACCGCCGTGAAGAAGCTGCCGGTGCACAACTCGATGGCCGAAGTCTCCGAACTGATCTTTCAGACCTGCAAAGCCTACCTGATCCAGCAGGGCAAGTTCCTGCTGATCCTGTTCGCATTCATCGGCACGATCATCGTCGCCTACTTCATGCTGACAGGACTGGATCTGCCGAAGATCGCCATCATCCTGTTGTTCGGGCTGATCGGCATGGGTGGCAGCTATGGTGTGGCGGCGTACGGGATCAGGATCAACACGCTGGCGAACTCGCGCACTGCCTTCGCCAGCCTGGCGGGGAAGGCCTACCCGGTGTGTGAGATCCCGCTGCGTGCCGGAATGAGCGTCGGGATGATGCTGATTTCGGTCGAGCTGCTGTTCATGCTCGCGATCCTTCTCTTCATTCCGTCTGATGTGGCCGGGGCCTGCTTCCTCGGATTCGCCATTGGTGAATCGCTGGGTGCCTCGGCGCTGCGTATCGCCGGCGGCATCTTCACAAAAATCGCCGACATCGGCTCCGACCTGATGAAGGTCGTGTTCAAGATCAAGGAAGACGACGCCCGCAATCCGGGCGTGATCGCGGACTGCACGGGCGACAACGCCGGCGACTCCGTCGGTCCGACGGCTGACGGCTTCGAGACCTACGGCGTGACCGGCGTCGCCTTGATCTCGTTCATCGTGCTCGCGGTGACCGAGCCGGCGATCCAGTCGACGCTGCTGGTCTGGATCTTCCTCATGCGCATCATGATGGTGATCGCCTCCGGTCTGTCCTACATGGTGAGCAACGCGGTATCGCGCAGCCGGTTCGCGTCGGCGACCAAGATGAATTTCGAAATCCCGCTGACCCAGCTCGTGTGGGTGACGTCGATCGTGTCGGTCATCCTGACGTACGTGCTGTCGTACCTCACGATCCCGACCCTGGGTGGAAACCCGGACCTCTGGTGGCAGCTTTCGACGGTCATCACCTGCGGCACTCTGGCCGGCGCGATCATCCCCGAGATGGTGAAGGTCTTCACGTCCATGCACTCGCATCACGTCCGCGAAATCGTCACGTCCTCGCGCGAGGGCGGAGCGTCGCTGAACATCCTCTCCGGTCTCGTGGCCGGCAACTTTTCGGCCTACTGGTTAGGCATGGCGATCATGGGATTGATGGCGATCGCCGCCTGGGTGAGTACGATGGGACTCGGCGCCCTCATGAGTGCGCCGGCCATCTTCGCGTTTGGCCTGGTGGCGTTCGGCTTCCTCGGCATGGGCCCGGTGACGATCGCCGTCGACTCGTACGGTCCGGTGACGGACAACGCGCAGTCGATCTATGAGCTCTCGATGATCGAGACCATCCCCGGGATCGAGGGCGAGGTGAAGAAGAGCTTCGGCTTCTCCCCGAATTTCACGGTGGCGAAGGAACTGCTGGAGGAGAACGACGGCGCGGGGAACACGTTCAAGGCAACCGCCAAGCCGGTCCTCATCGGCACCGCAGTCGTTGGCGCCACGACGATGATCTTCTCGATCATCATGGCGCTGACCGGTGGACTGACCACCGACATCGAGAAGCTTTCCATCCTTCATCCGCCGTTCCTGCTCGGGCTCCTGACGGGAGGGGCGGTGATCTACTGGTTCACGGGCGCCTCCATGCAGGCCGTGACCACCGGCGCCTACCGCGCGGTGGAGTTCATCAAGCGGAACATCAAACTCGAGGGCGTGACCAAGGCGTCGGTCGAGGATTCCAGGAAGGTGGTGGAGATCTGCACCGTGTATGCGCAGAAGGGGATGTTCAACATCTTCCTCGCGGTCTTCTTCTCCACGCTGGCGTTCGCGTTCGTGGAACCGTTCTTCTTCATCGGCTACCTGATCTCGATCGCGCTGTTCGGCCTGTTCCAGGCGATCTTCATGGCGAACGCCGGCGGCGCGTGGGATAACGCGAAGAAGGTCGTCGAGACCGAACTCAAGATGAAGGGGACGGAGCTGCACGACGCATCGGTGGTCGGCGACACGGTTGGCGATCCGTTCAAGGACACGTCCTCGGTCGCCATGAACCCGGTCATCAAGTTCACGACGTTATTCGGCCTGCTCGCCGTGGAGCTGGGTGTGTATCTCGCGGTGGAACGTGGGGCAGGTTTGAGTCGCGGCCTGGCGGTGGTTTTCTTCCTGATGTCGATGCTGTTCGTGTGGCGCTCGTTCTACGGGATGCGCATCGAGTCGGAGCAGCCCGTCACCGCCTGACCGGGGGGCCCGCGTGGCCAAGGGGATTTTTGCGCGAAAGTCCGTCGCCGACTTCGAGGCTGATGTCGCATTCGGCGGCGGGCTGAAACGAACGCTGGGCCGCTGGCACCTGACCGCACTGGGGGTCGGCGCCACCATCGGGGCAGGCATCTTCGCCACCACCGGCACCGCAATCGTCGGCGACCCGCTCCGTCCAGGGGCGGGACCGGCGATTGTCTTTTCCTTCCTGCTCACCGCCATCGCCTGCGGTTTCGCCGCGCTCTGTTACGCGGAGTTCGCGGCCATGGTGCCCATTTCCGGATCCGCCTACACGTATGCCTACGCGTCGTTAGGTGAGTTCCTCGCCTGGATCATCGGCTGGGACCTGATCGTCGAATACGCGGTCGGGAACATCGGCGTCGCGATCGGATGGTCCGGCCACTTCCGGGAACTCCTGAGTCATTTCGGCCTGCAGTTGCCGTCGTGGCTGGGCACTGACTATCGCTCAGCGCATGACGCATTCAACGCGCTGACCGCGGGCACGACCGACGCTGGCACACAGTTCCTGGCATCGGCCTGGCAGACCGCGCCGCACCTGTTCGGGTTGCCGCTCATCGTCAACCTGCCGGCGGCGGCCGTCGTCTTCGTGATCACGATCGTTCTGGTGATCGGGATCAGGGAATCGGCGAACACCAACAACGCCATGGTCGTGCTGAAGGTCGGCATCATCCTGTTCTTCCTGGCCGTCGGCACCTTCCTCATCAACCCGGAGAACTGGAACAACCCGGCCACGGGCGGGTTCGCGCCGAATGGGATCAAGGGGGTCAGCGCCGCCGCGGCGATCATCTTCTTCGCCTACATCGGATTCGACGCGGTGTCCACGGCGGCAGAGGAAACGAAGAACCCGGCGAAGGACATGCCGTTCGGCATCATCATGAGCCTGCTGATCTGCACGGTGCTCTACATCGCGCTGTCCGCGGTAATGACCGGCATGGCCCCGTGGCAAACGCTCGGCACGCCCGAGCCAATGATCACCGCGCTGCAGCAGGCAGAAGGACCGGCCGGGCTGCTCACGTTCTCCCGGTTCATCATCGCGCTGGGGGCCGTGATCGCGATGGGCAGCGTGCTCCTGGTCTTCCAGCTCGGCCAGCCGCGCATCTTCTTCTCGATGTCACGCGACGGGCTGTTGCCGAAACTCTTCTCCCGGCTGCACCCCAGGTTCCGGACGCCGTACGTCGGAACGATCATCACGGGCACGTTCGTCGCCACCTTCGCGGCGTTCGCGAACATCGCCGAGGTGGTGGACCTGACGAACATCGGCACGCTGTTCGCGTTCGTGCTGGTGTCAGCGGGCGTGATCTTCCTGCGGAAATCGGATCCCGATCGCCCGCGGCCGTTCCGCGTGCCTGGTGTGCCGTACACGCCGATCATCTCGATCGTCGCCTGCGCCTACCTGATGTTCCAGCTGCCGCGCATCACGTGGATCCGGTTCGGAATCTGGTTGTTGCTGGGGCTCGTGATCTATTTCCTCTATGGGTATCGCAACTCGGTGCTGCGCAAGCGTCGCGAATCGCGAATCGTGAATCGCGAATCGTGAATCGTGAACCGACACTTCTGGCGTCCGATGCCTGCCGAATTCGCGCCGGTACCGGAAGGCAGTGGTCGTTTCTGACATCCGCCATCTGACATCCGCCATCCCCGCCCAATGTCTGAATCAATCGGTAACAGCGGAAAAGGCATGAAGCTCCACACCAAGATCCTGCTCGGCCTCCTCATCGGGGCCGTGATCGGGATTACGGCGAACCAGACGCTGGGAGGCGAGCACGGGGTGGTGGTGTGGGTGAACAAGTACCTCGCCGGACCCGTGGGCCAGATTTTCCTGCGGATGCTCTTCATGATCGTGATCCCGCTTGTCTTCGCGTCGATCTCCCTCGGAGTGGCCGGATTGGGGGACCTCAGGAAGGCGGGGCGGGTCGGTGGCAAGGCAATCGCGTACTTCTTCGCATCCACCGCCCTCGCCGCCACGATTGGTCTTATCATCGTCGCCATTGTCCGACCCGGGGAGAGCCTCGATCCGGTGATCCGGGAGAACCTGCTCCAGACTTACGCGGGTGATGCCTCGAGCCGCGTGCAGGCGGCCGCCACGAGCACGTTCGGGATCGAGACCGTGGTCAACATCGTCACGCGCAACCCCGTCAAGTCGGCGGTGGACCTCGACCTGCTCGGGATCATCTTTTTCGCGCTGATGTTCGGTGCCGCCCTGACGCAGATCCCGACCGACCGGGCGAAGCCGATGATCGGCTTCCTGGAAGCGCTGAACGATGTGGTCATCAGGATCGTCGGTTTTGCCATGCGCCTCGCACCCTATGGCGTGGCAGGGCTGATTTTTGGCGTCACGTCGCGGTTCGGCTTCCACCTGCTGAAGCCGCTCGCGGCGTACATCCTGGTTGTGCTTGGCGCACTGCTCTTTCACGCCTTGATCAACATCTCGGCGATCCTCCGTTTCCTCGTCGGCATCTCACCCGGACTGTTCTTCGATCGGATCCGCAGTGCCCTGGTCACCGCGTTCTCCACCAGCTCCAGCAGCGGCACGCTGCCCACGGCAATTGCCGTGGCGGAGCAGAACCTGGGGGTCCCGCCGCAGATCGCTGGTTTCGTGCTGCCGCTGGGAAGCACGATGTGCATGAACGGCACGGCGCTCTTCGAGGGAATCACCGTCATTTTCCTCTGTCAGGTCTTCGGTGTCGATCTGAACATGGGGCAGATGATAGTCGTGATGATCATGGCGGTGATCACGGCAGTTGGGGCCGCGGGTGTGCCGGGCGGGTCGATCCCGCTGCTGGTGGGCATCCTCACCATGTTCGGCGTGCCTGGGGAAGGGATCGCGATCGTGCTCGGGGTGGATCGGATCCTCGACATGTCGCGCACTACCGTGAACGTGTGGGGCGACCTTACGGCAACCGCCTTTGTGGCGAAGTCGGAAGGAGTCTGGGACGCCTCGATGGTGCCGTCGATGGAGGGGAAAGCCGCCGCGTAGGAGACGGGCCCTTTCTCAGTCTCGCGTGACCACCATGATGACGCCCTGACTGTGGTCCACTCCCCAGCGCATTATGGCCGTTTGTGAGTCGTAGTACCGGATCAGGACGATCTGGGCCGACTGAACCTGTTTGAGGGACTGGATGCCGCCGAGCCGGCTGTTGTCGAGGTAGACGAGCACTTCCCTCTGCTGGCTGAGGCCGTCGGGGCGAATCTGCAGCCAGGGAGCCTTGAGGCTTTCTACTGCCTCGTACGCGGTTCGGAAGCCACCCTCGCGGATCTGCGCCTGCGTGATGACGTTGCGATCAACGCGCTCGGCGCCGTCGGGCTGTCGCGCGCGGCATGCGAGTCCGGGAATCAGCAGAAACCCGACCAGGGCTAATCGAGTAAGGAGCAAGGACATCGCTCTCGTCCTAACGATGGGTCATGCCTGTAAGCATGTGGGCATCCTGAGGGATTGGGAAGAGCCTTGCTTCGCGGCGCGGCAGAACCGCGAGAACGGCTTCGAGAAACGCTGCCTGATCCCAGGCGTCCGGCAGGCGCGTCCTGCCCAGTCGCACAACCACCGCATCATGAGACGGCAGCACGGCGACAAACTGGCTTTCGTGGCCCGCCGCCTGCAGCGCGCCCTCCGGGAGGCCGCCGACGGGTTCGCCGGGATCAGCCGGAGTGCCTAACCAGAAGTGCGCACCGTACCCGCGATTCGGATCGACCGAAACTGGTATGCGAGTGTAATCCACCCAGCCCTCAGGCAGAATCCGTTCACCGTTCCAGAGCCCATCGTTCAGGTAGAGCTGGCCAAATCGCGCCCAATCGCGCGCCGTTGCGTACATGAGGGACGATCCCACGAAGGTGCCTGCGGCGTCCGTCTCGATCACGGCGCTGTTCATCCCGATGCGATCGAATAGCGCCTCGCGCGGGAAGCGCACGTACGCCTGGTCGTCATTCAACACATGCCGGATGACGCTGGCGATGAGGACGCTCGTTCCGCTCGCGTATTCCCACCGGGATCCCGGAGGTGCTTCGAGCGCGCGGTCGGCGGCAAAGTCGGCCATGTCGTCCGACTGCAGCAACATGCGAATGACATCGGAGCGCGTGCTCGCCATGCCCTCGTCGAACCGGAGTCCGCTGGTCATTTGAAGCAACTGCTTCAACGTGATTGCGCCGCGTGGATCACCCGGATTGCGCCAGGCCGGCAACGGCACGGGCGAATCGAGCGACAACCGTCCGTCGCGCACCAGAATACCGACCAGCGCATTCATGACGCTCTTCGTCATCGACCATCCCAGGAGTCGTGTCTCCGGACCGATGCCCGGCGCGTAGCGCTCAGCGACAACGCGTCCCTTGTGGATGATGACGATCGCCTGGGTCCGGCGCGGTCGCTGGGAGTCGGGCTCGGCGAACGCGCGCTCCAGGATCGAATCGAGCGCGCGACGAATCGTGTCGTCAGGCGCCACTTCGGGTAACGGCTCTGCGGGTTTTCGTTCCCACAACTCGACTGAGTCGCGCGACGAACCCTGGCGGAATTCCGAACGCGTCATGCCTCGAGGGACAATTGCGCAACCCGTCGCTCCCCGCGACGCGGCCTCACGCCGCACGATGCCCAGCGCAGACGCCCTCGCCACACCTTCACTGTGGTCCACCGACGTCCCGATGAAACGCAGCGGCGCGAGGTCGTCGATCTCGAGCTCCCGTAGCACGTCCTGTTCACCTCGACCAACAACAAAAACCCCCGAGCAGAGCATCTTCGCCTTGTACGCCACCGCGATGCCCAGAGTATCGACGCCACGTTCAATGGCGAAAACCGTGGCAGCAAGCGCGACGCTCGCAGCAGGCCATCCAATCCGGCGAAGGGTGAAACGCACTTTCAGCGCAGAAGTGGAGTCCACCTCACGGTGCACTCGTCAAGTCAGATCGCTCGATCCGAGACAGCTCTGACAGAAAGCCGCGTTGGCAGGCAGTGCAGTGCATCTCACATCTCACATCTCACATCTCACATCTCACAATCTCAGATCCTGCGTCAGGCCCGTACCCCCGCCTCACGCATCGCGAATCGCGCCGCCCCGCGCTCAGGCACGACGCGTTCGGCCAGCACCGTGGCCCCGGGCGCGATCGACTTCAGGCGCTGCTCCAGCCGGCGCCGGAGAAGCGACTTCGGAGCGAGCAGTCCGCCGTGCATCGCGAGGCGAAAGGCAGCCCGCTCATCGGAGAACAGCTTGCGGGCCAAAGTGCGCACATGAATCGCGAGTTCTTCGACGGCGAGGGTGACCAGCGAATTGGCGCGCAGATCGCCCGTGGCCGCTACTTCGAGCACGACGGGAGCGAGTTTGCCGAGATCGGCCGGCGTCGCCGTCGCGGCCCATGGTATCAGTTCCTCGATCGTCTCGAGCCCAAGCGCCGCTCGGATGGCGTCCGCGAGCGAACTCTCCGGTTCGCGACCATCAGCACTGGCTGCGGCGACACCCAGCGCGCGACGGCCAATCCACGCACCGCCACCTTCATCGCCGATCACCGGTCCCCACCCACCGCACCGCGCCATCAAGCCAGTGGGTCCTTTTCCGTAGGCTATGGATCCCGTACCCGCGGTGAGCAGCACGCCCGGACCGGCGCCGAACGCATCCTCCAGCGCGATTTCAGCGTCGGTGAGCACCACAACCGTACCGGCGATCCGATCCGCTTCGAGCGCCGCCTGCAGCGTGTCGCGCTCCTCATCGCGGCCGGCTCCGGCAACGCCAATGCAGAGCGCTCGTACTGGTTGATCGGAGAGCCCGGCGCACGCCCGCCGCACGGCATCGCGAATCACCCCCGCGGACCGCGAGGCTGCGCCAGGATGGATCGCGCTGCCAGGACCCTCGGCAGTCGCCAGCTCTGTCCCGTGTTCGTCGACGACCAGCACCCGGGTGTTGGTCCCGCCGCCATCCACTCCCACAAAGAGACCAGTCATGTGCTCGTTCCGGTGCGCTGAGGACGCGGGAAAAGGACGGAAGCGCTGATGCCGACGATCATCGTAATCGACGTTCCAATGAGAACGTACCATGGCCAGGCGATTCGGGCGAACGGCCCCAGGGCTTCGACCATGCCGGGAAACGCAGCGCCGATCTGGCGCGCAAAGACGACGAACGCCATCGTGATGATCCCGATCGAGAGACCGAGAATGGCATCCCGCTGCGTCGCGCGCGGCCAGAAGTTGCCGAGGAAGAAGACGCCCAGCAGGCCGCCGTAGGTGAAGCTGGCAATGCCCAGCGCCACGACGACCACCGGGGTGCCCTGGTCGCGGAAGAGCAACGCGCCACCCGTCAGCGCGATGCCCCATGCCAGGGTGAAGCGGCGCCCGGCCCGGAAGGTCGCCGGATCGTCGGCGGCGCGCCCGGTGAGTGGCATGTAGATGTCGTGCGTTGACGCCGCCGCCAGCGAGTTGATCGATCCGCTCTGCGTGCTCATGGCGGCAGCGATGATCGCGGCGACCAGCAATCCCGTGAGGCCTGTGGGCATCTGCTCGATGATGAAGCGCGGGAAGACGCTGTCTGTGGTCGCAAAGGTCTGCCCCCCGAAGTGCACCCAGAGACCGATACCCACCACGAGGAAAAGCGCCATTTGGCCGAACACGACGATTCCGCTCCCGATGATCGCGCGTTGTGCCTCACGCAGGTTTCGCGACGACAGTAGTCGCTGGACGATGAGCTGATCCGCGCCGTGCGAAGCCATCGAAAGGAAGCCGCCGCCAATCAGGCCCGCCCAGACCGTGTGGGCACGGCTGATGTCGAGCGAGAAGTCGAACCCTTGCAGCTTTCCGGCGGCGCCCGCCTGCGCCAGAATCGCCGACCAGCCACCCGGCACGGCGTTTCCGAGGACCACGATCGCGGAAACGCCACCCAGCAGATAGACCGCCGCCTGAAGCATCTCCGTCCAGACCACGGCGCGCATGCCGCCCTTGTACGTGTAAATGACCGTGACCGCGCCCAGCACGACGATCGACAGCGGCATGGCCCACGCGGTCGGAATCCGGTTGCCGAGGATGAGCGCCACGGGGATGGCCGTCGCGAAGATGCGCACCGAGTCGGCCATGGCCCGCGTCACCATGAAGACAATCGACGTCAGCCGTCGCGTGGCGAGCCCGAAGCGCTGCTGCAGCAGCGTGTAGACGGTGACGATTTCGCCCTCGTAGTACCGCGGCAGGAGCAGGAACGCCACGCCAATGCGGCCCAGGATGTACCCCGCGACCACCTGCAGGAACCCGAGGTCACCGATGTACGCGAGTCCCGGAATGCTGATGAAGGTGAGCGCGCTGGTTTCCGTGGCGACGATGGAGAACAGCACGGCCCACCACGGGATCTGGCGTCCGGCGACGAAGTAGTCCTTCGAGCCGGCTTGCCGTCGCCCCACCCGGATGCCTAACGCTGTCGTGCCCGCGAGGTACGCGACAATGACGATCGCGTCGAGGACGGTGAATCCCGCGTTCACTGGCGGCGGTCATTGGGGTCAGACTGGCAATTGGGGTCAGAGTCGAATTCGACGGGACATCTCGAATTCGAGTCTGACCCCAATTGCGAATTCGACTCTGACCCCAATTGCCCCAGCTCGGCGTCAGGCGACGACATACGCCTCCATGGCGAAGTATTCGGCGAGGCCCAGCCGGTCGAGGACAGCGGCGGTCTCCATGTTGCGGGCTTCGACGCGCTGCCAGAATTCGCGGTCATCCAGACCGGGGAAGGGCGCTGAATCCTTCTGCGACTGGTGCTTGAAGATCGCCTGGATCTTGAGTCGCAGTTCGTCCTGCGAGAGCGGGACGAGCCAGGTGGCTTCCGTGACCGGCCATTCCTGCCACGCGCCGCGATACAGCCACACTTCCGGTTGTGGCGACAGACCCACCAGGGCCCGGTCGATCGCTTCCTTGCACATGCGGTGCGTGCCGTGCGGGTCCGACAGGTCTCCGGCAACGAAGATCAGGTCGGGACGGCGCTCGTCGAGCAACTGCCTGACGAGTCTGACGTCCTCGTCACCGATCGGGTCTTTCCGCACGCGACCCGTCTGGTAGAACGGGAGGTTCAGGAATCGCGCTTCGCGTCGCGAGAGTCCCAAGGTTTCGAGTCCGCTGACCGCTTCCGCTTCGCGGATCGCGCGCTTGATATCGAGAACTTCCGCCGAGTCGACGTCCCCAGGATTCTTGGCGGCGAGGAAGGAGAACACTCTGTCACGCAGCGCGAGCACGGCCGAAGCGTCGAGTTCCTGCGCGGTCGAGACGCGCACCAGCCAGTCCAGGTATCGACGGACGTCGTGGTCGAAGACGGCAACGTTGCCGCTCGTCATGTAGGCCACGGTGATGTCGTTGCGGTTCAGGACCAGTTTCCGCAACGTCCCGCCCATCGAGATCACGTCGTCGTCAGGATGTGGCGAGAAACAGACGATGCGACGACCGGCCGGCAGTTTGGAGCGGCCGCGGATGCGCGCCCCCAGCCGATTGAAGACGAGCCCGTTCACCTCGCCGGCTGCTCCGTGTCGCGCCACGAGGGACGACAGGTGGTGTTCGGCGTAATCCTGGTGGGTCAGCTTGAGGATCGCCCGTCCAGTGCGAAGGCTCAGCCAGACCACGGCACGCTCGGCCACCTCGTCGGTCCATGTCACCTCGTCGACCAGCCAGGGACTGGCGATTCGGGTCAGGTCCGCGGCGGCCGCTCGGTCGACGTGGAACGTGGTTGCGTGATGGCGCTGGAGGAACGTCGCGGCAACCCGCAGGTCAACGTCGCCTTCCACGGCTCGTTGCACGATGGCTGACTTGTGCTCACCGGTCGCCAGAATGGCGATCTCGCGCGCCGCGAGGATCGTGGCAACGCCCATCGTGATCGCTTCGCGCGGGACATTCTCCTCGCCGAAGAAGTCCGCGGCCGCGTCTCGCCGCGTGATGGTGTCCAGCGTGACGAGTCTCGTCCGGCTGCTCGCGCCGGATCCCGGCTCGTTGAACCCGATGTGGCCCGTCTTTCCTATGCCGAGGATCTGGAGGTCGATGCCTCCGGCACGGATGATGGCCAGCTCGTACGCCGCGCACTCCGCGGCCACCTTGCCCCGGTCGACGTCACCCCGGGGGATGTGGACGTTCGCCCGGTCGATGTCCACTTGTGAGAAGAGTTGCTCCCACATGAAGCGGTGGTACGAGTGGGGATTCCCGGGATCCATCGGGTAATACTCATCCAGGTTGAACGTCACCACCTGGCGGAAGCTCAACCCTTCCTCATGGTGCAGGCGCACCAGTTCACGGTACACGCCTAACGGAGTCGATCCGGTCGCCAATCCCAGCACTGCCTTTCGGCCGGCAGTTGTTCGCGCCTTTATGACCTCCGCCACGCGCCGGGCAACCGCAATGGCCAGCGTGTCGTGATCGTCGAACACGAACGTGGGAATCCGCTCGCGGATCGCCGCCCCAGACGCCGACTCATCCGGCAAGGAAAGAGGCCCGCGCTCCTCTGCGGGATCGCGGGCCTCGGACCCCACGGCGCTCGCTTGGCGAGCACCAGGATCCACCAGACGCATCGACGGGGAATCAGGCCGTGAACGAATGTCCGCACCCGCAGCCGCCGGTGGCATTCGGGTTCTTGAAGGTGAAGCCCGAACCCTGCATCGACGACACGTAGTCGATCGTGACGTTGTTCAGGTACTGCGCCGAAAACGGGTCGACAAACAGCTTGAACCCGTCCTGCTGCACCACGAAGTCGTCGTCCGCCGGCTGATCTTCGATGAGAAGCCCGTACTTGAAACCGCTGCAGCCGCCGGGTTGCACGCTGACGCGAAGGCCGCCGACGTCGGGCGACACGCCCTCGGCGTCCATGAAACGCATCACCTCGGTGGTCGCACCTGCGGTGACGACGACCGCGACTTCAGGCTCTTGAAGAGTGCTCACGTCAGTCTCCTCGTTTTGAATCGCCGGGAAAGGCGACTGAACTACTCGCGAAAGATAAGGAGGCGCCGGGCTGGCTACAAGCTGGTTTACCCCATGCGGGACAATCCTTTAGGAGAGTTCGGGCTTGAGGCTCGAGGCTTGAGGGAAGCTGCGAGGGCTGGAGGTGAAGTCTCGAGCCTCGTGCCTCGACCCTCGAGCCTATCTCAGCACCGCCCGCATCGTGGCGTCGGCTACAGCGACACGTACGGCGGTAATGCCTCGATGTTCCCTGGTCGGATTCACCCGGTTGGTCAGCAGCAGGACGAAGACGCCCCGCTCGGGGTCCATCCAGATGGAGGTCCCCGTAAAGCCGGTGTGGCCGAACGCGCGCTTCGACATCAAATGCCCCGCGGAGTTGGACCCGTTAGGCGTCTCCCAGCCCAGAGCACGGTTGGACAGGGCGGAATACTGGACCGACGTGAACTGGGCAACGGTGGAAGGCGACACGAACCGCACGCCGTCGAGCGTTCCGCCATTCAGGTACATCCGCGCGATCCGGGTCAGGTCGCCCGCGGTGCTGAATAGTCCGGCATGCGATGAAACGCCGCCCAACGCATACGCATTTTCGTCGTGGACTTCCCCGCGCAGATGCCGCTGTCGCCACGGGTCCACCTCCGTCGGGGCGATACGGCCGAGCAGGTCGGCGTCGGGCCGAAACACGGTTTCTCGCATGCCGAGCGGCCCGAAGACGCGCCTCATGAGAAAACTCTCGAAGGATTGACCGGTCACCCGCGCAACGATTTCACCGAGCACGATCGCACCAAGGTCACTGTAGACCATTCGGAGACCCGGCATCGTGTCCATGGGCGTCGCAATCGCCAGAGCCATGGCGCTGGCAGGGCTGTCGGCTTCCTTGTACAACGGGCGCCACGACGGAAGCCCGCTGGAGTGTGTCAGCAGGTGCCGAACGGTGACCATCTCTTTCCAGCGCCCGCGGAATTCCGGGATATAGCGCTCAACCGGCGCGTCCAGGTCGATCGCCCGGGACTCGACCAGGAGCATCATCGCGCTCGTCAGCCCGACAACCTTGGTGAGTGACGCCAGGTCCCACATGGTTGAAACGCTTGGCGACGGTGAAGGCTGCCAGTCGAGTTGTCCGACCGCAACCGTAACCACCGCGCCGTCCTTCGTGCCGACGACGGCGATCGCTCCAGGGAACGCCGAATCCCGAACACCGGAGCGAAGGACCGTGGTGAGCGAATCCTGCAGACTGGATGAACGAAGCCACTCCGCCGTTCGGCCTGCGCTGGGTTCAGGGGCGCGACGTACCGTTGCGCAGCCTGAAGCTCCCAGAACGGCAGCGACGACCCAAAGCCCGGCTTTCGCGTGCATGACGGAACGTTTGGTGTAAGAGGATGGGCTGGGCAAGGTTGAACTCCTTCGACCGCCGGTTGGGGCTGCGACATCGGAACTCCCGGCCCGGGCCACACGTACGGGCGAGGGTGCTGCCGTTGTGGCCCCCCCAAGGATGGCGTAGTTTCAGTGGTTCCGTAATCGCCGCATCCAGCGACGGTTAGCTCTCCTCCGCGTCCTCCGGCGCGGGCACTCGCACGACCTCGCTCACCTTCATGGCCCTATCCGAATTCGCCAGGTCCGGCTTCCAGCGCGTGTTGGCGCCGGTAGTCGATTTCCTGATTCGGAGAGGGGTGAGCCCGAACGCAATCACGACTTTCGGAACGATCGCGACCATCATCGGCGGCGGGATCTACGCGAGGGGCCATATCCACCTGGCTGGTTGGGTGGTCGGATTGAGTGCTTTTTGCGACCTCCTCGATGGTTCGGTCGCCCGGCGATCCGGTCGCACATCGGTCTTCGGGGCGTTTTACGACTCCACTCTTGATCGCATCGCGGATGGGGCGGTGCTTGGTGGACTGGCACTTTTCTTCGCCAGGAACGGCGTCCACCATGCGATCCCGGACTACATGTCCACGCCCATGGTCTCGGTGTTGTTGCTCGGCATCCTGGGATCGTTCCTCACGTCGTACACCCGAGCCCGCGCTGAAGGATTGGGCATCGATGCCCAGGTTGGCATGCTGCCGCGACCGGAGCGGATCGTGCTCCTCTCGGCGCCACAGGCCTTCTTCGGCCTGGCCTTTGGTGGTTGGGTCCTGATGAGCATCTGCGTTCTGCTGACGGTGACGGCCTGGATTACCGTCGTCCAGCGAGTCGCTTTTGTTCGCCGGGTCACGGCAGCGCAGGAATCGCAGCAACCCTCGGGAGTTCTGCAGACGACTCCCCGATCCACCGCAGACGCCTTCGACACGCGAGGCCGCCGTATCGACCGCGTCGCCCTGGCCGGCGACCGGATGGTCCTGAGCGCGGACGACGTGGAAACGCGACTGGCGGACGTTGTCACGCCGGGAGACGCGACCGTTCGCCGCCCGGAGGCTGGACGCCCGTCCGGTTTCGACCGCGCGCGTTAGGCGCATCATCACCGACAATACCTTACGGAGAACAAAGACGTGCAGTCATCGACCGCGACGCCTCGGGTGACCATTCGCCAACCCGAGGGCAAGCTCGGCGTGTTGACGCCGGGCCTCGGCGCTGTGGCAACCACGTTCATGGCCGGCGTGGAGAGCATCCGACGCGGTCACTCACGACCCATCGGATCCCTGACCCAGATGGCGACGATCAGGCTGGGCAAACGGACCGAGCAGCGGTCGCCGCTCATCAGGGATTTCGCGCCCCTGGCCGATCTCGATGACCTCGTGTTCGGTGCGTGGGACCCGATCCCGGACGACGCGTACACCGCGGCGAAGAAGGCCGGCGTCCTCGTCGAGCGTGACCTGGAATCCGTGCGGGACTTCCTGAAGAACATCCGGCCGATGCCGGCCGTCTTCGATACTCGTTATGTGACGCGCCTGAGCGGCGAGAACGTGAAGCACGGGAAGACCAAGCGCGATCTGGCCGAGCAGCTGCGCCAGGACATCCGTGATTTTCGTGCTCGCAGCCGGTGTGACCGGCTGGTGATGGTGTGGTGCGCGTCCACCGAGACCTACATCAAGCCCGGGCCGCAGCACGCCACGATCGAGCAGTTCGAACGGGCCATGGAGCGGAACGACGACGCCATCGCGCCGTCGATGCTGTACGCCTGGGCATCGATCATGGAAGGCGTGCCGTTTGCGAACGGAGCGCCCAACCTGTCCGTCGATACGCAGGCGCTCATCGAGCTGGCCAACCAGCGGTCCGTGCCCATTTCGGGCAAGGACTTCAAGACCGGCCAGACCTGGCTGAAGACCGTCATCGCACCGGGCATCAAGGCGAGAATGCTCGGCCTGGCCGGCTGGTATTCGACGAACATCCTTGGCAATCGCGACGGCGAGGTTCTGGATGATCCCGCGTCCTTCAAGACGAAGGAAGAATCGAAGCTGAGCGTGCTGCACACGATTCTGCAGCCGGAACTCTATCCCGATCTGTACGAGAAGTTCTCGCACGTCGTGCGGATCAACTACTACCCGCCGCGCGGCGACAACAAAGAAGGCTGGGACAACATCGACATCGTGGGGTGGATGGGATACCCCATGCAGATCAAGGTCAACTTCCTGTGCCGCGATTCGATTCTCGCGGCTCCGCTCGTGCTTGACCTCGCCCTCTTCTCCGACTTCGCGCACCGGGCCGGAATGAAGGGCATTCAGGAATGGTTAAGCTTCTATTACAAGTCGCCGATGGCTGCTGCGGGACTCCAGCCGGAGCACGATCTATTCATTCAGCAGACAAAGCTGAAGAACACGCTCCGCCACCTCATGGGTGAGGAGCAGATCACCCACCTCGGCCTGGAGTACTAC
>Ga0209640_10002077_pt1 | contig 17362 bp, 15 predicted proteins | sample RifCSP10_1_FD_184018 | JGI IMG/M metagenome (GOLD analysis project Ga0209640, IMG submission 184018) | Soil microbial communities from Rifle, Colorado - Rifle CSP2_sed 10_1 (SPAdes) (version 2) | ecosystem: Environmental > Terrestrial > Deep subsurface > Rock core/Sediment | place: Rifle... | reverse complement strand
TCCTTCATCCAGCGCCACATGCAGATCGGCTACAACCGCGCCGCCCGCATCATCGAGCGCATGGAGGTCGAGCAGGTGGTGAGCCGCGCCAACCACGTCGGCAAGCGCGAGGTGCTGGCGCGCAACATCGACAACCGCGAGGTCTAACCGCCGGACCTCGCCCTTCGACCCCTTCGGGCAAGTTTAGGGCTCGGGGTGAGCGGGCTTTATTTTCGGTGTCATTCCCGCGCAGGCGGGAATCCACACTTCAATTCTCTTTGGATTCCGTGCAGCAAGTGTGGACCCCCGCTTTCGCGGGGGTGACAAGTTTTTGTGATTCGAAGCATGAGCGCGTACATAAACCGAACAACCCTTTGTGACCAATTGGGGAATTCGCTTGGCCGCCGCCACAATGGCGCCTAACTCAGTGCCTAGGTTGAACGCATGATCGCGCGGCGGCAGGTGGTGGGCGGGCTCGGCGCCCTGATAGGGTTGGCATTGGTCCGTCCGTTCGCCGCGCTTGCCCAGCCGACGCCGGCCGACCAGGGCGACGTCGCGCGGATCGAGCAGTACCTCAACCGCATCACCACGGTCAAAGCGCGGTTCATGCAGCAGTCGTCCAACGGCGGCAGCGCGGCCGGCACGTTCTATCTGCAGCGGCCGGGCAAGCTGCGCATCGACTACGACAAGCCGGCGCATCTGCAGATCTACGCCTCCAGCGGGCTGCTGATCTACGTCGACACCGAGCTGGAAGAGTCCACCTACGTGCCGCTGTCGATGTCGCCCGCCGGGCTTCTGGTGCAGGAGAACATCCGGCTGACCGGCGGCGACGTCACGGCGACCAAGGTCGAGCGCGGTCCGCAGGTGCTGCGGCTGCAGCTGGTGCAGACCAAGGAGCCGGACGCCGGGCGCGTGACGCTGGCGTTCATCGACCAGCCGCTGGAGCTCAAGCAATGGGCGGTGGCGGATTCGCGCGGCATCGTCACCACGGTGACGCTCTTGGACGCCCAGTTCGGGGTGCGCATCGATTCCAAGGTGTTCGTGTTCCAGGACCCGAAGTTCGGCCGGACGCCGGAGCGCTGACGCAATGTCGCGGTTCCGGATTCGGCCCGTAGTGCTATTATGGTTAATTAACCGGCATTTAAGCCGGCAGGCGTATGTGGATAACCATGTCCGTTGAGCAGCCCAAACCCCTGATCGGCGTCGCCGGCTCGACGCTCAAGATCGTCGAGCACCGCACCGCGCATCACACGTCGGGCGAGAAATACATCGATGCGGTGGCGCGCGGGTCCGACGCGATCCCGATGATCATTCCGGTTCTGGGCGATGCGTTCGACTTCAAGGATCTCGCCAGCCGGCTGGACGGTCTGATGCTGACCGGCGGCCGCGCCAACGTCGAGCCGCATCATTACGGCGGCCCGCCGTTCCCCGAGGACGAGGTGCGCGATCCGGCGCGCGATGCGACCGTGCTGCCCTTGATCCGCGCCTGCATCGATGCCGGCGTGCCGGTGTTCGGCGTGTGTCGCGGCATCCAGGAGATGAACGTCGCGCTCGGCGGCACGCTGCACTACCGCGTGCATCTGGTGCCCGGCATGATGGACCACCGCATGCCGCCGGAAGGCGACATCGAGCACAAGTTCGGCCTGCGCCACGACATAGCGATCGCGGAGCGCGCGCTGCTGGCCGAGCTGTGCGGCGCGTGCGAGTGCAAGGTGAACTCCGCGCACGGGCAGGGCATCGAGAAGCTCGCGCCCGGCTGCACCGCCGAGGCGCTGGCGCCCGACGGGCTGGTCGAGGCGATGCGGGTCGCCGGTGCGAAGAGCTTCGCCATCGGCGTGCAGTGGCATGCCGAATGGCGGTTCGACGAGCACAAGCTGAACACCGTGCTGTTCGCCGCGTTCGGCGATGCGGCGCGCGAGCACGCCGCCCGCCGCAAGGTCCGCCGCCTCTCCGCGGCGTAGGCTCGGCGCTGGCTCATCCTTCGAGACGGCTGCTGCGGTGTAACCTCGAAGAGGTTACACCCTCAGGATGAGGCGTTTTGTTTAAGATGACCTCGTCCTGAGGAGGCCGCGTGAGCGGCCGTCTCGAAGGACACGGCAACAATCCCCATCAAAATCACCGTGCGCATCGTCACCTGGAACATCAATTCGATCCGCATCCGCCTGCGCGTGCTGAAGCGGATGATCGGCAAGCTCGACCCCGACGTGATCTGCCTGCAGGAGCTGAAATGCGAGGACGGCGTGTTTCCGCACGCCGATATGGCCAAGCTCGGCTATCCGCACGCGCTGGTGCGGGGCTTGAAATCGTACAACGGCGTGGCGATCCTTTCGAAAAAGAAACTCGACCCGGGCGATGCGCGCCACATGTGCGGCAGGCCGGATTCGCGCCATCTGGTGGCGCAGCTGCCGGGCGGGATCGAGCTGCACAATTTCTACGTGCCGGCCGGCGGCGACATCCCGGATCCGTTCAACAACGTCAAATTCGCGCACAAGCTGTCGTTCGTGTCCGAGATGGCGCACATGTTCGAAATGTGCCCGCCGGGCAAGCGCATCCTGGTCGGCGATCTCAACATCGCGCCGCTCGACACCGACGTGTGGTCGCACAGCCAGCTGCAGACCGTGGTGAGCCACACGCCGATCGAGGTCGAGCATCTGTGGAAAGTGAAATGCTCGCAGAGCTGGGTCGATGCGGTGCGCCACTTCGTGCCGCCCGACCGGAAGCTGTACACTTGGTGGAGCTATCGCAACCGCACCTGGCCGGGCGAGGACCGCGGCCGGCGCCTCGACCACGTATGGGTGACGCCGCCGCTCGAAGGCAAGCTGAAGAGCGCGCAGGTGCTGCGCGAGGCGCGCGGCTGGAACGGCACCTCCGACCACGTGCCGGTGATGGTCGAGCTCGCGATTTAGAACCCAACGGCCGTTCGTGCTGAGTGTCACGCGCGCGCACGCCAACTCTCCCCGGGTGTCGTCCCCGCGAAAGCGGGGACCCACACTTGTTTGGTAGCTACAGAAGTGTGGATTCCCGCCTTCGCGGGAATGACACTTCGGGACCGAGGTGATTCCGTCTGAGCAGGTACCGCCCAGCGGCGCTCCCCGGGGCGAATGGTTTTTATTCGATCCGCCGGATGAAATAGCGGCCGACCTTGACGCCGAACGGCGGCGGGAGCGGCGCGCTGTCCCTCATCGCAAGCTCTTGGTCGCTCACCACGATGCCGCCGCGCGCCATCAGCGGCGGCAGGTGCTCGGCCATGAATGCAGCCAGCGTGGCATTCACCGCCTCGTCGCCGGTTCCGATGTCGCAATGGGCGAGCGCGGCGGACGCGCCAATCCGATCGAGCGCGCGCGGCAGCGTGTCGCGGATGTCGCCCAGGATCATGTGCGCGTCGTCAGGCACGCAGTTCGGATGCGCGGCGATCTGGCGGTCGAACACGAAGATGTCGCGGTCCGGCAGCAGCGTGCGCAGATGATCGTAGGTGCGGCCGTTGCCGAGTCCCAATTCCAGCACCGGGCCCGGCACGTCGGCAATCAGACGCACGGCCTGCGCCAGGCAGTCGCGCTGCGCCTCAAGCCTGCGGATGAAGGAATCGAGGCGGCTCACTTTTTCCTTTCGTCAGGCGCGGCCTGCCCGGGCATGACAATAATAGTGATGAACACTGTCAGTTTTTCTGCACCGCCTGGGTGAGCTGGGCGGTGGTGCGCTCCAGCCGCCGCGCCAGCTCGCGCATGATCTCCACCCCCATCTGCGGGAATTCGGTCACCATCTGGAAGAACACGTCGCGCGCGATGGCCAGCGTCACGACCTTGCTCTCCGCCTTGATGGTCGCGGTGCGCGGCACGTCGCACAGGATGCCGATCTCGCCCACCAGCGCGTTCTTGCCGAGCGTCGCGACCTTGACCGCGCCGTTGGGTGTGTCGACCAGCACCGCGGCGTCGCCCTCGATGATGATGTAGGCCTTGTCGGCGTGATCGCCCTGGTGGAACAGCTCGCGCCCCGGGTTGAAGGTGAGCCGCTCGCTGGCGAAGGCGAGCAATTTCAGCTTCGACGGCTCCACCCGCGCAAACAGCGGAATGTTCTTGAGCAGCTCCACTTCTTGATTGAGGCTCATGGCTTCCCCCAGTTCCCCACGCGATCCACTCACTCCGCCTTAAGCAATTCCTGCAGCGGCCCATCCGGCCTATCGAGCTCGGCGAACTTGCCCTGCGCCGCGACGCGGCCGCTGCGCAGCACCAGCACGCGGTCGAAATTGCGCGCCGGCGCGGTGCGCTGCAGCACCCAGATCACGCTGCGGCCCTGGAACTCCTTCAGGATGTTCCGCATCACGCGGTTTTCGGAACCGGCATCCAGCACCGCGGTCGCCTGGTTGAGCACCAGGATCTCCGGCCGCTTCAACACCGCGCGGCCGATCGCGAGCTTCTGGCGCTGCGCCGCGGCGAGCCGCGCACCGGCGATGCCCACGGGGAAGTCGAGGCCGACCTCCATGACCGAGTGCCGCAGCTCCATCTGGTCGATCGCCTCGCCGATGATCTCGCTCACCCGCTCGGCGCCGTGCGAATGGCCGTAGGCGATCTTGCCGAACAGGATGTTGTCCTGCAGCGTGGCGGCGGCGATGTAGCGCGACGGATCGAAGAACTCGACCGCCTTCTTCAGATCCTCCGGCAGCTCTTCGCGGAAGATGCGGCGCGCTTCCAAGAGCCGCTTCTTGAATTCGTCGTTGATCACGTCGAAGCGGTGGCGCGCCGGCACCAGCTTGAACGGCAGCGACATCAGCATCTGCCGCTCCTCGTTGCTGATCTCGCCGACGCCGGTGCGGTCGATCCGCGTCAGCAGCGCCTGATACAGCGGCAGGTCGTCGAAATTGATGAACGAGTAGCGCTCGAAGAACTCGTGGCCCGCCGGCAGGTCGGCGAACAGCTCGACCATGGTGGCGGCGACCTCGCGCCCGACCTCGAGGAAGCTCTGCGTCAGCCCAGCCTTGTCGAGCACGTGCATGACGTACGGGTGCTCGGCCATCCGGTCGATGTCGAAGCGGTTGCCGACCGGGGTGCCGAACAGAAGGTTCTCGCCGATCGAGGCGTTGTCGTTGAACTTGTCGGGGTCGAATGTCTCCACCAGCTCGTGGATCTCGGGATCCTCGGCGCGCGCGCGGAATGCCCGGCGCGCCTCCAGCACCTGCCCCGCAAGGTCGGCGCGCACCCTCGGATCGATCGCGCCGCGCAGGCCGAGCTCGTAGATGTCGCTATCGAGATCGACGGTCTTCAGCACCTCGAACGTGCGGCGGATCATTTCCGCCGGCTGCTCGACGCCGGCCGCCTGATAGTCGAGCCAATCGGCCGCCGGATCGTCCAGCGAGTTGCCCGACGCGCCCGCCTCGTGGAAGTCGCGCCGGGCGAGACGTTCCGCATCGCCTTCGTAGGTCTTGGGCACCAGCGGGCGGTGCTTCAGGCCGTACAGGAGATTCTCCCGCACCGTCGAACTGAACACGTAGGCATGCGGCCCGACATAGGCGATGTTGCGTCCGGTGACCGCCTCCGGCAGCTCGGGCAGCTTGTGCGGCCCGATGGTGATGGTGCCGCCGGTCGGCCGCAGCAGGCGCGACAGCACCAGCGCGAGATCGTCCTTGCCGCTGCCGCCGGCGCCCACTACGGCGACATGCGCGCCCGGCTCCAGCACGAACGAGGTGCCGTCGAGCGATTTGACGCCGGTGTCGTCCTGCAGCGAGACGTTTTGCGCCGTCATCGGCGCCAACAGCGACGGCAGCTTGTCCGGCTCGACCAGGATCTCCTTCTCGTCGATCATGCCGGGCGGCTCGAACTGCTCGACGATCTGCTCGTATTTGATCGCGGCGTCCTGCTGCTGCTGGTAGAAATCCAACAGCTCCTTCCACGGCGAGGCGAGCTCCTTGTGCGCCGACAGCGCCGCCACCAGCGTGCCGAGGTCGAGCTGGCCCATGATCACCAGATAGCCGCCGATCGCATAGAAGAAGAACGGGCCGACCTGGTTGGCCGCATTGTTGATGAATTTGACGATGAACTTCCAGATGTAGATCTTCATCCGGACGTCGTAGATGGCGCCGAGCCGCGCGGTGAAGTCGGCGAGCTCCAGCCGCGCGGTGTTGTGGCCGTGCACCTCGTGCACGCCGGACACCGTCTCGCCGATCCGGTCCGACAGCCGGCGCACCAGCCGCACCCGCTCCTTGCCGTAGCCGCGCACCTTGCGTTGCAGTTTCGGGATGAAATAGAACTGCGCCGGGTACAGCGCGATCGCGGCGAACGCCATGATCGGGTTCTGCAGGAACAGGAAGGCGAGGGTGACCAGCAGGATGCCGCCCTGGTAGATCGGCAGGGTGAAGGCATCGCCGATGAATCCGCCGAGCGATTCCACCTCCGACGTGATCATCGGAATCAGCTCGCCCTGCGACACCTTGCGGAAGTGCGGCAGCGGGAAGCGCAGGATGCGGACGTACAGGTCGTAGCGCAGCCGGCGCAGCATCCGCTCGCCGGTCTGGCCCTTGTAGACGTTGATGGCGTACTTGAACGCCTGGTTGACCGCGACGATCAGCAGGAACAGGCCGCACAGGAAGAACAAATAGCCAACCTGGTCGAGGTCTATCCCTAATGCACTGGTCGGAAAGGATATATGCTTGGCCTGGATCGCCTCGTTGACGATCGTCTTGGGCAGCTCATAGAACGCGTAGAGGAACGGGTAGGACGCCACCGCCAGCAGCGTCAGCACGATCTGCTGGCGTATGCTGTAGCGTAGGATGTATTTGTAGATCGATTTTTCCAAGGCCCCCTGCGGGCTTGTCGCTCGGCGAATGTGTATTAGATACGTTTCGCCGTCGGTGGTTGTATCGCCAAAGCCTACATAACAAAAGGCGCGAAAGCACCATAGGGGAGGGGCGGCAGTGGCGGGGCAGCTAACGCTAAAGCCCGGGCAACGGCCAGGTAAGCGCGACTTAGGCACAGGAAGGAAGCAGCTCGTGGCGCGAAAGAGCGAGCGCCGGCCGCGGCGCGAGAGCCGGGTGCTGATCTATAGCCATGATACCTTCGGGCTGGGCCATTTGCGCCGCTGCCGCGCGATCGCGCATTCCATGGTCGAGCGCAACCCCGGCATGTCGGTCCTGATCCTGTCGGGCTCGCCGATCATCGGCTCGTTCGATTTCCGCACCCGGGTCGATTTCGTCCGCATCCCGGGCGTGATCAAGCTGCGCAACGGCGAATACACCGCGCTGTCGCTGCACATGAACATCGACGAAACCATCCGCATGCGGGCCTCGATCATCCGCCATACCGCCGACATCTTCGATCCGGATCTGGTGCTGGTCGACAAGGAGCCCCTGGGGCTGCGCGGCGAGATGGGCGAGACGCTGCAGCGCATGAAGCGGCGCGGCACCCCGCTGGTGCTTGGGCTGCGCGACGTGATGGACGAGCCGTCGCTGCTGGCGCCGGAGTGGGAGCGCAAGAACGTGCTGCCGGCGCTGCGCGACCTGTACGACGAGATCTGGGTCTACGGCCTGCCGCAGCTGTGCGATCCGCTGGCCGATATCGTCCTGCCGCAATCGGTGCGGCGCAAGATGGTGTTCACCGGCTATCTGCAGCGCGCGCTGCCCACCACCAGCCCGACCAATCCGGTCAAGCCGCCGTTCGACCGGCCGTATCTTCTGGTCACGCCAGGCGGCGGCGGCGATGGCGAGGCTTTGGTCGACTGGGTGCTGAAGGCGTACGAGTGCGACACGCCGCCGCCCTACCCGTCGCTGATCGTGCTGGGCCCGTTCATGAGCCCGGAATCGCAGGCCGACTTCTCGCGCCGCGCGGCGCGCCTGCCGGACATGCGCGTGATCACGTTCGACGCCCACATCGAGCCGCTGATGGCGGGCGCAGCCGGCGTGGTCGCGATGGGCGGCTACAACACGTTCTGCGAGGTGCTGTCGTTCGACAAGCCGGCGCTGTTCGTGCCGCGCACCCAGCCGCGGCTGGAGCAGCACATCCGCGCCGAGCGGGCGCTGACGCTGGGCCTGTCGTCGCTGTTGGAGGACGATGGGGTGCGCGACGCGCGCCGCATGGCGACCGCGCTGAAGCATTTGCCGCAGCAGGCGCCGCCGTCGAACGTGGTCATGCCGGGCCTGATGGACGGGCTGGACAACGTGGACCGCCTTGCCCGGCGCCTGATGGGCGTGCACACAGCGCCCCGGCTCGCCTACGCCGGTCAGCGCTGACCGAGGATTCCGTGCGCACCGTTGCGTTTGTGGTCAAAGGGTACCCGCGGCTGTCCGAGACCTTCATCGCGCAGGAAATCGCCGCCCTGGAGGCGCGCGGGCTGAACGTCCGGATCGTCTCGCTGCGCCAGCCGACCGATGGCGCGATCCACCCGGTGCATCGCGCGGTGCGCGCCCCGGTTCATTACCTGCCGGAATATCTGTATCGCGCGCCGCTGCGCGTGCTGCGCGGCCTGGCGCAATCCGCCGCGCGCCCGGGATTCCGTCCCGCACTCGCCGCGTGGCTCAAGGATCTGGCGCGCGATCCGACGCCGAACCGCGTGCGCCGCTTCGGCCAGGCGGCGGTGCTGGCCGCGGAATTGCCGGCCGAGGTGGATCGGCTGCACGCGCATTTCATCCATACCCCGGCATCGGTCGCGCGCTACGCCAGCATGATCGCCGGCCTGCCGTGGTCGGTGTCGGCGCACGCCAAGGACATCTGGACCACGCCGGCATGGGAGAAGACGGAAAAGCTGGCGAGCTGCAGCTGGGCAGTGACGTGCTCGGCCGCGGCGCACGCGCACCTCGGCGCGCTCGCGCCCGGCAAGGTGACGCTCGCCTACCACGGGCTCGATTTCGCGCGGTTTCCCGCGTTCCTGCGGCCGGCCGGCGGCGACCGGGCGACCATCCTGTCGGTCGGGCGCGCGGTCGAGAAGAAGGGCTTCGACGTGCTGCTGAACGCGCTGGCGCTGCTGCCGACCGCGCTGAACTGGCGGCTGGTTCATATCGGCGGCGGCGCGCTGCTGCCCACGCTCAAGCGGCAGGCGGCTTCGCTCGGGCTCGCCAAGCACATCGAATGGCGCGGCGCCCAACCGCAGGACGCCGTGCTGGCCGCGTACCGCGAGGCCGATCTGTTCGTGCTGGCCTGCCGCCAAGTGCGCAGCGGCGACCGCGATGGGCTGCCAAACGTGCTGATGGAGGCGCAGAGCCAGGCGCTGCCCTGCATCACCACCACCGCATCCGCCGCCGATGAGCTGATCGTCGACGGCAACAGCGGAATCCTCGTCCCGCCCGGCGACGCGGCGGCGCTGGCGCGCGCGATCGGCGAGATGATCGCGGACCCGATGCGGCGCGAATCGCTCGGCCGCGCCGGCGATGCGCGGGTGCGCAACGTGTTCGCCGCCGAGCGCGGCATCGACCAGCTATGCGTGCTGTTCGGGCTTGAAGAGCCGCGCGCCGCCGCCGCGGCGCAATGAACGTCGCGTTCTACGCGCCGATGAAGCCGCCGGACGCCGCGGTGCCGTCCGGCGACCGCCAGATGGCGCGCGCCATCGTGGCGGCGCTGCGCCTCGCCGGGCACCAGGTGGAACTCGCCGCACGCCTGCGCAGCCATGACGCCGCGGGCGACGCCGCGCGCCAGATCCGGCTGAAAGGCCTGGGCGCTGCACTCGCCGCGCGCTATGCGAGCCAGGCGTTGTGCCGTCCGGCCGCCGTGCAGCCGCAGCTGTGGTTCACCTATCACCTGTATCACAAGGCGCCGGACTGGATCGGGCCGCGCGTCGCCGATGCGGTGGGCATTCCCTACGTCGTCGCCGAGGCGTCGTTCGCGCCCAGGCGGCAGGCGGATGGGCCGTGGCGTATCGGGCATGCGGCGGTGGAGTCGGCGTTGCGGCGCGCCGACGCGGTGATCGCGCTGAACAGCGCCGATGTCGCATGCGTCGCGCCGCTGGTGCGCGGGCCGGGCGGACTGACCCTGCTGCCGCCGTTCACCGACGTAACGCCATTCCAGGCGGCGGCGAAGACGCGTTCGGCCGGCGCGGCTGAGCCCCGGCTCATCGCGGTCGGCATGATGCGCACCGGCGACAAGCTCGATTCGTATCGCGTGCTGGGCGCGGCGCTCGCCTTGGTGCGCGAGGTGCCGTGGCGCCTGACGGTGGTCGGCGACGGGCCGGCGCGGGCAGCGGTGCAGGACGCGCTGCGACCGGTCGCCGATCGCGTGCGTTATCTGGGCGAGCAAAAACCGGAGGCGTTGCCGGCGCTGTATGCCGAGGCCGACCTGTGCGTATGGCCGGCGGTGCGCGAAGCCTACGGCCTGTCGCTGCTGGAAGCGCAGGCGGCGGGCACGCCGGTGCTGGCCGGCGCCGCCGGCGGCGTGCCCGACATCGTGCAGGACGGCGTCACCGGCGCGCTGGCGCCCGAGGGCGACGCCGCGGCGTTCGCCGCCGCGCTGCGCGCGCTGCTCGCCGATCCGGCGCGGCGCGCCGCGCTGGGGCAGGCGGCGCTGGCGCGCACCGCAACGCATCATTCGCTGGCGGCGGCGAGCCGCATCATCGATGGCGTGCTGGCCAAGGCCGCGCGGCGGCGCGCGGCATGATTCCGGTCGCGCTGATCCGCCACGCGCCGACCGATTGGAATGCGGCCAAGCGCCTGCAAGGCCAATCCGACCAGCCGCTGAGCGCGGCGGGCCGCGCCGCCGCCGCGGAATGGCGGGTGCCGCTGGAATTTGCGAGCTACGCGTGGTGCGCGAGCCCGCTATCGCGGGCGGCGGAGACCGCGCGGCTGCTGGGCCTCGCCTGCACCACAGAGCCGGACATCATCGAGATGCACTGGGGCGCGTGGGAAGGCCACACGCTGCAAGAGCTCGAGGCCAAGTACGGCCACGAGGCGGTGAAAAGCCGCACCAGGCTGGGGCTCGACTTCCGGCCGCACGACGGCGAGAGCCCGCGCGACGTGCGCAACCGCATCGCCGGCTGGCTCAAGCGCTGCGGCGAGCGCGGCGTGCCGGTCGGCGCGGTGACGCATCAGGGCGTGATCCGCGCGGCGCTGTCGCTCGCCACCGGCTGGACCATGATCGGCCAGCCGCCGGTCGAGATGGATTGGGCGAGCGTGCACGTGTTCGCGGTGGATGAATCCGGCAGAGTCGCGGTCGAGCGGCTCAACGTCAGCCTGTCATGACCGCGCGGCCGTCTGCGTTGTTCTACGTGCAGCACCTGCTGGGCATCGGCCATCTGCAGCGCACGCTGGCGATCGCCGCGGCGGCGGCCGAGGCCGGCATCGATGCGACGGTGGCGAGCGGCGGGCCTGCGCCATCCGCGCCGCCGAACGTGCGGCTGATCCAGCTGCCGCCGGTGCGCGCGCGCGATGCGACGTTCTCCACCCTGATCGACGAGCATGGCCACGCGATCGATGCGGCGTTCGAGGCGCGCCGGCGCGACGCGCTGATCGCCGCGTTCGATGCGGTGGCGCCGGATATCCTGGTCACCGAGCTGTTTCCGTTCGGGCGGCGCATGCTGCGGTTCGAGCTCGTGCCGCTGTTGCAGCGCGCGGCGGCGCGCACGCCGCGGCCGCGCATCGTGTCGTCGGTGCGCGACATCCTGGTGCCGAGCTCGCCGCAGAAAGCCGCCGACATGGCGGCCGTGGCGCGCCGCTGGTACGACGCGGTCCTGGTGCACGGCGATCCCGCGGTGGTCCGGTTCGACGAGACGTTTCCGCCCGCCGGAGATATCGCCGACCTGATCCGCTACACCGGTTACGTCGCGCCGCCGCGCCCGGCCCAGGCCCCGGCGCGCGAAGGCGTCGTGGTTTCCGCCGGCGGCAGCGCGGTGGGTTTGAGCCTGCTGGCGACCGCGATCGCCGCGCGGCCGCTGTCGCGCATGAAGACGGCGCCGTGGCGCATCCTGGTCGGGCACGGAGTCCCGGAGAGCGATTTCGCGATCCTGCGCGCGGTGGCGCGGACCGGCGTCACGGTGGAGCGGGTGCGTCCGGATTTCCGCGCGCTGCTCGGCGCCGCCGCGCTGTCGATCTCGCAAGCCGGCTACAACACGGTGATGGACGTGGCGGCGTCCGGCCCGCGCGCGATCTTCGTGCCGTTCTATGAAGAGCGGCAGAGCGAGCAGGCGTTGCGCGCCGCGCGATTCGGCGAACGGTTCGGCTACCAGCATCTGGCGGAAGCCGACCTGGAGCCCGCGATCCTGGCGGCCGCGATCGACCGGGCGATGAAAACCGAAACCCGGGCCGCCGCGATCGATCTGAACGGCGGGCCGGCCAGCGCCGCCGCGCTGCTGGCGCTGATGCAGACCGCGGCGTCCGCGTGATGTGGCGCTCGCTGAAAGCCGAGCTCGACCGCTGGCAGTCGGAACGCCGCATCGCGACCTTCTGGTGGCGCGACGACGACGCCGGCACCGCGACCGCCGCGCTGGACGAGCTCTTGGCCATGCGCCGGGACGCCGATGTGCCGCTGGCGCTGGCAGTGATACCGGCGGCGGCCGATCAATCGCTCCGCACCACCTTGCGCGGCGAGCCGGTCGCGGTGCTGCAGCACGGGTTGATGCATCGCAACCATGCCCCGCCCGAGCACGGCAAGGCGGAGTTCGGGCCGCACCGGCCGCTCGACGCGATGATCGCCGATCTTCGGGCCGGCCGAGAACTTTTAGCGAACGCCTGCCCGTCGCTGCCGGTGCTGGTGCCGCCCTGGAACCGCATCGACCCCAATGTCGCGGCGGCGCTGCCGCGCCTCGGCATCACAGGCCTGTCAACGATCCGGCCGCGGCAGCCGGCGCCACTCGGATTGACCATCGTCAATACCCATATCGACGTCATGTCCTGGGTCACCCGCCGATTCGGCGGCGATGACGCGGCCCTGGCCGCCGCCATCGGGCACCTTGCCGGCCGACGGGAAGGCACCGTCGATTGCGACGAGCCGACCGGGATTTTGACGCATCATTTGGCGCACGACCGTCATGCGTGGGAATTCATCCGCCGGTTTTTGCGCGAAACCACGGCGCATCCTGCGGTCCGCTGGGTCTCGGCTGGCGCGCTGTTCGGCGGCCGGCCGGGCGCAGCCCGCCGTGACTGAGTACCGATACCCGTCCCGCGCGTTGGCGGCCGATTACGCCCGGGCGGCAGCCGGGGTTATCCTTGCCGCAGCACCGCTGGTCCTGGTTCAGATCGGACGAGGTGTGATGGCGGTCCTTGTTGCGCTCACTGTCACATTCGTAGTTTATGCAATCAGAACCGCTTACCGCGGCGCCATACGGGTTTCGGTCGACGAGCAAGGCATCGCGACCCGCGGCGTCCGGCAAACGCGGCTGCCATGGCGCGATATAACAGGGATGCGGCTGACATATTATTCGACCAAGCGCGACGGCCAAGACGGCTGGATGCAGCTCCGGCTGAGCGGCCCCGACAACGTGCTGCGCTTCGAATCCTCGCTCGACGGGTTCGCCGATCTGGCGCGCCGCGGCTACGCGGCGACGCAGAGCCGCAGCATCGCGCTCGATCCCGCGACCGCGGATAATCTGCGGCTCCTCGGCGTGCGCGTGCCGGAGGCGTCGTGACCGATCTTCTCACCGTCAAGGATCTGAAGGTCGAGTTTCACGTCTCGGGCGGCATCGTCCGCGCGGTCGACGGCGTTTCGTTCCGGGTGCCGTTCGCCAGCACGGTGGCGCTGGTCGGCGAATCCGGCTCCGGCAAATCGGTGGTGTCGCAAAGCATCATGCGCATCCTGCCGGCGCCCGGACGCATCACCGGCGGCGAGATCATCTTCCGCGACCCGGCAGCGCCGGACCAGCAGATCGACATCACCAAGCTCGAGGCCGACGGCGCGCGCATGCGTGCGATTCGCGGCGGGCGCATCTCGATCATCTTCCAGGAGCCGATGACGTCGCTTTCGCCGCTGCACACGATCGGCAACCAGGTCTCCGAAGCGCTGGAGCTGCATCGGTCGGTGTCCCAGCAGGAAGCGCGCGAACTGACCGAGGGCATGCTGCGGCTGGTCGGCTTTCCCGACCCGGCGCATGCGTACAAGAGCTACCCGTTCGAGCTGTCCGGGGGCTTGCGCCAACGCGCGATGATCTCGATGGCGCTGGTGTGCCGTCCGGCGCTGTTGATCGCCGACGAGCCGACCACCGCGCTCGACGTCACCATCCAGGCGCAGATCCTGAAACTCCTGAAGGACCTGCAACACGAATTGCGCATGGCGGTGCTGATCATCACGCACGATCTGGGCGTGGTGGCCAACATGGCCGACGAGATCGTGGTCATGTACCACGGCAAGGTGATGGAATCCGGCACGCTCGGCGACATCTTCCGCGCGCCGCAGCACGATTACTTGAAGGCGCTGCTGCGCGCGGTGCCGCGCTTCGAGATGGAGCCGGGCGAGCGGCTGGTGCCGCTGCGCGAGATCAAGCACGAGACCGGGCATCTGCTTGCGGCCAAGGAAGCCTGGCCGACGACCGCGCCGGACGATGTCCCGCTGCTGGACGTGAGGGGCGTTACCAAGCGCTTCCAGCTGCGCCAGGGCGGCTTTTTCGCGCGCGGCAATGCGCCGGAAATCCTCGCCGTCGACGACGTCAGCTTCTTCGTAAAGCGCGGCGAGTGCCTGGGGCTGGTCGGCGAATCGGGTTGCGGCAAGACCACGCTGTCCAAGATCATCATGCGCGCGCTCAGCCCCGACGCGGGATCGGTGCTGTTCAACGATCGCGGCACGGTGGTGGACCTTGCCAATCTGTCCGACCACGCGCTGCTGCCGTACCGCAAGAAGATCCAGTTCATCTTCCAGGACCCGTACGGCTCGCTCAACCCGCGCATGACCGTGTTCGACATCATCGGCGAGCCGCTTGCGATCCATCGGGTGGGCGATGCGGCATACCGCGCCGAGATGGTGCGCGAGCTGATGGCGCTGGTCGGGCTCGATCCGCGCTATCTGAACCGCTACCCGCACAGCTTCTCCGGCGGCCAGCGGCAGCGCATCGGCATCGCGCGCGCGCTGGCGCTGAAGCCCGATCTGTTGATCTGCGACGAGCCGGTATCGGCGCTGGACGTTTCGGTGCAGGCGCAGATCCTGAATCTGCTCAAGGACCTGCAGCAGGAGCTGGGGCTGACCTACATCTTCATCTCGCACAACCTGGCGGTGGTCGATTACATCGCCGACCGGATCGCGGTGATGTGCGCCGGGCGGTTGGTCGAAAGCGCGCCGCGCGCGCTCCTGTTCAAGAACCCGGTGCACCCGTACACGCGCGCGCTGCTTTCCGCCGTGCCGGAGCCCGATCCGGACGCACGGCTGGATCTCAGCGCGCTGATGGAGGGGAAGGCATCCGACCCGTCCGCGTGGCCGGCGCCGTTCACCATCGACGGGCAGGCGACGCTCGGCCTGGTCGAGGTGAGCGAGGGCCACTTCGTCCGCGCCGACCCGCGCGCCGCGAAGGTGCTATTATCGCCGGATCGGGAGATGACGCGTGCATAGGGTAGCGATTGGTCTGATTGCGGCCACGCTGGCGGTCACGACCGCATGGTCGGCCGAGCGCAACCTGATCGAGACGCCGTCGCTGGCGCCGCTGGTGGCCGCGGGCAAGCTGCCGCCGGTCGAGCAGCGCGTGCCGGAGTCGCCGCTGATTTCGCGGCTGGATGGGCCGGGAAAAAGCCTGGGCAAGCCGGGCGGCGAGCTGCGCACCCTGATCGGCGGGTCGAAAGACACCCGGCTGTTGGTGGTGTACGGCTACGCGCGGCTGGTCGGGTTCAACACCAAATCCGAGATCGAAGCCGACATCCTGGAGCGCTTCGAGACGCGGGACGACAAGGTTTTCACCCTGCATCTACGCCCGGGCCACCGCTGGTCGGACGGGCATCCGTTCACCGCCGAGGACTTCCGCTATTACTGGGAGGATTGCGCCAACAATGCCGATCTGTCGCCGATCGGGCCGCCGGCGACGCTGATCGTCGACGGCGAGAAGGCGCGGTTCGAGGTGGTCGACCAGCACACCGTGCGCTACAGTTGGTCGAAGCCCAACCCGCATTTCCTGCCGGCGCTGGCCGACACCTCGCCGCTCTACATCTACCGGCCGGCGCACTACCTGAAGCCGTTCCACAAGAAATACGCCAAGCCCGACGATCTGGCGAAGCTGGTCAAGCAGTACGGCGCGCGCAAGTGGTCGGCGCTGCACAACAAGCTCGACAATCAATACCGCAACGACAATCCCAACCTGCCGCAGCTCGACCCCTGGATTCTGGTGACCAAGCCGCCGGCGTCGCGGTTCGAGTTCGTGCGCAACCCGTACTTCCACCGTGTGGACACGGCGGGCCATCAGCTCCCCTATATCGACCGTGTGGTGGCGACGGTGGCCGACGGCAAGATCATCCCGCCCAAGGTGGGCGCCGGCGAGGCCGATCTGCAGGCGCGCGGGCTGCAGTTCAACTACTACCCGTTCCTCAAAAAGAACGAGAAGCTGCAGGACTACGCGGTGCGGCTTTGGCAGGAGGCCAAGGGCTCGCACATGGCGATGTACTTCAACCTCAACAACAACGATCCGGAATTCCGCAAGCTGTTCCGCGACGTGCGGTTCCGCCGCGCGTTCTCGATCGCGATCGACCGGCACGAGATCAACCAGGCGATCTATTTCGGGCTGGCGCTGGAGGGCAACAACACCGTGTTGCCGCAAAGCCCGCTGTACAAGCCGGAATACCGGCGCGCGTGGGCGAAGTTCGACCTGAAGCAGGCGAACCGGCTGCTGGACGAGATCGGCCTCACGCGGCGCAATTCGGGCGGCATCCGCCTGATGCCCAGCGGACGGCCGCTCATGCTCATCATCGAAACCGCGGGCGAAGAGTCGGAGCAGGCGGACGTGATGGAGCTGTTGGGCGATACGCTGAAGGCCGCCGGCATCAAGATCCATACACGGCCGATGCAACGCGAGGTGTTCCGCAACCGGGTGTTTGCCGGCGAGACCCAGGTGGCGATCTGGGCCGGCTATGAGAACGGGCTGGCCCATGCGGGCTGGAGTCCGGAGGAGTTCGCCCCCACCACGCAGCAGCAACTGCAGTGGCCGAAATGGGGCCAGTATGTCGAGACCAACGGCAAGTCGGGCGAGCCGATCGACATGCCGGAGGCGCAGGAGCTCGCGCGGCTCAACCAGCAATGGGGCGAAACCACCGACTTGGGTACCCGCCGCGCCATCTGGGAGCGCATGCTGCAGATCCATGCCGACAACGTGTTCAGCGTGGGCATCGTGGCGCAGGTGCCGCAGCCGGTGGTGGTCAGCAACCGGCTGCGCAACGTGCCGGAAAAGGCCGTCTACAACTGGATGCCCGGCGCGTTCTTCGGAATGTACCACCCCGACACGTTCTGGTATGCCGATGCCCCGGCGCACGCTTCGGCGCAGTAGACGCGTAGATGGCCCTCACCTGGCTCGCTAA
>Ga0209640_10002076_pt1 | contig 17364 bp, 13 predicted proteins | sample RifCSP10_1_FD_184018 | JGI IMG/M metagenome (GOLD analysis project Ga0209640, IMG submission 184018) | Soil microbial communities from Rifle, Colorado - Rifle CSP2_sed 10_1 (SPAdes) (version 2) | ecosystem: Environmental > Terrestrial > Deep subsurface > Rock core/Sediment | place: Rifle... | reverse complement strand
GGTTTCCGTTCCTTCGGAATCGGAAACGCGCTCTAGATTCTTGCATTTGTCGCATTTTCTACGGCGAACCGCTGCACACTTCGCCGGAAAATGCTCTAGTTTGATGATGCAGTCGAGGCCTCCAAAGGATGCGAGTTCAGCACTCCTGCCGGGAGGCCCGCACCGCGTCGAACGCTCCTTGCAGGGCGAAGCGCGGCATCTTAGCCTGTCAGAAAGCGGGGTGGGGGAAAATGGATATCCTTGTAATCCAAATCCTGAATTCCATTTTCTATGCTTGTATCCTGTTCCTGATCGCCGCGGGCCTCAGCCTGATTTACGGGGTCATGCGGATCGTCAATCTCGCGCACGGCAGCCTCTATGCGTTCGGCGCCTATGTCACCGCCTGGACCATCGGCACCTTCGCTGCCGGCGCGCCGATTTGGGTGCTGTTCCTGCTCTTGCCGACCGGCGCTGTCGCCGTCGCCGCGCTCGGTGCGCTGATCGAACCGACGCTTCTGCGGCCGCTCTACAATAGGCCGGAGGAGTATCAACTCCTCATCACCTTCGCACTCCTCCTGATCCTCGAGGACGCGATGCACTTCCTGTTCGGGGGCGTGCCGCTCACCGCGGGCGCGGTCATCGACAGCATGGGCACCATGCCGGTGATGAGCCTGCGATATCCGGTGTACAACCTTTTGGTCATCTTTATAGGCGTCGCAGCCGCGATCTTCCTCTGGGCCTTCATCTACCGCACGAAGTTCGGCGTCATCCTCAGGGCCACGTCGCAAAACATGAAAATGGCCTCGGCGCTCGGCCTGGACGTGAAGCGCGTCTACGTGCAGGCATTCGCGCTCGGCTGCTTTATGGCGGGCCTCGGCGGAGCGGTTGTCGTGCCGGCGCAGGCCGCCGTGCTCGGCATGGGCATCGAAGCGCTGATCCTGGCGTTCATCGTTGTCGTCATCGGCGGGCTCGGCAGCCTTGAGGGAGCATTGATCGGCGCGCTGATCGTCAGCATTGTGCGTACGGCCGGCATTCAATTCTTCCCCGAGATCGAGCTCGCGGTGCTCTATCTGATCGCGGCAGTCGTTCTGCTGGTTAGGCCCACCGGCCTGTTCGGGAGGGCGTAACGATGCAGGACAAGGCTCCCCGCACCGGACCTTCGATGCGGCTGATCCTCCTTTGCGTGGTCCCGGTTCTCGTCGTGCTCATGGCGCTTCCGAGATTCGTCGACATCTATCAGACGCAGTTGCTCACTTATGGACTCGTGTTCGCCATCGCAGCGCTCGGGTTCAATTTGTTGCTCGGCTATACCGGTCTGCTTTCGTTCGGACATTCCGCCTATTTCGGCCTGGGCGCCTATTCCGCGGCCTTCATGGTGCGATATCTCGGCGTAGGCTCCATGGAGCTCTTCATCCTGGGCGGAATCATCATCACCGGCCTCGTCACGGCTGTGTTCGGCTACATCTGCGTGCGCCATACACGCATCTTCTTCTCCATACTAGCGCTGGCGCTGTCGCAGGTGCTCTGGACGTTGGCCTACAAGTTCTTCTGGGTGACCGGCGGCACCGACGGACTCCGTGTGCCCTTCGGCAGCCTGACGTTGCTCGGCGGTCTCGTCGACTTCAAAGGCGGCGGCGGCTACCAGATTTTCATCATATACTATTATTACTACGTCCTGCTCCTGTTCAGCGTTGCCACGGTGCTCATGTGGGTGATCGTGCACTCGCCGTTCGGCAAGGCGCTGCAGGCGATCCGCGATAACGAGACGCGCGCGCAATTCCTCGGCATACAGATCCGGCGCTACCGCTGGCTCGCGTTCCTGATTTCCGGAAGCTTCACGGGGCTCGCCGGAATCCTGTGGGTGCCGCTCAACGGCCTCGTCACGCCCGACATCCTCTACTGGCCCTTTTCGGGCGAGATCGTGTTCATGACGGTGCTGGGCGGCTTCCGTTCGTTCACCGGTCCGATCGTCGGCGCGGTCGTCTTCAACTATCTCAAGACCTATGCCGTCGCGAGTACCGAATATTGGCAGATGCTGCTCGGCATCGTGCTGGTCATGCTCGTCATGGTGCTGCCGACCGGCATTGTCGGGACAGTTGCGCGCTTCTACGGCAAGCTGACGAGGAGGCCGTAAGATGGAAATCCTGCAGATCATCAACCTGAAGAAATACTTCGGCGATACGCACGCGGTCGACGACGTGACTCTTACCATCCAGGAGGGGGAATTCATCTCGCTGGTGGGACCAAACGGCGCCGGCAAAACTTCTCTCGTCAACGTGGTAAGCGCCTATCTGCGTCCCGACTCCGGCAAGATTATCTTCAGGGGCGAGGACGTGACGCATGCTCCAGTGACCGAGCGCGTGAAGGCCGGCATCGCGCGCAGCTTTCAGCTCGTAAACCTCTTCGACGATCTGTCGGCCTTCGACAACATCGCGCTGGCGATATTCTCGCGCGAGGGAAAGACTCTGAATCTGGCAAAGCTCGCCCACCTGGATGACGAAGTGAGCGCCGAAACGGACAGCGTGCTTGGCCAATTCAATCTCTTGAGCAAGCGTAACGAGCGCGCCCGCGACCTTGCGCAAGGCGAGCGCAAGCTTCTCGACGTCGCGATCGCCTATGCTTTGAAGCCAAAGCTCCTGTTTCTCGACGAGCCGACCAGCGGCGTCAGCACGCGCGACAAGGGCCAGATCATGGATACGATCGCTTCAGTGGTACGTGGCGAACGCATCACCGCCGTCATCGTCGAGCACGACATGGACGTCGTGTTCAAATATTCCGACCGCATTGTTGTGATGCATCAGGGAGCGATCCTCGCCCAGGGCGTCCCGGACGACATCCGGAACAATGATCAAGTCGCGATGATCCTGCTCGGCACTTCCGGACCGGACGCCTTCACACGAAAGGATTGACCGACGTGCTTGAGGTCAAAGCGATCGATACCTACCGCGGCCCGGCCCACATCCTGTTCGGCGTGTCCCTGCATGTCAAAAAACAGGAGGTGGTATGTCTGGTTGGACGCAACGGCGCCGGCAAGACCACCACGATCGAAAGCATCATGGGGTTTTTGCCGGTCACGGCTGGGCAGATCGTTTTCGGTGGCGAAGACATAACCAAACTTCCGCCGCACGAACGGGCGAAGCGTGGCATCGGCTATTCACCCGAAGATTGCGGCATTTTTCCCGAGCTTTCGGTGGACGAGAATCTAATGATCAGCCGGTGGCTTGGCGATGAGGTCGCCCGCAAGCGCGACGGTAAGGAGCGCGCGAGCCCTGACGAGCAGGCCTTTGGCGTGTTTCCGGAAGTCAAATCGCTGTTGCAGCGCCAGGGCCTGCATTTGAGCGGCGGTCAGCGCAAGATGGTAGCGGTCGCGCGCGCCATGATGCTGTCGCCCACGCTGCTCCTGCTCGATGAGGCGTTTGAGGGTCTTGCGCCGGTCGTAGTCAACCGCTTCATCGAGGCGGTGATGAAGATCAAAGAGATGGGCATCTCGATCCTGATGGCGGAGTCGCATCTCGCGGCGGCGACACGAATCGGCGACCGGCTTTATGCTATCGACCGCGGCGAGATCATTTTCCACGGATCGCCCAAGGACGCACTCGCCGACGAGAAAGTGGTCAAGGCCTTACGCGGATGAATGCGCCAAGCCGGATGCCGCACCGCGCCGTTGATGCAAAATCGTCTGCAATGTGGGGATGCCGGCGCAAGCTGCTCCGACCCGGCTTTCTGGGACCGCAATGACTGGACGCCGCGCACTGATTGTCTTCGCGATGGCTGTTGCCGCCGTCACTGTGGCCCGAAGCGGGCACGAGCTTCCGATCTATCCATCCTACTATCCCCATGAGATCGGGCTTTCGGCCGTCGCGCCGGAGCGCGCGGCGGAACTGTTGCTCGCCGGCAAGATCCAAGCCTATGTCGGGAGCGCACCGCGCTTCGCCGATGCCCCACCGGCCACGATCGATAGCGTGGAGTCGCTTGGCTCCTTCGTGATCGTTCGTGTCAATCCGTCGTCGCGATTGATCAAGGAGGGACGGTCAACTTGCGCCATCGCCGAGGCTGTCGTCCGTGATCTTGCCGAGAAAAGTGGCGACCTGATCCTTCATCCCTATCCCGTCACGCCGTTTCACGGCGACTATCTGCACCACGTGGATCTCGCCGAGGCCGCGAAAGCCCGCATCCTCGGCGGCCTCTCTGATTCAAGCGGTTCCGAACTTCAAGGCTTGAAAGTAAGAGCCGACGGCGAGTTCACGAGATCTCTGGTGAAACCCGAGTGGCTTGCGCAAGGATCGCAATCGGATGTGGAAGTGACGGAAGTCGGCGCTGCGAAGCTCGTCGTTTCGGCCGACTATTCGATGAACGGTTGGCTCGGTCCCGCATGGAGCAGGGCAGGTTGGTATCACGCTGCTCTTCTTCTGAATGACCGAACCGGCGATGAAGAGCGCGGACGTCGGGTCGAGTCCGATCTAAAGCGTCTCCAGACTTTCGACTACGACAATCCCGTCGAACGCATCAATCTGGAGCGGTCGCTCGTTGCGTCCTTGACCGGCGGCTGTCATGCAATCGTGGCCGGATATACCGTGAAACGAGAATACTTCAGCACTGTCTTCACCGCCGGCATCGAAAACATCGCCTATGATTCGCTCACGGGTCTTAATTCGCCGATGTTCATCCGCACCGTGAAGCTGAAGGACTTTCCCTGGAACGGCTGGCTCGCACTCGGCGTCGATGCGCAGCCGGAAGCGCGCTGGAATCCGGTCGCGGGCTTCACTGATGAATTTGGACGGCTGATGTGGTCCGCAGTTGGCGACCCTGCCATGATTCCATCGCCGAACGAATCGGCCTGGGTGTTCAATCGCATCACAGACGTTCAGTCGAGCGTAAGGAAGTGAACTACGTGTAGCACGTTATGAGCATGAACGCTGTTTCACCGGCCAAAAGAGTCCTACTGCTCTTGCTGATCTTGGCAGCGAGTCTGAGCGCTAGCAGCGTGCAGGCCGAGGAACTGACGTTCGTGCTGCGTGTCGAGCGCGGCCAAGTGCCCGCTAAGATGCGGCTCATCCGGGTGAAACAAGGCGACGTCGTGAAGCTGCGGTGGAGTTCGGACCGGCCGATCGCGCTGCATTTCCACGGTTACGACATCGGACAAAAAGTGGAACCGGGCGCCGTCGCAGAAATGAATTTCACAGCCCGGGCGACCGGGAGATTTCCAGTCCAGGAGCACAAGCCGCAGACGGGCGGCGGTCATTCGCACGGGGCGGCCATTGTCCAGATCGAGGTCTTTCCGCGCTAACGCGATTGCGTGGTGCCGCCCGGCTGCAGCGCTCCTGCATCTTGCCGCGGCGACTCCGGCAAGCGCCCACGGCTTCGGGCAGCGTTACGATCTGCCGTTGCCGCTCTCGCTCTATCTTTACGGAACGGCGGCGGTCGTCGTCGTCACGTTTCTCGTCGTCGGGCTCTCCGTTCGTCGCGTCGGATCGGCGCACAGCTACCCACGATTCAATCTGCTCGCTGATCCTGCCGGAAGAGTGCTGGCGCATCCCGGTTTTGTACTTTTGCTCAAGCTTGCCTCGGTGATCCTGTTCCTCGTCACCGTAGCGGCCGGCCTCATCGGCAACCAGAATCCGTATCTGAACATCGCGCCAACCATGGTGTGGATCGTCGTTTGGGTCGGCCTCGCGTACATTTCGGCCTTCGTGGGCGACCTCTGGGCGCTGATCAATCCGTGGCGGACGATCTTCGAATGGGCGGAAGCGCTTTACGCACGCATCGCCGGCCGCCGCGAACTGTTCCATCGCGTGCGCTACCCCGAATCACTCGGCGTCTGGCCCGCGGTTGTCCTGCTGCTGACGTTCTCCTGGATCGAACTCGTCTATCCCACCCCCGCCGTCCCGGCGCAGATCGCTTGGTTCGCGGTCGGCTATTCGATCCTGACGTGGGTCGGCATGGCAACGTTCGGGAGCGAAACCTGGCTGCGGCATGGCGAGGTCTTCTCCCTCGTCTTCGCAACCTTCGCCCGGTTCGCGCCGGCTGACGCGCGCGCCGGCCCACGGCCGGAATTGAGCTTACGCCCCTTCGGCGCCGGATTGATCGACAGTGGACGTGCCTCACCGTCGATGACTGCGTTCGTGCTCCTACTCCTTTCCACCGTTCTGTACGACGGGCTTCTGAACACGCCGGAATGGTCCAACCTGGAGAACGCCATCGGTGCCCATCTCCGCGAGCTTCGTGAGTTCGAGCCAATTGCGATCAGGACAGTCGGTCTCATTGCGTTCTGGCTCTTGTTCCTCGGCGCCTATGTGGCGGTGAGCGCGATGATGAGCGCGGCAGCGGGAGCACGCCATTCAACGCGCGAGATTGCACAGAGCTTCGTTTTCACCCTGATTCCGATCGCCATCGGTTATCATTTGGCACACTACCTCGTATTCTTGCTGATTCAGGGACAGTACATCGTGCCCCTGATTTCCGATCCGTTTGGCCGGGGTTGGAATCTCTTCGGGACCGCCGGATACCGGGTCGATATCGGGATCGTCGGCGCGCGCTTTGCCTGGTATGCCGCGGTCACCGCGATCGTCGTCGGGCATGTCACCGCCGTTTATCTCGCGCATGTCGTGGCGACGCGGCTGCTCGAGCCTCGCGGGGCGGCGCTGCGGTCGCAGGTTCCGCTCACGGTGCTGATGGTGGTCTACACCTTCGTCAGCCTTTCGATTCTCGCCGAGCCGATCGTGGAACGGCGCGAGCCCGCGCAGCCCACCGCCGCCGCAGCCGCAGGAATTCCCATTCCCGCGGACGCACTGCTGCCCGAACCGGGGACCGGCAGCCTTAAGCCGATTGGGCCGGACAAGTTCGCCAAAGTTAAATTGACCTATCGCGTGCTCGGCTCGGCCTTTCACGACGGAACGCGGACGAGCGTCGCGGACCTGCTCTATGCCTACATGTTCGCGTATCGCTGGGGCGTTCGTACCAATGAACGCGATGCGCGCTACGATCCGTACGTCGATCGGGCGACCGCGGCCCTGCGCCGGCAGCTCGTCGGATTGCGCGCCGCAGGAAGCGACGCGCTCTCCCGATCCTTCCGGATCGGTGACGTCAATTTCGTGCGCGAGCTGTTTACCATCGACGTCTATGCGACGGTGATCCCCGAGGATCCGGAACGCGATGCTATCGTGACGCCGCCTTGGAGCACAATTCCCTGGCACCTAATCGTGTTGATGGAGGAAGCCGTCGACCGGGGTTGGGCCGCGTTTTCGAGGGCCGAGGCCGCGCGCCGCGGCGTCGATTGGCTTGATCTCGTCCGCTCGGGGCAATTGAACGGTCGACTGATGTCGCTCATCGAGATGTTCGAGCGTGATGGCTATCGTCCCGCGGCGCTTCAGTCGCGCGTGAGCGCCGAAGACGCTCGCCGTCGCTGGGCAGCGCTTGCTGCCTTCTACAAGGCGCGCGGGCACTTCTTGGTCACTAACGGGCCGTACCAACTGAAGCGCTGGTCAGCAGATGGCGTCACGCTTGAGGCGTTTAGGGACCTCACCTATCCGCTCGGTGTTGGCTCGTACGACGCGTATGCGTTTCCGCGGCAGGGCTACATCACCAAGGTGGAGCAGGAGAAAAACCGGCTCAGGCTGTTCGGCGACATCGAGACCGTTGTGAAATTTGCTCGTAGCTACCGCATTGAGCGGCAGCCGATCCAATCTGCGTCGCGCGATGTGCTGAAACGGGCGTCGCCCGAATGTCGGTATGTGGTGATCGACGACGCAGGTCGCGTCGTAGTGACGGGCGCTGCTGCCTTGGCCGATGGTCTGACATTTGAATTGGACCTGAATGGTGTACTGGCGACCGGCCGCTACACGATGCTTGCCCTGATCGCGGTCAACGGCAACGTCATGAATGCCGACATCCGCCGCATTCCCTTGCGGATCTCGTCCAGTCCGTGACAATTCAGTCTCCAGTGAATGGTGGGCACCCGAACAGACGGGTGAGATGGCCGTGGACGCGGCTTTACTGTCCGCTCTGCCCGGGCCATTCAGACGTCAACTTGTTCTGCTAAACGCGAAAGTCCTTATGAGGTGACTAATACCAACCTGCATAGGGAATGACTCATATGACGTCATTGCCGGGCTTGACCAAGCAATCCCATCCCTTTGAAATTAAGAATGTTTTTTTATGGGTGCACGGGTGAAGCCGGGGAATGACGAGTCAGGCTTTGTGCACCTTGGTATAAAGCGGTCGGTCTCGGCCGGGGGCACCGTTCCGTGAAATTCCCTGTAAAATTCGCTGTTAGCAGGGATTTGCGGGCGGAGACTGGTGCGATCAGGACTGCCTCGCGAGCCAGCCCGCCACTGAATGAAGGGTGTGGCCGCGCGCCATTGCGTCGCAGCGATTTTGGTTCGCCGACCGGGCGAATTCCTTTATGCTTTGCTGGTTTCCGCGGCGCAGGCCTGAACCGGCGTCGCGGCCACAAGGAGCCGGAAAGGCTACCGTTGCAACTCGCCGTTCGTCGCCATTCACGACGATGGGGGAATGGGGTTGCGGCTGGGAATCACATGAGCGAATCCGCATCGAAAGTTGATGGGAGAGCTTGAACCCGCAGGCGAACCATCGCCGCGCGAGCCGGTCGTGCGGTTGTTCCGATCATGAATCAGGGAGAAGACAGGTGACGAGAATTCTGAAGTTCGCAGTCGCAGGCGCGCTCGCCTGCGCGGTTTCTGCGGCCCAGGCGCAGCAGATCAGGGTGATCGCCAGCAATCCGCAGGGCTCGGTGTTCTACTCCGCCAGCGTCGCCATCGGAAAACTGATCGACGAGAAGCTCAAGATGCAGGTGCGCGTGCAGCCGATGGCCGGCTCGAGCACCTACATTCCGCTGCTCAACCGCGGCGAGGCCGATTTCGGCCTGACCAACGTCGATGACTCGGTGACCGCTTTCAAGGGGACGGGGAATTTCCGGCAACCGAACCCGAACATGCGGCTGATGGCGGTCGCGTTTCCGTTGACGCTCGGCGTGATCGTGCCGAACGACTCGCCAATCAAAAGCGTCGCGGACCTCAAGGGCAAGACCCTGCCCTGGGGCTACAACGCCCAGACCACCGGCCGCGTGTTGCAGCGGGCGGTGCTCGCCAGCGAAGGCCTCACCATGGACGACGTGAAGGCGGTTCCGACCCAGAGCCTGTTCTCGGGCGTCGATCTGCTCGGTGAGGGCAAGGTCGAGGCGGCCACGATCGCCATCGGCACGGCGCAGGCGCAGCGCGCCAACGTCGCTCTGGCTTCGCACGGTGGCATCCGCTTCCTCAACATGAAATCGACGCCGGAGGTGATGGCAAGGGTGCGCAAGGTCCTGCGCTCGCGACCGATCACGATCCAGCCCGCGCCGTTCGCAGTCGGCGTCATCGGCCCTACGACCATTCTGGCTTACAGCATCTTCTTCACCACAAGTGCGAAGATGCCCGACGACGTGGTCTACAACATTGTCAAGACGATCCACGCGGCCAAGGACGACTTGGTCAAGAGTCACCCGGTGTTCAGGGGCTTCGATCCAAACCGCATGGCCGAGGAGATAGAAGTGCCGTGGCATCCGGGCGCGATCAAGTACTACAAGGAAGTCAACCAGTGGCCGCCCAAGGACTAGTGCGCTGCCAAGGGCGGCAGCGTGGCCTTCGACCGGCAAGTGCGATCCAGGGCTGTAGAATATTTGGCTGCGGCCCTGGATTGTCGAATTGGTTCCGATAGAAGCACCGACGTCATTGCAACCTGATAAGAACCAGAGGGAGGAAGCAATGGGAATTCGAAAATTGATGCTCGTCGCGGCCGTTAGTCTTGGCGTTACCGCGACCGCTCATGCACAGCAAGTCCGCGTGATCGCGGCCAATCCGCAAGGGTCGATCTTCTATGCTGGCAGCGTTGCCATCGGCAAGCTGATCGACGATAAGCTCAAGATGCAGGTGCGCGTCCAGCCGATGGCCGGGTCGAGCACCTACATTCCAATGCTCGATCGCGGCGAAGCCGATTTCGGGCTGACCAACGTCGATGACGCCGTATCCTCCTATAAGGGGATAGGTAGTTTCCGTCAGGCGAATCAGAACCTGCGTTTGATCGCAGCGGTATTCCAGCTCAACTTCGGCATCCTCGTCCCGAACGACTCGCCGATCAAAACCATCCCGGATCTCAGGGGCAAGACCATGCCCTGGGGCTACAACGCCCAGGTCACCGGCCGCGTCTTGCAGGCGGCGGCGCTTGCCTCCGAAGGCCTCACTATGGACGACGTGAAGCCGGTTCCGACCCAGAGCCTGTTCTCCGGCGTGGACATGCTCGGCGAGGGCAAGGTCGAAGCGGCCGCGCTCGCCATCGGGACCGCGCAGGTCCAACGCGCCAACGTCAGCTTGGCAGCGCGCGGGGGCGTTCGCTTTCTCAATGTGGCGTCGACGCCCGAAGCCATTGCGAAAATCCGCAAGCACCTGCCCGCGCGACCGGTGGTGGTCCAGCCTGCGCCGCATGCAGTGGGCATAGTCGCACCGACGACGGTCATCGAGTACAGCGTGTTCTTTTCCACCCACAAGGACATGCCCGACGATCTCGTCTACACCATCGCCAAGACCATCCACGCCGGCAAGGTTGACATGATGAAGGGCCATCCGGTGTTCAGGAGCTTCAGGCCCGACAGTATGACCGAAGGGATCGGCGTGCCGTGGCATCCGGGCGCGATCAAATTCTATAAGGAAATCAACCAATGGCCTCCTAAGACCAGCTAGACTCTATCGGCGCTGGCCGCGGCGTTGGTTGGCAAACACAATCTAAGACTGCACAATTGTGGTGGCGGTCTTGAATCGTGTTGTTCGCGTCGATTCGAATGAGGGCCGCTGTGGTGCTCATCCAGCAAGCGAGGAAACAGGTAATGGGAATTCTGAAATTGGCGATCGCATCGGCCGTCGCATTCAGCGTGGCCGCAACCGCACAGGCCCAGCAGGTGCGGGTGATTGCCGCCAATCCGCAAGGTTCGATCTTCTATGCCGCCAGCGTCGTGTTCGGCAAGCTGATGGACGAGAAGCTCAAGATGCAGGTGCGCGTGCAGCCGATGGCCGGCTCGAGCACCTACATTCCGTTGCTCAATCGCGGTGAGGCCGACTTCGGCCTGACCAACGTCGACGACGCGCTCAGCAGCTACAAGGGGGTCGGCAACTTCCGGCAGCCGAACCCCGATTTGCGCCTGATGGCGATTGCATTTCCGCTGACGCTCGGCGTCTTGGTGATCAACGACTCGCCGATCAGGACCATCGGCGACCTGAAGGGCAAAACCCTGCCTTGGGGCTACAACGCCCAGGTCACCGGCCGCGTCTTGCAGGAAGCTCTGCTGGCCAGCGCCAGCCTGACCATGAACGACGTCAAGACCGTGCCAACCCAAAGCCTGTTTTCTGGCGTCGATTTGCTCGGTGAGGGTAAGGTCGACGCGGCGGTCATCTCCGTCGGCACCGGACAGGGACAGCAAGCCAACCAGAAAATGTCTTCGCGCGGCGGCATCCGCTTCGTCAACATGGACGCTTCGCCGGAGGCTGTGGCGAGGATCCGCAAGGTCCTGCCGGCGCGGCCGTTCGTGGTGCAGCCGGCGCCGCATGCGGTCGGCATTCACGGTACGACGACCATCATGGCGTACAGCATCTTCTTTAGCACCAATGCGAAGATGCCCGACGACGTCGTCTATAACCTCGTCAAGATGCTGCACGCGAGCAAGGACGACATGGTCAAAGGCCACCCGGTGTTCCGGAATTTCGAGTCAGGGCGCATGAACGAGGAAATCGGCGTGCCGTGGCATCCGGGGGCGATCAAGTTCTACAAGGAGATCGGCCAATGGCCGCCTAAAGGTTAGGCGCCGTTGTCCGAAGTTCGATGCAGCAAGGTCTCGGCGCGGCAGATGCAACTGTCGCGCCTGCGCCTTGCAGTTTGAGAGGGTCGCGGGCGTTGCAGCCCGCGGCCGCATCCGCGAGCCGGCGGATAATCGGAACGGAGCCTTAGAGGGCCGATAGTTATGTTGACCGATCGCCAAGCCAGCGCTGCCGACGTCGAAGCCGCTCAGGACGCCCTTGCCCACGCCGAGGGTGAATCGGTGCGGTTGCCGACGGATGCAACCCACAAGCGGCTCGTTGCCGTATTCGGAGTCTTGCTGACCGCGACCTGCCTCGGGTGGGTCGGCCAGATTCCTTACTATTTCGGCACCGCATTCTACCAAGAGCAGTTCCTGGCAAGCGTACTCGGGCTGGCGCTGGCGCTCGTTTTCAACGCGCTCAATCGGTACGGCAAGCCGCACGCCACATTCGCTCCCATCGACATGACCCTCGGCCTCATCGGGCTATGCGCCGCGGCCTGGATCGCCTGGCGTTGGGACATTCTGCTGATGGACGTGTCGTACCGCACGCCGGAGACACTGATCCTCAGTGGGATCATGCTGGTGCTCGTGCTGGAGGGCCTGCGCCGCGCCACCGGCTGGGGGCTGCTCAGCGTGGTGTTCGGCTTCTTCCTGTACGCGACGATTGCGCACCTGATGCCGGAGGCGCTGCGCGGCAAGCCGCAGGACCCGCAGGCCTTGCTCGTCTACCTCGCGTTCGATCCGAGCGCGCTCTATGGCACGCCGATCGTGGTCGGCTCGACCATCGTCATCATGTTCATCTGGCTCGGCGACCTTTTGATTCGCTCCGGCGGTGGCGAGTTCTTCCGGGACATTGCCATGGCCATGATGGGCCGCAAGCGCGCCGGACCGGCCAAGATCTGCGTCGTCGGCTCGGCGCTGTTCGGCATGATCTCGGGCAGCGCAGTCAGCAACGTCGCCTCCGTCGGCGTGTTCACCATTCCGATGATGAAACGCTCGGGCTATTCGGCGCGCGACGCCGGAGCGATCGAGGCAGTTGGATCGACCGGCGGGCAACTCATGCCGCCGGTCATGGGCGCGGCCGCATTCCTGATGGCCGAGCTCATCGAAGTGCCGTATGCCCAGATCGCGCTCGCCGCAGCCATTCCTTCGCTGCTCTATTATTTCGGCCTCTATGTCCAGGTGGACCTGATCGCCGGCAAGGGCAAGTTCGAGCGCCTGACCGATGCGATTCCGCTTGTCGCCGAAGTCTTGCGGGACGGCTGGCACTTCCTGATCCCGTTTGCAGTTCTGCTCTTCACCATGTTCTTCTGGGAGCGCTCGCCGGAGATTTCGGCCATCAGCTCATCGCTGGCGATGTTCGTCGTCGGCCTGGTGCGCAGCTATCGCGGCCGCCGCTTGACGCTTGGCGACTTCTTCGGCTCGCTCGCCTCGACCGGCCGCAGCACCACCGACCTGTTCATGACGCTCGCGGCCGCGGGCATCGTCATTGGCGTGCTCAACGCCACAGGCTTGAGTTTTGCGCTCACGCTCATCCTGGTGAAGCTCGCCGAAGCGAACCTGCTGTTGCTGCTGATCGCCGCCTTTGGGATCGGCATCGTGCTCGGCATGGGCATGCCCACCACCGCGGTCTACATCCTGCTCGCCACGCTGATGGCGCCCTCGATCATCGAAGCAGGCGTAGACAAGATGGCCGCCCACATGTTTGTCCTCTACGTCGGCATGCTCTCGATGATCACGCCGCCGGTGGCGCTGGCGGCCTATGCGGCGGCGAACATTTCGAAGGCGGGGCCGATGGAGACCGGCTGGGCGGCGGTGCGGATCGGCTGGGTCAAGTTCGTGCTGCCGTTCATGTTTGTTCTCGCCCCGACCTTGCTGATGATCGGAACGCCGGCTGCGATCGTTTACGACACCTTCACGGCGTTCTTCGGCGTGTACTACGTGACCGTCGGCATCGTCGGCTACTTCCAGCGCGAAATCGGCGTGCCGTTGCGAATTCTCTTGATCGTCGCCGGCGCGGCTGCGTTCCTGCCGGACGCCACCATCAAATTCCTCATGCCGGGCGTGATCAGCGCTGCGGGATTGCTGGTCGGCGGCGGAGTGTTGGCGTTCGAATATTTCAGTCGCCGCAGGGCGGCGCTGGCGCGCGGAGCGGCGGAATAGCGGATCGCCGGGCCGGCGGTGCTCCGTTGCTCTTGACGCCCTGGTCGCGCGCCGCCACGGCGTGCACAATGGTGATCATCCCCGGTGGATTCGCAGAGTGGCGTCGCCCGTGATCCGGCCTGTCATGCAAGTGCGCGATTTGCGTTGGCTGCTCGTGCTTGCCGCGCTCGTTCTGGCCGGCTGCAGCAGCGATTGGATGCGCACGCGTGAGCGCAGCGAGCAGGCCAACACCACGCCCCCGGCGAATTACAAAGGCGACATCGTCGCATTCATGCACACCTACTTGAACGATCCGACCAAGGTACAGGGCGCCTTCATGTCGGAGCCGGCGTTGCGGACGGTCGACAACGCCAGTCGCTACGTGGTCTGCCTGCGATACAACGCCCGCAAGAGCGACGGGCGCTACGCCGGCAGCAAGGACAGTCTCGTGCTGTTTCGCGACGGAAGGCTCGATCGCATCATCGACAATGCGCGCGAGCGTTGTCGCGATGCCGCCTATCAACCCTTCCCCGAACTCGAGCGGATGCAGCGCTAGCACGTCAGCCGAACAGGTGCCGTGTGGCGGCCGCAAGCGCGGCAAAGGCGTTCTGCAGCACGGCCCAAACCCGCTGGAGCCAGGAGTCGGCGGCATGATCGCTGCGCGCCAAGTTCTCGCGATTGGGTGGCGCAATCTCGACCGCTGCCGGTCGGAGGTTGTCGGCCTTGCGGTCGATTTCGTTGAACTCCGAGGCCTCGACCAGCTTCACGGTATTTTCCGTATTCGGCGCCGCTGTGTCGGTCGCCACCGGGACTGCATCGCCGACAATGTCGATTTCGTTGAGTTCATCGCTTGCCACGACCCGCACCGGCGGGTCCGGCTGTGGGGCATAGGCCGCGGCCGCCTCGACCGGCAATCGGGCCGGCTCGGGCGGTGGCGCCGTCGTCGGCCGCTCTTGAGGTTTCGCGACCGGCCGGCGGATCGCGGGCGGCTTCTTCGCTGCGCGTCTGGTCGATTTGGCGATCGACTGACGCATGAACCGGGTGAGGTCCAGCGGCTTGGACAGCGGCTCTGCGCTTGCGGTGCTCCGGCAATCCGTGCCGACGCAGGCAAGGGTCGACGCGGCCGTCAGGCTTAGGCCCAGAACAAGGGCAGTCCGGTGGGCGATCCCGCGAAGCCTCATGGCATCCTCCCCGGATGGGCTGAGGAATCGGACGCATTTGGCCGCGACGGCATGAAGTCAGCTTGGCACAATTGCGGAATTGTGGGCACGATTCGTGGTCCGAATGGCGGCGACGCGCGAGGTCCCCTGTCCACAGGGGGGCGAGGCCGCGTCACTCTCCTGTAACATTGCGCCGCCAGGCTCAACCACGCTAACAGCCAGAGACGATCACAAGTTTCTGCCCCAATCGTCTTCAGTTGCGTACCCCTTTGCGGTCCCAATCGGCAGGCTGTCGATTGGGACCGTTCTTTATTGAAATGGCTGGTCGATTTGTGCTTTTTGGAGTTCCTATGAAGATCGTCTGACCTTCTGCCGGGTGCTTTCGCATCCGCAGCAAGCCCGTAGGAATTGCAAGAAATGCCGGCCTTTGTCGGACTATGGTGCGTGGCCGCGCTGCTCGCCATTGCGGCCGCAGCCATTGCGGTCGCCCGGTCGTCCTTCGGCTGCGCCCTGGTCTACGGCACGAGCCTGTTGGCCTCGCTTGGGGGGCTCGCCGCTGGGCTGTGGCACTTGCTAGCCGGCGCCCCGCCTGTGACCCTGACCCTGGCGATTGGCCTGCCCGGGCTCGGCGCGCATTTTCGCCTCGATGCGCTGGCGGCGTTCTTTCTCGTTGTTGCCAACCTGGGCGGTGCCCTCGCAAGCCTCTACGCCCTCGGCTATGGCCGGCACGAGGCCGCTCCATTGCGGGTGCTGCCTTACTTCCCGGCCTATCTCGCCGGCATGAACCTGGTCGTGCTGGCGGATGACGCCTTTTCGTTTCTGGTTGCCTGGGAGTTCATGTCGCTGTCGTCCTGGGCGCTGGTGATGGCCAACCACGGCGCGCCGGAAAATGCCCGCGCCGGCTACATCTATCTGATCATGGCGAGCTTCGGCACGCTGACGCTGCTGCTCGTCTTCGGCGTGCTCGCAGGCCCCCAGGGCGACTACGCCTTCGAGGCGATCCGCGCGCACCACCCGGAGCCGCTCGCCGCCGCGCTCGTTCTCATGCTGGCGCTCGCCGGCGCGGGCTCCAAGGCCGGCCTTGTCCCGCTGCATGTCTGGCTGCCGCTCGCGCACCCGGCGGCACCGAGCCACGTCTCGGCGCTGATGAGCGGGGTCATGACCAAGATTGCGGTTTATGGCTTCGTGCGCATCGTGTTCGACCTGGTGGGCGAGCCGGCGTGGTGGTCGAGCCTGGTCGTTCTCGCCGTCGCCGGCATCACCACCGTGCTGGGCGTGCTCTACGCCTTGATGCAGCACGACTTGAAGCGGCTGCTCGCCTATCACACGGTGGAGAACATCGGCATCATCTTCATCGGCCTCGGCCTGGCGCTGGCGTTCCACGCCGCCCGCATGGACCTGCCGGCGGCGCTCGCGCTCACTGCGGCGCTGTTCCACGTGCTCAACCACTCGATCTTCAAGAGCCTCCTGTTCTTCGGTGCCGGCGCGGTGCTGACCGCGACCGGGGAGCGCAACATGGAGCATCTCGGCGGGCTCATCCAGCGCATGCCGAAGACCGCGATTGCGTTTCTGGTCGGATGCGCGGCGATCTCGGCGTTGCCGCCGCTCAACGGCTTCGTGTCCGAATGGCTCACCTTCCAGGCGATCCTGATCGGTCCGGAACTGCCGCAATGGGGCCTGCGCTTCATGATCCCCACGGTTGGCGCGCTGCTGGCGCTCTCGGCCGCGCTCGCAGCCGCCTGTTTCGTCAAGGCCTATGGCGTGGTCTTCCTCGGTCGGCCGCGCACGCCCGCGGCCGAAGGCGCGCAGGAGGTCGATCGGTTCTCGCTCACCGCCATGTTCATCCTCGCCGCGCTTTGTTTCCTGGCCGGCGTGCTGCCGGGACCGGTGATCGATCTGCTCGCGCCGGTGGTGCAGAGCCTGATCGGCGCGCGCATGCCGGTGCAGACCTTCCTGCCCTGGGCGTCGATCGTGCCGATCGCCGAGAGCCGAAGCTCCTACAACGGTCTCATCATCCTGCTCTTCCTCGGCGTCTCCGGCACGCTGACCGCCATGTTCATTCATCGCCTCGCCACGCGCGCCACGCGGCGCAGCGACATCTGGGATTGCGGCTATCCGGATCCATCGACCGCGACGCAATATACCAGTTCGAGCTTCGCCATGCCGATCCGGCGCGTGTTCGGCACCACGGTGTTCCTGGTGCGCGAGAAGGTGGACATGCCGCGGCCGGGCGAGACGCGC
>Ga0209640_10002074_pt1 | contig 17367 bp, 18 predicted proteins | sample RifCSP10_1_FD_184018 | JGI IMG/M metagenome (GOLD analysis project Ga0209640, IMG submission 184018) | Soil microbial communities from Rifle, Colorado - Rifle CSP2_sed 10_1 (SPAdes) (version 2) | ecosystem: Environmental > Terrestrial > Deep subsurface > Rock core/Sediment | place: Rifle... | reverse complement strand
AACCTCTGGGATTGTTGCCGTCGGAGAAAAATCGATCCGAGTGCGTACGGAAAATTATTTGTCGAAGTGCAAAGTCAAGCAATGACCCCATTTCTTGTGTGAGCATTTTGCTCAAGTGAAGCCCGCTCTGGAGTGCGATAGCGGATAGAATGGTGGATAAACATTGGAATTTTCAGTAGACTTGCCTTCGATAGTTTACGGAGCTGGCGAATGATGCGGGACTGGCGCGACGAGCGGGACAAGCGAGACGCAAGAGGCCTGGACGCGATGAGCGGATGCCGGTCGTTGTATGGGTTCTCATGTTGAGGGGTCGCGAAGAGTAAGAGGAGACGCCATGAAGTTTATGATTACCATTACGCGTGACGAGGATGGGGTCTACATCGCTGAATGTCCAGCTATTCCTGGATGCGTCAGCCAAGGCAAGACGGAGGCGGACGCGCAAGCCAATGTGCAGGACGCGATCAAGCAATGCCTTGAAGTGCGTGCTGAGATGGGGATGCCTCTGACCGTTCTCACTCCTTAAGTGGAAGTCATCGCGTAATGCCGCCGGTTCCCGTTCTTCCTCCATCCGACGTCATCAAGATCTTACAGCGCCTTGAGAAAATCAAAGGGGTGAGACCCCGTTGATTTATGCGTTGCAGGGCCAGTTGCGGCATGTTTGCGAGATACGCTTCACGATTCACGCTTCACGGGTGTTGAGAATGAACGCTAGAGGGTAGGAGTAACGTCATGTCGAATGAAGCCACGCGCCGGGCTTGGCGCGAGCTGGGGTTTTTCTGCAGTCGAGACAGTGCTGCAAAGGAGTGGCGCATTGTCGGGTCGGTGAAGGGCTTGCGGAAGTTCGCCTCCGAGATACGCTCGTACGCGTCCAATCCGGCGAACGATCGGCTGTCGGAATACACTCAGTTCGGACCGGCCATGAATCTCGAAGTTGGAACCTCGCATCAAACGGAAATCACTGAGCAGTGGATTGGAGGTCCGTTGGTGGAGCTTCTGCGTCTCGCGGGGCTGATTGAGCGGAGCGTTCAAGACAATGTGGTCGGGAAGCGAATTGCGTTGCGCGCCAATTTCTCGCCCATGGCTCCCTATGAACTCGTTTTGGACGTTCGCGATGAGACGTTTGACCCTGCACTCGCCGACTCAACTTCCTGCTAACGTGAACTGAGTGGTGGCCACGGCCATCGCGCTTGACAAATGATACCTCTAGAGGTAACACTTGTTTATGGGCAAGGTTCGTCGGGGTGGCTATGTCTTCGTCACCTGGAAAGGCGACCATTTTCCCAGACATGTGCACGTATATCGTGACGGTGCGTTCATCGTGAAATGGGATTTGGATAACAGGAAGCCGATGGTGGGGAAGGCCACGCGCCGAGTTCGCTTGCTACTCAAGCAACTGGAGTTTGAGAGGGCGCTATGAAGATTCAGTCAGTCACTCACAACAATCGGAAGAGATCGTTCCAGGTGAAGGCATCGAAGAAGCTGTTCCAACTTCCGTACTCGAAAGTCTATCCTCAACCCAGTGCCGCCGATCCGATTGCCCGGGTCTTTGTCGATAAAGAGCTGGGGAGCGAAGGGTTTACCTATGTGCTGGAGTCGGGCAAGGAAGGAACGGTTCACAATGAGCAAGTGTTGGAATACAACCAGGACCCGCATTACTTGCGGGATGCGCTGCTGTATAAGCTGACGATCGAGGCGCAGAAGCGAGTCGAGGCGAGTGCCTTGTCGAAGCGTGAAATTATCAGACGGCTGGGAACCTCAGCCACGCAGTTCTATCGTCTACTCGATCAGACCAACTACCGCAAGTCGATCGATCAACTCTTGTCCTTACTGCATGTCCTGGATTGCGATGTCGATCTCCTGGTGCGAACGAAGACTGCTTCGGGCAGAGCCGCCTAACTTGGACGGTGTATTGACCCGTTTCCCTCTTCCCTTGACAAGCCTCGATTTCTGGTGAAACAGAATGCTCTCTATCGAGGAGGCAGAATCTCTTTTGTCTGTCCAAATGAATCTGATGGGTTGCGGCGAAAGTATTGCCGAACGAGTGATTCAACTGAGGCGAAGTGCCGATCCGGAAGATTTTTGAATCGCCGTTTACAATCGACGAGAGCTTCGTTGACTGTGGCGAAGGGCTCGATCACGGACATGAGGTGGCTGTGGTAGTCCATGAGCTTCAGTTCAACGGTTCTCAGATGGCTGGGATCGCCCGCGATGGCCAGCGCGGCTTTAGCCTGATCGTCCTCAGCCTCGACCAGCGCTTGGAAGCAGAGGCCCTTCAATCGCTGTGTCACAGTGCTGCGGTCCCAACCTAACGTTTTCGCCGTCGCCTGCATGTCGAAGCCATGCTGCCTCAGACAATTCAACACCGCTGCATCGCTGGCCGGGTCCGGAAGAATCTGTGACGGCTTGATTTGACCAGCGGGCGGTACGGATGCACTGCCGAGGCGCAATGATTCTTTGGTGAGTAAAGGCCCATCGTTGAGTGCGATGGCCTGTTCCAGGCAATGTCGGAACTCCCGTACGTTGCCCTTCCACTCCTGCTCTACCAGAGCGCGCAGCGCCTCGTTTGAAAGCTTCGGTACCGGCTTACCCATCTGACCAGCGATCTCGGTGAGAAAAGTCTCCGCGAGGATCGGCACGTCGCCGGCCCGTTCTCGCAGCGGCGGCAGCCGGAACACCAGACCTGTCAGGCGGAAATAGAGATCCTCGCGGAACCAGCCTTCGGAGACGCCGCGCTGCAGATCTCGATTCGTCGCGGCCACAATACGTACATCTACCGTCGTTGGGATCGTCGCGCCGACACGATAAAACGATCTTTCCTGTAACACCCGCAACAACTTGCTCTGGTGGTCCAAGCGCAGATCGCCGATCTCGTCCAAGAAGATCGTGCCGTGGTTCGCCAGCTCGAAATAACCTTTTCGATCGGCCGTGGCACCGGTAAAGCTGCCTTTGCTATGGCCGAAGAGTTCGCTTTCGAAAAGTTCGGGAGAAATGGCCGCCATATTGACGGCGATAAAGGTCTTGCCGGTACGTGGGCTGAGCCGGTGGACGGCGCGGGCGAACAGTTCTTTCCCGGTTCCCGGCTCGCCCAGCACAAGGACGGTCAGAGGTGACTTGGCCCCTTTCTTGAGATCGCGATAGTGGCGCAGGAGCCCGGCGTCCTGGGTGATGATGCCCAGCTGCCGGCATTCGTCGCGGAGGCGATCGAGTTCGACGTCGCCTATCATAATAGGTTCGTTCGTGGCCGCGCGCAGACTGTGGAGCTGATGTTCAAGCCCTTCTAATTTCCTGCGCGCTTCATCTTCCTGCGCCTGGGCGTCGGCGAGTTGGGAGCGAAGGCCGTCTGCGGATCTGGTGAGTTCTTCCTGTTGACCTGTCGATTGCGTGATGGCGGCCCTCGCGACAGCGAGATCTTCCTGCAACGTTTCTGCTCGGGTCTCGCGCAGGACCAGGGCTTCGCGCACGGCGACGGCTTCCTGTTGCAGGCGGAGCATGTCCTGTTCTAAGAGCATCAGCCGCTGATGAGCGGTGAGTTGGCTCCAAATGGTCGTACCGACGAGCACCAACAGGGCGGCCGTCAGAGGCATGGCGAGAGGAAGCACCAAGTGGGCTGCGAGGAGCGCGAGGAGAATGAGTGCTCCATAGATGGCAATGGCTGTTCCGGCAAGGATCAGGCTAGTCGTGCCTCGGAACTGAAGAAGGAGCCAGGCGACCAACCACGCTACGAGCAGCGTCATCAAAGAACGGCTGGTTGCGCCGAGTTGCCAGAGCCGGTTATCGGTCAGCAGCATGTTCAAGACGTGGAGATGGACCACCGAGCTGGTGACTGTCTGTCCCGTGGGCAAGAGCGAGCTTCCCCCCGCGATCGGGTTTGGAAGAAACACGACGACCTTGCCCTTGAACCATTCGGTGAGCTGATCACGATCGTGATGCTCGATGGCGTTCCAGACGGATGAAAGAGGAACCGTTGGGAAGGCGTTGATCGTTCCATTGCCGACATAGTTGACCAAGAGCGAGGCCGTGCCTCCTTTCGAAAGAGACGGCTTCGTCGGTGAGGTCTGTTGTTGAAATGCCTCGTACAGTGCAATCCCGAAGGCTGGGACAGATTGCCTATCCCCGGTTGCCGTCACAGGCATCGTTCGTGCGACGTGATCGGAATGGGTCGTGACCAGCAGATGGCCCATGATCGTTGTATCAGAGGCAAGCGTCGCGTCAGGGCTCTGTACCACGACGATGGGGCCGGCGGTGCTTAGGGCTTCCAGCAGTAGGGCATCGCTCGCCGCCCCGCCGAGCTGCGTCGGGCTGGCATGGTCGAGGCGATGATCGAGGCCGATCGCGAGGGCTCCGGATTCATGCGCGCTTGTCAGTAGGCGCGCGAGGATGGCCCGGTCCCATGGCCCGGTGCCGAACTCTTCTTCGCTGGCCGGATCTCGTGTGACGATAAGAAGGGATGGGCTTATCGGGATGGGTGTGCGATCGGACAACCAGAAATCGTACACGGTCCAGTCTAGAGCCGTGAATGTGGTTGCGGCTGCAGCCCACAGACTGAACGCCAGGAGAGTTGCGAGCAATCCCATGGCACCGGCTTGGAGCCAGGAGGAGCTGAGAAATTGTCGCCACAGGCGTGAGGCATCGAGCATGACTATCCTCTATCGTTCCGCAATCTCATCCATGACCTCTTTCATCTCCTGCTTGGACAGCCCCTTCAACATCGCCTTGGCTTTCTGTAAATCTGGCGTGATACCGAGGCCTTTGCCATAGATGCGTGCCAACGCTTTCTTTGACGGGATGAAACCGTCGGCAGCGGTGGTCGCAAAACACGCCAGAATGCGCCTGTCAAATTGAGCGAGGCGGGTATCAAGGCCGGTTTCGTACAGGCGCGCAAGTTCATCGTGGGCAGTCTCGCCCAGCGCAAAGGCTTCGGCAAACAGAGCCGTAATGCCATTGGAGGCTTGGCTGTCTTTGAGCAGGGCGATGCCCAACGATTCGTTCGGATCGTTCCTGTCGGCATCCGGGTAGTCAGCCCAGAGTTCGTCGCGGTACTGTCGGAAGGCCTCAATCGCGTCTTTTCGACGGCGCTCAGACTGGTCAGGCGATAGCGCTTGTCGGCGAAGCTGTGAAAGGGATTCTGCCGCGCGCTGCTGGCCGAACTCGACGGCGTTGGTCCACCAGCGGATCGCGAGCGCCAGATTCCTTTCGACGCCCTGTCCGTTGCGATAGGCGTTCCCCATGAAGTACTGCGCCTGCGGAACCCCGCCGATCGCCGCCTCCTCCATAAATTGCATCGCTTCCTGATGCCGATTTGTCAGCTTCAAGACCAGCGCAAGACGATAGCGGGCGTCAGGAAAGTTCGGTTGCAGTTCCAAGGCTCGGCGATAGGATAGGATCGCGGCTGTGAGATTGCCCAGCGAGTACTGGACGCTGCCCAAGCTGTAATGCGCGTGTGTGAGTTCAGGATCGAGCAGGATGGCTTCCATCAAGGCTATGGCAGCGGCATGCCCATCTTGTTTGGCCATCAGTGTGACACCGAGTTGCAGATGGGCTCTGGCATTATTCGACTCGAGCTTGAGCGCCACGCGGCATTCATCGAGCGCGGCATCGAGATCACCGATGGCGTAGAGCCCTTGTGCCAACTTTAGCCGGTCGGCGGCGTTGTTCGGCGACACACGGACTGCGCTGCGCAACTCACCCAGCACCATTATGGCGTCCGCTCGCTCGTGCGGCAAAAGTTCCGGGAGCCGGTGCTCATCTGTAGACACTGGAGTAGCCGAGGATTCGGAAGACTGGGTCGGGTATTCGACCGCTGGGGAGGGTGTGTCCGCAGGCGCTTGTGCGAACGACGAATGGACGGGGAACCGTATGGTGAAGGACGCGAACAAGAGGGTCACGAGCACCAATCGACGACGCATCGGAAACCTGTGATCCTCCGGATCTGTTGTCAAAGACGGAGTGTATTATATCACCGAATCGATGCCGGTGGGCCGGGTGAGGTCCATTGAGGGGGGCGGCGATTCGTGATTCAGCGGGCGCTCTGAATGGCCTGCTGCAGGCGCTGAACCGTGCTCTGGAGATCAGGTCCTGAACGGAGCAGGGGCTCATGCTGCACCCGCCAGACTGGTTCGAGGGGGGCCGGGTCACTGGCCAGTCGGGGAATCACATGCCAGTGGATGTGGGGGAGTTGGTTGCCGAGGAGCTCATAGTTGATCTTCCTGACCTCATAGACCTGCGCGACAACCTTGGCGACCAGGTTCACTTCTTCCATCAGCTGAATCCGTTCCGTGGGAGCCAGATGAAACATCTCGGTCGCGTGGCGTTTGAAGACGACGACGGTCCAGCCGGGGAAGAATTGATCCTCATGTAGGTAGGCCTTGGAGAGGCCGAGGTCAGCGATGAGATGGTCTTCTCTCGGCCAGCTGCCTTGGCAGGCCGTGCATGTTGGATTCGTCACGGTTGATTGGCCTTCCGCCACTCTTCTTCTGTCACCACTCCCTTTTTGATCAACAACTGAATCAGCTTGTCGACGGAGTTGTGACTGGGAGCTGTTGGAGTGGCTCCCGGCTGAACCTGGGCAGCCGGGGTTTGTTTTGGTTCAGGCGGTGGACGTTTCTGCCCCAGCACTTTGAAGGAAGGCGTGAAGACGGAAAGGTAATCCTTGTTCCTGAGGCGGACGGTAGCCGGAAGGCTATCGGTGAGTGAGGCGAGATCCTGGGTCGGCCCAACCGGAATGCGAAAGAACGGTTTGCCATCGTCGGTTTCGCCGTCTTGTCCGAGTATATCAAAGCGGGTGAGGAAGGATTCGCCTGTTAACCCTTCTCGGTCTTCACCGGCAAGGTTGGTAATCTTGTCGAGGACGATCACCAATGAGTCGGCGATCAGTAGATCAGACGTGTGGTTCCTGACACTGACGTTGTAGCGATATTCGCTCGTGAAGTTGTCGCGGCCTGTGAGGGTGACGACGACGGTGGCCTTGCCGGTCAAATCCGTGAGCTGATCCAGCGTCCCTGCACTGCTTTCTGGCGCCATCGGCCAGAACAGACCGAGTAGGATGACTGCAAAACTCAGCCGCCAGACGGTCACATTTCTCGACATGGCTGCCTTCCAAGGTTGTGAAAAGCACTTCGCCCTCAGCTGGTTTGAGCATAGCAAAGATCGCGACGTTGGGCGAGCCTTTGTTGTCCTGCTTGCCTTGACACGCTCTTTCCGCGAACGCTATTCTCGCCACAGTTGGAGTTGTGCTCAACCCTTCTACTGTCATTACGAATGAGATCCATTTCACAGCGCGCTCCGCTCCTGGTTCCCCATACTCTCGTGACGCAGTTAATGGCGCTCTACGACTATCCGCATCCCTCGCAACGCGGTCGAATCATCCGCGGGTACGATCGGCCGCATGCGGTACGGACTGCGCGTATGTGCGCATCGGTGGCCACGGCGCTGGGTCACGGAGCCGAGCGGGTCCGCCAGTATCAGATTGCTTGTCTGCTGCATGACTTGGGCCGTGCCGGTCTCGATCGCCAACTCTTTGGGAAGATTTGGTCCTGGGCCAAGGAGCGCGGGATCCCGACGAGGCCACGGGAATGGAGAGCCCTACACCAAGACACCCGCTACGGACGCGAAACGGAGGCCTTTCTCCGGTACTATCGAAAAGATCTTGAGGCCGCTGGTATCGCGATGACTCCCTGGGCGAAGGAACAGGTCGAGATGCGGCTGGGATATTCGCGCCGGCTTGCCCGTCGACTGCGTACTGTTCGTCCAGCCATCAAGAAAATGGGGGTGACCTGGGCGCCTTGGATGCAGCAGGTGATGCTCTATTATTACTATCCGGAGAAGCTGGCGTCTGCCAAGCCCTGGGTCAGGCAGTTGGCGGAGATTCTTGTCGCCTGCGAGCAGTTTGAAGCCTACAGCAATCAGCGTCGTGGACGGGACTATTATGTGCGGAAGAAAGAAACGTTGGTCGATGCCTTTGCCTATCTGGAGACGTTGCAGCAGGATGGCATTTTGAGTGGCGCGGTGATGGGGGCCTTGCGTCGGTTGACGGCGCAAGGCGAGTTTGATGCAATTCTGGAGGAGGCTCGTGGCTGTGCCTTTACGCGTGGCGAGCGACGAGCCCTCCGAGCGATGGAGTCATAAGATGGCGGTCAAGACGGTATCGTTGCGTCTCACCCTGCAGGGGAACACGCAGATCGAAAATATTACGAAGTCTGTGGTCGACGCTCTGGCAGGCACTGGGCTGTCGTCCGGGATCGTGACGGTGTTCATTAAGCACACCACCGCGTCAGTGATGATCATCGAAGATGAACCGGGTATCAGGGCCGATACCAAGACCTTCTGGGAGGGAGCTGTGCCGGCCGATCCTGCCTGGCAGCACAACACGAGGAATGCCGGTGAGGACAATGGCCACAGCCACCTGCGAGGGCAGCTGCAAGGGCCGTCGGTTACTATTCCCTTCCTGGACGGGACGATGTTGCTGGGGCCCTGGCAACAGATTGTCGTCGTTGATTTCGATACCAGATCCAGGAGCAGGGAACTCATTTTCCAAATCATGGGGGAATAATCAGGATGAAAGGGCGAGTTGTGTCGGCGGGACTCTTGCTCATCAGCCTCTGGCCTACCTTGTCGATAGCTGAGTGGGGGAAGCCGTTGGGCGGGGCCTACGGCGGGCCTGAAGGGAAGCCGCGCGTCGTGACGCCCTCGCCCGCCGAGTTTGGCGCGGACGAGCGGGCCACGATGGCCGTGTTTGAGCGGGCGACGAAATCCGTCGTCTTCATCGCGAATACGGCGATTCAGCGAGACCCCTGGTCGTTCAATCTCTTTGAGGTCCCCCAAGGGTCCGGATCGGGATTCGTCTGGAATAAGCAGGGGCACATCGTCACCAATTTTCATGTCGTCTACGGGGCCAATTCGGTCACCGTCACGCTGGCCGATCGGACGGAGCATAAGGCCACGCTCATCGGTGCCGACCCCGATCATGATGTGGCAGTGCTCCAGATTCGTGCGCCCGAAGAGGCGCTTTCGCCCCTCGCCGTCGGGACGTCGCAGGATTTGCGCGTCGGACAGAAAGTACTGGCGATCGGGAATCCGTTCGGCCTTGATCACACGCTGACGACCGGCGTGGTGAGTGCGTTGGGGCGGACGATCAAGTCCCTATCGAATCAGACGATTGAAGGGGTCATTCAGACCGATGCCGCCATCAATCCGGGAAATTCCGGCGGGCCGCTGCTCGATAGCGCCGGTCGATTGATCGGCGTGAATACGCAGATTGTAAGCCCGAGCGGGGCCTTCGCCGGAATCGGCTTTGCCGTACCGGTCGACACGGTCAACCGCATCGTCCCGGAGTTGATCAAGTACGGGAAACTCATCCGTCCTGGCCTCGGGGTCTCGCTCGTTCCCGATGCGATGGCCAAGCGGTGGGGGATCAAGGGGCTGATTATCGGTAAAGTTTCGCGTGGCAGCGGGGCGGAGCAGGCTGGGCTGAAGGGTGCACGTGAAACCACCACCGGCCGGGTGGAATTGGGCGACATTATCACGGCAGTCGAAGGCCAGCCGGTTGGGACCCTGGACCAACTGATGGATGTGATGGAACATCACAAAGTCGGCGATCAGGTCACGGTCGAAATCTTGCGGGGGACCCACCGCGAACGTGTCTCCGTGACCCTCCAAGCCGTCAATTGAATGGTTGCGATAAGCGGCAATCCGTGAGGTCGCTATGGTAGGATCACCCATCTGTTCCGCTTGGAGAACCACCGATGAGTGATCGCCGGCCTACTGAACCACAGAACTCAGAACCCAACGGGAAGACGGAGGGTGCCGCGAATCCGTCGATGCGCATGGGATCCGATCCGCTTGAGCTCATTGAGCAATGTCTCGCCTCATTCCCCGACAGTGACCCCCGGCAGAAGATCCTCTACAAGTTGCGCCATGCTGTGATCCTCGGGCAAGCGGCCCAGCAGCAGCGAGAAGTCGAATTCAAGAAAGTCGCCGATGTCATCACGAAGCTCACGGCGCCGGCCAATCGGGTCGGTACCCTGCTTGAGGTGCCGGGTGAAGGCCTCGCACGGATCCTGGTGGGGGGCGCTGAGTTTTATGCCTCGGTCGATCCACGGGTGCAGGCCGCCGAGTTAAAGATCGGCGCTCAGATTCTGGTCAACGAAGCCTACGCGGTGATTAAGATATTGGGGTATGACCGTAACGGACCTGTGTTGAAAGTGGCGGAAGCGTTAGCAGATGGGCGGCTTCGTTTTGAGCAGGAGATGGGGCGGCAGGTCCTGATTCTACAACGATCGAGTGATCTTATCGGCGTGGACCTGAAGGCAGGCGATGAGGTGCGTATCGACCCCAGCCTCCATGTGGCGATTGAGAAATTGGAAGACCGGAAATCCAAGTCCCACTTGCTCGACGAGGTTCCCACTGTCACGTGGGAGCAGATTGGTGGGCAAACGGAGGCGATCGCGGCCATTCAGAAGGCAATTGAGTATCCCTTGCTCCATGCGGACACGTTTCAGCGCTTCAAGTTCACTCAACCGAAGGGCTTCCTGCTTTACGGCCCTCCCGGCTGCGGAAAGACCTTGATTGGACAAGCGGCAGCCGCCAGCCTTGCAAAGCTGGTGGGGGAGTCGGGTTCTGGTTCAGCCGGTGTGAAGGGGGACAAGCCGCCGGTGACTCGCGGGGCTTTCCTCCACATCAAGGGGCCCGAGATTCTGAATATGTGGCTGGGGGAATCGGAGCGGATGGTCCGGGATCTCTTCGCCCAGGCCCGCGCTCGCCGGAAAGAGGGGGCCCTCCCATTTATTTTCATCGACGAAGCGGAATCGGTTCTTGGCACGAGGCGGGCCTCTCGTTCCTTCAATATCTCCAGCACCCTGGTGCCGATGTTCTGTTCCGAGATGGATGGAATCGAGTCGCTGCAGGATGTGGTGATCATTCTGGCTTCGAACCGTCCGGACCTGATCGACCCGGCTGTGTTGCGGCCAGGGCGTATCGATCGCAAGATCAAAGTGAGCCGTCCGAATCGTGACTCGGCGGCGGCGATTCTGAACGTATACCTGACAGATGACCTGCCTCTGGACCGGCAATGGATTGACCAGCATGGCGGAGATCGGAAGAAGGCCTGTGCCGACCTCATCGAGCATGCGCTCTCCGCGATCTTTTCGCGCATCGATGAGAATCGACTTCTGTCGATTCGGCTCCGAAACGGACAGAATAAGGTCCTCTATCGAGGTGATCTGATCAGTGGTGCGATCTTGGCTTCGATCGTTCAACGGGCGAAGGAACAGGCGATCGATCGCATGATTGCAGCCGGCGGGGTTGAGCAGGGCGGCATGACATTAGGAGATCTGGTGACTTCAGTTCACGCAGAATTCCGGGAGGGTGAGATGTTGCCGCCCGATGATGCGGCGGAAGAATGGCTCAAGCTCCTCGATCACCATCCTGAACAGGTTATCGGGATTTCCTCGTTCCGGCGCGGCCGGCAAGCAGAGGAACGGTTGGTGAATCAAATCATATAGGGGTCTTTAAGTCTTAAGGTCGTAAAGTCATCAAGCCTGAAATCAGTGCTTTGTGACTTGAAGACTTTAGACTTGATGACAAATTGACGATGCGCCTTTTTGGAATTGAAACAGAGTATGGGATTACCAGGGAGGACCAGGATGCGGTCGATCCGGTCGTGGAGTCGATGGAACTGGTGCGGGCCCATCTGACGGCCTCCTTCGAGCGGCGCTGGGACTATGGCGGTGAAGATCCGCACGAGGATGCGCGGGGGTTTCGGGTCTCCGTCCTGCAGCAGGATAAAGAAGAAGACGAGTTTGCCAAGGTCGATGCCCATCGGCCGTTTTCGTTTCACGAGATGAAGAGCGATCTGGTCCTCCCGAACGGCGCACGCTTCTATAACGATCATACACATCCTGAATATTCCACGCCTGAATGCCGAACGCTATTAGATATCCTCGCCCATGACCGTGCCGGAGAGCGTATTGCCCAGCGGGCGGCGGAGCGTCGAAACCAGGTACTCGGCGGGCCTCATGTGCAGCTCTACAAGAACAACACGGACTTTCACGGACATAGTTACGGCTGTCACGACAACTATCTCCTGTCACGCTCGATTCCCTTCCCTGCGCTAATTGCGGGGCTGCTACCGTTTCTTGTCAGCCGGCAGGTCATTGCTGGAGCCGGCAAAGTCGGGGTGGAAGGTCAAGAAAGCGGGTTTGTGCCAGGCCAGTATCAGCTGTCTCAACGAGCCGACTTTATGGAGACGGATCTGAGCGTCGACACGATGCATAACCGGCCGATTCTGAATACCAGGGACGAACCGCATGCGGTTCGTGATAAATATCGACGGCTCCATCTCATCATCGGCGATGCCAATATGTGTGAGTACAGCACCGCGTTGAAAGTCGGGACGACGCAGTTGGCGCTGGAGTTGATCGCGCACGATGCAGCCCCAACTCTTGAGTTGGAACATCCCGTCACCGCGGTGAAGCAGCTGTCTCGCGATCAGAATTTGAAGGCGACGGTTCGTCAGAAGAACGGCCGCACCATCACGGGGCTCGACATTCAAGAGCAGTACTACCTCGCGGCCGAGAAGCACTTGGCCGGTGTTGACCAGGAGACCGATTGGATCCTTCACGAATGGGCCGCCACACTACGGTTGCTCACTGGCGATCGTCGACAACTAGTCGGCCGGATTGATTGGGTTACTAAGCTCTGGCTGTTGGAAACCTTTATGCAGGAAGAGCGGATTGGATGGGATGATCCCTGGCTGGCGAGCCTGGATTTGGAGTACCATAATGTGAATCCGGATCGCGGGCTCTTCCTGGGGCTTGAGGCCGAGGGGAAAACCTGGCGGATGACGTCGGAGCATGATGTCGAATCGGCATTGGTGGTTGGCCCGGCCGACACCAGAGCGGGTATTCGAGGCCTCTGCATCAGACGATTTCCGGATCAGATCAAGTCGATGCAGTGGGAACGTATTCAGTTCAGCGGGGGGCTGTTTCCGCGAACGTTAGAGATGGGCGACCTCTTTGAGCCACAGGCGGTGCAAGCTTGCGCGCAGATATTCGAGAGTGCGGCATCTCCGATGGATGCGTTGAACGCATGGAACAGAGGAAAGGAATCCCAATTATGAACTATATTTCAACGCCGGAACGCCGTGAAGGGCCTGGCAATCCGATGCCGAAGGGTCCGAGTCCGTCCGATGAGGGTGGCGGGCCGAAACGGCCAGAGACCGGGTCGCCCGATAAAGATAATTTGCTCAAGCGCATGCGCAAGGTCGATCCGAAACAGGCTGAGCGGTATCGACAACGGACGGGGGAGTAAAGACGTTAGGGGTAAGGGGTTAGGCGTGAGGGGGTAGGTTCTGAGGTTCGATCGCCTGACGCTTCACGTTTCACGCTTCACGAGGGGTTTCCAAGATGGGGATGCAAGGGGATTTTCTTCAGCTGTTGAAGGAACAGGGCTACACACTCGGCGCAACGACGGCGATTGGAAGTGGTCATGCGCTGACAAATGCCACCACGATTCTGGCCTTCAAGTATCGTGATGGCGTGCTGGTGGCAGGAGATCGACGCGCAACTGCCGGCAATATGGTGATGTACGATCGCACAGACAAGGTGTTGGAGATCGATCGGCACAGTGTGATGGCGATTGCCGGTGTCCCGGCGACTGCCTATGAAATGGTGCGTGTCCTGGAACATTCCTTCAAATACTATCGGAGGACCCAGCTGCAAGAGTTGAGTTTCGACGGGAAGCTTCGCGCGGTCTCCAAGCTCCTGAAGGACAATGTACCTGCGGCGTTGGCCGGGACGGGCGCGGTGGTCCCGGTGTTTGCCGGCTACGATATGGAGCAGGGCTCGGCCAAGATCTACTTCTACGATATCCTCGGGGCGGAGTTTGAAGGCGTTGAGTATGCCGTGTCTGGGTCCGGTTCCCCCACGATCAGAGGGATCTTGCACTATCTGAATACGTGGGGCGAGCAGCCCCTCAGTGTACTATCCGAAGAACAGGCCATGGTGCAGGCCTTACGATTGCTCACGAGTGCGGCGGAGTTCGATTCGGCGACCGGTGGTATCAACCGGGAGGCGAGTCTCTACCCCGTGATCAAGTTGGTTACCGGGGCTGGCGTGCAGACGGTGCCCGATGCGACATTGAAACCTCTCTATGAATCACAGGTGGTGCGCTATGTATGAAGAGCCCTATCGCTGGGTGGAAGCCGTCGGCAATCGACGTCAGTATCTCGACGAGCAGTTTAAGCAGGGGAGCCCGGTTGTCGCACTGACCTATGAGGGGGGCATTCTCCTGACGACGGTGAGCAAGGGGACCCCGAAGCTCTACGAGATCTACGACCGGCTTGCATTGGGCGGGATGGGGCATCCAACGGATTTAGAAAAGCTTCGCTTTAGTCTGCTCGAAATGGCGCATGTCGAAGGCTTCAACCGCTCGCCGTCCGATGTGACGGGATCGCGACTGGTGAAATACGGCATTGCCCCGGTAATTAAGCAGGCCTTCGAAGAAGTGTATAAGGCGCCGTTCATCGTACGCATTCTCGTGGCCGAGTTGGGGCAGAAGCCGGAGAAGGACGCGCTCCTGACGATCAACTACGATGGCACGTTTGAGGAAACAACGGGTCGTGCGGTCCTGGCTGCCACTTCGGCTGTTCAGACGAAGATGGTGTCCTATCTCAAGGAGCAGACGCCTGCCACGCTGTCATTGGAACAGGCGTTGGATCTGGCGTTACGAACCTGGGCGATCGGTTCGTTAGCGCATCAACAGGATGAGGCAGACCAACAGGCTGAAGCCAATCCACCGACAAGTGGAGCGGGCCCATCGGCCGTCGCAATCCCAAGCAGTGACACTTTGATCGCACATCTCCGGGGCATTGCCGGTGAACGGACGATCGAATGCGCGGTCCTCGACCGTCAGGCGCCCGGCACCTCCAAGTACCGGTCGCTCAAGCAGGCGGATCTCTCACGCCTCCTGCCGAAGGCGCTTCAATCCGTCGTAGTGGGCTGAGATGCTGAACCGTATTTTTGGACTTGAAACCGAATACGGACTCTTGGTGAATCAAGACCATCCTGATCATTCCCCCACCTGGTTTGCCCATAAGATTCGAGACCATCTCTTTCATGTCCAGCGGCGCGGCGTTCTTGATCTGCACCACCGAGGACACGATGAACCGCCTGGCAATGGAGGATTTCTCACCAACGCCGGGCGCATGTACCTCGACATGGGACATCTGGAGTGGGCTTCGCCGGAGTGTGAATCGCTCAGTGATGTGGTGGCCGCCGACCGCGCCGGCGATCAGTTGCTACAGGATGCGATTCAAGACCTCGGTCTGGCCGACACGGTTTCGTTGATCAAGAACAATGTGGATCATGAAACCGATGCGACTTTTGGATCGCACGAGAACTATCTCGTGTCGCGCCGCTTCCCCTTTACGCGGCGCGGCCTCGGGCCCTTTGTAACCTTCCTGGTCACCAGACAGATCTTTACGGGTGCCGGACGTGTGGGCACGGCGGGTCCCCAGGACGCCTGGATTCAGATGGACCGACTCATCGTGCCGCGAGGAGCGAGCCATCGCCATGCGCAGCAGCCGGTCCTCCCGTTTCAGCTCTCTCAGCGCGCAGATTACATCGTGAATGACTTTTTCGAATGGGTGCAGCAGAATCGCGCCATCGTGAATACCAGGGATGAACCGCTGGCCGATCCGAATCAATACCGTCGCATTCATTTGCTATTGGGCGATTCAAATATGGCCGAGGTGGCGACGGCCTTGAAGTTGGGCACGACAGGGCTGGTCCTTCAACTGATCGAAGAGGGTCATGCGCCGCTCGATCTTGAGATCCATGAACCGGTCGAAACTATGCAGGAACTGTCACAGGATCAGGACCGACTATGGATGGTTCGACTGCAATCGGGGAAGACGATCTCTGCGATCGACATTCAGGAAGCGTTTCTCGCAGCGGCTCAAGCGCACTATCGGGGGCAAGACGACGAAACCGATTGGGTGCTCGATCAATGGGAGGCGGTCTTGCAAGATCTTCGAGGTGATTACACGACGTTGGTGGGTCGGGTCGATTGGGCCTCGAAGTTGTGGCTGCTCGAAACCTTTCGCGAGGCGGAACAGATGACGTGGGCAGACCAGGCTCTGAAGAGTCTTGATCTGGAGTATCACAATCTCCATCAAGGCAAGGGGCTCTATTATGGTCTCATGGAAGAAGGGCGGGTTCCACGACTCACCACGGACAAGGCGATTGCCTTGGCCATGGACCATCCACCACGCAACACCAGAGCGTTTGGGCGGGGTGAACTTGTCCGACATTTGCTGGCCTGTGGACCTCCTGATGAACCAGATGACCCCAAGCCGGAAGAACGGTTCTCTCCCCCGTATGTGATCAACTGGTCGATCTTCCAACTGCGTGGGCACGCGCCCTTTCCCATGCCAGATCCGTTCAAAACCTACGTGCAGGAAGTGCGTGCCCATCTTCAAGCAGCCTGATATCTGGTTGGCCTGCGCGTACTCTCTTCATGCCCACACATACCCTCGATTAAACAGGGTGGGGCTGGTTCATGCTGAGTTAATTGCGAAGTGCGCGGCACTTGTGGCTGCCACGGGCTTTCGCAAGCAGCGCAAAACGGCCTAGCCTCCAAGTTCACCGGCTACGTCGAGCCCAACGCAGCCGGTTCCGCTCACGTTCGTTCTTGCAAAAAGTCCACAATCCGGTTCTCTGCCCAGTAGGAATCTTCTCCGTTCTGTGCCCAGTGAAAGAACCCGCAATGTCCTCCGTGGCGGGGCGCGATCACCCGAATCGTCGGGTGGCGCTGAATCAGCGGCACCGTAAACATGGAGTAGGGAATGAAGGGATCATCTTGTGCCGTGATGATGAGGGTGGGGACGGTGATGGAATCGAGCACATGGCATGCGCCTGAGCGATTGTAGTAGTCGGTTCCACTGGCGTATCCCCCGTCCGGGGCTGTGTAGCGGTCGTCGAATTCGCGCATCCAGGCGATGCCGGCAAGTTCCGAGAGATCCCACTTGCCGGGGAGGAGCTCGGCCTTTCGGCGCAGTCGTGCCTTCAAACTCACGAGAAAGTGTCTGTGATAAATCCAGTTGCGCGGCTGCTCCAAAGCCTCGACGCATAGCGGGGGATCGATATTCGGACAGACCGCGATCGCGCCGGCCAAGACTGGTTCTGACGAGCCGGTTTCTCCAGCTGCCTTCAGGACGAGATTCCCTCCCATCGAATAGCCGACAAGCCAGATGCGATCTAATCCATCTACATACGCCAATTCATGGACGACGGCTCGATAGTCCTGACTCAAGCCGCTGTTGTAGAGCGTCGGCGTCAGGTGCTCGGTTCCGCCACAGGTCCGTTGGTTCAT
>Ga0209640_10002073_pt1 | contig 17367 bp, 10 predicted proteins | sample RifCSP10_1_FD_184018 | JGI IMG/M metagenome (GOLD analysis project Ga0209640, IMG submission 184018) | Soil microbial communities from Rifle, Colorado - Rifle CSP2_sed 10_1 (SPAdes) (version 2) | ecosystem: Environmental > Terrestrial > Deep subsurface > Rock core/Sediment | place: Rifle... | reverse complement strand
CGTAGCGAGCAAGGTGGGAGAACGAGGACAGTTTTTCGATCGTTTGAGGAGAATAGCCGTAGCTATTTAACGAAAAGGATCGGAAAAATGGACCGCTCTACCGCCGGCGCAGTAGATCAGTCCTAAGTCCGACAGACTCCTAGGCCAGCCAATGAGTTCCTGGTGAAAGCCGGGGGGATGGCGGAGGCAAATATTGCTCAGCCGCCTATATAAAAATAATTGATTTTACTTCAGATTTTCCACTAACAAGTCGACACGACAATAGAGCTACAATCATCGAATTCGTGCTTCGGGAAGATTTGGATTACTCATAAACTAACCTTATAGCGAGCGTTATGTTTGGCCAATTGACATTGCGTTTGAGTCTGACCATCGGGATTGCCATCATGGGAATCCTAGGGGTTATTTTGGCTTTGTACGTCGATGTGACCTACCGCAATGTCGCCCTGGACAACCAGCGGGTGGCGATAGAGGAAATCATGCGCCTGCGAGTGGGCGACCTGCTGGAGGACCTGGGTAAATATTCCCGTGATCTGGGGCAAACGGTGCAAAACAACGAAGAGTTTCGCCAGGATCTAAAAGCCCGCAACGAGGAAAAACTGCATTACTACCTGCAACAGCATTTCCACCAGTACTTTGTTACCGCGGGGGTATTAAAGTTAAACAGTCTTATCGTGCATGATGCGCATTTGGAATATGTCGCCATCGCCGTGGACGACACCGATGGCGCGGCATTGCGTGGCGGGGCGGCGTGCGAGAATCTGCGCAAGATGGCCCAATCGCGCAGCGGTATAGACCGGTTCAAAGTCCTATCTGAATTGTGTTTGACCGACGGCTATCCCTATATGCACGTATTGATTCCCATCGGCGGATTGCGCCTTTTGGGTTATCTGGAGGTTATCACCGATCCCACCTACACGGTTTCGCAAATTGAAAAGGAACTCGGTATGCCATTGCGCATTGAGTTTCGGGACAAATCGGTCGCGCATCAATCCAAGCAATGGCCGGAAGGCGCAATTCCCAAGCACAGTATCGTCGCGGAATTTTCCCCGCTGACCGTGTCCGGCCGGGAGGCTTTCAAGCTTTCCGTCATCAGGGATGTCGCGCAGTATGAATCGCAATTGCTGGGGACGAGAACCGCGTTAATGCTGACGGTGGGTGCGGCGACGCTACTGGTGGCCTTATTGATGATGTTTTTTATCAAGAAAACAACGCTCGATCCCTTGCGCCAAGTGAGTATGCATTTGGGGAAAATCCAGCGCGATAGTGACTATCTTGGCAAGACCATCGAATTGCGTGGTAACCGGGAAGTCCGGGAATTGGCGTCGGGCCTCAATGAAATGACCATCGAGCTGAAAATGCTCTACGACGAATTGCATCACGCCAATGAAGATCTTAAGGCGGAAATCAAAGAGCGGGAAGCCGCGGAAGTTCAGCTCAAGCTGAACCGGGATCAATTGGAAGAACTGGTTGAAGAAAGAACCGCGGATCTGGCCATTGCCCGTGATGCCGCGATCCGGGCCAGTCAATCCAAAAGCCAGTTTTTGGCCAATATGAGCCATGAGTTGCGCACGCCACTGAACGCCATTATCGGCTACACGGAATTATTGCTGGATGACGTTGAAAGAACCCAAGATGGCATGTTAGTAAGCGATCTGAGCAAAGTCCACTCCGCGGCAAAACATTTACTGGTGCTTATTAACGATATTCTTGATTTGACCAAGATCGAAGCGGGCAAAATTGAATTGGAACTTGCGGAAATTAATGTTCTCGATCTGATTCAGGAAATAAAGCATACCATCCAACCGATCATTACTAAAAATAACAATGAATTTACGATCGACTGTGATGAATCGTGCGGAGTTATGTACGCTGACGTGCTCAAACTGCGGCAGGTATTGCTGAATGTGTTAAGCAATGCGGCGAAGTTTACCCGTCAAGGTTCGGTTAAACTGCAGGTTAGGCGTTTCTCAGGGAGTATCGCGGAAAAAATTATCTTCTCAGTCATTGATACCGGCATCGGTTTGACCAAGGCTGAAATGGCCAAAATTTTTGATGCGTTTACCCAGGCGGATTCATCCACCACCCGTGAGTACGGGGGAACAGGGCTGGGATTGGCGATCAGCCGTAACTTTTGTCAGCTAATGGGCGGCGACCTGACCGTTACCAGTGAAAAAGGCAAGGGTTCTACTTTTTCCATCATCCTGCCGCTAAGAGTAAAAGACATAACACACCGGGATACCAGTCTGGATGTCTTGGGTCAATTGGCTGAGGTGCGCCAACAGCGCATAAATTTATCGGATTCTCCACACCGCGAGCGCAGGTCTTACGTCAGCTCCCTGTTGTTTGTTAATGAAGAACCTGTCGTCGCCCAGCAGTTTGCCGGGTATTTTAGACTGAAAGGATTCACCGCCCAGGCTGTGAGTGATTCCGATGCCTGCGCGGCTTTGATCGCCAACCAGTTTTTTGATGTCGTGATTATGGATGTTGCGCTTGCCGGGGATATGGATTGGCGATTATTAAGTTATATTCTGAACCATTCCAACATGCGGGGTACCTCGGTCGTCCTGTTGGGAGACAAAGAGCAGGCGCAAAAGGGCCTGGCGATGGGGACGGTGGATTGTATTCCGGTACCCACTGACAATGCCGTACTGCAGGCCGTGATAAACGGTTGTGTGCGCCGCTCAGTCTCGCAATCCGGCGCTGTAACGCAATCCAATTAAGCCGATGTAAAGCGGCTTAAACGTGTTTACAAGGTACCGCTGCTTTTTTTGGGCTCCTTAGCTGAAAAACCGAATTTTAAAATGGCCAAACTATCGATATCCAAAAACACGAATGAACTGTTTCATAATGTGGCTGAATATTTTCGGCGGTTGTCAGCGGCGGCGATTCAGGAACGTGGCAAGTTTCACGTCGCGCTGGCCGGCGGCGGTACACCCGGCGGGCTGTATAAATTACTCGCCAGTGAAAAATATTCTAAAAGCATCAATTGGCGGCACACCCTGTTCTATTTTGGCGATGAACGAGCGGTTCCCCTCGACCACGCGCAAAGCAATTTTCGCATGGCGCATGCCGCGATGCTGGACGCGCTTGCGATACCCGCCACCAATATTTTTCCGCTGCTAACCGATCTGGATAATCTGGAAAATAGCGCCCGGCATTATGAAAAAATCGTACAGCGTGAGCTGCCGGCGGGTGGGGGGCATATCCCGGCGTTTGACTTGATTTTGCTGGGAATGGGTGACGATGGTCATACGGCGTCATTGTTTCCGGATTCAACCATTCTGACTGAACAGTCCCGGTTGGTCGCCCCTGTCTATGTGGATAAACTGCGCAGCTGGCGTTTAAGTTTTACCTACCCGTTGATCAATCATGCCCGGCATGTCGTGATAATGGTGAGCGGCAAAGCCAAGGCGGAAAAGTTAAAACAGGTATTGGCGGATAAAGACGGCGGCAATCCCATCGCGAGGATTCAACCGCGGGGCGAACTAACCTGGTTTATCGACGCCGATGCCGCGAGCCGGCTGCCCCCGGAAATCAGAAAAAGCAAGTTAATTGAGTAGCAAGCGCAAAATAAATTCAGCATGAAAATACTGGCGGGAGACATCGGCGGAACCAAGACGTTATTGCAGCTTGCGCAGTATGCTGATCAGCGGTTTTCAGTTCTCGCCGAGACGCGTTTTGACAGCAGAGCCTTTGCTACCTTTGATGCGGTATTGGAAGCGTTTCTTGAACAACACGCCGCGGCGCGTAACGGTATTCAGTCGGCCTGTATTGGCGTGGCCGGGCCGGTGCAGGCGCAGCAGGCCAAGGTGACCAATTTGCCCTGGCAGCTGGATGCCAGCCGTCTTGCCGCGGATTTTTCCATTCCCCGCTTAGTATTGATCAATGATTTTCAGGCGATCGGTTACGGGATCGAGGCGCTTGCGGATCAGGATATGGTAGCGCTGCAGCAGGGTGTTGCGGTGCCCCGCGGTGTTCGGGCGGTAATCGGCGCCGGTACCGGGGTGGGTCATGCCATATTGGCGTGGTGTAACAATGCTTACCAGGCCCTGTCATCCGAAGCCGGGCATAGTGGCTTTGCGCCGGTGAACGAATTGCAAAGGGAATTGCTGGCGTATCTTGAAACCCAATTTGGGGTGGTTAGCCTGGAGCGGGTTTTATCCGGGCCGGGCATTGAAAATATATTCCGGTTTTTTTGCGCCCGGGAACCGGCGGCATTAACCAGGGAACTGGCGGCGGCACAACATCACGGGGTCACACCGGCGGTGGTGAATGCCGCCTTGGCAAGCACGGATCCGCTGGCGGTCAAGACGCTGGAACTGTTCATTGAAGTCTACGGGGCGGCGGCGGGTAACCTGGCCTTATACACGCTGGCAACCGGCGGGGTTTATATTGCCGGTGGCATAGCGCCAAGAATCATTGATTTGTTGACGCAAGGATCGTTTGTCGCGGCGTTTAATAATAAAAGTCAAATGCAGGCCTTGTTATCCAGTGTACCGGTCAAGGTCGTGATGAATCCGCAGGTGGGTTTGCTGGGCGCCGCCGTGTATGCGGCGCGAGGCGGTTGGTGAGCGGTATAAGGCGCTGCCGTTGAGGCGATACCGGGCGCCAGCGAATCGGCTCACACCGCTTTGCCGGCTGAGCGATCCCGCAAGGCGGTCTCGTACAGACTGATATAGGCGTTTGCGCTGTGCACCCAGCTGAAATTCCTGCCCATGCCGTTTTTTATCAGGCGCGTCCATTGGTCCTGGTCCTGATACACATTGATGGCTTTTACGATTTGCGTGTACAGCGCGGCGGCGGAGGTTTGTTTCATAATAAAACCCGTGGCGGCGTCCAGGTTGCTGTGCTCATCATCCAGGTCAGTCACTGAATCGGCAAGCCCGCCCACATTGGTGACAATCGGGATGGTGCCATACCGCAGGCTGTAAAGCTGGTTCAGGCCGCAGGGTTCAAACCGGGAAGGCATTAGAAACACATCACAACCCGCCTCGATTTGATGGGACAGGGTCTCGCTGTAGCCGATGTGGCATTTGACGGTGCGGGAATGCCGGGTGGCGAGCTCCTTTAGCGCGCGTTCCAGTTTGTGGTCGCCATTACCAAGTACAATCAGCTGCACGGGTAAATGGTCCAACTGCGGTATCAGCTTGATGATCAGGTCGACACCTTTCTGGTCGACGAGGCGCCCGATGAATCCCAGCATCAGTACGTCCGGATTATTGGGGAGATCAAAACTGGTTTGCAGAAAAGCCTTATTCGGTTTTTTTTGTGCAAGAGTCTCCACGTCATAGGTCGATTTTAAATGGAGATCGTTGGCGGGGTTCCATTCCTTGTCATCGATACCATTGAGGATGCCCGAGAGTTTATTACCGCGGTGTTTCAGCAATCCTTCCAGTCCATTACCAAACTCGGCGGTTTGTATTTCCGTGGCGTAGCGCGGGCTGACGGTGTTGACGCGGTCGGCAAAAACAATACCGCCTTTGATAAACGACAATTGCTGGTGGAACTCCAATGCTTGCGGCGACCAGAGCGGATCCGGCAGCCCCAGTAGTGCAAACGTTTCCTGGGGGAACAGTCCCTGATACGCCAGGTTATGGATGGTGAATACCATGGCGGGTCGCGCCGCCTCGGCTTGCAACAGCGCCGGCGCCAGTCCGGTTTGCCAGTCATTGCAATGCACAATATCGGGTTGCCAGTTGAGTCCGGCGCGGTCTTGCGCCACTTCACACACGCTGCGGCAAAACAACGCAAAGCGTTCAGCATTATCGCGCCACGGATCACCTTCTGCGTTGACATAAGGATTGCCGCTGCGCTGAAACGCCGGGGGGTAATCAACCAGGTAAACCTCAACGCGGGTATCGGGTAATTTTTTTTTCAGGATGGTGATTTCACCCGCAATGCCGGGCAAGCCAAGTGTGGCGGCATGCTGGGCGCGTTTGGCTTTTTTAAAGATGTCACCATAGGCCGGCATGATAATCCGCACGTCATGGCGCAGCTTGTTTAATGCGGCCGGCAACGCGCCGGATACGTCGGCCAGGCCGCCGGTTTTCATCAGCGGCTGCACTTCACTGGAGGCGAACAGTATTTTTAGCATGCGGATTGTTGGCTAGCGGAAATTATTATTCATTGGATTGAAAGATCTATTATCCGAGGATTCACCGCAGCCGCTAACGGGGGGCATTTCGTTCAATGACGACTCCGGCCAGGGGCGGCAGGGTGATATTCAGGGAATAAGCCTGATTCATCCAGGGAACCGGTTCCGCAGCCAGGTCATGTCCGCTACCCACATTGCCGCCGCCATAGTATTCAGAATCCGAATTCAGGATTTCGTGGTAGGCGCCGTCACGCGGCACCCCGATGCGGTAGTTGTGGCGTGGCACCGGCGTGAAATTCAGCACCACGATCAGGAATTTGTCTTTTACCTTGCGCTGGTAGCTGATGATCGATTGCGAAGCGTCATGGCAGTCAATCCACTCAAAGCCTTCAGGTTCGAAATCATGGCGATAAAATTCTTCCCGTTGGCAGTAAAGCTTGTTCAAGTCAGCCATGAGTTTCATGACGCCTTGATGCTGCGGGTACTGCAATACATACCAATCCATGGCCGCGCTGTGGTTCCATTCCGTGCCTTGCCCGAATTCACCACCCATGAAAAGAATTTTTTTGCCGGGATACGTGAACATATAGGTGTATAACAGGCGCAAGTTGGCAAAGCGTTGCCATTCATCGCCCGGCATTTTGTTTAACAGGGAGTTTTTGCCGTGCACCACCTCATCATGGGACAGGGGCAGCACGAAATTTTCGGTGAAGGCGTACAAGAGACCGAATGTTAACTGGTCATGATGGTAGTGGCGGTGCACCGGGTCCTTGGAAAAATAGGTCAGGGTGTCATGCATCCAGCCCATGTTCCATTTCATGCTGAATCCCAGGCCGCCCAGCCAGGTGGGCCGGGTGACCTGGGGCCAGGCCGTGGATTCTTCCGCGATCATCAGGCAACCGGGGAATTCGCCGTGCACTACGGTGTTCAGCTCGCGTAAAAAATCGATGGCTTCCAGGTTTTCATTGCCGCCGTAGATATTGGGCAGCCAGTCGCCGGCTTGTCGGGAGTAGTCGAGATAGAGGATGGAAGCGACCGCGTCCACGCGCAAACCGTCGATATGCATCTCCTGCAGCCAGAACAACGCGCTGGACAACAGAAAGTTTTTCACTTCGTTGCGCCCGTAATTGTAAATCAGCGTACCCCAGTCGCGGTGCTCGCCCTGCCGCGGATCCGCGTGCTCATAGAGCGGGGTGCCGTCAAATTCCGCCAGCGCATGCGCGTCTTTGGGAAAATGGCCGGGCGCCCAGTCCAGTAATACACCGATGTTATTGCGGTGGCAATAGTCGATAAAGTAACGGAATTCATCCGGTGAACCGAAGCGGCTGGTCGGGGCGAAATAGCCGGTGGTTTGATAGCCCCAGGAACCATCGAACGGATGCTCGGTAATAGGTAATAGTTGCAGGTGGGTGAAACCGAGCGCCTGCACGTGCTTAACGAGGCGATGCGCCAGTTCCTTGTAACTGAGAAAGTTGCCGTTGTCATCACGCTGCCAGGAACCCAGATGCACTTCGTAAATAGATAGAGGCGTGTGCAGCCAGTCGTTGGTTTTGCGGCGTTCGATCCAGTCGTGGTCCTGCCAGTGGTAGAGCGTGTTCCCGGTAACAATGGATGCCGTTTTAGGCCGGCATTCGAAGGCCTGGCCGTAGGGATCCGTTTTTTCAAGCAGGCGGCCGTTTCTGCCGCGGATTTCAAACTTGTACAGTTCGTCCGCGGCCAGACCCGGAATAAACAGCTCCCACACCCCGGTGCCACCGCGGCAGCGCATCGGGTGGCAACGTCCGTCCCAGTGGTTGAAGTTACCGATGACACTGACCCGTTCGGCGTTGGGCGCCCAGGTCGCGAATAAAATGCCGTTCACGCCATCGGCCGCATGGTAGTGTGCGCCCAGAATCCTGTAAGCGTGCCAATGCTTGCCTTCGGAAAACAGATGCAGGTCAAAATCGGATAACTGGGCTAAAAAACTATAGGGATCATGCGTCCGGTGTTCCTTGCCTGCGTCATCGATCCATTGCATCTGATAGGGTGACTTAAGTTGGTTGGCTTCGCCCCGCCATTCAAACAGGTCCGTATTGGGAATACGCTGCAGCGTTGCGTTAATTTCGGGAAGCTGGACTTTTTGGGCCCTGGGGATAAATGCCCGCACAATATCGGTGCTGCCCATGCGGTGTATGCCCAGAATTGAAAACGGATCATGATGCTGGGCGTTGATAATTTTTTGTAATTCCGGATCCAGGTGTTGAACGCCGTCCGGGTTTGACGGATTTGTGGTCACCGGACGAACAGCCGTCGCGGAACGGCTGGCACTGGCCGGAGTGTTGGTGGTGTTGGGTGAATCGTTCATCGGAATTTGAAAATAAACCGTGTTGGCCTATGTTGGTTAATCAATGTTGGTTAATTTAGTTTACGTGACATCTTATTTGTTCTTGTTGTCAATCGCTGTGCAATATATGCTAACACAAAAATATTATTAAATACGGATCCCGATCAATGTTTTAATGCGCTGAAATGCAATAATTAAAACCGGAAGTGGCGTTGATGTGTAGCGTTTCACGATTAATAGACTTCAAATAAATAATTTCGACGTGCATGCATGCGTCCGGAGGAGCAGGGGAATGGCAAGTACACAAACGCGGCGCTTTGTCAGCCGGTTGACGCGAAATACCCTGGCGTTGATCATGGCCGGTGGCCGGGGTTCACGCTTGAAAGACTTGACGCTATGGCGCGCAAAACCGGCGGTGCCGTTTGGTGGGAAATTTCGCATTATCGATTTTGTGTTGTCCAACTGTGTTAATTCCGGGATCCGGCAAATCGGTTTACTCACCCAATACAAGTCGCATTCCCTGATCCGGCATGTGCAACGGGGTTGGAATTTCATGCGCGGTGAGTTTGGGGAGTTTATCGAATTGCTGCCGGCGCAACAAAGGATTCAGGAAAACTGGTACGTTGGAACCGCCGATGCCATTTACCAGAATATTGACATTATCCGCAACCATGAACCCGCCTATGTGCTGATCCTGGCCGGGGATCATATTTATAAAATGGACTATGGTCCTATGATTGCCGCTCACGTGGACCGTAAAGCGGACATCACGGTGGGTTGCATCGAAGTGCCGCTGGAAAAAGCCGCGTCATTCGGCGTAATGAGCGTGAATGCGGAGTGGAAAATTGAACGCTTTGAGGAAAAACCCAAACATCCGCAGCCGGTGCCGCACAATCCCGGCATGGCCCTGGCTTCCATGGGGATCTACGTATTCAGCGCCAATTTTTTGTATGACTTGCTGATCGCGGATGCGGACGATGAAGAATCGTCGCATGATTTCGGCAAGGATATCGTGCCCAAGCTGGTAAATAATTATCAGGCTTATGCCTATCCAGTACGCGATGCGCAACACGAGAGCACGTCATACTGGCGTGATGTGGGCACGGTGGATGCGTTTTGGCAAGCCAACCTGGAACTGATCGGCATCACGCCGGAATTAAACTTATACGATGAAGATTGGCCCATCTGGACTTACCAGGAACAACTGCCGCCCGCCAAGTTTGTGTTCGATGACGAAGACCGGCGCGGCATGGCGGTGGATTCCATGGTGTCGGGCGGCTGCATTATCTCCGGCGCCGTGGTGCGCCATTCCTTGTTGTTTTCCAATGTGCATGTCAATTCCTACTCCATCGTGGAAGACTCGGTGATTTTGCCCAATGTTGAAATCGGCCGGCATTGCAAGATTAAACGCACGATTATCGACAAGGGCTGCCGGATTCCGGATGAAATGCAAATAGGTATGGATCTGGAGAAAGACCGCAAACAGTTTTATGTGTCTCCGGATGGCGTGGTGCTGGTGATTCCGGAAATGCTCGGCCAGGAGTTGCATCATGTCCGCTGATTCCAGACTCAATGTCGTGATTTGCTGGCACATGCACCAGCCCTGTTACTACGACCGGCCGTCCGGCGAATATTGTTTGCCGTGGACTTATTTGCATGCCATCAAGGATTATGTCGACATGGCCGCGCATCTTGAGTCGGAACCCAAGGCGGCGGCGGTGGTGAATTTCGCGCCGATCCTGCTGGAACAAATCGACGATTACGCGCGGCAGGTCAACAGCTATTTCCTGCAAGGTTCGCGCATTACCGACCCGTTGTTATGCGCGCTAGGCAGCGCCGTGCTGCCGGTTGATGCCGTGCAACGTATCAAACTGATACGGGATTGTTTAAAGGCCAACAAGGAGCGGTTGATTAACCGCTATAAAAATTACCAGCGGCTGGCCCGGCTCGCGGAGTGGTTCATCGAACATCCGGACGCAGACCTTTATATCAGTGACCAATTCCTGGTGGATATCGTGGTTTGGTATCACCTGGCCTGGCTGGGTGAAACGGTGCGCCGCACTGACAACCGGGTTGAGGGGCTGATTGAAAAAGGCAGTGGTTATACCTTGCATGAACGCCGGGTGCTCCTGGAAATTATCGGCGACCTGTTGTCAGGTGTGATACCCCGCTTTAAAGCGCTGGCGGAGGCCGGCAAAGTGGAATTGTCCACGTCACCTTATGCGCATCCGATCATCCCCTTGCTCTTGAATTTGCAGAGCGCCAGGGAAGCCGTGCCCAAGGTCAGCTTGCCCTTGCTGGAGTCCTATCCGGGCGGCGAGCAACGGGCGCGCTGGCAAATTGAATATGGGCTTGCGGTGTTCGAACGTTATTTTGGCTTCCGGCCAAAAGGCTGCTGGCCGTCCGAGGGCAGTGTCAGTGACGCCGCATTGAACCTGTTTGAGCAATGCGGATTGCACTGGGTGGCCAGTGGTGAAAATGTGGTTCGCAACAGTTTGCATCATGCTCCTCCCAAGGGTGAACAAGAGCATGACCCCCGGCATTTCCGGGCGTTTTGCCTGGAGGGTCACAAGCTGGCCTGCTTCTTCCGTGATGACGGGCTGTCGGATCTGGTGGGATTTACCTATGCCACCTGGCACGCCGACGACGCGGTTGCCAATATGGTGCATCATCTGGTGAATATTGCCGACAGCATAAATGACAAGGCCAATCAATATGTGGTGTCCATTATTTTGGATGGGGAGAACGCCTGGGAATACTATCCGAAAAACGGCTATTATTTTTTGAATGCGTTGTATAAACAAATCGCCAATCACCCCAAACTCAACCTGACCACGTTTTCCAGTTGCCTGGAGCATCATGTGCCCAAGATACCACTGCCGCATGTCGTGGCGGGCAGCTGGGTGTACGGCACTTTTTCAACCTGGATTGGTGATGCCGACAAGAACCGGGCCTGGGATATGCTGGGTGACGCTAAACGCGCTTTCGATAGAGTTATGGCAGCGCAGCGATTGTCGCATGAGCAACGCCAAGCAGCGGAAATTCAGCTGGCTATTTGTGAAGGTTCTGACTGGTTCTGGTGGTTCGGTGATTATAATCCCGGGGATACGGTGAGTGACTTTGACCGCTTGTTCCGCATGCAGCTCGTTAATCTGTATGAGATGCTGGGTGAAGAGCCGCCGGAATATCTGTCGCATGCGTTTGCGCATGGCAGTGGCGCACCGCAACTGGGTGGCGTAATGCGCCGGGGCTCAGCGCAAGAATAAACCTTTATGACCGCAACCCAACACACCCAGATTCACCGGTAATGACCCAGGCCAGCGAGCAAACGACACGAAAAAAATCCCCATTACATCAGCGCCGGGCCGGCGTTATTTTGCATCCCACCTCATTGCCCGGAAAATATCCGCAAGGGGATCTTGGTCCCGACGCCTACCGGTTTGTTGATTTCCTGAATGAATGCGGTTTAAGCGTGTGGCAGATGTTACCGGTGGGCCCCACACACGAGGACGGTTCGCCTTACATGGGTTTATCGGTTGATGCCGGAAATCCCGGATTCATCAGCCTGGAGTTGCTTTATCAATGGGGCTGGTTGAAGCAGGATCTGTTAAAAGAGTCAGTCAGTGCCGTAAAGAAAAAACGCTGCCTGATTGACGCTTATCAGGGTTTTCTGCGGCGGAATAACCCGCAACAACAACAGGCGTTACAGCAATTCATCGCGGATCAGGCGGGCTGGCTGGAAGATTACGGTCTGTTCCTGGTGTTACGGGAGCATTTTCAGCGCCAGACCTGGAACCAATGGCCGGAGTTCTACCGGCATCGAGATCCGGAGACACTGCGCAGGGCGAGGCAACAGTTCCGTGATCGTATTAATGAAGTCTGTTTCGAGCAATTTGTGTTTTTCCAACAGTGGGCGTTGCTAAAGCAGTATGCCAATGAACGGCAAATTCAAATGGTGGGTGACATGCCGATATTTGTCGCGCATGACAGCGCCGAAGTATGGCAGCATCAGGAGTATTTCGACCTGCAAGCAGATGGGTTACCCAGGACCGTGGCTGGCGTGCCGCCCGACTATTTTTCCAGGACCGGCCAGCGCTGGGGCAATCCGCTGTATCGCTGGGACAGGATGGCCAAAGATCATTTCGAATGGTGGATAGAACGATTTCATGTGGCGTTTACCCTGTATGATGCGGTGCGGGTGGATCATTTTCGCGGCTTTGAAGCGTTTTGGGAAATTAACGCCCGCGAGGAAACCGCCATGAATGGCCGCTGGGTAAAGGCGCCGGGTGAAGCGCTGTTTGCTACCTTGCGGCGGTCGATTGGTGAATTGCCCATCGTCGTGGAAGATCTTGGCACAATCACCCCGGAAGTGCATGCCTTGCGTGAGCAATTCGGCTGGCCAGGCATGAAAATTCTGCAGTTCGCTTTTGACGGCGCGGAAGATAATCCCTATTTACCCCACAACCATATTAAAAATTGCGTGGTGTATACCGGCACCCATGATAATGACACCACCCTGAGCTGGTACGAAGATTTGCCCGCGCATACGCAGGAATACATCATGCAGTACTTGAATCATCCCAGTGAACCCATGCCGTGGGCCTTGGTGGAATGCGCGTTCCGTTCGGTGGCGGACTGGGCCATTGTGCCCATGCAGGATCTTTTATCCCTGGGCAAGGGGCATCGCATGAACACGCCAGGCGTTACCGAAGGCAACTGGCGCTGGCGCTTCCAGTGGGATCAGCTGCCAACGCATCTGGCGGAAAAGGTGCGCGGCATGGTCGTTCAGTTCGAACGTGATGTGCAATGACCGCCACGGCCGCCAAACGCCTTACCACTGCTACAATCAGATCCAGATCATGTAACCCGTTTCAAAGCGGTTGGCCAGCAAGCGGTGCGATGGATACATCCGCAACTGATACAGTTGTTTACCAGGCCGGTTTGGTTTCAGATTAATACTGAACAGGGTTTCGCCCTTTTCATTGGCGCCGACCGCTTCAAAAATGAAATGTTCGTGCGGTTTGAACTCGCCCCGTTTGTTTTCAGTGCCGACGATGCATTCCATGATCACGTCGCCGGGCGACAGGCTCACCAGGTCCGCGGCGATACGGATTGGCAGCGAGTCACCGGAATAGATGCGTTCGGCGGAGTCATCAATGCGCCGCATTTTTACCTTGGGCCAGATTTCGGCAATCTTCTTTTTCCACACCGCCAGCTCCCGCGCGGGTTCACGGTTATTGTCGTTCAGCACTTTTTGATGGTTGCTGGCGCGGGTGTAAAAATGGTTAATGTAATCCTTCACCATGCGCTGGGCGTTAAAGTTGGGAATAATGGTGCGCATGCAGGCTTTGGACATTTGCACCCATTTTTGGGAATAGCCGCGTCCATCCCGGTCGTAATACATGGGAATAACATCGTTCTCGATGATGTCCAGTAAATCCTTGGCTTCTTCCTGATTACGGTAATCAGCATCGAACTCCTTGCCGTGAGGCGCGATCGCCCAGCCGTTGTCGCCCGTATAGCCTTCACCCCACCAGCCATCCAGAACACTGAGGTTTATTACACCGTTGATACCGGCTTTTTCGCCCGAGGTGCCGCTGGCTTCGAGGGGATATTCGGGTGTGTTAATCCAGACATCAACGCCCGAGACCAGCTTGCGGGCCAATGACATGTCATAACCTTCCAGTAACAGGATGCGGCCTTCAAATTCCGGGCGGCGGGAAAATTCGTGAATGACCCGGATCAGGTGTTGCCCCGGCTGATCATGCGGGTGGGCTTTTCCGGCGAAGATCAGGATGACCGGCCGTTTGGCGGTATTAAGAATCCTGGCCAGACGCGCCGGATCGGAAAACAGCAGGGTGGCGCGTTTATAAGTGGCAAAACGCCGGGCAAATCCCAGGGTGAGGATATCGGTTTCGCGGGGTTCGATAAATCGCACCAGGCGTTTCACCTGCGCCTCACTGGAACCGTTTCTCCGCATCTGCCGCACCGCCCGGTGCCAGACGTGCTCCATCATCTCGCCCTTGATGGATTGGCGCAGGCTCCAGTAGCGATGATCGGGAATCTCATCAATACAATGCCAATAGCCGGCATCCGTGAGTTTGTTGCGCCATTCCTTGAACCGCATATCAAACAAATTGACCCACTCCCGCGCGAGGAAGGTGGGGACGTGCACACCGTTGGTGACATAGGAAATCGGGTTTTCGGCATGGGGGACTTGCGGCCATATGTAGCCTTCCATTTTGGAAGCGACATCGCCATGAATGCGGCTTACACCGTTTTGAAACCGCGAGCCGCGCATGGCCAGCGCCGTCATGTTAAACGCGCCCTGGTAACCCGGGCTTACTCCCAGCGAAAGGAATTCATCGCGGCTGATTCCCAGGTGTTTTTCATAGTTATCCAGGTGCCGGTCAATTAACGCGTGCTCGAAAATATCGTGGCCCGCGGGTACCGGCGTATGGGTGGTGAAGACGGTGCCCGCCGCCACCAGTTCCAAGGCGCTGTTAAAATCCAAGCCATTGAGAACGTGTTGATAACAACGCTCGACGATTTGAAAGGCCGAGTGACCTTCGTTGATATGCCAGATCGTCGGTTTCAGGCCCAGGGCGCTCAGGGCGCGGACTCCGCCTATGCCCAGCACGATTTCCTGCTGAATCCGCATGCTTCGGTCGCCGCCGTAGAGCCGATGCGTAATGGAACGTATGTCTTCGTTGTTTTGCGGCAGATCGGTATCGAGTAAATACAGTTTGATCCGGCCCGCGCGCGCCTCCCAGACCTTGATAGTGATCGTCTGGCCGTTGGACAGTACATTGACCTGTACTTCATTGCCATTGGGGTCCAGCGCCGGTGAAATAGGCAAGTCCTCAAAATGCATGGTGCCGTAATGAGGTATTTGGTTACCGAGATTATCGATGGTTTGGGTGAAATAACCCTGGCGGTACAACAGGCCTACCGCGACAAACGGAAGCGCTAAGTCGCTGGCCGCCTTGCAATGGTCGCCCGCGAGAATGCCCAGGCCGCCGGAGTAAATCGGCAAACTTTCGTGAAAACCAAACTCGGCGCAGAAATAGGCGATGAGATCAGTCTCGGGATTCAGGCCGCTGAAAGCGGATTTTCGTGGAGTTATTTTGTAGGTATCGTAAACCGACAACACGCGGTTATAGTCTTCCATGAATACCTGGTCGTGCACCGCCTGTTCCAGCCGCTCCTGGGATACCCGGCGCAAAAAAACCTTGGGGCTGTGGCCGCTGTTTTGCCACAGTTCCTCATCCAGGCGGTGAAACAAGGCGCGCACGTTGCGATCCCAGCTGTAGAGCAGGTCATTGGCCAGGTCTTCAAGACGGGCAAGCTGGCTGGGAATTCTGGGCTGGATTTCCAGTGAAAACAATTTTCCGGTCATTAATAATTCCTTACTTCCGTTGCGGTGTTGCCGTTTGCGGGTGGCGCCGGTGAATTTAGACTATAGCCACAATTACCACAAAATGCGTGATTTTAACTGAAAACCGGATTGCTTGCGCTGCATTAATCCAGGTTATATATTAATCAACTTTTCGTTGGCGTGACCGCGATTCCATCTCAGGGATTGAGATGGCGCAAACCGCGCATTGTATACGAGTTATGAACACCAAGTGCAACCTATGTGGTGCAACCTATGTGGTGCAACCTATGTGCCACAGACTCAGCGGGTGCAAGACACCAAGCTGGTGCATGCTAATGCAAAACAATGAAGCATCGTATCCATGGTAAAACGACAACAACGCTTCCGGTTTTTATCGCCGCTGTGGGCGCTGACAATGCTGGTGCCAGCGCTGCACGCGTGCCAGCCACAATCATCCGGCAAATCCGCGGAGCAAACTAGTGCGGATACCCCAGCGCTGAAATCCAACGCCGGTGCAGCGGCGGGCGATTATGGTGCCATGGTGTGGGTGCCGGCCGGAGCGTTTGTTCTGGGCAGTAATAAAATCGATGATGCGGGAAAACAGCAGGAATATGGGTTGGTGAACCCATTATATGTTGATGAGCACCCGCAACAAACTCAATCCCTGGACGGATTTTTTATCGATCAGTTTGAAGTGACCAACGCGGCTTATAAAAAGTTTGTGCGGCAAGTTCAGCATAAGGAGCCGCTTAACTGGAGCCAAAACGGTTATAACCTGGTTAAGGAACGCCTGGAGCTGACCGATCTCGACACCCTGCGCTGGATCGCCACGGACTATTTTAAGCTGGACATGGATGTCGCCTCGATACCCAAACCCGCGATATTGCAGGCCATGTTCAAGGATCAGCGCATCAAGGACACCTTGCCGGTGTCCGGTGTGACCTGGTTTGACGCCGACGCCTATTGCCACTGGGCGGGTAAAAGGCTGCCGACGGAATACGAATGGGAAAAAGCCGCGCGGGGCGCCGGTGGCCAGGAATATCCGTGGGGAAATGCCTGGGATCCCGAGGTCACCAATACCGGGGACAACACGGACTGGCCGGACGGTATCACCCCCGTGGGCAGTTTCCCCAAAAACCTGTCGCCTTACGGCGCATACGACATGTCGGGAAATGTCTGGGAATGGGTGGATTCCTGGTACCAACCCTATGCGGGATTACGCCTGGAGCGGGACGCTTTCGGGGAAAAAAACAAGGTGTTACGCGGGGGTGGCGGGGGAGTTGGTCATTACGCGCTGAGTCTGTTTTACCGCGCGGCGGCGCGCTCCTTCGCGCCTCCCCAAACCGCAGGCGATGATATTGGGTTTCGTTGCGCCAAATCCGTGGCGCCATAGGCCGGCGGCAGCATCTTGCTAATAATGCGCAATACGCCCCTTAAAAATCCGTTAGAGCCGCGTATTCCAGCGATTAAACCTAGTGTCGCGAACCAGAAATATCGAAACATAAAACGGCAGCTTTTTCCGCATGGCCGCGTTGCTCGTCGTTGCCATAGTCCCCGCTATGACGCCTC
>Ga0209640_10002071_pt1 | contig 17376 bp, 16 predicted proteins | sample RifCSP10_1_FD_184018 | JGI IMG/M metagenome (GOLD analysis project Ga0209640, IMG submission 184018) | Soil microbial communities from Rifle, Colorado - Rifle CSP2_sed 10_1 (SPAdes) (version 2) | ecosystem: Environmental > Terrestrial > Deep subsurface > Rock core/Sediment | place: Rifle... | reverse complement strand
GTGATCGAGGCCGCCGCCACAAAGCCGTTCGTCGCGACCAGATCCGAAACTTTTACAAAATCATCGACGCCGGTCTGGCCCTGAACAACGATCACTGCCGGCGCCGGCTGTGAGTTCTCCGGCCGGCTCACATACACTCTCATTTTCGAGGCACCGACGGAAACATTGTCCCAAGACGAAGTCATAAATTACTCCATGTAGGGACACGGCGTGCCGTGCCCTCGGTTTTATCCCCTGCCCTGAAAAACCTCGCCCGCCCGGATCGTCCAACGCGCGGCGATTCTCTGTTGATGCAATCTCTCACCGCCCACCGAGTCACGCAGCTTGGTCGGTTCATCGATCAGCTGCAATACCGCCATGTCCGCTTCACGTCCAACTTCGAGACTGGCGATGCGGTCGTGCCAACCAACCGCGCGGGCGGCATTGACTGTGCAGTTGGCGATGATCTGTTCCAAACTCAATCCCAGCTGTAGGAATTTCGTCATTGTTGTCGGCAAATCACCGACGACACCGAACCCGGGCTGCGCCAGCCGGCTGTGCAAGTCAGAGCTGATGATGTCAGGCAGCACCCCATCGCCCATCGCGCGCTCGACCAGGGTGAAATCGAAGTGGCCGCCGGCGTGACCCACGTCGAAGATAACGCCGCGTTCTTTGGCCCTGCGCACTTCCGGCAAGACTTTGCCCGCGTTGTCAATGATCGACGGCCGCTGCGGCGTGTAGCAATGAGTGATGATGTCGCCGGGGCGCAAGGTTTCGGCGATTTCGTCCATGCCGATGGCCGTGTCGCCGACATGCACCATGATCGGAGTGCGCGTCGCTTCGCCGGCTTTGAGCGCCAAGCGCAGCGCTTCGCGGCTGTTTTCGCCGATCGATTTTTTATGCAGCCTGAGTTTGATGCCGACACCGATATCCCGGTTGTTGCCGACCGTTTCAGCGGCTCCTTCCGAATCGGCAAAGCCGAGGTTCAACAACTCACCCGGCGTGTTCAAAACTCCATGCTGGGCAAGCGCAATAAATCCGAGCATGCGGGTCTTCGATTGTTCATAGACTAATTTTCTAAAGCCGAGAAAATTGACCGGCCCGGAGGATCCAGCATCCATTGTCGTCGTCACGCCGGTGGCGAGGCACAGGGAATCCAGTTTGCAGCCGTAGGGATTCACACCCCAGTAGCTGTGCACGTGGAAGTCAATGAGACCTGGAGTGATGTAGCAACCGGCAACGTCCAAAGCTTTCTTGGCGCTGTCGCGGGGAAGATATGCTTGCATCGCCGTGATCCGATCACCGGTCACGCCAACGTCCAATTTTTGATTTAACTTTGTCGCCGGATTAAGGACCGTGCCGCCGGTCAGCAATAGATCAAAGGCATCGCTCATTCGCTTTCTCTTGGTTGCTTATCCGAGCCCCACGGATCCGATTCCTTCCCCTCGACGGGGAAGGATAAAGGAAGGGGTGATTTGCATTTGGCCATGGCACCCCTATCCAACCTTTCCCCGTCGAGGGGAAAGGCCCGGAGGATACACTCCATGCCGTCACTGCACGATCACGTCCCACGATCACGAACACGATTTTCAATCTTGATCCAAGCCGTAAAACTTTGCCGGATTACGGTAAAGAATCTTGTCGATCACCTTCGGCTCGATGTCACCGTTCTCCTTTAACTTCGCCAGAGCGAGCAATTCGCTGGCGTTGTCGGCGTGCCCGTAATCCGAGCCAATCATCAGGCAGTTCTCACCCGCGTACTTGAGCACATAGGGAAGATCATCGTCGGTTTGGCAAGCCACGAACAATTGTTTGCTCCCGCTCAGCACGTCCGGCCGCGCTTTTTTTCCTTCGAGTTTCGGAAAACGCAGGTTGAGATCGTGAACTATATAAGGCACCCACTGCGCTGCGACTTCGATGGCGCCGATGCGCAGCTTGGGAAATCTTTCCGGAATCCCGTTTAAAATCATCGAATGGAAACCGCCGATCACCATCAGCTTGGCCACGCGGAACGGCTCGCCGCCAAGCATCTCGTTAACGGTGAAGTTGCCGATGCCGGAATGAATGCCGATCGGCATATTGAGCCGGCTCGCCTCCTCATAAATCGGGAAGAAGTAGGGATCGTGCAGCGTGTGGCGGGTTTCGATGCCTCGCACGAACACCGCGCAGGCGCCGTTACCATGCGACCAGCGCAACTCGTCGAGGGCCTTGTCCATGGTCATGAGCGGCAGCTGCACCGCCCATCGCAAACGTTTTCTTTCTTTGGACCAAATATCGGCCATCCAACGGTTGTACGAGCGGCAAAGCGCCAGCTCGATGCGCGGGTTGTCCGTCACAGGCCGCAGAAACAGGGTCGGATAGAGCACCTGTACGCCAGTGCCGATCTCGTCCATGTGCTTGAGACGCGAATCAATATTGCCCATCTCGCGCGATTCCTTGGACGTGTCCTGGCCAATGTTGTCGCGTCCGCCGATCAACCGCCCGCCGATGATCCAGAAATTTTGGGTCTTGCCTGTCGGCATGTCGACCGCGATCGGCACCGGCCGATAACGCTTGTCGGCGCCTTCCAAATAGTCCCAAGTCTTCTCGCATTCGATGACATGCGCGTCCGCATCGATCGTTAACATCCTACGACCTCCAAATCGGAACGACTCTGGTTGGAACCCGCTGGTTGGAACCCGCAGTTTATTGAAAACCTTTTCTTGCAGACTGCTCAAAAAACACTCAGAGGCGAGGCGCGCGAATAATCGAGGAGCAGAGGCGTACGTATGCAGTACGTTGTAGCGACGCGATGGAGCGCAACGAAGCATATGAGATTTTTTCAGCAGTCTGCCTAAAGCGCGTAAAGCGCCCGCGGGTTATCGTCGAGGATTTTCTCGATCACGCCCGTTGCCAACTTGCCCTCGGTCCTGAGTTTGCGTAGCGCTTCGATCTCACTGGCATTGTCCGAATGACCATAGTCGGTGCCGATAACGAGATTGTTTTCACCCGCGTAGCCGAGAATGTAATCGAGATCGTCGTCGGTCTGGCAGGTGACGTAAACTCGCTTGTCCCTGAGTACGCTATCGCTCAGCTTCTTGCCGCGCCGAGCGTGACGGCGCGCCAGATCATGAACCGCGTAGGGAATCCACTGCGCGCTGACTTCGATGATGCCGATGCGCAAGTTGGGGAAACGTTCGGGAATGCCGTCGTTGATCAGCGAATGAAACGCGCCGACGACGGCCAATTTAAATTTGCAAAAGCCCGGCTCGTCGAGAAAAAAATCGTGGGACGTGATGCTGCCATTCGCCGAATGAACGCAAATCGGCAGATCGAGCCTAGCCGCAGTTTCGTATAACGAAAAGAAATACGAATCGCTCAAGCGCCGATCCGCTTCCAAGCCTCGCATATAGACGCCGCAGGCGCCATGCTCTTTGCCGAATTTCAGCTCCTCCGCCACCCTGTCCATGTTGAGCAGCGGCGGCACCACCACCCAGCGAAATCGATCGGGCGCTTTGGCGACGATGGCTGCCATCCAGCGGTTGTAACTGCGGCAAATGGCAAGATCGACCTCGGGGCGGCGCGCCGTAGGGAAAATAAAAATCGTCGGGTAAATGACCTGAATGTCGATGTTGAGCCCATCCATGTGCTTGATCCGGATGCTCAGATCGCTCATGTCGCGGGCCGCCTCGGGGAGTTTCTTCTCCACATTGGTGCGCGGCATCAGCCGCCCGTCGATATACCAGTAATCGACGGCCGGCTCGCCACTCGTTGCGCCGACAATCCGCGGTCTAAATTGACGCTCGGATTCAAGCATGTAGTCCCATGCCGACTCGTTTTCGATCACATGCGCATCGGCATCGATCACCGCCATAGTCAATTCTCCCGAATTTCTTTACGTATTTCCTTTGATCCTCTTAGAGTTGCGCCTTGATCACGAGCACGGCCCACAGCCACCCCTTAGTCTCCGAACCCCGATACTAGCCCACGACTTTAACCTTCCCGCGGCAGCTCATTAACCAGCTTGCCGTCCTCATACGCAAAGCACTTGCCACTTTGCTCGATCGGTAATTGGGCGCAAAGCACGAAGCCCTGTCCCAAGATTTCCGGTCCGGGCAATCGCCTGAGCGCTTCCTCCGGCGCGGTTTCGGTTGCGATCGGCACGCGCGGCGAGAACGTCACGACGCAAATATTGGAACCGCGAACCTCCTCGGCGACATAACGGGAAAACGTGCGGATGCCGTCTTTGGTGACCATGTAGGTGCCGGCTCCGCCCGGTCTCACCCCGCCGCCGCCGTAAAGATTGATGATATGACCCGATTTGCGTTTCGCCATGTGCGGGATCACGTGCTTGGTTCCGAAAAACGTGCCGTACAGATTTGTTTTAAGGACCCGGTCCCAAAACTCCGTCGACATATCGGCGATCAGCGGCCAGCGCGGGATATTCCACGCGAAATGCGGCACGATCGCCGCGTTGTTCATCATCACGTCGATCTGGCCGAAGCGATTCATCACTTCATCGATCATGGATTTGACGCTGTCTTCGTTGCGCACGTCGGCGACGGCCGCCATTGATTCTGTCGTCTGGCCGATCTCGGCAGCGGTTCGCTTCGCCAAGTCGGCATTGAAGTCGGCGATCACCACTTTGGCCTTTTCCTGCGCGAAAGTTTTCGCCGCATGCTTGCCGATCCCCTGCCCGCTTCCCGTAATGACGACCACTTTATCTTGGAGCACAACAACCTCCTCAAACCGAATGACTGTTTCTAAGTGAGCGAATATCCCAAACTATCGGCTGAATCAAACCGGAGTATTTCAATTCTCGGAATCAGGATGAAGGTTTGAGACCAACGGCAAAACGTAAACTCCCGTAGCCGCCATCCTGAACGAACGCGAAGGATCTGCTCTCTTATGTCTGAGGCTAGGCCGAAACTGCTTTTCTTGCAGAAGCAGACGCTTCGCGGAGTTTATGCTGAGTTCCAGCAAAGGCCGCAGCATGACGCTACTGCGAAATTGCCGATTGCGGGACAATCGGATTCACAGCAACGAAACACAAAAGCAGATTGGTCGTCGCGGGGTCCCAAAGAATGACCTGCAGCGTTGATTGAATCTCGGCGACTCACGCCAAGCCGCGATTTTCCACCGAAAAGGTCGGCGCGGGAGCACCAAACTACATCGGCGCTGAAGTTTCCATCATCCCCCCATAACCTTTTTCATAAGAGCGATCACCTCGGCCGGCTGGTTCAACACTTCCTTGGCCAGCACTTCCATTTCATCGCCATGAATCAGTTCGGCATCGAGCCCTTGTCTTTTAGCCTCGGCAATCAACTCTGGGCTTGTCAGCGCCTTGGCATAACCCGCGCGCAGAATCTTGACTTGCTCCGGCGGAATATTCGGCGGAGCAAACATAGGCGCGCTGCCGAATTCGCCGGAACCCAGCATCACTGTTACCAACCGTCGATTGGTTTCCGAGGTCTTGTATTGATCCATCAATTCGCTGATTAGCGGGGTATCGGGCAAACGCGGATCGCGCTTTTTCCCGCCGTACACCAACACCCGCACCTGATTTTTGCTCCGCCACATGTTGAATGGCTCGCGGCCGAAGAAGACTTGAATCGTAAACGCGCGGCACTGCACTTCGCCGCGTTCGACCGCCAATTCGATATCGGCGCCGCCTTGATAGCCCGTCACTAGTTGAAATTTCGCGCCGATAGTCTCTTCCAACAATTTGGGAAGATAGTAGCCGGTGTTGCCGGTGCCGGTGACGCCGCACTTCGGCGGCACGGTGGCGCTTCGCACGTCGTGAATGCTTTTGTAAGGAGCGTTCGCCCACATGTACAAGATCGGGCTCGTCCGCGTCGTGCTGCCGATCCACGAAAATTTCGACCAATCAAACTGGACTTCTTTCTTTTTCAACAACTGTTCGAAGTAGAGTGCGGCGTTGTTGACCCCGAGCGTCAGGCCATCGGGTTTTGCGACTCCATAAATATAATTGGTCGCCGTCATAGAGCCGGCGCCGGGCATGACCTGCACCACGGTGGCGGGATTGCCGGGGATATGTTTGCTCAGCTGCGGCGCGATCAAGCGCGCCCACTTATCATGCGCGCTGCCGGCGGGATAGCCGACCACGACTCTAATGCTCTTGCCCTGGAAGTATGGAGCTTGCGCGAAAACTTCAGTGCCTTGAAGTATGCCCACCAATAAAAACCAGACGCTCGCCTTTTTCATATCGCCTCCTCGCACACGCATGTGAGAGCTAAACTCCGGTCTAAGCCGACGCGGCTTGAAAAGATAGGTCAGTTCAAGGCTAAAGGTCAAGAACCATTGGCCCAACGGTTAGCAGCAGTTCGCTGTTGATAACTATTTTTCGTCGAGGACACATTTGCGTGGGTCTATTGATCTGCGCCGAGGCCAGAGAGTCACTTCGGCAGAAGGCGACTTACTGCGTCCGACTCTATCTGACCCGACATAGCTAATCAGCAGCAATCGAAATAACTGGCGCTTTTTGCGCATTTCATCTAGGATGCAAAAGGTTTTTCTTCGGAGGAACAAACAGCGTGACACATCAACCCAAAATCGACGAACCCCGTCGTTTCCGGCGCGGGGCCGGCTTCACCCTCGTCGAGGTTCTCATCGTCATCGCCATCATCGGCATTCTGGCCGTGATCGCGATTCCCCAGTTCATCACCTATCGGAGTAAATCCATCGACGCGCAAATGAAATCGGATCTCAGAAACGCCGCGGTCGCCGTCGAGAGCTATTACACCAAGCGTAGTGTGTATCCTTCCAGCATGGACGAAATCGAGGGCTTCGGCTTCCAACCCACCGAAGGAGTAACGTTGACGCTGAATATTGTCTCGCCGACTTCCTATACGATCACCGCAGCCAAACCCGGCGGCACACAGGCGACATTCACCTTCAGCAGCGCCAACGGATCAACCAACTAAGCGCAACAGTCCGATCCCGCCCGCGCGCTGGCCGATTCGTATAAAATATAATTGGAAGGTTTCGAAGATAGCGCAAAACTTTGCTGCGGTTTGTTGGAAGCTGGATTTCCTCACCCAAGCGCCATGGTATTAGGACAGATTTCTCTCTTCATTCGAACGACATACTCTCCCCTTTGCGCCTTTGCGTCTTGGCGGGAGATAGTCCGAACTTGGTTGCGCTTGGGCCGCGCTAGTTCCTCTCCTTGACGAACACGCGCAACTTCGCATAGCGTTAGGGTGTTCGGGATGGAAGACTTCTCGCGCATTACGGCGACTTGCTCATAGACAATAAGGAGAATCCACGATGGCTGACGGCGGCAACGGATTGCAAAAACTTTCGGTGCTGAATCCGGTTGGATATGCGCCACAAATTACTCCGAAGCCGATGGCGCGGCGGCTCGAGAGCCTCGATGGCAAAACCATTTTTTTAGTCGACCCGCGCTTTGACGACTCAGGACTTTTCCTCCGCCAAGTGCAGGATTGGTTTTCCGAGCATATGCCCTCGGTCAAGACCAAGCTGGTAGCGATGTCGAGTGTTTATACCAAGGATGATCCGAAAACCTGGGAAGTGATCAAGGCGAGCGGAGACGGCGCCATCATCGGTGTCGGCCATTGAAGCACATGCGCGCCGGCGGTCGCCGTGCACGCAATCGCGCTTGACAGCAAGTACGGTGTACCCACCGTGGCGATCCATACCAACGTCTTCGAGAAGGCCGTGCAATCGGTCACCCGAATGCATGGTATGCCCGAGGCACGTTACACCTTCGTGCCGCAACCGGTGATGGGCAAGACCGCCGAACAATTGCGGGCTTATGTAGAAGGCAAGAGCCCGATCAGCGGCCGGCCGGTCATGCAGGAAGTCATTGAAGGGCTCACGCGTCCTGCCGAGGGAGATCGCCTTAGAGCGACCCAATTCGAGCGCTCCACGCCGAGACTGCTCGACTCCGACACCGACGAGAACTTACATCGTTTGTTTCTGGAAAATGATTGGACGGATAAGCTGCCGATCGTGCTGCCGACGGAAAAAAAGGTCAAGGAGATGCTGGCGAACACGAGCCGCAAGCCGGACGCAATCGCCGGACATCTACGCTCGAACCAATTTCGCCAACACTGGGAATTCACCGTTGAAAAGGTGGCGGTAAACGCAGTGATGGCGGGCGCGCGACCGGAATATTTTCCGGTGATACTGGCGCTCGCGTCGAGCGGCGTGAGCGCGCGCGGCAGCACGACCAGCTCGATGGCGGCGATGGTCGTCGTGAATGGCCCGATCCGCAGCGAGATCGGTATGAACTCCGGCACCGGAGCCATGGCTCCTTACAATCATGCGAACGCGACCATCGGGCGCTCCTATGGTTTGCTGTCGCAAAATCTTCAGGGCGGCTCGATCCCGGGGGACAGCTACATGGGCTCCCAAGGTAATGGCTACGCCTACGGCAGCGTCACCTTCGCCGAGAATGAAGAGCGCAGTCCGTGGGCGCCGTTCCACGTGCAGCATGGATTCAAACCGACCGACAGCACCGTGAGCATATTCACGGGCTGCCGCTCGACGGCGTTTACCCTCGGCGTGCGCGAAAAATACTGGCGCGAACATGTGCGCAACATGCTCCGCGGCATGGACGCGCACAGCGCGCCGACATTTCTCCTCGACCCAATCGCGGCCCGGCAATATATCGACCGAGGCGGCTTCGACACCAAAGAAAAACTCATTCAGTGGGTTTACGAGAACGCGCTGATGCCTGCCGGTGAATACTGGGATTACCAACTGATTCAAAATTACATTTACCCGCGAGCGACTTTCGGAGAGGAGCCCTACGCGTCGAAACTCAAGGCCGCGCCCGACGAAATGATCAAGATGTTCAAACCCGACGAGATTCACGTCGTGGTGGTCGGCGGCGAAACCAACGGCTACTGGCGCATCATGGGCTGTAATTATCAGAAGACGGTATCGGTCGATGAGTGGCGATAACGCAGGCTGCTGAAAAAGACTCATATGCTTCGTTGCGCTCAATCGCCTCGCTCCAACGTACCGGCTAAGTACGCCTCCGCTCGTCGATATTTCGCGCGCCTCGCCTCTGAGATCTTTTTGAGCAGCCTGCGAGAGACCAGAATCTTGGTAGTGCGACATGGCGGATTATGACGTTGTTATCGTTGGTTCAGGGCTGGCCGGACTGACCGCCGGTCTGTTCGCTGCGCGCCACGGACTTTCGACTTTGATCCTGGAAGCGAACATTCCCGGCGGTCATCTGGTCAGCGTGGAAAAGATCGAGGACTTTCCCGGCTTTCCCGACGGCGTCGCCGGTTATGACCTTTGTCCGACGGTGCAGCGCCAGGCCGCCGATCAGGGCGCGGAGTTTCAACGCGCCGAGGTTCAAAGTCTGCAAGCGAAGGATCGTCTTTGGTCCGTCGTTACGGACCAGGAAACGCATTCCGCCAAAGCGGTCATCGTTGCGACCGGATCAAAGCTCAAAGAGCTCGGCGTGCCGGGCGAAACGAAGTTCATGGGCCGCGGCGTCAGCCACTGCGCGAGCTGCGATGGACCGCTTTACGATGGCCAGGTCGTGGGTGTCGTAGGCGGCGGCGATTCTGCGCTTCAGGAGGCGCTCATCCTTGCGAATTTCGCGGAGTCGGTTTTGATTTTTCAGCGCGAAGAAGCTTTTTCCGCGCAGCATTCCTATCTCAGACGAGCCTTGGGCGAGCCCAAGATATTGCCGCGCTATCGAACCGTCGTCGAGGAAATCTTTGGCGACGATCAGCTGCGCGGCGTGCGCGTGCGTAACCTGCAAACCGATGACGTGGCTCGAGTCGATTTGGCCGCTTTATTCATCTACGCCGGCATACAACCGAATACCACCTTCTTAAATGACGCAGTCAAGCTAAGCGACGCTGGGCACGTGCCGACCGATGCATGGATGAAAACCGAGCGTGACGGTCTCTACGCCGTGGGCGACATACGGCAAGACTCCGCGGCGCAAGCGATCGCTGCCGCCGGCGACGGTGCCACCGCCGCGATTGCGGCGTGGCGATACATCAAGAAGAGGTTTCCTGATGAGTGCAAGCGGGATTAGGGTGGAACATGTCATTCCCTTCAAAACGGGAATCCAGATTTTTTTCATACCTGGACTCCCACCTTCGCAGGAGGGATGATCTGGCCGGCTGCGATGGAGGATGACTATGCGGAGATCTAAAATCTACTTGATCGTTGTCCTCTTTTTCTCATTTTTTGGAGCAGTATTGTCCTACGCTCCAGCTCTTCAGGCGCAAGCAAATTACTTCCAAGGAAAAACGATAAGGGTTATCCGCGGCGGCCAGGCCGGCGATCTTTATGATCTCTGGACGCGGCACATCGCGACGTATTTGGGGAAACACATTCCCGGCAATCCGAGTATCACGGTGCAAAACATGCCCGGCGCCGGTTCGGTGATCGCGGCGAATTACATTTACAATGTCGCGAAGCCGGACGGACTCACTCTCGGCTCGCTCAATTCCGCGATCTACATGGACCAGGTGATCGGCCGCAAGGAAGCGCAGTTCGATTGGGCGAAATTTCACTGGTTCGGCACGCCGGAGCCGACCGAGCTGTTGTTTATTATTCGGGGCGACAGCCCGTACAAGTCGATCGATGATCTCCGCAGGGGCGGTGAGCCGCCCAAATGCGGTTCGACCGGCACTGCCTCGATCACCTACCATGTACCGAAGCTGATCGAAGACGTTCTCGGCGGCAAAACCACCATCATCGCCGGATACAAAGGCGCGGGAGATATTGACGTTGCTCTTGAACGGGGCGAATTGCAGTGCCGGCTAATCACGATCGCCGCGTTTTTCGGCCGCGAGCCCCACATCAGCTGGTACAAAAAGGGGTTTACGCGGCCGCTGGTGCAGACTGGCCGTAAACGCGATCCCTTGCTGCCCGAAACTCCCACTTTCTACGAGCTGATGGATAGCTACAAGGTGCATGACGCCGACCGGCGCCTGGCGACGCTGATCATGGCGTCGAACGAGTTCGGCCGGCCGTGGGTTGGACCACCAAATATGCCGGCGGAGCGAGTGAAGATTCTCCGCGACGCCTGGAATAGGACATTGAAGGATCCCGACCTCTTGGCCGAAGCGAAGAAGCGCCGCTGGCCGGTAAGTCCGATTGGCGGCGAAGAGCTCGCAGCGTTGGCGAAGGAAGTGACCACGCAGCCCGTGGAAGTGGTCGCGAGACTGAAACAACTCTTGGGAGAATGATCGGATTTGCAGCTCGATCAAAAAGGACCCAGATGCAAGGCGCGCGATGGACCGACGAGCGGAGGCGTACGTTGTCGTGTACGTTGGAGCGAGGCGGTTGAGCGCAACGAAGCAGGTGGCCTTTTTCATCGGGCTGCTTAAGGAGGTTTTATGGCGGCTAAGTATCGCGCAGATCATATCGGCAGTTTGCTTCGACCTGCCGAGCTTCTGCAAGCGCGCAGCACGAACACTCCCGGAGAGCAACTGCGCGCCCTCGAAGATAAGCACATTCTTCAAGTGATCGGGCGACAAAAGGAACTCGGTTTCAAAGTCTTTACCGACGGCGAATTGCGCCGCGGCAACTTCATGAGTGACTTCAACGAAGCGGTGCAAGGAATAGACTCAGGCGTAGCCGTTGCCCGCACTTGGCAAACGGGAGCCGGCGCGGCGCCGCGGCCTTCAATGGTGCCCGGCACAGTGGTTGGCAAGATCCAACAGACCCGGCGTTTGACCCAACACGAGTTGCCGTTCCTGAAGCAGCACAGCCCTGGCGATATTAAGATCACGCTGCCCACCGCCAATCAGTTTCCCGCCATCTATTACAAGAAGGGGATCAGCGACAAAGTCTATTCCGATTACTCCGCCTTTTTGTGGGATATCGTGCCGATCATCAAAGCGGAAATTCAGGCGCTGGTGAGCGAAGGTGTACGCTACATCCAAATCGATGCACCGCGCTACAGTTATTACATTGATCCGAAGTGGCGCGGCTACGTAAAAAATGAAATGGGACTTGATCCCGATCAGGCGCTCGACGAAGCGATCCGCGCCGACAACGCGTCTCTCGAAGGCGCGAACCGGCAGGGCGTGATTCTGGCCATTCATCTTTGCCGCGGCAACAACCGCAGCCAGTGGTACGCCGAAGGGGGCTACGATGCGATCGCTGAAAGACTGTTCGGGCAGCTCAACGTCGATTCGTTCTTGCTAGAGTACGAGTCGGAACGCGCCGGGTCGTTCGAACCTTTGCGTTTCGTGCCGCGCGACAAAACCGTCGTTCTCGGTCTCGTCAGCAGCAAGCTGCCGGAAATGGAGTTGCAGAATCATCTCGCCAAACGCATCGACGAAGCGAGCAAGTACGTGCCGCTGGAAAACTTGGCGCTCAGCCCACAGTGCGGCTTTGCTTCGACTATGGAAGGCAACTTGCTCACGGAACAGCAACAGTGGCAGAAGCTTGGACTGGTGGTGGATACGGCACGGAAAGTATGGGGAAGCGTGTAGCTTTGACCCGGCGTTTCGGTGATGGTATCTATCGTTGCGCTTAAGAACGCCGGGACTGAAGGAGGCATCATGAAAGGGCTCATTCTGGGTTCGTTTGCTGTAACGCTTACGTTGTTCGGTTTTAACTCGAACGGCTTCGCTCAGACTATCAAAGTCGGCGCGGTCGTGCCCCTCACCGGGCGTTATGCCGCGCTCGGCAGCCAAGTCAAGACCGGCTACGAGGTTGCGGTGCAGCATATCAACACGGCGGGAGGCGTTACCGTCGACGGCAAGAAACTCCAGATCGAAATGACGCTGTTGGACGATGAATCAGACCCCACCAAAACCGTTGGCCGCTTGGAGACTCTGGCCAGTCAAGGGGTCGTGGCCTATTTAGGAGGAGCTGGCTCCGATCTTCATGCCGCGGCGGCTTCGATCGGCGATAAAAACAAAATTCCATACCTCGGCGTCGCCTTCGCTTTTCACGGGATCCACAAACAGGGATTGCGGTATCTTTTTTCGCCTTTTCCAAAATCTCCCGACTTGACCAGTGAAACTTTCGTCTTTCTCGACGCGATGATCCCGGCTGCCCAGAGGCCGCGCAAAGTGGCGCTCTTTCTCGAACGAACCGACTGGGGCAAGGAAATGGGCTCGCTTTGGGAAAGCACGGCGAAAAAACATGGCTACCAGATCGTCAACAGCGGCGAGTATGCGCCCGGATCAAAGGATTTCTCCAATCTTATCTTGAAAGCCAAATCGGCGGGTGCGGAAACGGTGCTCGCCTTGCCTTCGCCGCCGGACGGCATGACCCTCGTCAAGCAGATGAAGGAGCTCGATTTAAACACCAAGGTGAACCTCTTCATCCGCGCCGCCGACCCGCCGGTGTGGTCGCAGAATCTCGGCAAGGATGGCGATTACGTGCTCCTGTCGCCGGGCTGGCATTTCGCCGCGCGTTATCCGAAAGTGAACGAGTTGAACGACGCGCACAAGAAATTATTGAATCGCCCGGCCGACCCGCTCGTCGGTCCCGCTTATGCTTGCGTGCAGATCCTGGCCGATGCGCTCGCGCGCGCCAAGTCTCTGGATCGCGAAAAGCTTCGCGAAGCGGTCGCCGCCACGAACATGACCACCGTGGTCGGTCCCGTGCGCTTTCGCTCCGACGGGACCGGCGAAGTCAAGGTCTTCTTCCAGCAGTGGCTCAAGGGCAAGCAGGAGCTGGTCTGGCCGAAAGAATTCGCCACCGCGCAGTTCGGCTATCCCGCGCCGTCGTTTAGTAAACGATAGCACGGTTTGGATTCATTTTAGATTTTGGATTGCCGATCCTTCGACCTCTCGAGACCCTTTGGATCAATCCAAAATCGAAAATCCAAAATCTAAAATCACCGTCCGGTGCCTATTCTTTCTCTCGAAAACGTCTCGAAAAGTTTCGACGGCGTGGTCGCCGTCAAGGACGTCAGCTTGACGGTGGAGGAAGGCGAGATCCTCGGCGTCATGGGTCCGAACGGCTCCGGGAAAACGACCTTGTTCAACCTCGTCAGCGGCGCCCTCGTACCTGATTCCGGAAGCATTTTTTTGCTCGGCGAGCGTGCCGACGGGTTATCGCCGCATCGACTCTGCCGGCGCGGCTTGGCCCGGACATTTCAATTGGTCCGGCCTTTCCTCGGCATGACTGTGCTGGAAAACGTTTTGGTCGGCCTCGGCTACGGCCGCGAGCGCGTGACTGGAGCGCGCGCGCACGCCAAAGCGGAGGAGTTCTTAACGGCCGTAGGCTTGGTTGCTCTGTCAGGCCGGCCAGCGAACACCCTGACGGTGATGGACCGAAAGCGCCTGGAGTTGGCGCGCGCGCTGGCAACCTCGCCCAGGTTGTTGCTGCTCGATGAAGTCATGGCAGGGCTGACTCCCACGGAGACCGCAGAGGCTCTTCATCTCATCCGTGCTCTCCAACGCGGCGGCCTCACGATTGTGTTGGTCGAGCATATCGTCTGGGCGTTGCTCGATGTCTCGCACCGCATCGTCGTTCTGAGCGCAGGTGAAAAAATCGCCGAAGGCACGCCGTCCAGCGTCGCGAACGATCCGCAGGTCATCGAGGTTTATCTCGGAAAATAACCAGGAAAGTTCCAGTCGTTCCAATGGTTTCAAATGTTTCATTGTTCGAGAAATGCTTCCGGCCCTAACTCCTGCAACAATTGGAACGGTTGGAACGATTGGAACCGTCTTGAGTGAAGCATGCTTGAAGTCGAAAACCTACAAGTCGCTTACGGCGAGCTACTCGCGCTTCACGGCATAAGCCTGGAAGTCCATCCGGGGGAGATGGTCGCGCTTGTCGGCCCCAACGGCGCCGGAAAAACCACATTGCTCAAAGCCATCTCCGGTTTGCTGGCGCCACGTGCCGGCGCGATCCGCTGGCACAATGAAACGATTAGCACAGCCTCGGCGCAACGGATCGTCGAACGCGGCATTGCGCTGGTGCCAGAGGGTCGCAGGCTGTTTAGCGAGATGACCGTGCGGGAGAATCTCGAGCTCGGCGCGTTTACCCGCCGCGCCCAAAAACAAAAAAACGCTCAACTCGGAAAAATCTTCACGCTCTTTCCGCGCCTCTTCGAACGCCAGCGTCAGCGCTCCGGCTCGCTTTCCGGCGGCGAGCAGCAAATGCTCGCGCTCGGGCGGGCGCTCATGGGGCTGCCGCGGCTTCTGTTGCTCGACGAACCTTCGCTCGGGCTGGCCCCGCGAGTCGTCGAGTTGATCATGTCGGTTCTGTCCGAGCTGCACCGCGACGGCATGAGCCTGCTGATCGTCGAACAAAACGTGCACGCCGTCCTCGCCCTGGCCCAGCGTGCCTATATTCTCGAAGGCGGCCGCATTGTCAGCGCAGGCGAAGCGAGAAAATTGCTCGACGACGACCACGTCCGCACAGCCTACCTAGGGCCGCTGGCGCGGGGAACATCGGCGTGACGGCGATACGATGTTCCATACGAACAAAGGCAGACGAATTTTCCCTATTGAAAATGTGATTCCAGGCTGTTCAAAAAGGTCTCAGATGCGAGGCGCGCGAGAAATCGACGAGCGGAGGCGTACATCGCGAGTACGTCGGAGCGAGGCGAATCGAGCGCAACGAAGCAGGTGAGCCTTTTTCAACAGCCTGTATAAGTGAATGATTCTCACCCAACAACTCATCCTCGGCCTACTCGTCGGCGGACTTTACGGTTTAGCTGCCGCCGGACTGTCGCTGACGTTCGGCGTGCTGCGGGTCCTGAACGTCGCGCACGGCGAACTCCTCATGGTTGGCGGTTACGCTACGTTTTGGCTTTTTACGCTTTGGCAGATCGACCCGTTCCTCTCCCTGCTCGGGGTCGGGCCGGCCATGTTCGTGCTCGGCCTGCTGCTTTACGCTGTGCTGTTTCGATTCGTCGTCAGAGCTCATGAAGAAGCGCGCATCAAGAATTCGCTTCTCATTGGTTTCGGCCTAACGCTGGTTTTGCATGCCCTCGCCATCCAGCTTTGGACCGCAGACGAGCGCGCCGTCACCACCGCATACTCGGGCGCGGTGATGCGGCTCGGACCCTTCGCAATTCCGCTGCTGCGCTTGAGCAGTCTCCTCTTCGCCTTTGCAATTCTGGCGGCGCTTCACCTGTTCCTTGCCAGGACGCGCTGGGGTCGAGCGATCCGGGCGACGGCCGAGGACTGGGAAGCCGCTGCGCTCATGGGAATTCCGGTGGGCCGAACCTACTTGCTTGCGTTTGCCCTCGGTACTGCGCTGGCTGGCATCGCCGGCGGGCTGGTCAGCATTTCCTATTCGATCAGCCCTTCCATCGGCATGGAGTGGACTCTGAAGGCTTTGATCGTCGTTGTGCTCGCCGGCCTTGGATCTCTCTTTGGCAGCTTCGCAGGCGGCATTCTTCTTGGTCTCGCCGAATCGATGAGCGTGGTATTTCTCGGCGGCCCGTACCGCGAAGTCGTGGGGCTCATGCTTTTTCTCCTGGTGCTGCTGGTGCGGCCTCAAGGATTGTTCGGAACGCGTCCATGAAATTAGTCGTGAGCGGAGTTTTACTGGCGGGCGGTTTCGCCGCGTTGCCGCTTTTAACCGAGCGCAACGATTTGCTCAATCTCGGTGTGCAGATTTTTCTCGCAATCGTCCTCGCGCAGAGTTGGAACGTACTAGGCGGGTACGCCGGACAGATCAATCTTGGCCATGCGGCATTTTTTGGACTCGGCGCGCTGACCACGCGCATGCTATGGGTCGGCGACGTGCCGTTGGTTTTGTCGCTCTTGGCGGGTGCCTTGGTTGCGACAGCATTCGGCTGTCTGATAGGCGTGCCGGCTTTCCGCCTGCGCGGTGCCTATTTCGCGATCGGCACCCTCGGTTTAGCGGAGATTCTCCGGATCACGATCGGCAATATCTTGCCAGAGATCTCTACGATCAGGGCTGCTGAGCTTGCATCCTATAATATGTTGCCGCGTTACTATCTAACGCTTACGCTGGCCGTGCTCTGCGTCGTTGCGGTCGCGCTACTGGTGCCGTCGCGCGTCGGACTAGGCATACGAGCGGTGCGCGAAGACGAAGCCGCAGCTGAGGCTTCAGGTGTCAGCGCTTTGCGCCATAAGCTTCTCGCGCTGGCCGTCTCCACAGCCTTCGCCGGCCTGGCCGGCGGCGCATTCGCGTATTACCACGTGAGTTATTACCCGCAGCATACTTTCTCGCCGATCTGGACTTTCGATGCCGTGCTGATGTCTTTCGTCGGCGGCGTCGGAACTGTCCACGGTCCGGTGCTCGGCGCGCTGTTTTACGTGATCTTGAAAGAAGTGCTAGCGCTGCAGTGGGTCGAGTTCCATCTAATCATCTTCGGCGTGCTCTTCATCCTGGTCGTGTTGTTCCTGCCCGGGGGCCTGGTTGAGGCGTGGAAGCGCGCACGCCGGGTGATTGCTCGATCACGCTGAGCTTGCTAAATGTTGCAGGTGTGAACGTCCCGAATATTCG
>Ga0209640_10002070_pt1 | contig 17383 bp, 16 predicted proteins | sample RifCSP10_1_FD_184018 | JGI IMG/M metagenome (GOLD analysis project Ga0209640, IMG submission 184018) | Soil microbial communities from Rifle, Colorado - Rifle CSP2_sed 10_1 (SPAdes) (version 2) | ecosystem: Environmental > Terrestrial > Deep subsurface > Rock core/Sediment | place: Rifle... | reverse complement strand
GCTCCCGTGTCGCGCTCGCGGTAGCTCTCGTGAAAGCGCTTGTGGACGATGATGCCGTCCTCGTCGAGAACGAAGACCCCTGGATACGGCAGGTCCACGTGCCGGGGATTGGGCTTGATGCCGTAGACGGCATGGTCCTCTTGCACGTGCTCATTGATGAGGCCGAGCTGCCGGATCACGCGGCTGCCTTCGTCGGATAGCAGGGGGAAGCGAATGTCGTGCTTGTCCGCGAAGCCGCGGAGTATCTCGACCGAGTCGTAGCTGATAGCGAAGAGCGCGATGCCGTTGGCCTCCAGGTCGGGAAGCACTTGCTGCAGCTGAACCAGCTGCGTCTTGCAGAAGGGTCACCACTCTGCGCTTCGGTGGAAGACCACAAGGGCCGTGTGGCCCGCACGGGCCATGTGCAGGTCTACCGTGGCTCCGCTCTGGTCTGGCAGGCGGACGTCTGGAAGACGCTCGCCCTCTGGCGGACCGATCTTGTCGAAGTCCCTAGGCCGAAGTTGAGTCATGTTTCTCCTCACGGAGGGACAGTACCTGATCGCCGGCCTTGAGCGCGGCAGACCAGCTGATCTCGATGGCGTTCTTGACGCTCTGATGAGCGGGGCAGCCCAGGGGATGCGCTGCGAGGGCTCGCTCGGTCGCCTCCCGCGCCTCTGCCGGGACCGCGAGCTCGTAGTGCACGTGAATGGACTTGATGTAAATGGTCTTCCCTATGCCGGCGATCCGGCCTTCCACGGTCGCGGTGTAGGACTCGCGGTCGAATCCGATCTTGCGCCCTGCCAGGGCGCCACGCAGGGTGCCGTACATTCAGCCCGCGACGGCGGCCACGATGTGATCGAGGGTGGAGGCGATCGGCGGTCCTTCGGCGACTCCGTAGTACTCGCGCAAAGCACCCTGCACGCCGTAGACGACCGGCGCCGGGACGTCGCCCAGATACGCGTGCCGGTATCCGTGGCGGAACTCGAGCCGTGAGCGCGAGATGTATTCGAATGGATTAGCCATGGGGAGCCTCCGCGGTGAGGGTGGATGCCTTACTCACGGTATTCCGTGGTGAGGCGGGGGCCTGGGAAGATCGCGGGATGACCGCGGCCCCTGCGGCAACGAGTCCGCAGCTGGCGCACACGATACCCAGAGCCAGTGGCAAGCCTACCACGTCGGCTGTTAAGCCGATAAGAGGCGGTCCCGCCAGATACCCGCAGTACCCCGTGGTGGCCACGGCAGCAAGGGCAGTAGCGGCTGGGAGGCCGGGCGCGCGCCCGGCGGCGCTGAACAGGATCGGGATCAAGTTCGCAACTCCGAGGCCGACCAGGCCGAACCCGACGATGGCCGCGGAGGGATGGCCGATGAGGAGCGACACGGCCAGTCCCGCCGCTGCGAGCGCTCCCGAGGCACGCAGAAGGGCTGCTGCGCCCATGCGGCTCGCGAGGCCGTCGCCGCAGAATCGGCCGACCGCCATCGTGAGCGAGAATGCCGCGAACCCCGTGGCTGCGAGGGCTGGCGTCGCTTCGAGCGAGTCACGGAGGTACACGGCGGTCCAGTCTCCCATCGCCCCTTCGGCGAGGAGAGCACAGAAGGTGAGGAGACCCAGCCCGAGAAGCGCGGCCGGGGGCCGCACGAAGACCGGGTCCACTCGCCCTTGTACGTGCGGAGTAGGCACGAGCCCGCCAAGGGCGATGGCCGCCGCACCCATAGAGAATCCCGCGACCCCTACCAGATGAACGGCGGCGCCCAGGCCGAGGCTCATCGCCAGGGCGGCCCCTCCGGCGCCGACCAGGCCCCCGAGGCTGAAGAGCGCGTGGAACGAGGACATGATGGGCCGCCCGTATGCCTCTTCCACCCTCACCCCGTGGGCGTTCATGGCCACGTCGAGGGTGGCGTTCCACGCTCCCAGGAGGCCCAAGGCAGTCACTGTCAGCGCTACGTTGGGGGTCAGCGCCGGGAGCGTCACAGTAGCGCAGAGCCCGAGGGCGCTCGCCGATGTGATGGCCCGGCTGCCGATCCGCCCGACGAGCCAACCCGCGACGGGCAGCGCGACGACGGCTCCCACGGCCATCCCGAGCAGGACCAGGCCGAGCCCGCCATCAGAAATCCCGAGCCGTGCCTTGAGGTCCGGGATATGGGGTAACCAGCTCGCGAGGACGGCGCCGTTGATGAAGAAGACCACCGCCACGGCAGTGCGCGCCCGGGTCGGCACGGGTGTGGGGAGCATCAGACCGTTAGACACGTCGGCTCGCGCGGGAGATTCGGTCCCCGGGACGAACCCTCGGGCGGGCGGGGTGTATCCAACGTGCCATGCGGCCTACCACGGCAGAAAACACGGCCCGTCCCATCCGGATCCTGATCCTGGGCGGAGGCTTCGGGGGGGTCTACACGGCCATGACGCTGGAGAAGCAGCTCGCCCGCGAGGTCAAGCGCGGCGAGGTGGAGATCGGGCTCGTGAGTCGCGACAACTACCTGGTCTTCCAGCCGATGCTGCCCGAGGTCATCTCCGGGAGCATAGGGATCGTCGACACCATCGCGCCCATCCGGCGGCTCTGCCCGCGGACGAACCTCTACACGCGGGCAATCGAAGAGGTCGACCTTGCCGAAAAGCGCGTCACCGTCGCCTCGGGAGTGGGATCGCGGCAGCTCGAGCTCAAGTACGACCACCTGGTCGTCGCCCTCGGCAACGTCACCAGTTTCGCGGGACAGCCGGGGCTTGCCGAGCATGCGCTGCCGTTCAAGTACCTGGGCGACGCGCTGGCGCTACGGAACCATGCCATCAATGCCCTCGAGGAGGCGGACATCGAGCGTGACCACGCTGCCCACAGCGCGCTGCTGACGTTCGTGGTCGCGGGCGGGGGGTTCTCTGGCGTCGAGGCTGTCGCTGAGCTCAACGACTTCGTGCGCGCGGCCGCCACGAGCTTTCGCAATGTCAGGCCGGAAGAGATCCGCGTCGTCCTCCTTCACGCGGGGCCGCTCATCCTGCCGGAGCTGCCGCCCAGCCTAGCCGAGTTCGCCCAGCGCCTGCTCATGAAGCGTGGGGTCGAGCTGCGGCTGAACACGCGGCTGGCGGGCGCCACGGCCGAGGCGGCGCTCCTCGCGGACGGGGGACGGATCGAGACACGGACGCTCGTCAGCACGGTACCGTCGGGACCGAATCCGGTGGTGGCGCAGCTGCCGTGCCCGAAGGAGCGGGGGCGTATCCTGACCGATCCGCACCTCGAGGTGCCCGGCCACCCCGGCGTCTGGGCCGTCGGCGACTGCGCATGGATCATCGACGCCCGGACCGGCGAGCCGAGTCCACCCACGGCCCAGCACGCTATTCGCGAAGCCCGCTGCGCCGCGGAGAACATTGCGGCGACCCTGCGCGGCACGCCGAAGCGCGGATTTTTCTTCAAAGCGCTGGGAAAGATGGGGGCGCTCGGGCATCGTTCCGCCGTGGCCGAGGTTTTCGGGATGCGGCTGTCGGGCTTCCTCGCCTGGTGGCTCTGGCGGACCATCTACCTCATGAAGCTGCCTGGGCTCGACCGGAAGATCCGTGTGGCGGTCGACTGGACGCTCGACCTGCTCCTGCCGCCCGACATCGTGCAGCTCAAGACGGATCGCGCGGTGAGCATGCGGCGCGAGCACTTCGAGGCCGGACAGGTGATCTTCCGGGAGGGTGACCACGGCGACTGGCTGTACTTCATCGTGGATGGCGACGTCGAGGTCTGCAAGCAGGTACCGGGGCAGGGCGACGTTACGCTCCGCCGGCTCGGGCCAGGCGACTGCTTCGGCGAGATCGCGCTCCTGGGCGACCACGTCCGGACCGCCACCACCAAGAGCCTCGGCAGCGTCAATGTCCTGGCAGTGGACCGGGATGCCTGCACCGCGCTGTTCTCGACGCTGCCCCCCATGCGGGGCTTCCTCGAGAGGCTGATCGAGGAGCGCACGGGTGTGGGCCGCGAACCCCGGAACGGGTCCCCGGCGTCAAACGTGGCGACCGCGCTCCCCGCGCGAAAGGAGACATGATGATCGGCTTGCCGCTGAAGGGACAGAAGGCGCTCGTCACTGGAGCCGCATCAGGTATCGGCGCTGGAGTCGCCAGGGCGCTCGGCGCCGCCGGTGCCTCCGTTGCCGTCAACTACGTGACCAATCCGGAAGCGGCCGAGGCCGTCGTCGAGGACATCCGGATGGGCGGCGCTGAGGCTATGGCGCTCAAGGCCGACGTCTCGCGCGAGGACGAGGTCCACGACATGATCGGCGCCATGCTGAAGGCCTGGGGCACCATCGACATCCTCGTCAACAACGCCGGTCTCCAGAAGGACGCGGCCTTCACCGAGATGACACTGGCCCAGTGGAACACCGTCATCGGGGTGAACCTGAGCGGGATGTTCCTCTGCGCCCGCGAAGCCGCTCGCGAGATGATGCGCCGGGGCGTCCGCGCGGACGTCTCCAGTGCCGCAGGCAAGATCATCTGCATGTCGTCGGTCCACGAGGTCATTCCCTGGGCAGGTCACGTCAACTACGCGGCGTCCAAGGGCGGTGTGAGGGCCTTCATGCAGTCGATGGCGCAAGAGCTAGCGCCCCACCGGATCCGCGTCAACTCGATCGCGCCGGGCGCCATCAAGACCCCGATCAACCGGTCCGCCTGGGAGACACCCGAGGCGCTCCAGAGCCTGCTCACGCTCATCCCGTACGGCCGGATCGGTCTGCCCGAGGATATCGGCAAGGTGGCGGTGTTCCTAGCCTCCGACGACTCCGACTACATCCACGGCCAGACCCTCTTTGTAGACGGCGGGATGACGCTGTACCCCGAGTTCGCCCGTGGGGGCTAGTCGGTGACGGCCGTCGAGTTTGGGCGGGAGATCACGCGCGACTTGGCCACTGCCGAGTCCCGGGAGTGGCTCTGTACGAACGGGATAGGCGGCTTCGCATCCGGCACCGTTGCGGGGCTGCTGACGCGTCGCTATCACGGCCTGCTCACGGCGGCGCTCACCCCGCCGGTCGGGCGGACTCTCCTGGTCGCCAAGATCGACGAAACCGTGGAGTACGCGGGCGTCCGGTGGGAGCTCGCAGCGAACCGCTGGGCTGACGGGACGATCACACCCCAGGGCTACCGCCACATCGAGAGGTTCCGCCTGGACGGCACGACCCCCGTGTGGACTTTCGCGATCGCCGACGCGCTGATCGAGAAGCGCGTCTGGATGGAGCAGGGACGGAACACGACCTACGTCCGCTACGAGTTGCTGCGGGCGGGCGGTGCGGTCACGCTCGAGCTCAAAGCTTTCGTCAACTACCGCGACTACCACTCGACCACGCGCGGAGACGGTTGGAGCATGGCCGTCGAGCCAGCCGAGGCCGGGCTGTGTGTCACAGCCTTCGCGGGTGCGCGGCCGGTGGCCATCGTCGCCCCTGGCGCTCGCTGCGAGCTCATGCACGTCTGGCATCACGGTCTTGGGCTCGAGGTGGAGCGGGAGCGGGGCCTCGACTGGACGGACGACGATCTCCTGGCCGGGCGCTTCGAAGCCACGCTGCGGCCGGGGGAGGCGTTCACGGTCACGTGCTCCGGCGATCCCGAGCCTTCGCTGGACGGCGAGGCCGCGTGGCGCCGCCGCCAGGCGCATGAAGCGGCAGTGCTGGCCGCGTGGCGGCGGACGCCGGCGGGCTCTCGCCCCAATCCGTCGTGGATCGAGCAGCTGGTGCTGGCCGCAGATCAGTTCGTCGTCACCAGGCCCCTCATGGAAGACTCCGGCGGGCAGTCCATCATCGCCGGCTACCCTTGGTTTGCCGACTGGGGCCGCGACACCATGATCGCCTTGCCCGGGCTCCTGCTTGCGACGGGCAGGCACGACATCGCGCGCCGCATCCTGACGACGTTCGCCCGCTTCGTGGACCGCGGCATGCTGCCGAACCGCTTCCCCGACGCGGGCGAGGCGCCCGAGTACAACACGGTGGACGCCGCGCTCTGGTACTTCGAGGCAGTTCGTCAATACCAGGAGGCGTCGGGCGACCTCCAGCTTGTCAAGGATCTCTTCCCGGTGCTCGAGGGGATGATCGCGGCTCACCGCGAGGGCACCCGGTACGGCATCGCGGAAGATCCTGCCGACGGCCTGCTGCGCGCGGGCGAACCGGGGGTGCAGCTGACGTGGATGGATGCCAAGGTCGGCGACTGGGTCGTGACCCCGCGCATCGGCAAGCCGGTCGAGGTCAACGCGCTCTGGTACAACGCGCTTCGCTCGATGGCCGGCTTCGCGCGCTTGCTCGGGGAGACGGCCGAGCGCTGGGACAGCCTCGCCGGCCGCGTGGGCGCGTCCTTCGGCCGCTTCTGGAACGAGGCCGCCGGCTGCTGCTTCGACGTGCTGGACGGTCCCGGCGGCCATGAGGCGGCGCTGCGTCCCAACCAGATCTTCGCGGTGTCGCTCCCGTCGAGCCCGCTTTCGCCCGACCGGCAGCGCCAGGTCGTGGACGCGTGCGGCCGGCACCTGCTGACCTCCTTCGGCCTGCGGAGCCTGGGGCCGGGCGAACCTCCGTACCGCGGCCGCTACGAGGGCGGCCCGGTCGTGCGCGACGGCGTGTACCACCAGGGCACGGTCTGGGCGTGGCTGCTCGGGCCCTTCGCGCTGGCCCACCTCCGCGTGTACGGAGACCGAGGTGCGGCCCGCGCGCTGCTCGCGCCGATGGCCCATCACCTGAGCGACTACGTGCTGGGCAGCGTGGCCGAGATCTTCGACGGTGACGCGCCCTGCTCACCGCGGGGCTGCCCCGCCCAGGCGTGGAGCGTGGGCGAGGTGCTGCGCGCATGGGTGGAGACCGCACCATGATTCGGAGGCAACCGAAAATGACGATGGAAGAGCGGCGGCTCGAGGAAGCGGGCGAGCGGACGGCGCACTGGCGGCGCTGGGGACCCTATCTCGCCGACCGCCAGTGGGGGACGGTGCGCGAGGACTACTCCGCGCACGGCACGGCGTGGGACTACCTCCCGCACGACCACGCGCGCTCGCGCGCCTATCGCTGGGGCGAGGACGGCATCCTGGGCATCTCGGACAATCATCAGCGCCTGTGCTTCGCGCTGGCGCTCTGGAACGGCCGCGACCCGATCCTCAAGGAGCGCTACTTCGGGCTCACCGGTTCCGAGGGCAACCATGGAGAAGATGTCAAGGAGTACTACTTCTACCTGGATGCCACACCGACCCATTCCTACATGAAGGGGCTCTACAAGTACCCGCAGGGCGAGTATCCCTACGCCCGCCTCGTCGGGGAAAACCGGAGCCGCGGGAGGCGGGAGCAGGAGTTCGAGCTGCTGGAGACTGGTGCCTTTGCGGAAGGCCGGTACTTCGACGTCACGGTCGAGTACGCCAAGGCTGGGCCCGAGGACATCCTGGTGCGCATCACGGTAGTGAACCGCGGGCCCGAGCCCGCGTCCGTCCACGTGCTGCCCACTCTCTGGTTCAGGAATACCTGGTCATGGGACGAGGGCAGCAAGCGGCCGCGTCTCTGGCGCGACACGGATAGCGCCGGCTCCGCCGTGCTCGCCACGCATCCGGAGATGGACGGGGCGTATCGTCTATCCTGCGACGGGGCGCCCGCGCTGCTCTTCACCGAGAACGACTCGAACCTCGAGCGGCTTTACGGCGTCGCGAACCCGTCTCCGTACGTCAAGGACGCGTTCGGCGAGTGCCTCATCCACGGGCGTGAGGACGCCGTCAACCCACTCGGAGAGGGCACCAAGGCCGCGGCCCACTACGGCGTGACGCTGGATACGGGCGCGAGCGTGGTCCTGAGGCTCAGGCTGACCCGCGAGGGGACGGCGCGAGCGGCGCGTCCCTTCCAAGATTTCGATCGCGTCTTCGAAGCGCGACGCCGCGAGGCGGATGAGTTCTACGCCACGGTCGTCCCCGACCGGCTGTGCGGAGACTCGAAGGACGTCATGCGACAGGCCCTGGCCGGCATGCTCTGGAGCAAGCAGTGGTTCCACGTCGACGTCCGCCGCTGGCTCGAGGGCGATCCGACACAGCCGCCACCTCCCCCCGAGCGGAAGAGCGGCCGCAACGCCGAGTGGACGCATCTCTACAACGACGACGTCGTCTCTATGCCCGACAAGTGGGAATACCCCTGGTACGCGGCGTGGGACCTGGCGTTCCACACGATCTCGCTCGCCCTGGTGGACCCGGATTTCGCCAAGGAGCAGCTCATCCTGTTCCTTCGCGAGTGGTACATGCATCCGAACGGGCAGATTCCGGCCTACGAGTGGGCCTTCGGTGACGTCAACCCGCCCGTCCACGCGTGGGCCGCCCTGCGAGTCTACAAGATCGAGAAGCGCATCCGCGGGAAGGCCGACCGGCGCTTCCTCGAGCGCGTGTTCCAGAAGCTCCTGCTGAACTTCACGTGGTGGATCAACCGCAAGGACCCCGAGGGCAAGAACGTCTTCCAGGGCGGCTTCCTCGGCCTCGACAACATCGGCGTCTTCGACCGTTCGGCGCCGCTGCCGACCGGCGGCCACATCGAGCAGTCGGACGGGACGGCGTGGATGGGCATGTTCTGCCTCAACATGCTGGGCATCGCGCTCGAGCTGGCCCGCGAGGACCCCACCTACGAGGACATGGCCTCCAAGTTCTTCGAGCACTTCATGTACATCGCCCAGGCCATGAGCCGCATGGGACACAAGGGTATCGAGTTGTGGAACGAGGAGGACGGCTTCTTCTACGACGTGCTCCACACCCCGGACGGGGCCTTTCCCATGAAGGTGCGGTCGCTCGTGGGCCTCGTCCCGCTCTTCTCCGTGCAGGTCATCGAGCCCGAGGACCTCGAGCGCCTGCCGAGCTTCAACCGCAGGCTGCGCTGGTTCCTCGACAACCGCGAGGACCTCTGCCACTTGGTGACGCGGCAGGTGACCAACGGAGGCAAGAAGCGGCGGCTGCTCTCACTGGTGAGCAGCGACCGGCTCGAGCGCGTGCTCGGCTACATGCTGGATGAGCGCGAATTCCTCTCGCCCTACGGCATCCGCGCACTGTCGCAATACCATCGCGACCACCCCTACGTGCTGAACGTCAACGGCATGGAGCATCGTGTGGACTACGAGCCCGCCGAGTCCTCCACTGGGCTCTTCGGCGGCAACTCGAACTGGCGGGGACCCATCTGGTTCCCGATGAACTTCCTGCTGGTCGAGTCCCTACAACGCTTCGACTACTTCTTCGGTGAGCAGTTCACCGTCGAGTTCCCCACGGGGTCGGGGAAGCGCATGCGGCTGTGGGACGTCGCCGCCGAGCTCTCGCGCCGGCTGACGGCCATTTTCCTCCGAGGCGCCGACGGCCGGCGTCCGGTGCATGCCGGTTTCGAGACCTTCCAGCAGGATCCCCATTGGAAGGACCTCGTCCTCTTCTATGAATACTTCCACGGCGACAACGGCGCGGGCATAGGTGCCAGTCACCAGACGGGCTGGACAGGGCTCGTCGCGAAACTTCTCCAGCAGAGCGGCCGCTGAGCATGTTGAGAGCGCTCGAGGAGCACTGGCCGGAGTATCTGGCGGAGGCCTTGGGCCTGGGGCTCTTCATGGTCTCGACGTGTGTCTTCGGCACGCTGCTCGGTCACCCTGGTTCCCCGGCGGCTCGCGCTATCCCCGACGGGCTCTCGCGCCGACTATTCATGGGGCTTGCCATGGGATTGACCGCCGCCGCCCTCATCTATTCACCATGGGGGAGGCGCTCGGGCGCCCATCTGAATCCGGCCACGACGCTGACCTTCTGGAGACTGGGCAAGGTCGCCGGACCGGATGCGGCCTGGTATGCCGTGGCCCAGGCGCTGGGGGGTATCGCCGGCGTCCTAGCGGCGGCGCTGTTCATCGGGCCCGCGCTCGCCGATCCTTCGGTTCATTACGTGGCGACGGTGCCCGGATCGGCCGGCATCGCTCCGGCCTTCCTGGCGGAGGTCGTCATCACCTTTGTCCTGATGACCGTGGTGCTTCGCGTCTCGAATACCGCGCGCCTCGCCACCTATACCGGGATCTTCGCGGGCGCTCTCGTGGCGACCTACATAACCTTCGAGGCGCCCGTGTCGGGCATGAGCATGAACCCGGCGCGGAGTCTTGCCTCGGCCGTGCCGGCAGGAACATGGGACGCCCTCTGGATCTACTTCCTGGCGCCACCTATCGGGATGCTGCTGGCGGCCGAGCTCTACGTGCGGCGACAAGGCCTCGCGCGCGTATTCTGCGCCAAGCTTCATCACGATCGCGCGAGCCGGTGCATCTTCCACTGCCGCTTCGGCGATATGCAAGCCGAGCGGTCCATGATGACGTCCACTGCCGAGGCCGCGAGGCGAGCGGCCTGACGAGGAGGCAACCCATGGCCACCGACTACGACATCATCATCATCGGGACGGGCGCCGGCGGCGGCACCCTCCTGCACGCGCTGGCCCCGACGGGCAAGCGCATCCTCGTCCTCGAGCGCGGCGGGTTCGTCCCGCGCGAGCTGGAGAACTGGGATACGAAGGCGGTCAACCTCGACGCCCGCTACAACACGAAGGAAGTGTGGCGCGACAGGGACGGCCAACCGCTCCACCCGCACACGAACTACTTCGTCGGCGGCAACACCAAGTTCTACGGCGCCGCGCTCTTCCGCCTTCGCCGCGAGGACTTCGGCGAGATCAAGCACTGGGACGGCGTGTCGCCGGCCTGGCCAATCTCGTACGACGAGCTCGAGCCCTACTATCTCGCCGCTGAACAGCTCTACCACGTGCACGGCGAGCGAGGTGTCGATCCTACGGACCCGCCGGCGAGCGGGCCCTACGCCTACCCGGCGGTGACCCACGAGCCCAGGATCCAGCAGCTCCACGACGACTGGGCGCGGCTCGGGCACCGGCCCTTTCACGTGCCGCTCGGGATCATGCTCGACGAGCGTCAGCGGTGGAAGAGCCCATGCATCCGCTGCGCGACCTGCGACGGTCACCCCTGCCTCGTCAATGCCAAGTCCGACGCCGACGTGGTCTGCGTTAAGCCGGCCCTCGAATATCCGAACGTGACGCTCCTCACCAATGCCCTGGTCACGCGGCTCGACACGAATGCATCAGGGCGTGAAGTGACCACCGTGCGCGTGGAGCGCGACGGCGCGTCGGAGGCGTACTCGGCCGGCATCGTCGTAGTGTCGGCGGGCGCGATCAACTCCGCGGCCCTCCTGCTGCGCTCGGCCAATGACCGGCATCCGCACGGCTTGGCTAACGGCTCCGACGTGGTCGGCCGGCACTACATGGGCCACGTCAATTCCGTGCTGATGGCGCTCTCGAAGTGCCCCAACCCGACGGTGTTCCAGAAGACCCTGGCGCTCAACGACTTCTACCTCGGCTCCCAGGACTGGGAGTACCCCATGGGCCATATCTCGTTCGTGGGCAAGCTGGATGGGCAGACGCTCAAGGCCGGGGCACCGGCTATCGCTCCCGGCTGGACGCTCGACCTCATGGCCAAGCACTCGCTGGACTTCTGGCTCACGTCCGAGGACCTGCCGGATCCGGAGAACCGGGTGACGCTCGACAAGCAGGGCAATATCGTGCTGGCCTATATGCCGAACAATGAGGAGGGGCACCGGCGCCTCATCGAGAAGCTCAAGGGCCTGATGAAGCAACAGACCAAGTGCGACATTCACGGGCAGGAGTGCCACGAAGGAATGTTCGCCCGCAGTCTCTACCTCGGCCAGCGCATCCCGCTCGCCGGCGTCGCCCACCAGAACGGAACCATTCGCTTCGGGACCGACCCGAAGTCCTCAGCTCTCGATACCTCGTGCCGGGCCCACGAGGTGGACAATCTCTACGTCGTGGACGCCAGCTTCTTCCCGTCGAGCGCGGCGGTGAACCCGGCGCTCACGATCATGGCAAATGCGCTGCGGGTGGCCGACCACCTCAAGGAGCGGCTGGCGTGACGCGCAGACGGCTCCTGCTCGCCTTCCTTCTGGCGGCTGCCCTGCTGCTGGGCGGAGCCCCGGGACTGTGTCCCCAAGCGTCCGCTCAGGGAGTCGTTCGCGCGGTGGGCCCGATCGGCATGACCGTGGCCGATGCCGACCGGTCTATCGCCTTCTACTCCCAGGTGCTCGGCTTCGAGAAGGTCTCCGACGTCGAGGTGTGGGGCAGGGAGTACGAGCAGCTCCAGGGTGTCTTCGGGCTCCGCATGCGCGTGGTCCGCATGCGGCTCGGCGACGAATCGATCGAGCTGACCGAGTACCTCACACCCAAGGGGCGGGCTACGCCGCCCGACTCGCGCGGCAATGACCGTTGGTTCCAGCACGTGGCGATCATCGTGAGCGACATGGACCGGGCCTATGCACGGCTCCGCGAGCACCGGGTCCAGCACGCCTCGCCCGCGCCCCAGCGGCTGCCCGACTGGAACCCCAAGGCCGCGGGCATCCGCGCTTTCTACTTCAGGGATCCGGACGGACACTTCCTCGAGGTCCTCTGGTTTCCTGCCGGCAAGGGGGATCCGAAGTGGCATCGCGCCACCGACCGTCTCTTCCTCGGCATCGACCACACGGCCATCGTCGTCGGCGACACGGAATCGAGTCTCCGATTCTACCGTGATGCTCTCGGGCTGACTGTAGCGGGAGAGAGCGAGAACTATGGGCCGGAACAGGAATGGCTGAACAATGTCTTCGGGGCCCGGCTTCGCATCACGACTCTCCGGGCCCCGGCAGGACCGGGTGCCGAGCTCCTCGAGTACCTGACGCCGCGGGACGGGCGTGCTGCGCCGGTCGATCTCAAGGCCAATGACCTCGCCCACTGGCAGATACGACTGGTGGTGCCGGAGGCTGGAGCTGCGCTCGGTGCGGTCAAAGCGTCCAAGGGGTGGCTGGTGAGCCCGGGAGTGACCGTCCTGCCGGACGCCGGGCTCGGTTTCCGTCGCGGTGTGCTCGTTCGGGATCCGGACGGCCACGCCCTCCTGTTGGCCGAACCATGAGCGTCAAGCGAACAGGTCTCCCGGACCCGGAGACGATGGCATGACCTGCAAGGACGTGATCGGCTTGCTGGCTGACTACCTGGAATCGACTCTGACAGAAGCTGAGGTCGCTCAGCTGGAAGACCACCTGAGAGCGTGCGGCCCGTGCATGGCCTACCTCCGGACCTATCGACGGACCAAGGAGCTTGCCGCTCGGGCCGAGCGAGTGGAAATGCCGGCGGAGATGATGGATCGCCTCCGCCAGTTTCTCGTGCGGCGCCTGTCTTCCGAAAAGGCGTGAGGGTCGGATTCGGACGTACGTGCGATCAGTGGCGACTGGGCGCCCAGTGGCGCGTCAGCTGCTCGCGAAGCGCCATGCGCGCGCGGTGTACCCGCGACTTGATCGACGCGACCGACTCACCGAGGATCGCCGCTGCTTCCTCGTTGGACAGCTCCTCGACGTCCCGCAGGACCAGCACGGCCCGGTAAGGCTCGGGCAGCTGATCGATGGCGTTGGAGAGTGTGGCGCGAGCTTCTCCGTCGAGGAGCTCGGCTTCGGGGGTCTGCGACCAATCAGCCAGCAGGTACGAACGATCACCCTCGCGGTGGCCATCTTCCTTAAAGGTAGGGAGGTGCTCCTCGAGGCTGACTTCAAGCTGGGCCCGCTTGCCCCGCCGCTTGAGGAGGGCGGCGTTGGTTGCCACGCGGTAGATCCAGGTGCCCAGGGCCGCGCGACCCTCGAAGCGGTCGATTTTGCGCGCGAGGGTAAGGAAGACATCCTGCACCACCTCTTCGGCATCGGAATCGGTGCGGGTGATGCCGCGGGCGACCCGGTAGACGCGGGAGGCGTAGCGCTCCATGAGGGACTCGAGTGCCGCGCAGTCGCCGCTCCGCAGGCGCTCGACCAGGACCGTCTCGGCGGTAGCGTCCACGCTAGCGCTCCCTGGCCTTGATCTGCTCGGCCACGAAGGGTGAGCAGTTGGTCAGCCGCGCGTGGCGGTCAGCCAACCCTCGGAGCATCTGGACGCCGCCGCGATCTATGAACGTCACCGCTCCCAAATCGAGGATCAGAACTGGGGCGGAGCCGAGCGCCAGCTCACAGGACCGACTCAGCTCCTCAACCCAGGGGCCCATGAGATCCCCCTCCACGACCAGTGTCGTGGCCCCGTTTCCGTCGACTACTGACCCTATCTTGAGCATGGTCGGTATCGCTCCCGACACGGTTGAGAGGCAAGGGCCGTGCCGCAGTCCCACGCGGGACAGGGTGTGGCGGAAGTGCCCGAAAATTCGAGAAGGTGCCCGGACGGCGGGGTCAGCGAGCGTGTCGGCGCCCACGGTCCAGCGTGGCCGGCCACGACGGGCCGTGAACGGGGAGGTCCGGCGCTACGAGCGGTCGTGGCTGGAGCGCTTGATGCCGAGCTTCTCCAGCCGGCTCCTGAGCGTATTGGGGTGGACCTTGAGGATGGCCGCCGCCCCCTTGGGCCCCTCGATGACCCAGGCCGTATGCGCCAAAGCGGCCAGGATGTGGCTGCGCTCGACCTCCTCGAGGCTCGGCAGGGAGCGAGAGGCTGGTACGACGCCCAGCGCGACTGTGGAGGACGCGCCCAGCGCTGCGGCTGCTGGGGCCGGGAGCATCGTGCGGTCGATCTCGAGAGTGGCCCCGTCGGAGAGGATGACCACGCGCTCGATGACGTTCTGCAGCTCCCGGATGTTGCCGGGCCAAGCGTAGGCCTGTAGGCGCTCCATCGTCTCGTCCGCCACCGCGGCCACGCGCTTGCCGAACTTCCCAGCGAAGTGCGAGAGGAAGAACATCGCCAGCAGCCGGACATCCTCCCGGCGCTCGCGGAGGGGCGGGACCTTGAGCGGGAAGACGTTGAGCCGGTAGAAGAGGTCGGAGCGGAAGCGCCCGCCGGCGACCGCCTCTTCGAGATCCCGGTTGGTCGCGGCGATGACGCGCACGTTCACGCGCTGGCTCCGGCTGCTGCCGACGGGTTCGAACTCGCGCTCCTGGAGCACGCGCAGCAGCTTCACCTGCGTCTCCGGCGGCAGCTCGCCCACCTCGTCGAGGAAGATCGTGCCGCCGTCGGCAAGCTCGAAGCGCCCGATGCGCCTCTCAATCGCTCCGGTGAAGGCGCCCTTGACGTGGCCGAACAGCTCGCTCTCGACGAGGCCGGCCGAGATGGCGCTGCAGTTGACCTTGACCAGCGGTCGGTTCCGGCGCCCGCTCCGGGCGTGGATGGCCCGCGCGACCAGCTCCTTGCCGGTGCCGGTCTCGCCGCTGATCAGCACGGTCGAGTCCGTGGAAGCTACCTGCTCGACCTGACGGAGCAGGGCGAGAAGCGGCGGGCTGTTGCCGACCATTTCGTCGAAGTTGTGCTCGCGGTGGATCTCCTCCTGCAGGTAGACGCTCTCGCGCTCGAGACGGGCCTTCAGCGCGGCGATCTCCTCGTAGGCCTTCATGTTCTCAACCGCCAGTGCGACCTGGTTGGCGACCTCCTGGAAGAACGCGGCGTCGGCCTCTGAGTACTGGTTGGGGTTGACGCTGGCCACGGCCAGGACGCCGATGCTCCGGCCGTGGACCACCAGTGGGACGATGACGTAGGACCGCACGCCATCGGCGTGGGCCCGGTCCTCGGCCGGATACTGGCGCTCCGCAGCGAGGTCGCGGCGGAGGAGGAGCTTCTGCTCGCGGAAGACGCGGCCCACGTGGCTGTCGTTGGCCGGCATCTCGAGGCCGACCACGAAATACGTCGTCGGCAGAGAGGATTCGAGGATGAAGAGGCGCAGGACGTCTCGCTGTGGTTCGTGAAGGAAGATGGCGGTACGGTCGAACGGGACCACGCGGCGCAGCGCCTGGGCGATGGCGTGGAAGAGCCCTTCCTGGGTCAGGTTGGCGATCAGCGCATTGGTGATCTCGAGCAGGCTGCGGTAGCGCTCCCCGTCCCCTGCCGAGGCCGGGGTCCCCTGCCGGTGATCCCGAGAGGGCGGGGGGGTCATGCGGGTCATTCTACCCCGGCATATGTCACGAAAGTGTGAACCCCCCACCCGGGTGGGCGTGTCTAAGAGGCAGGACAATGAATGCCCGTGAGGGGGAAGCCTTGACCTGCCGCGAGCTGATCGATCTGCTGGCCGACTATTTGGACTCCACCCTGTCCCAGGCGGCGGTCGTCGAGCTCGAAGACCATCTGGCCAAGTGCGCCGAGTGCCAGGCGTATCTCAATACCTATCGGTCGACCAAGGCCCTGGCCGCACAGGCCGGGAGCGTGGAGATGCCCGCCGAGATGCGGAGACGTCTCAGCGAGTTCCTTGTCCGGCACCTTTCCCCCGGAGGCGCCTGAGAGGCTTCGGGCGAACCCCGCGCACGACAGGTGGCGTCTGCTGACGGGGACAGGCCGCTGGGCCGGGCTTCCAAAGCGAACCTGATGACGCCTCGAGAGCGTCCAAGCGGTGGATGCCCCCGAGTTGACAGTGTCTTGACATCTCTCGCCGGGCGCCTGCTAGAGTAGCGGCGACCGCAGAAAGGATTCTCCATGGAAACGGGACCCTCGAAGAACGGCGGCTGGCTATCGGTCATGGCGCCGCTGTGGCCGCTTGGCTTGGCCCGGATCCTCTACGGTCTGCTTTGGTGGCAGCAGTCGAAGTGGAAGGTGCCCTCGGATGATTTCGGCCGGAAGTCCGGCGGTGGGCTGTGGTTCTGGGTGCAGCAGGAGATCCAGTACCCCACGGTCGCGGCTTACAAGGAGTTCCTGGTCAACGTGTTGGTTCCCCACTGGACCTTCTTCGGTTACATGACGCTCGTGACCGAAACGTTCATCGGCGTGACGCTGATTCTTGGCCTCTTCACCCGGCTGGGGGCGCTCGTCGCGCTCGGCATGGCGGTCAACATCACGCTGGGCATTCTCAGCGTGCCCCACGAATGGGGTTGGACCTACACCATGCTCATCATGTTCGCCGCGGTCTTCCTCCTGACCGGCGCCGGCCGCAGCTTCGGCGTGGATGCCTTTCTCAAACCCCGCCTCGAGGATGCGGCTGCCGGGGGCAATCGTGCGGCGCGCGCGCTGAGCTGGCTCACCTAGGATCCCGGGTTGGAGTTCAGCGTCGGCGTCGGTCTCACCAATGCATGCGACCTGGCCTGCGCCCACTGCTATCGCGACACGGAAAGCGTCGACCAGCTGACCGAGTCGCAGGTCCTCGGCGTCTGCGATGCCCTGCCGGTCCGCTCCGTCAATCTCGGCACCGGGGAGAACGGCTTGCATCCGGAGTACGCGGCCATCGTCAGGGCCTTGGGCGCGCGCGGCGTCAAGCTCTCGCTGACCTCGAATGGGTACACGATCGAGCGCTCCTCCGACGAAACACTCGGAGCGTTTCGCGAGCTGGAGGTCTCCATCGATTTCCCGACGGCGGCCGAGCAGGACGCATTCCGGGGAGCCGGCAACTGGCAGCGCGTGATGGCGGGCATCGAGCGAGCGCAACGGCTGGGCATCACGGTCACCGTGCTCTCGGTGATGA
>Ga0209640_10002069_pt1 | contig 17385 bp, 14 predicted proteins | sample RifCSP10_1_FD_184018 | JGI IMG/M metagenome (GOLD analysis project Ga0209640, IMG submission 184018) | Soil microbial communities from Rifle, Colorado - Rifle CSP2_sed 10_1 (SPAdes) (version 2) | ecosystem: Environmental > Terrestrial > Deep subsurface > Rock core/Sediment | place: Rifle... | reverse complement strand
CCTGGCTCTTACCGCCGCAGGACTTCCCTCAATTTCTGAGAGTCACCCTATGGATCACGACAGCGATTCATCTGGACACACTCAACAAAAGATTTGACCCCTCTTCCTACCGTAATAACCGCAGCGTAGGGCCATTTGGCCCTATTTCGCATAGAGCTAAAAAACTTCTTGCCATTCCCCATCCGGCACTTTTTTAGTTCTCGCAGCCGATTTATCCTGCTTGCATGAAGCGGTCCATCACGGTCGCAGTTATCGACAGCAACTCGGGGACCCGTCAGGGACTCGTGCGGCGACTGCAGCAGATGCCCGGGATCACCGTATTGGGTGAGGCAGCAGATCCCGAGGAAGCACTTAGGGTGGCCTTTGAGCAGAGGCCAGACGTGGTGTTGACGGACGTACGGTGGATCGACCGCGATGGCGCGGAGTTCTTAAGCCAGATGGCCGCCGCCGTCCCAAAGGCTAAGATCGTCGTTCTGACCGCGTATGTCACGGAGCAGGAACGATCCGAACTGATGCGGGCTGGCGCCCAGGCAATCCTCCTTAAAGAGATCGGTTCCGACCGGCTCGTCCAGACTATGCGGACACTCGCTGCCCAACCCGCGGGTGGTGGAGATTAATTTAAGACCGGAGGAGGTTAAGTTGAGCCTATGAGAAAGCAATTGATGAAATGGCTCTCTTCACTTTTAGCGATGGTGGTTCTGCTGTTCCTTTCGATCAAGCTCAGCCATCCCGCTGAGCCGAAGCCTCCGCCGCCTTCGCCGAAACTCCTTGCCTTGGGCAAACAGATTTACAACCAGCAGTGCGCGGCCTGCCACGGAGTGCAAGGGCGAGGGGACGGCGAAGCAGCTTACCTCCTATATCCCAAGCCGCGCAATTTTGTTGCCGCAAACTACCGGCTCGTATCGACCTGGGATCGTGTCCCGACTGATCAAGATCTGTTTAACACGATTACGCGCGGTATACCGGGATCGGCAATGCCCTCTTGGGGACACCTGCCAGTCGCGCAGCGCTGGGCCCTGGTCTACTACGTCAAATCGCTTTCGGAGAAGCCGCTCCAAGTAAAAGCGTCAAAGAATCCCGGACCGGATGGAAGCGGCGGTGAGGGGGTGATCCAAGTACCGAAAGAGCCCCCGTTCGACGCAGCCGCAAAGACCCGCGCCCTAGAGCTCTACAAGGATGCCTGCGCCTCTTGCCATGGCGCGACCGGGAAGGGAGACGGCGCGCAGGAGCAAATAGATGAGGAGGGTTTCCCCACCCGCCCGCGCGACCTCACGGCTGGGGTCTTCAAAGGGAACCCTGATCCGATCCAACTCTACCGTAGGATCGTCGCGGGCATCCCCGGCAGCCCCATGCCGATGAGCGATTGGGCCTACGGTACTGATGCTTGGCACCTGGCGCATTATGTCCTCTCGCTCTCCAGCGAAAAACAACGAGAGCGCGTAGAGATGAAGAAGTTTGAGATCGTCGCCACGCGCGTCAAGGAACTACCAGACCATCCTGACTCCGGAATCTGGCGTTTGACCCCGCGGGTGAACCTTCACTTGATGCCCCTCTGGTGGCGCAGCGATCGGCCAGAAGAACTCACCGTGCGCGCGGTCCATGACGGAAAGGAAATAGCCATCCTGTTGATGTGGACGGATGAGACCCACGACCACACGGCGATGCGGCCGCAGGATTTCCGCGATGCCGTCGCGGTGGAATACTCTCTCACCAGGAACCCGCCGTTCTTTGCCATGGGCGAAAAGGGCAAGCATGTGAATATCTGGATGTGGAAATCGGAGCGTCAAGCTGACCTGGAACCCGCTTTCCAGGACCTGGAGAAGGTCTATCCCAATCTGGGCATTGACTCCTATCCCAACCTGCTACGCGCACCCGTGGAGCAGCCCTTGCGCCATGCGCTCACGCTCGAGTCCGATAAAACTTTTGTCACGGGCTGGGGTGCGGGAAACATCGTTTCCGATCCACAGCGTCAGAGTCCGGCTGAAGATCTGACGGCACAGGGATTCGGCACGCTTCGAGCGCGCCCACGGATCGATCAGAAGATCGACGCCAAGGGCATCTTTGCGGCAGCCTCCTACCGCGTCATGTTCCGGCGCAGCCTCAAGCCCACGGGGAAGGATGCGGTAGCGCTCAGCCCAGGAAGCACGGTGCCGGTGGCCTTTGCCGTGTGGAACGGAAGCGCAGGCGACCGCGATGGAAAGAAGTCGGTAACCATATGGCAGGAGTTAAAGATTGCAAAGTAAACCGTTCCAGCCGTTCAAGCTGTTCGAGTCGTTCAAAACAGTTTTAACGGCTTGAACCATTGGAACAATTTGAACGTTTTGAACAGGAGAGAGAGCTATGAGCGATGAGAAGAGAGACGAGATAACCGGGTTGAGCCGTCGGGACTTTTTACGCTGGATGGGGATCGGAACCGGCACGGCGGCTCTCAGCACAGGATTGCCGCTGCGCCTGCTTGCCGCCGCCCGGCCGGACGAGAACCCGCTGGCCGGTTCAGTAAATCGCGCCTGGGAAAAGATCTATCGCGATCAGTATCGCTATGACCGCGCCTTCGATTGGGTCTGCTCGCCGAACGACACCCACGCGTGCCGGGTGCGCGCCTATGTGCGCAACGGCATCGTCACCCGGCTGGGCAACACTTATGATTACCAGACCTACGCCGATCTCTACGGCAACAAGGCCACCGCGAACTGGAACCCGCGCCAATGCGCCAAGGGCTACACCTTTCACCGCGTCATCTACGGGCCTTATCGGCTAAGACACCCGATCGTCAGAAAAGGTTGGAAGGCATGGGCCGACGCCGGCTTTCCCGAGCTAACGCCGGAGAACAAGTCCAAGTATAAGTTTGACAGCCGCGGACAGGACGAGTTCATGCAGATCTCTTGGGAGGATGCCTTCCATGACATCGCCAAGGCGCTCGTCGCCATCTCGACCCGCTACAGCGGCGACGAGGGTGCCAAAAAACTGCTGGCACAGGGCTACCAGCCCGAGATGGTGCAGGCGATGGGCGGGGCTGGCACGCGGACGATCAAGATGCGCGGAGGCATGGGCCTCCTGGGCGTTATTGGCAAGTACGGCATGTACCGCCTTAACAACTCTATGGCTCTGCTTGATGCCAAGATCCGTGCCGTTGCTCGGGAAAAGGCGCTTGCCGGGCGCAACTGGTCGAACTACACCTGGCATGGGGATCAGGCCCCGGGCCATCCGTGGGTGCACGGGCTGCAAACGTCGGACTGCGACTTCAACGATCTGCGCTTCTCCAAGCTCATCATCATGGATGGCAAAAATCTCGTCGAGAACAAGCTCACAGACTCCCACTGGTTTATCGAGTGCATGGAGCGCGGGGCCAAAATCGTTGTGATCGCGCCCGAGTATGGACCCCCCTCGACCAAAGCCGATTATTGGATTCCCATCCGGCCGACGACGGACGCCGCACTCTGGCTCGGCATCACCAAGCTGATGATCGACAACAAGTGGTACGACGAGGCGTTCGTGAAGCGCTTCACCGACTTCCCATTGCTGGTGCGCAAAGACAATCTGAAGCGCCTGCGCGCCCATGAGATCTTCACCAACTACAAGTCCAGCCTCTCTGCGGATGGGCCGTCTATAAAGATCCAGGGCCTGACTCCCGAGCAGCATGACAAATTGGGCGACTATGTAATCTGGGATCAGAAAAAAAACGGCCCTGTCGCTATCACGCGCGACGACGTGGGCGAGAGCATGGCCAAAAAAGGCTTCGATCCGGCCCTGGAGGGAAGCTTCAATGTCAAGCTCATAGACGGCAAGGAGATCGAAGTCGCGACGCTCTGGACGCTCTATCAGACTCACCTGAAAGACTATGATCTCGATACGGTCGCTGAGATCACGCAGGCACCGAAAAACCTAATCGAGCAGCTCGCCCGAGATATCGCTACGATGAAACCGGTGGCGATCCACCAAGGCGAGGGAATCAATCACTGGTTCCACGCTACCGAGATGAACCGGGCCTCTTACCTCCCTCTGATGCTCACCGGTAACATCGGCAAGCCGGGGGCCGGTTCTCACACCTGGGCTGGAAATTACAAAGCGGCGCTCTTCCAGGGTTCTCCCTGGACCGGACCTGGCTTTAAGGGCTGGGTTGCCGAGGATCCCTTTGACATCAACCTCGATCCCAAAGCGCCCGGCAAGGCCATCAAGGCCCACGCCTATACCAAAGACGAGGAGCCGGCGTACTGGAACCACGGGGACATGGCGCTGATCGTCGACACGCCCAAGTTCGGGCGTAAGAACTTCACCGGCGAAACCCACATGCCCACCCCAACCAAAGCGATGATCTTCTCCAATGTCAACCTGATCAACAACGCCAAGTGGGCCTACGAGATGATCAAGAACGTGAACCCGAATGTCGAGATGATCGTCTCGATCGACATCCAGATGACTGCCTCGATCGAGTACGCGGATATCGCCTTACCGGCCAACTCCTGGCTCGAGTTCGAAGGGCTGGAGATTACGGCGAGTTGCTCCAACCCGTTCCTGCAAATCTGGAAAGGCGGCATCCCGCCCGTTTTCGACAGCAAAGATGATCTCATGATCCTGGCCGGCATCGCGAACGCCCTGGCCGATGTAACCGGGGAAAAACGGTTCCGGGATTACTTCAAATTTGCCGATCCCAAGCTTCGCGGCATCTATATCCAAAGGCTGCTCGATACCTGCACGACCACCGCCGGCTACAAGCTCCAGGACATCATGGCCGGAAAATACGGCCCTCCGGGCGGCTGCCTCATGAACTTCCGCACCTACCCGCGCATCCCCTTCTACGAGCAGGTGCATGACAGCGAGCCTTTCCACACCGATACCGGCCGTCTGCATGCCTATGCGGATGTCCCAGAGGCCATCGAGTACGGCGAGAATTTCATCGTCCATCGTGAGGGTCCGGAGGCGACACCCTATCTGCCCAACGTCATCGTCAGCTCCAACCCCTATATCCGCCCGGAGGACTACGGGATCTCTCCCAATGCCGAGCACTGGGACGAGCGCACCATCCGCAACGTCAAGATGCCATGGAACAAAGTGAAAGAAACCAAGAATTTTCTCTGGGAGAAAGGCCTTCAGTTTTACTGCCTCACTCCCAAGACGCGCCACCGTGTCCATTCGAGCTGGTCCAATGTCGATTGGCACATGCTCTACGACTCGAACTTCGGTGATCCTTACCGGCTCGACAAGCGCGCCCCCTCGGTCGGAGAGCACCAGCTCCACATGAACCCGCAAGCGGCCCGCGACCTCGGAATCAACGACGGCGACTACGTCTATGTGGATGCGAACCCGGCGGACCGCCCCTACCTCGGGGCCAAACCCGGCGACCCTTTTTATAAAGTGTCGCGCTGTATGCTCCGCGTGAAATACAACCACGCTTATCCCTACAACTGCATCATGATGAAGCATGCACCCTTTATCGCCACCGAAAAGAGCGTCAAGGCGCACGAGACGCGACCCGACGGCCGTGCCCTCTCGGAGAATACCGGCTATCAGGCCAACCTGCGCTACGGCTCGCAGCAATCGGTCACGCGCAACTGGCACATGCCCATGCATCAGACCGACAGCCTGTTCCACAAGGCGAAGGTTTCCATGAGTTTCATCTTCGGCGGTGAGGCCGATAACCATGCGGTCAACACGGTCCCAAAGGAAACTCTGGTCCGCGTGACCAAGGCCGAGGACGGCGGGATGGGCGGCAAGGGGATCTGGAAGCCGGCGACCACCGGATATACGCCGGACAACGAGAACGACTTCATGAAGCGCTACCTGGCCGGTGACCTGACAAAAGTCAAAGAATGAGAAAGATGGTTCAAAAGTTCAAAACGCTCAAGGGTTCAAAGTTGCGGGTCATTGAACTTTTGAACTGTTGAACCTTTGAACGCCTTGGAGGGAGTGATGCCTTACAACGATCCCGATCCGACTGATCCCAATATTCTGGTGGGCGTCGTCTTGCCCGCAGACGCCGAGGCCGAGCATGAAATGGCCTACGTCTTTGCCGAAGAGTTCGTGCGCATGGGGTACAACCGGAAACGGCTCCTCTCCCTTTTTAAGACCCCATTTTATGCGGGAGCCTACGGGGCGTACCGTGCCTTGGGCGAAGAAGTAATTCAGTCCATCATTGACGAGTGCCTCAACGCCTGGGGAAGGAATAGGATTACAGTTCAAGAGGTTCAAGACGATTCGAACGACTTGAACAATTTAAACGGTTTGAACCTGAGACGAGAGGAGAGAGACGATGGCTAAAGTTCACAATTGGCAGATCGGCCGGGAGATGGCCTACCCCTACCAAGCCGCACTCCCTCGCCGGCAGTTTGCCTTCGTCTTCAATATCAACCGCTGCATCGCCTGCCAAAGCTGCACAATGGCCTGTAAATCCACCTGGACCTTCAACAAAGGGCAGGAACAGATGTGGTGGGCCAATGTGGAGACCAAACCTTACGGCGGCTATCCCCAGTTCTGGGATGTCAAGATCCTCGAGCTCCTGGAGAAGGCCAATCCCGGGAGACAGCAATGGTCAGGGAAGCCCTCGGCTGATCCGAAGCAACCTTACGGCCAGTTTGATGGCCAGACGATATTCGAAGCGCAGAAAATGCTCACTCCTGACAGCGCTCGAGTGCTCGGCTACCTGCCAGCGGATGATGAGTGGAACTCTCCCAATATCTACGAGGACAATCCGGTCGGAAAAAACGGGACCCGATATCAATTCGACAAGAATGGTGTTGAGCTGCCCGAGCACAAGACCTGGTTTTTCTATCTGGCGCGCATCTGCAACCACTGCAGTTATCCGGCTTGCCTGGCCGCCTGCCCGCGCAAGGCGATCTACAAGCGCCCAGAGGACGGAATCGTCCTGATTGACCAAAACCAGTGCCGCGGCTACCGCAAGTGCGTCGAGGCCTGTCCCTACAAGAAAAGCATGTACCGCGGCAACACTCGGGTCTCGGAGAAGTGCATCGCCTGCTACCCGCGCATCGAGGGGAAGGACCCGGAGAGCCGCGGGCAACCGATCGAGACCCGCTGCATGACGGCATGCATCGGCCAGATCCGTATGCAGGGGCTGGTCAAGATGAATCGGGACGGCACCTGGTCCGAGGACCGCTACCACCCGCTCTACTACCTGGTTCACGTGGCCAAGGTAGCGCTTCCCCTCTATCCGCAGTTTGGCACGGAACCCAACGGGTACTATATCCCACCCCGCTGGGTGCCGCGGGACTACCTCAGGCAGATGTTCGGCCCGGGCGTGGACCAGGCGATCGACCGCTACGCCTACCCGGACCGCGAACTGCTGGCAGTGCTCCAGCTCTTCCGCCGCTCCAACCGGATTATCTTCCGCTATGAAATCAAGGAGGGGCCGAAGATTTACGAGGCGACACTGCGTGGCAAGAAGATAACCGTGTACAACGACACCGTCATAGCTTATGGGCAAACCGGTAAGGAAATCTTCCGCACCACGGTCGATGAGCCGATCCATGTGCGACCGGCTAAGCACGCGAACTCGATATGAAGAAAAGTTCAAACCGTTCAAATGGTTTAAAATCGTTCGAATCGTTTTGAACGACTTAAACGTCTTGAACGACCAGGAGAACAAAATGACCGAGGGACTGGAATCAACAATAAACCATGAGATCAACGAAATCGATCTGGCCCTCTGCCGGGCTACGCTTTACAACGCGCTTGCCCTGGGCTTTCGACCGCCTACGGAGGAGACGGAGGATCGCCTCATCCGCGATCCAAGCGTAAGGGCCCTGTCCGATGCCGCGGCGCTCATCGACCAGACCCGAGGGTCACCAGTTGTCTCGGCGGTATGGAATCTCTCGACCACCGAGGAGACATCCACAACGCAGCTATCGGCCTCTTATCGGCGGCTTTTCGGCCACACGGCTTGCGGCGCCGTCCCTCCCTATGAAACCGAATACGGTACGGAAGCGCTCTTTCAACAACCCCAGGAGTTGGGAGACCTGATGGGATTTTACCAGGCATTCGGTCTCACCTTGAATATGGCAGAACACGAGCGACCAGATCACGTGAGTTGCGAGTGCGAGTTTCTCTGCTTTCTCGCGCTCAAAGAGGCCTATGCCCTTGAGCGGGGAGACGCCTCGATGCTGGAGGAGACGCGCAAAACCACACGCCTTTTCCTGCGCGACCATCTGGGGCGGTTTTTGCCTGCCTTCAGCAAGAAGCTTGTTCGCGAAGATCCGAGAGGCTTTTACGGCCGGCTCGGCGGCCTGTGCTATGGATTCGTCATGCAAGAGTGTGCCCGATTCGGCATACCGCTAGGTCCTGACAACTTGAGCCTTCGGCCGGCGGGCGACGACGGCGTGCCGATGGCCTGCGGTGATGGTGCAGGGTGCGCGGCGATTCCGGGCGCCAGCACGCCGGAGGTATTCGAAGACGAATGAGGAACGAGATCTTGCTCTACGACCCGCGGCTTATCGAAGAGGCAGTCTTTCTGTGTCTCCGCGAGCACCCGAAGGCCGGGGAATTTGACCGCGAGCGCTGCCGCCACTATGAGATTTCCGATCCGGAGGAGCGCGAGCGAGGTTTCCAAGATCTCCACCGGGCATGGTTTATCCGGTTAGGGTTAGCTCATCCGATCGAGGAGGCGCTCCACGAGCAACCTGTCCTCCTATCCAGAGTAAAAACCTGTGTCGTTGGCCGAACCGCAGCAAAGAACCTCGAAGGGGCGGAACTCTTCGTCGGCTCTGAAGAGGGATCGAGCGACCGGGAGCAGCGTAACGTGCGCATTCTTCTAAGACCGGAATCTCTGCTTGATCCCGCCGCTTTGTTGAGTTTCCTCCGCCACGAACTGCTCCACATCATCGACATGCTCGACCCGGATTACGGCTACGAGCCGATTCTGCCGTCCGCAGTGGGCGGACCCACACACGACCGGCTGCTGGCAGAGCGTTACCGCGCGCTCTGGGATGCGACTATCGACGGCCGCATGGCGCGCCGCGGCTGGGCGCCGGAATCCATACGCGCCGAGCGGCTAAAGGATTTCCGCGGGGCCTTCCCGATGTTGGGAGAAGACAGCGCCCGGATGTTCAGCCACTTCTTCGATCGCGAACGAAGCACGCATCCGGAGCTTGTTGCCTTCGCATGCAACCCTTCGGCGGGCACCGGAGAACTGCCAACAACGGCTAGCCCGGGAAACCGCTGCCCCCTGTGCGGCTTTCCTACCCACTCCTTCGCGCCGGAGCCCGAACGTCTGCCTCCGGAGGTGATCGCCGAAATCGCCAAGGACTTCCCCCGCTGGCAACCTTCCCAGGGTCTATGCAGGCAGTGCGCCGACCTCTACCAGGCACACCAAGTTTCCATGCGCGCCGCCAAACAGCTTCCTGGAGCCCACCCAGATCACCCGGGCAGCCGTTGTTGATTCTCCGCCACGCTATTGAATTCCAAAATATACGAAACAGCGCCGCATATCATCGCAAAGTTGCAAAGAGAGGATCGTCGAGAAGGCGGCGGAAGAGGACGTGGATATGATCGTTATATCCGCGCACGGACGAAGCCGGCTGCTGCCGGGCGCGACTTGATGGCGGAGATCTAAGGGGGTTAAGCGATTCCCAACTCCTCGATCTTGCGATAAAGGGAGGAGAGACTGATGTCCAGAAGCCGGGCGGCCTCTTTGCGGTCCTGGCCCACCTCTTCCAAGACCCGGCGGATGTGCTGCCGTTCGTACTGCCTGAGCGCCTCTTTCAGCTCATAGGTGAAAGGCGGCGGGGTGTCCTTGCCCTCCGTAATGGCGCGCGGCAGGTGCTCGAGAGCTATCCAATCGCCGTCTGCCAGGATCATGGTGTGCTCGATGACGTTGTCTAGTTCGCGGACGTTCCCCTTCCACGGCAGGGACATGAGCGTGCGGATAACGGCGCCGTCGGCCCCCCTGAAGTTCTTCTTTAGTTCCGGGTTGTGTTTTTGAATCAAGTGCTCGACCAGCAGGGGAATATCCTCGGGTCTTTCCCGCAGGGGAGGAATGTGGATCTCCATGATGTTCAAGCGATAATAAAGGTCATCACGGAAGCGACCCCCCTCCACCTCCTTCAGCAAATCCCGGTTAGTGGCAGCGAGGACGCGCACGTCAATCCGCCGCGGGGTGGTGCTGCCGATCGGCAGAATCTCCTTGGCCTCCAGGGCCCTCAAGAGCTTAACCTGGAGGTGCTGGGGAATTTCGCCGATCTCGTCTAAAAAAATAGTCCCCCCTCTGGCCTTTTCAAAAAGCCCCTCTTGATTGGCAAAGGCCCCGGTGAAAGAGCCTTTCAGATGCCCAAAGAGGAGGCTCTCCAGCAGCGTCTCCGGCAGGGCCCCGCAGTTAACCGGTAAAAAGAGCTTGTCTTTACGGTCGCTGTGGGCATGGATCGCACGCGCGATCAACTCCTTACCCGTACCGCTTTCGCCGGAAATGAGGACCGTGGTTTGCGTCGGCGCGACTTTCGTCACGATCCCCAGCAGGTCTTTCAAAGACTTGCTCTTGCCGATCACCTCCAGAAACTCATAATCCCGATGGACGCGGCGCCTAAGAAATTGAACTTCTTCCGCCTGATGACGCAGCTCGATGAGCTGAATGATCCGGTTGGCCACCTCTTCAGCAGGAACGGGTTTCAGGAAGTAGTCCTGCACCCCGTGACGGATCGCCGCTATGGCCGTCTCAACGGAAGGCTGGGAGGCTATGAGCACCACTAAGGTTCGCGGCGAAAGCTCCTGAGCCTGCCTGAGGAGTTCAAGATAGCCCGCCTGACGCAGATCCACCTCTAGCAGGGCAAGATCAATATCTCTCCCCTGAATCGCTTCCAGGACAGCGGGGGGATCCTGAACCTTCTGTATCTCAAAACCCTCCTTGCTGAGGAGGGCGAGAAGGGCTTCGCTAAAGGATTCATCGTTATCAGCAATCAATATGCGGGGCACAATTCAACCTCTCCAGCCCGAAGAAACTGGGCAAATCTTCTTTACCTCAAATTTAGCCGGGGATACAAGAGGCAGAATTTAACGGACTGGCGGGATCAAAGACGCTCGGCGGCACGCAAGAGATCGGGATCTTTGCAGAATTGATGGAGGGCTGATTTGAGCTTCTCTTTCTGGGCGCCCGAGGGTGACCCCAGGCTCTCCATAACCTTAATCACCTCGGGGCCCCCTAGCTGGAGGAGTTTGCTGTAAATGGCATCAATTTCCGAGGTCTCAATTTTCACGGCGATTCTGAAGGCCGCGTCGACACTGATCGAGGGGATTCCCGTGCCGAGATAGGCGCTGATCTGCGCCTCAAGCTCCTCGGCCTTTTCGCGGGTGATGGAAGGGTCTAATAAAGGTCCTTCGGGGTAACGGCCCATCAACTCTTTACAGGCCAGAAGCATAGAAGAGTGGTGCTCTTCGTCCAAGGCCATCTGCCACCAGAAATCCCTGAGTTCGGGATGGTGGAGGAAAAGATGGGAGAAGCGGTAGTAGACCTTCCCGACCAGCCGCTCGAGCTCGGCGAATTTTTCCAGCGGATCAAATTGAGGTTCGGCCATGATAGTCTTCAAGGATCAGCCCCTGTTTTAGAGATATTTTCTCCCCACCGCTTCATCCGGGACTTCCAATCCCATCTCTGCAATGAGCGGGTTGACCTCCTCGATATATTCCCTCCTCGCCTCCGCATTGGTCCGGCGTTTGAGACCCCACTCCAGGTACCGCAAGCAACGGCGCGAGGTTGACCGGCCGAACATATCGAGGGCCAGAGGATACCAGCGGTTAACTGCTCTCTGTGCCTCGACTCTGCCTTTGGCGTCGCCGCAGAGCTCTGTGATCTGCTTCTGGCCGTAGGAGATATGCTGCATCTCCTCACTGATAATGACCGGCAGAAGCGCGGTCTCGTTTAAGGGGAGGTAGCTGCTATCGACAAACTCTTCCAGTTGGTATTTCCCCACGCGATCGATCAGGAAGGAGAACACAGCGACGTCTCCCCAGGTAGGAAGATCGCTCATCTTTAAGGCGTCGAGATAACGCTCAGAGCTCTGCCTCCAGAGTAGCGATGTCCCGTCCGAGTTGATCTCCTTCAGCAGACGGTTGAATTTGCGGAAGTGATCGATCTCTTCGCCGATCATCCGCGATAGCTGATACATGTCGTCCACAGTTGGCGCCTTGAGAAGCCATCTCGCGCCATAAACATGAGCGCTTCCGATCTCACAATCCGCCTGGATGGTGAGCACGCGACTCACCAACTCCTGATACTCCGGAGGCATCTCTCCAAATTCTTTTGCACTGATCTTCTCGTGGAACACTGCCCCGGGTCCTTTTCCCACAGAAACCTCCGACTCGGACGAGTGGTTTTGACCCCGTGGTTATATCGAGCAAAGGTCGTGCCACAAAAAAACCAACGAAATAGAGGCCTGAAATCCAAGAATTAAGAATATGCGTCCCCCGCTTTCCTACTTTTAAGAAGCAGACACTTTCGGCTTACGCCTTCCTGCCGCGCCAGACCTCAATTTTGACTGGCATATATCTTGCTCAACCCCAAATTAGAAAGCGAGCGGGACCCATGAAGGACGACAAAGTCAGTATGACCATCGATGCTCTCATTTCCAAGTATCGAGAGATCGTGGAAGAGTCCTCCTTCAGCTATGCAGCGGAGTGGAAGGCCAAGCATGCGGGACGAAAGGTAGTTGGATGCTACCCCGTCTACACACCGTTGGAAATTATTCACGCCGGCGGCATGCTGCCGGTAGGCGTGATGGGAGGCGGAAACCGTCTTGAGATCGCCCATGCCGATTCCCGCTTTCAGTCCTTCGTCTGCTCGATCGTGAAGAGCACGCTGGAGTTGGGGCTTACCGGCAAGCTCGACGCACTGGACGGGATCGTCTTTCACTCGATCTGTGATCCGGCCAGGAATCTCGCCAGCGTGTTTAAGCGCAACTTCCCCAACCTAATGGTCGAGTATATCCACTTCCCACAAAATATGACTTCCAAGCACACCGCAGCGTATCTCACAGCGGAATACCAGAGGCTTAAGGCGAGCTACGAGAACCTCGCGGGCAGGCCGATCACGGACACGGAGCTGCGCGAGAGCATTCGCCTCTACAACGAGCAGCGCCGTCTCGTGCGCGACCTCTACCGCATCCGTAGTGAGAACCCGCAGAACCTCTCCACGGTCGAAAGCTATGTTCTCACCCGGATCGGGACGCTCCTGCCCCCCGAGGAGCACGTCGGTATATTAAAGGAGGCGATCGCCGCTATCGCCCAAAGGCACGAAAAGCCCAAGGATCGCATCAAGGTCGTCCTCGAGGGCTCCTTCTGTGAACAGCCTCCGCTGGAACTCATCGAGTCGCTGGAGGCTGCCGGTTGCTACCTGCTGGATGACGACTTCCTTTTGGGCTGGCGCTGGTTCTCGAAGGATATCCCAGTCGAAGGCGATCCGATCCAGAATCTCGCACAGGCCTACCTCGATCGGAGCGTCTTCTCGGGGGTCAAACACGACACCCGAGAGCCCAAAGCCAAGCACCTCATAGATAAAGTGAAAGAGACCGGAGCGGATGCGGTGCTCATCCTCGCCGCCAAGTTCTGCGAGCCCGCGCTGTTTGACTACGCCCTCTACCGCAGGGCTTTGGAGGCGGAGGGGATACCCCACTTGTTTCTCGAGTTTGAGGAGAAGATGTGGATCTTCGAAAAGGCAAGGACCGAGGTGGAGACTTTTGTCGAATCGATGCTGTTTGATTAGGAGAGGCTAATGGCGAAAAAAGAAGCCGTAAAAACAAGCTATCAGGGGCAGATCCACCTGCTGCAAAAAGATCTCATGGGGGACTACTTTGCGTCTCTGACGCGCGCCGCCGAGCAGGGTGAAGGAAAGAGCGCCTATATGCTGATCAGCGGCAATCCGGTAGAGCTCGTGCTGGCTTTCGACATGATCCCAGTCTACCCCGAAATTAACGCCCTTCAGCTAGCGGTAAAGAAAGTTGCCCTCCCTTATATCCTGAAAGCAGAGGAGATGGGTTACTCGATCGATAACTGCGCCTATGTCAAAGCGGACGTCGGCCTGTTCTTAGGAGACCGTAAAACCCCCTTCGCTACCATCCCGTCTCCTTCTTTGATTCTCTGTAACTATGTCGGGTGCAACGTTTACCTCCAGTGGTTTGAACACCTGGCAGAATACTCGCAGGCGGAAATCTTCAACCTGGACATCCCGTTCAATCGCCACCCTTCCGGCAAACCCTCGAAGCAAGACCTCGAATACGTCGTCAAGCAGCTAGAGGAGCTCATCGAGGTGTGCGAGCGGATCACCGGTAAGAAGTTCGACTATCAAAAGCTGCAAAAAATCGTCTCCTACTCGGGGCAGACAGGCGAACTCTGGTCTCGCATCAAGGGTCTCACCAAGCACATCCCGTCCCCCTTCGATGCCTACTTCGACTCCGTCACCATGATGGCTCCCCTTTACTGCCTGAGAGGCACCGAAGGAGGGCTCAGGTTTTTTGAGACCGCCTACAAGGAGATGGAAGAGAAGGTTCGGCTCGGTATGGGGCCCCTGCCCCAAGAGCGCTTTCGGTTCGTCATCGAAGGCCCGCCTCCCTGGCCCTACCTTCGGACCTTCCGAGATCTCTTTGCCAAGTGGGGCGCCGTGGCCGTCGCCTCGACTTACTCCACAGTGGGCGGCCTCTGGGAGTTCGGCTTTCAACACGACCCCAACCGGCCGCTGGAATCGATCGCGGAGCACATGCTGGAGTGGAACCTCACCAACCGGAACTTCCTCCAACGTTACGACCAGATCCGCCGCTACGTGGAGGAATGGTCCGCGGACGCGCTCGTGATCCATTCCGTGAAAAGCTGCAGGCTTTTCTCCGCGGGACAAGGGGACATGCGTGAGTACTTCACCAAGGAGCTGGGTATCCCGACCTTGCTGATCGAATCCGATATCGAGGACCCGAGGTATTTCTCCGAGGCGCAGATGAAAACCCGGGTCGACGCATTTTTTGAATCCTTAGAACACAGGAAAATTTTGCGCCAGGCCTCAGCCCCGGGAGGCGAGAGATGATTTACGCTGCTGGAATCGATGTAGGCTCCACCCAGACCAAAGGGATCATCATCAACGACCGCATGGAGATCGTCGCGCGAGCTCTGACAGACACGGGCGCCTACGTGATACGGGCCGCGGAGCGCTGCTTCCGCGAGGCTTTGCTCCAGGGCGGACTCAAAGAGGAGCAAGTGCTTTACGTCGTGGGCACGGGATACGGCCGCTACAAGGTTATGTTTGGCGACGCGCAAATCACCGAAATCAGCTGCCATGCCAAGGGAGCCTCTTACCTTTTTCCCCGCACCCGCACCGTGATCGACATGGGCGGCCAGGACGCCAAGGGCATCAAGGTCGGGGAGGACGGGGAAGTGAAAGACTTCGTGATGAACGACAAATGCGCCGCCGGAACGGGAAGGTTCCTCGCCAACTCAGCCGAGGCCTTAGGGCTTGGCCTGGACGAGATCGGGGGAATCTCTCTGAAGGCGAAAAACCCCGTGCGCCTGACCACGGTGTGCACGGTCTTCGTCGAATCGGACATCATGTCCTACCTCGCCCAGGGGAAAAAGATCGAAGACATCCTGGGAGGCGTCCACAGCGCCATCGCCGCCCGCACGATTTCGCTGGTGCGGCGTGTCGGCATCGAGGAGGAGGTCACCTTTACCGGGGGAGTTTCACGTAACCCCGGAATGGTCAAAGCCTTAGAGGAAAAACTGGGGACCAAGCTCAACGTGAGCCCGGATTCTCATTTTGTCGGCGCCCTGGGCGCAAGCCTGTTCGCGCTGGAACGCGCGAGCAAAGGAGCGGGGCGAACGCCTCAGGAAAAGGCGCAAGCAGGTGCCTGAGTCTTCTGCCGCCAAGACCTGAATCGGAGGGAGATCCACGTCATGCCTTTTGTTGCGGGAATCGATGTCGGCGCAAAATCCACCAAGGTCGTCATCCTGGATGATACCCAACATATTCGCGGCCAGGCCATCGTCCGAACCCAGACCGACTTCCCCGCAGTGGCCAAGGAGGCGCTGGAACTGGCCTTGCAGGCGTCAAGGCTCAAGCCGAGCGACCTCGGATATATCGCCACGACCGGATTTGGCCGCTACAACGTTCCCTTCCGCGACATCCAGATCACGGAGATTACCTGCGTTGCCCGCGGGGCCGTCTTCCTCTTTCCCAAAACCCGTTCCGTCCTGGACATTGGCGCCCAAAGCACGCGTGCCATCAGGGTGACGGAGAACGGGAAGGTGCGGGACTTCCGCACCAACGATAAGTGCGCGGCCGGCGCCGGAGGCTTCGTCGAGCGCGCGGCAAAATACCTTGAGGTCAAGATCGACGATGTGGGAACTCTCTCGGTCCAGGCGGAAAAACCGCAGACGATCAGCAGCGTGTGCGCGGTCCTGGCGGAGTCGGAGATCATCAATCATGTTTCCGCCGGAGAAACGGTGGAAAACATTCTGCGCGGCGTCCACAACTCGCTGGCCTCGCGCGCCATGGCCCTGTTGAAGCGGGCTGGCATGGAAGACGAGGTCACCTTCGTCGGCGGCGTGGCGCGCCAGCAAGGCATGGTCAAAGCCCTCGAGGAGACTTTGAAAAGAAAGGTCAACGTGGGCGCGGACCCCGAGATGGTGGGCGCACTGGGCGCGGCGCTTCTAAGCCTGCGCCGGCTGGAAAAAATCCGCGCAGACGCCGGGCAAGCGGTAACAAAAGAGGACGCACGAGTGGCGTAAACGTTCGTTCAAAAGGTTCAAATGGTTTAACTCGCTCAAAACGGTTTGAACGGCTTGAACGGTTTGAACGTCTTAAACGAATACTAGCGAAGGAGACACGATGAAACTGGAAGGCAAGACCGCTTTGGTCGCCGGGGGCGGCCGGGGGATCGGCCGGGCGATTTCTCTGGCCCTGGCGCGCGAAGGAGCGCAGGTCGCGGTGGCGGATATCCTGAAAGAGAACGCCGAGGCGGTTCGCGCGGAGATCCAAGGGATAGGACAAAAGGCGCTTGCCCTCCAGGTCGACCTCACCAAAAAGGCGGAGGTTGACCATGCCGTCGGAGAGGTTATCGCCCGCTTCGGCAACCTTGATATTCTGGTCAACAGCGCCGGTTGGGACCGGCTCGAGCCCTTCATCGAGAGCAACGAGGAGACCTGGGAGAAGGTCATAGCCATCAACTTCAAATCGGTCTTGCATACCACCAAGGCCGTTCTGCCCCATATGATCTCCCGCGGCAGAGGGAAAATTGTCAACATCAGCTCCGATGCCAGCCGGGTGGGATCTACATGGGAGTCGGTTTATGCCGGCGCCAAAGCCGCTGTCAACGCTTTCTCCAAGACCGTCGCTCGCGAGGTGGCAAGGCACAAGATCAATGTCAACGTGGTCTGTCCCGGTCTCACAGATACTACGCTGCTCGAAGCCATCCG